>Ga0308158_10004306_pt1 | contig 12082 bp, 11 predicted proteins | sample PhyBR2_FD_201038 | JGI IMG/M metagenome (GOLD analysis project Ga0308158, IMG submission 201038) | Phyllosphere microbial communities from UC Gill Tract Community Farm, Albany, California, United States - DLSLB.R2 | ecosystem: Host-associated > Plants > Phyllosphere > Unclassified | place: USA...
TCAGCTCCATCGGACCTCCTTGTGTCAATACAAAGCTAGACGGATCCGGCAGTATGTGTCAACACAAACGGTTGTCAGGTGTGCCGTTCAGCCCGGGTGGGGAGGGCCGAATCTAGACTGGAGCGGAAATGATTCGACCCGACTTGAGCCTTCCCATCCCGGACGACATCCGTGCCGCGCACTTCATCGGCATCGGCGGATCTGGCATGAGCGGATTGGCACGCATGTTCCTCGCCCGTGGCATCCGTGTCTCGGGCTCCGACCGCGCCGACAGCCCCGGCCTTCGCGCGCTGGAGGACGCCGGCGCCACCGTCTATGTCGGTCATGACGCCGCGAACCTCGCAGACGACGTCGACACCGTGGTGCACACCGGCGCCATCTGGCCGGAGAATCCCGAGTTCCTGCTGGGCAAGGAGCGCGGACTTCATGTGATCCACCGCTCCCAGGCGCTGCACTGGCTCATCGGCGGGCGCCGTCTCGTGTCGATCGCCGGCGCGCACGGCAAGACCACCTCCACCGGCATGGTGGTCACGGCGCTGCAGGCGCTGGGGGAGGACCCCGCCTTCGTGAACGGCGGCGTGATCGCGCAGCTGGGCGTCTCCAGCGGGAGCGGCGCCGACGAGCTCTTCGTGATCGAGGCCGACGAATCCGACGGCACGTTCTTGCTGTACGACACCTCGGTGGCGCTCATCACCAATGTCGACCCCGATCACCTCGATCACTACGGCTCCCGCTCGGCGTTCGACGACGCCTTCGTGCGGTTCGCCGACGAGGCCCGCGAGGCCGTCGTGATCTCATCGGACGATCCGGGTGCGGTCGCTGTGCGTGCTCGCGTCAGCCACCCCCGGGTGCTGAGCTTCGGATTCGCCGAAGACGCCGATTTCCGCATCGCCGATGTGGATACCACGCAGGGCGTGGCGTTCTCCATCACCCACCGCGGCGAGAGCGTGTCGATCCGCCTCGCCGTCACCGGTGCACACAACGCCATCAACGCCACCGGAGCCGTGGCGGTGCTCGTCGCGCTCGGACAGGACTTCGCCGCCGCAGCGCGGGCGATGGAGGGCTTCCAGGGCACGGCACGACGCTTCGAGCTGCACGACACCGTCCGGGGTGTTCGCGTCTTCGATGACTACGCCCACCACCCGACGGAGGTGGATGCCGCACTGGCGGGCGCTCGCACCGTCGTGGGGTCTGGGAGGGTGATCGCTCTGCACCAGCCGCACACGTACAGCCGCACGCAGCTCATGTTCGCGGAGTTCGCCGAGGTGCTGGAGAACCGCGCCGATCTGACCGTCGTGCTGGACGTGTATGGCGCGCGTGAAGATCCCGTCCCCGGTGTCACCGGTGCACTCGTCAGCGACGCGTTCGCCGACCCCGCGCACGTGCACTATGAGCCTGACTGGCAGAGTGCCGCGGACTACATCGGCGAGATCGCCCGCGAGGGCGACATCGTCGTGACCCTGGGCTGCGGAAACGTCAACCTGATCATTCCGCAGGTGCTGGATTCGCTCGGACGGAACGCGGACTAAGCGTGCGCCGACCGCAGCAGCCGCCGAGACCGCCGCGTCGCGAACCGGAGCGTCCGACGACGCCCGACGTCGACCAGGTGGTCCTGCCTGCTGCGCGGTCACGTGCCGACACGGCCGCGAGCCCGGACGAGGTGGACACCGCCGTCGACTATGAGGATGTGCGGGCCTGGGTGAGCCTTGCCGATGCGGCGCCCATCCCGCCGGCGACGGCATCGGCAACGGCCGACGAGCAACGCACTCAGGAACTCGGCGATCTGAGGAGCTCATCGGACGACGACCGACTCACCGGCTTCGGAACGGGCGCCGCGCGCCGGTTCGGTCAAGCGCCGGTGGTCGACCTCGACACCGCACGCCAGGAGGCGGCGGAGAGCGAGCCGGAGGCGGCTGAGGAGCGTTCGGGTGGCCGTCTCGGGCGCGCGCGAGCGAAATCGCGAGACTCCGAGGACTCGACGGGCGAGGAGCCCCATGGGCGATGGAGTGACGTCTGGCGCGCCACGCGCGCTCGTCGTCGTGCGCTGCGCACGGAGATGCGTCGCTTCACGGTGCGCAGCCGGCGCCGCCGTCTCGCCTGGATCATCTCGATCGCTGTGCTCGTCGTCGTGGCAGGCGGCTCGTACGCTGCCGCTTACAGTCCGCTGTTCGCCATCCAGAAGGTGACCGTCGTCGGGGCCACGTCGCTGGATCCCGCTGCCCTGGAGCAGTCGCTGCAATCCCAGCTGGGTCGTCCCCTGGCGGCGATCGACGCCAGCGAGGTGAAGGCTGCCCTCGTGGGCTTCCCGATGGTGGAGACATATTCCATCGAAGCCCGGCCACCGCATGAGATGGTGCTGCGGGTTGTGGAGCGTACACCGGTGGGCGTTGTCGCATCCGACGCGGGATTCACTCTCGTGGATGCGGCGGGGGTCGCCCTTTCCACGACTCCGGAGGTGCCGCCGGGACAGCCCGTGATCTCCGCCGCGGGGGGAGCGGGCTCGGAGGCGTTCATCGCTGCAGGTCTCATCATCCGTTCCCTGCCCGACACGATCCGCCCTGCCGTCACGGCTGTATCCGCGACCACCGCACAGGACGTGACGCTCACCCTCGCCGATTCGGGAGTGACGGTGATCTGGGGAGGCAGTGACCGGTCGGCCGAGAAGGCGCGTGTACTGATGGCCACTATGACGGCGAGCCCCCCCGGCCCCGTGTCGACGTACGACGTCTCGTCGCCGAGTGCGGTCGTCGTTCGCTGACGCTGTTCACTGACGCCGACCGCCCCGCGTGTCGGGGCCGTTCTGGCCGACACGCGGCGTGGCATCGCGGCAACACCCGTCCCGGGCGCATACCGTCAGGACTGGTAAATGTATACCCAGCAATACTTTAACCTTCTACCTGAGGGTGAAGGTTTACCAGAGGGTTCACACGACACGGAGGCCGGCATGAGCCAGAACCAGAACTACCTCGCCGTGATCAAGGTCGTCGGCGTCGGCGGTGGTGGCGTCAACGCCGTCAACCGCATGATCGACCTCGGCCTGCGCGGCGTGGAGTTCATCGCGGTCAACACGGACGCCCAGGCGCTGCTGATGAGCGATGCCGACGTCAAGCTGGACGTGGGCCGCGAGCTCACCCGCGGCCTCGGAGCGGGAGCAGACCCCGAAGTGGGCCGACGCGCCGCCGAAGACCACTCCGACGAGATCGAGGAGGCCCTGCGCGGCGCCGACATGGTCTTCGTCACCGCGGGTGAGGGTGGTGGCACCGGTACCGGTGGCGCCCCCGTCGTCGCGAAGATCGCGAAGTCGATCGGTGCGCTGACCGTCGGTGTCGTCACGAAGCCGTTCTCGTTCGAGGGGCGTCGCCGCCAGCAGCAGGCCGAGCAGGGCGTTGCGCGCCTCAAGGAGGAGGTGGACACCCTCATCGTGGTGCCCAACGACCGCCTCCTGGAGATCAGCGACCGCGGCATCTCGATGATCGAGGCGTTCGCCACCGCCGACCAGGCGCTCCTCGCCGGTGTGCAGGGCATCACCGACCTGATCACCACCCCCGGTCTCATCAACGTCGACTTCGCCGACGTCAAGAGCGTCATGCAGGGCGCAGGTTCCGCCCTCATGGGAATCGGCTCCGCTCGCGGCGCCGACCGCGCGATCAAGGCTGCGGAGCTCGCCGTCGAATCGCCCCTGCTGGAGGCGTCGATCGAGGGCGCTCACGGTGTGCTGCTGTCGATCCAGGGCGGTTCCAACCTCGGCATCTTCGAGATCAACGATGCGGCCCAGCTGGTCAAGGAAGCCGCCCACCCCGAGGCGAACATCATCTTCGGAACGGTCATCGACGACACGCTCGGCGACGAAGTTCGCGTCACGGTGATCGCGGCGGGCTTCGATGCCGGAGAGCCCACCCCTCGACTCGAGCTGCCCACGGTCGCCCAGCGACCGGCGGCAGAGGAGGAGAAGGCGCCGGCCGAGGAAGAGAAGAAGGCTCCGGCCGAGGCTGCGCCCACGGGCGCGACAACGGCACCGGCCGCTCCCGTGCTTCCGGACCTCGGTGGCTTCGACTCCGCCTTCGACGACAACGACATCGACATCCCCGACTTCCTCAAGTGAGCACGCTGCAGTCACGGCTCGCGGACGTCGATCAGCAGATCGACGCCGCGATCCGTGATGCCGGTCGGCAGGCATCGGAGATCACGCGCATCGTCGTGACGAAGTTCCATCCGGCCTCCCTCGTGAGCGACCTCGCCGCGCTGGGCGTGCGCGACGTGGGGGAGAACCGCCAGCAGGAGCTCACGGCAAAGCGGGCCGAGCTCGCAGATCTCGGCGACGTGCGATGGCACTTCATCGGTCAGGCGCAGACCAATAAGGCGCGGCAGGTTCGCGCCGCTTCGTCCGTCGTGCACTCGGTAGACCGGATCCGGCTCACCGACGACGCAGGTCGCGGTGGGGTGGCCCCGCAAGACCTGGATGCTCTGGTGGAGCACGTGCTGTGGCTCGACTCGCTGCGGCTGCGCGGCATCATGGCGGTGGCGCCGCTGGATGAAGCACCGGCTTCCGCTTTCACGCGCCTCGCCGGGTATGCCGAACGCGTTCGGGCGCTCGAGCCGGCCGCGCGATGGATCTCCGCCGGGATGAGTCATGACTTCGCCGAGGCGATCGCCTGCGGCGCGACACACCTGCGGATCGGTTCCGCAATCACGGGCGAGCGACCCGCCCGGGGATAACCTGCAACAAGACGAGCACAATCACGGAGGACGCGATGTCGAACCCGCTCAAGAAGACGATGGTCTACCTCGGTCTTGCCGACGAGGAAGAAGTCTACGAGGAGCCCGCAGCGGAGGCGCCCGTGCGTCAGCGCCCGCGTGAGGTGGTCCGGGAGGAAACCGTGGAAGAGTCAGGCGTCACCGCCCCCGTCACTCCGCTGCGTCGGCCCACTGTGGTGCCGTCAGCGAGATCCTGACCGTGCACCCGAAGGCTTACAAGGATGTCCAGGGCATCGCCGAGAGCTTCCGCGATGGTGTGCCGGTCATCATGAACCTGTCGCAGATGTCGGATGCCGAGGCCCGTCGCCTCATCGACTTCGCCAGCGGCCTCGCCAGCGGCCTGTACGGACGTATCGAGCGCGTGACCAACAAGGTCTTCCTGCTCTCTCCGGAGAACATCGCGATCTCTGGTGACGGCGGCATCGCGCACGCCGACGCCGACGCCTTCTCGCAGTCCTGAGTTCGTAGTGGGTTTCGCGGTCTCTCTCATCGCGAAGATCATCGTCTTCGCCCTGAATCTGTACCTGCTGGCGTTGCTCGCGCGCATGGTGCTGGATCTCATTCCGGCCTTCAACAGAGAATGGCGCCCGCAGGGCTTCGGGCTCGTGCTGGCAGAGATCGTCTACACCATCACGGATCCGCCGCTGAAGTTCTTCCGGCGATTCATTCCGCCCTTGCGTCTCGGTCCCGTCGCGATCGACCTGTCTTTCACCGTCACCTTCATCCTCTGCCTGGTGCTGATCACCTTCGTCGGCGTGCTCGGGGATGTCTTGGCCGGTTGACGGGTGGGGGAGCTATGCTGAAATCTCGGAGCGAGCGTCCCATGGAATCGCACCTGGACCTTGACCTTCCTGAAGTGAAAGAGGAGCCATCATGGCATTGACCCCGGATGACGTCGTCACCAAGCAGTTCCAGCACGTCCGGTTCAAAGAGGGCTTCGACCCGGACGAGGTCGACGACTTCCTCGACGAGATCGTCGTCGAATGGCGCAAGACCATCGAGGAGAACACCGAGCTCAAGGCGAAGCTCGCCAAGTACGAGTCGGGTGAGCTTTCCTCTGCCGCTCCGGTGGAGTCTGCTCCCGTCGCCGCCGTTCCTGCAGCCGAAGAGCCGGCGCCTGTCGTCGAGCCCACCCCCGAGCCTGAGCCCGTTGAGGCGCCCGCCGCTTCCGGTCAGCCTGCTGCTGCCAGCGCCGGCATCATCGAGCTCGCACAGCGTCTGCACGACGAGCACGTCGCCGAGGGTAAGGCTCAGCGCGACCAGCTCATCTCCGACGCTCAGGCTCAGGCCGCGAAGATCGTCGCGGATGCCGAGGAGAAGAGCCGTCAGGAGATCGCGCGCCTCAACGAGGAGAGCAAGACCCTCGAAGGCCGTATCACGGAGCTGCGTGGCTTCGAGCGCGACTACCGCTCGAACCTGCGCAAGTACATCGAGGGCCAGCTGAAGGACCTCGACACGTCCGGCAGCGCATCCGGCACCACGCCGGTGTCCGCCGTCGGCCTCTGATCCTGAACGGATGACCGTCAGGAAGCCACTTCCTCGGGCGGCGGCCAGTGCGATCATCGCGAGCATCGCGGTGGTGGCGCTGGCCGCCGACCAGTTCACCAAGCACCTCGCCCTGCAGAACCTGCAGGAAGGCGTGTGGGTCAATGTGATCGGCGAGTTCCTTCGCTTCACGCTGACCTTCAACCCCGGGGCCGCGTTCTCGCTCGGCGAAGGCGTGACCTGGATCTTCTCCCTGGCTCTCGCCGGTGTCGCCGTCGCGATCATCGTGCTCATGTTCACGCGCGTTTCCTCGCGCCTGTGGGCCGTCGTGCTCGGCGCGTTGCTTGGCGGAGTGCTGGGCAATCTCACTGATCGTCTGTTCCGCGCTCCCGGATTCCTCGTCGGGCACGTGGTCGATTTCATCAACACCCCGTGGATGATGCCGGCCATTTACAACGTGGCGGACATGTTCATCGTCACGAGCATGATCGCGATCGCGATCATCGTGCTCGTCGGCGTACGCATGGACGGCTCGCGCGAAGCGAAGCCCGGTGCCGCGGAGGCGAGCGTGCAGGGTGCCGGTGCGGGGGTGGTGCTCGGCGCGATCGACGACGAGGATCGCTATGAGAGTCGGCGGGAGCGCCGTGACCGCCTGGCCGCGCAGTCGACGTCCGAAGGGACCACGCAGAACATGACCGAGAACCGCCGCGCAGAGGCCGAAGCAGAAGCCCTCGCCGAAGAACAGGCCGCCGTCGCCGAGGAGCTGTCGGACACCGACGCCCAGGACATCGACGCTGCGGACACCGGCGCGGAGAGCGCGCCCGACAACCCGGACACTCTTCCGGCCCGTCACGACGCGTGAGCGTGGAGTCCCGCTCCTTCGTCGTCGACAGCGAGGCGGATGGGTCGCGCGTGGATGCTGTGCTGGCGCGTCTCATCGACGTCTCGCGCACGTTCGCGGCGGACATCGCGGAATCCGGTGGCGTCTTCCTCGACGGCCGTCCCGCCGGAAAGTCCGACCGCGTCGTCGCGGGAGCGCGTCTTGACGTGGCTTGGGAGCCCAAACGCGACCTGGAAGTCGTTCCCACGGCGGTTCCCGAGCTGGGGATCATCCACGACGACGACGACATCGTCGTCGTGGATAAGCCCGCCGGTGTGGCCGCTCATCCGTCGCTGGGGTGGGAAGGGCCCACGGTGGTGGGCGCACTCGCCGCTGCGGGCTTTCGCATCGCGACCTCCGGAGCGCCGGAGCGTCAGGGGGTCGTGCACCGACTCGATGCCGGAACCAGCGGACTCATGGTCGTCGCGAAGTCCGAGCGCGCCTACACGCTGCTCAAGCGCGCGTTCAAGGATCGTACGGTCGAGAAGGTCTACCACGCCATCGCGCAGGGCTACCTGGATCCGCTGGCGGGAACGATCGATGCTCCGATCGGACGGCATCCCGCACACTCGTGGAAGTTCGCCGTGCGTCCCGAGGGGAAAGACTCCGTCACGCACTACGAGACTCTCGAGGCTTTCGTCGGTGCTTCGCTGCTGGAGATCCACCTGGAGACCGGGCGCACGCACCAGATCCGGGTTCACATGGCCGCGATGAAGCATCCTCTCATCGGTGACCCGCTCTATGGAGGGGACCCGAAGCTCGCCGCCCGGCTCGGGCTGGGCAGGCAATGGCTTCACGCCCACCGGCTGGCGTTCGAACACCCGGGCAGCGGCGACTGGGTCGGCTACGAGTCGCCCTATCCCGCTGACTTGCAGCACGCGCTGGACGTCCTCTCCTCGACGTAGTCGGTGTGCGACACGCCCGGGAATCTGTGTATGAACCATCGCGGTCCTGTGAGTGAAGCACTGGTGTGAGCACAGACAGTGACATCATCCGGAGATCCCGCGACGACGCGAGGGCCTTCGCCGAGCTGTACGACCGGCATGCACGGCCGATCACGGGTTTCGCGATCCGACGGGTGGGCGAACATGCGGCGGACGACATCGTCAATGAGACGTTCCTCACGGCCTTTCGCCGGCTGAGCGCCTATGACATGCGTCAGGAGAGCGCCCTGCCGTGGCTGTTCGGCATCGCGTCCAACATGGTGCGCCGGCATCGGGCCCAAGAGGCGCGCCATTGGCGTGTGCTGGCGCAGCTTCCCGCCTGGCGAGAGGAGCCGGGCGACGACACCGAGGGGTCGGACAGGGCGCTGGACGCTCGTCGGGAACTCGCTCGGCTGGCGCCCGCCATCGGGTCGTTGTCGATGCGTGATCGCGAAGCACTTCTGCTGTACGCGACCGGCGAGCTGACGTACGACGAGATCGCTCGGGCACTCGGTGTGCCCGTCGGCACGATCCGCTCCCGGCTGAACCGGGTCAGGCGTCACATCGCCGCACACGGCGCTCCGCGCGTCACATTGGTCAGCACAGAATCGGAGGGCACGGAATGAACGACATCCTGGACGACCTGCGGCGGATCCTGCCGTCGGATGAGGTCGAGGAACAGCGCATCAACCGCAACAGGTCGGTTCTGCTTCAGGAACTCTCTCGACGTCCTACGCCACGCGGGCGCTTCGCATTGCGGGTCGGACTCGTTGCGACGGCGGGCGTGGCAACGGTCGGGACGGTAACGGTGCTGGCCCTGAATCCCATGCAGAATCCGGCACCCGCGCCGATTGCCGTCACAACTGCTCCGCCGGAGGTGACGCAGGCTCCCACGTCCACGCCCGTGGCGGAACCCACGGCGACAGCCGAGCCGACGTCAGAGCCCGTGCCGGAGCCGCCCACGGTGGCGAGCGTGCTCGCGCAGGTCGCGGCCGCGGCCGCATCGACCACGGTCCCGGCGACGGGATATCTGCGCGTCGACGAGGTCGGGACGTATCTCTGGACGATCGGTCACACCGCCGACGGACAGAGTCTGGGGGATCTGGCAGAACCAGAGGACGTGGATGTTGCGGTGCGCGACGCCTACCCGACGGCCCTCTACATTCCGCTGGACGGCAGCGCGGGCGAATGGGCTCAGGAGACGACAGGAGCAGTGACCCGTGAGGGCGTATGGGGCCGGACGGATCGCGCGTATGCCGTCCCCAATCTCCCGATCGGACAGGTATCACCGCTTCGCGAGAACTGGTTGGACTACCTGATTCCGCAGGCCGATTTTGCCTCACTTCCTCGGGATCCTCAGGCGCTGCTGGACGTACTTCAGCAGGAACACGGGAGCGACGCCGGATGGGTCATCCTGCACACACTCCGGCTTTCCTATGCACCCGCTGATCTGCAGGCCGCGCTCTTCGGGGCAGCGCAGCTCCTGCCCGACGCGGAACTGTTGGCCGCGGATGCGGGCACCGCGGTGATCGAGTGGAGTTCTCCCGAGGGCCGTCGGTTCCGACTCACGATCAACTCTGCCACTTCGCGCGTGACCGAAGCCGACTGGTGGGGAGGCAGGGGATCCGTGCTGGACATTCCCGACGACGTGCCGGACATTCGGTGGACCATGAGCTTCAGCTACGTGGATTCCGCCCCCGACATCGCATACTGAGGCACCACGACCTACCCCCGCCGCCGGCTCGCATGTCGGCGGTGGCGGGTAGGCTCGGAGGGTGACAAGCGACTCCTTCGTGCACCTCCACGTCCACAGCGAATACTCCATGCTGGACGGGGCGGCGCGCCTCGGGGCGATGGTCGCGGAAGCCGAGAAACAGGGCATGCCGGCCATCGCCGTCACCGACCACGGCAACACCTTCGGAGCCTTCGAGTTCTACAAGACGGCGAAAGCCGGCGGCGTGAAGCCGATCATCGGCATCGAGGCGTACGTCACCCCGGGCACCCACCGCAGCGACAAGACGCGAATCCGCTGGGGTACGGCCGAGCAGCAGTCCGACGATGTGTCCGGCTCCGGTGCGTATACGCACATGACCATCTGGGCCGAGAACAACACCGGCATGCACAACCTGTTCCGGCTGAGCTCGCTCTCCAGCATCGAGGGCTACTACTTCAAGCCCCGCATGGACCGGGAGCTGCTGAACACGTACCACGACGGCCTCATCGCCACGACCGGCTGCCCGTCGGGTGAGATCCAGACCCGTCTGCGACTGGGGCAGTACAAGGAGGCGCGGGCGGCCGCCGCGGAGTTCCAGGACATCTTCGGCAAGGAGAACTACTTCGCCGAGATCATGGATCATGGCCTGGACATCGAGCGCCGGATCATGGACGACCTGCTGAAGATCGCCCAGGACCTCAAGATCCCGCTCGTGGGAACCAACGACCTGCACTACACGCACCGCCACGATGCCGATGCGCACGCCGCGCTGTTGTGCGTGCAGTCCGGATCCACACTGGACGATCCGAAGCGCTTCAAGTTCGATGGTGACGGCTACTACCTGAAGTCCGCCGCGGAGATGCGCGATCTCTTCCGCGATCATCCGGAGGCCGCCAACAGCACTCTGCTCATCGCCGAGCGGTGCAACGTGGAGTTCGACACCGAGGCCAACTACATGCCGCGTTTCCCCGTGCCGGAGGGGGAGACCGAGGAGAGCTGGTTCATCAAGGAGGTCGAGAAGGGCCTGCACTACCGCTACCCGGATGGCATCCCCGACGATGTGCGCAAGCAGGCCGACTACGAGGTGGGCATTATCACCCAGATGAAGTTCCCGGGCTACTTCCTCGTGGTCGCCGACTTCATCAACTGGGCCAAAGACAACGGAATCCGCGTGGGACCGGGGCGTGGCTCCGGTGCCGGTTCGATGGCCGCGTACGCCATGCGCATCACGGATCTCGACCCGCTGCCGCACGGCCTCATCTTCGAGCGATTCCTCAACCCTGATCGTGTGTCGATGCCCGACTTCGACGTCGACTTCGATGACCGCCGCCGTACCGAGGTGATCAACTACGTCACCGAGAAGTACGGCGATGCGCGCGTCGCGCAGATCGTCACCTACGGCACTATCAAGGCCAAGCAGGCTCTGAAGGACGCCGGCCGCGTGCTCGGATTCCCGTTCAGCATGGGGGAGAAGCTCACCAAGGCGATGCCCCCGGCGGTGATGGGAAAGGACATGCCGCTCACTGGCATGTACGATCCGGAGCACCCTCGCTACAAGGAGGCGAGCGAGTTCCGCGCGGTCGTGGACAGCGACCCCGAGGCCAAGACGGTGTTCGACACCGCGCTGGGGATCGAGAACCTGAAGCGACAGTGGGGTGTGCACGCCGCCGGCGTGATCATGTCCTCGGACCCGCTGATCGACATCATCCCCATCATGAAGCGCGAGCAGGATGGCCAGATCGTCACCCAGTTCGACTATCCCGCCTGCGAGTCCCTGGGCCTGATCAAGATGGACTTCCTGGGGCTGCGAAACCTCACGATCATCTCCGACGCGCTGGATAACATCACCGCGAACCGAGGGGAGACGCTCGACCTCGAACAGCTCCCCCTGGACGACAAGCCGTCGTATGACCTGCTCGCTCGCGGTGACACGCTGGGTGTGTTCCAGCTCGATGGCGGCCCGATGCGATCCCTGCTGCGCCTGATGAAGCCCGACAACTTCGAAGACGTCTCCGCTGTGATCGCGCTGTACCGGCCGGGGCCGATGGGTGCCAACTCGCACACCAACTACGCCCTGCGCAAGAACGGCCTGCAGCCGGTCACCCCGATCCACCCGGAGCTCGAGGAACCGCTGAGGGACATCCTGGACATCAGCTACGGTCTGATCATCTACCAGGAGCAGGTGATGGCCATCGCCCAGCGGGTGGCCGGCTTCTCGCTCGGTCAGGCAGACATCCTCCGCCGGGCGATGGGCAAGAAGAAGAAGTCCGAGCTGGACAAGCAGTACGAGGGCTTCCACGACGGAATGGTGGAGCGCGGCTTCGG
>Ga0308158_10004314_pt1 | contig 12066 bp, 9 predicted proteins | sample PhyBR2_FD_201038 | JGI IMG/M metagenome (GOLD analysis project Ga0308158, IMG submission 201038) | Phyllosphere microbial communities from UC Gill Tract Community Farm, Albany, California, United States - DLSLB.R2 | ecosystem: Host-associated > Plants > Phyllosphere > Unclassified | place: USA...
AGGGTTGCACGAGCTGCTTCACGGCAAGCTGGGCGAGAACAAAGACGAAGACCTTCCACGGTTCCCATTCTACTCGTGCCATTGGCGCTAACCGGGGATCTAGCGGTGTTTACGGGCCGATGCGCGGACAGAGGCCATCCGGGGCGATAGGCTGGGGTGATGAACTCCAAGGTGCCGAATCAGCCCAGCGGGCCGCGGCGCAATCGCCACGGCCGGGGGCGCCGCGGGCCGTTGCTGCCGATGCATCTTCCTGCCTACCGAGGCAGGCAAGAGCGGTTCGATGACGCAGTGATGGCCAGTGCCCAGCGGCTTTCCGAGCGCTGGCCGCAGAAGATTGAGCTTATCGACTTCTTGATCGAGCCGGTTCCCAGCGACACTCTCATCAACCAGGCCCAGGCCGTTGGTGACCGGATCCCGTTGGCGTCCTCCGTGGCGGCCACCGCCAGCGAGCGGGCAAAAATCATCATTTTCCGCCTGCCCATCGAGCAGATTGCCGACAGCCCTGGCGAGTTGCTGGACCTGGTCCATCAATGCGTGGTGCACGAGGTGTCCCAGCTGTGGGTCAAGCCGATCAACGAGATCGACCCGTCGTATTTCCCCGACGACCCTGATTACGAGTGAGCCGCCGCGGCGGCCGAGCGCTGCGGTGCATGGCTGGCCAGCAGCAGGCGTATCGCGCCAATCCAGACCAGCGCAGAACCGACCAGGTGGCAGACCACCAATAGCTCGGGAAGGTGCGTAAGCGCCTGGACGATGCCGATCAGGCCCTGTCCGGCGAAGACCAGCACATACATTTTCGCCTTGCGGGACACGCTGGCTAGTTGCTGCTGATTCGCCGTGCGCCACATGACCACCACCGTTGCCAGGGCCAGCACCGCCACCAAGGCGTGGAAAACTGTAATGCCCAGCCAGTCAAAGCCCATGCGCGGCACGTCGGCCGAGTCCCCGGCGTGCGGTCCGGAGCCAGTTACGGCGGTACCTGCGATGACCAATGCGGCATTGGCTGCAAGCATGATGGTGCCAAGGGCCTTGAGCTTGCCGGTGCTGGCCGGATGCTCCCCGGCTATCAGGTTCTGCGTCTTGTCCCAGGTGATGGCCGCGGCCGTGAGCAGCAATGTAGCAGCCAGGAAATGCCCTGCCACCATGAAGGGATTGAGCTTCACCCACACCGTGACCCCGCCGATCACGGCGTTGAGCACCACGAGCCAAAACTGCACCCAGGCCCAGCGGGTAATGGCTGGCACCGGTTCGCGCTGCAGGCGAGCGGCAATGATCACCCATCCCACCGCAGCGCAGAGCACCGTGGTGAGCAACCGGTTGGCGAACTCGATGGTCGCATGAATGCCCATCTGCGCCGTGGGCGCCAACGACCCGTCGGTGCAGGCCGGCCAGTCGGGACAGCCCAGGCCCGAACCGGTCACGCGCACGACACCTCCGCCAACGATGATCAAGATGGCGGCGATCATTGCGGTCAGGCTGGCCGCGCGCAAGCTGCGGCGCTCCAGTGAGATTCGGCTGGCAAGCCAGCCGAAGGGGGTAACCATAAATCTATTCCTTGGTGGCGGGAGGCTACCCGCCGATATTCACCACGATGCCGTCGCGACCGGCATTGGCCTGGGGCATGGCAGCCCAGGCAATAGAACGTTCAGAACCCAGGGTCAGCTGTCCAATATACGTGTTCGCGTCGGTTGAGAAAATCACAGCCTGGGCGTCATTCGCAACGGTTTTCGGGTCGAAGACGATGCTGGAGCCGGCGTTGATCGCCAACTTCTTGACCTTGTTGAGCTTGCCATTTTTGCCCACCACGGTGGCTTCCACGGTGGAGTCGGAATCAACAGCGGCCAAAGCGAATTTTCCGGTCCCATTGGCCGAGAGCGGCATGGCCTGGGTTCCGGCCAGCACGTTGGAACTGGCGGCCCATGCGGTATCCGAGGAGTCCTTCGGATCGCTGCCGCGGACCATGCGCACCGCTGCGGTCACCGGAGCATCCGATTCAACCACGATGGTGTAATAGCCGCTTGCCAGCTGCTTCAGGCTCTGCACGCCGGTGGCATTGGAGGATACGGCAAGGTTGTCATCGAAGCTGGCAGCTACTTCGCCGTCCTTGCCGAGCACCTTGACCTTGTATCCGGCACCGGAGGAACCTGTGGCCGAGACGTGCAGCTGCGGAACCAGAGTGCCATCGTCCTTGCTCAGCGCATCGGAATTCGATTTCTCGTCAATCCAAACACCGGGAATCACCTGGGTGTTCGAGGCCGAGGCGTTGGCTGCCACGAGATCGACACCCGATGGGGTCAGCCCGCGCAGGGCAGCCTGCTGCACCGACGCGGTGATCTTGCCGCCAAGGCTGGTGACCTCGGCAGAGACCGAGTCCATATCCTGGGCGTAGCCGCCAAGTACGAGAGCGCGGCTCTCCCCTGGCGCCAACACGATGCTCTGCAGGGTCGGGGTGTCGATCAGGCCTTCGGGCCCGCGCAGGCGCAAGGAAACCTGGGCCGTGGTATGCGTCGGATTGGCCAGGTTCATCACGCTGGTGGAACCGGTGCTGGTTTGCAGTCCGGTGAACCTCCAGGTTGATGCCGGCGCCTGGCAGGTGCCCGTCGCCAAGCCCGCCAGATCGCCGTCCTTGGCCTGGTAGCTGCGCAGGGCGCTACCTTCAGAGGCCAGGCCGCCCAGCGGCTGCAGCGAGTACACCTGGGCGTCGTCGACGCCATTAACCGTCGAGACCTTGCTGGTGCGCCCGGTCTGGCCATCATCATCCGATCCGCGGGCTTCAAGGGCCTGGGCTTCTGCGATGCGCTCGGTCAGCGGCCGTTCCGAGGTTCCATCGAGTTTGGCGAAGGATGATCCCGGGATGCGCTTTGCCAAATCGGAGACGGCGATGCTGCGCAGGTTGCTGGAGATTTCCTTGCCGCCCGCGGCAAATTGCGGATCTGTTCCGTCAACGCCCTTCAGCAATTTCGGGGTGGGCGCGCAGACGCTGCTGGCATCGCCGGCTGGCAGGTTGGTCACCGCGGCCGGCAGGGTCTTTTCCGCAGCCTTCGGGGCAACCAGGGATCCTGCGCCCACTGCGGCGCTGGCGGCAAGCACAGCGGCCAGGCTCAACAGCACTGCACCAGTTTTCTTGCGGGTGGATGCGGTGGCAGCATCCTTGTTGGCAGCAGCTCGCGCCTTGTCCAGCTTCTTGCGGCGTGCATTCACGCTGCCGGCTGCGGATTCGATGGCAATGCCAGCTTCGGTGGCCTGGGCTTGTTGAGCCTGCTCTTCCTTAGCCGCCTCTGCGGCGCGAATCTTTTCCAGCTTGCGGCGGCGCTTGGCCGCCTTGGCGTTTTCTGGTTCCCTGGCTATCGGCGCAGGTTCCTTCGAAGCAGCCTCCGTCGATGGCGAAGCCGCTGCCGTTCCAGCGTCTTCGGCAGGTTTTGCAGACGGGCTGTCTGCCGCCGCGTCCTTGCTGCTTTCCGCCGGCTTTTGCTTCTCCGGCGTGGCAGCCAGTTCGGGCTCGGCCTTGTGGGCGGCCTTGGGCTCGTGAGCTGCCGCGGGCACAGCTGGTGCTGCTGGGTCGGTGCTCTTATGAGCCGGATGAGCGCCAGCAGAATTTTGCTGGGCTGCCTGGGCCGGCTGGTCGTTTGCTTCCGGCTTGGCCTCGGGCGCACCGGCCGCAGCCGTGGTGGCGTTTGGCTGGCTGTTGCCCGATGGCCCGGATTTCTCTTCGGCTTCGGCCTTGCTGCCCTGATCGGCCTGGCCGGTTTTTGCCGAGCCAGCAGTGGCTGGCTCAACTGCCGGGGCTGGCGCGGCCCCAGGCTTGGCAGGTGCTGGGGTTGCGCTCTTCTTCTGGGCCTTTGCCTCGGCCTTGGCCGCCGATTCCTGCTCGGCTTCCAGGGACTTCTGTTCCCTGGCCGCATTCTTGGCGTCGGCCTTGGCACGCAGCTGCGCTTCCTTGGCCCGTGCTTTCTCGAGCTTGGCATCAACCTTGGCTTTGGCCTTGGCGGCTTTTTGCTCGGCACGCGAGAGCGCCGCGGATACCTGTGCCCCGGATCCTGCAGCGCCCTGGGAGCTGGCCGCTGGCTTTGGCGCGGGTACCTGTTCGGCAGGCTTGTCAGCAGAATCCGCTGAGTTCACGTTCTTCTCGTCGCTCACTACTTCTTCTCCTGCTCGGCGTCATCGCCCGATATCCGGTCGTTGAGCTTCGGGGTCAAGTTGTCTCGGATCTCGCTGGCCCGTTCACGGGCTTCGCGTCGGCTCTGTGGAAGCATCCCAGTGGCCGCAGGCGGGCTGTGCACTTCGGCCGCGGCGAGAACCTCAGAGGCATCAGCCAGTGCTTCGTCCTCTGCGCGGGGTTCGCGGAACCGGTACTCGCTATTGCGGTAGTTCGCGAAACGCCGCGAGCTTGGCACCGGAATGGCCAGCAACACGGTAATCAGCAGGACGACGCAAGCCAGAATCAAGAAAGGCATTGCCATGGCCTCCTTGTGCGACAGCGACAGTTCGCCGCCGCCTGCTGGAATCTCGAAGGCCTGTGCCCAGCGGGTCTCCGAATCCTCCGGGTAAGCCACGGAGCGCAGTTGCTCGCCGTCGATGCTTGCCCGCAGTTTCGGATCGGCTGCCGTGGCCAGAACCAGGGTGCGTTCCGAATCGGAAGCCGGGATCTGCACCTTGCTGATCTTGCCGCGGCTGGCAGGCAGCACGGTGACCGCGCCGTCCTCGCCGACGATGCGGGCAAAACCGGTGCCTTCGGCGCCGGCTGAGGTTCCATAGTCCACACGCCAGAGCCATCCGCTGTCGGTTTGTCCCACGGCGGCCAATCCGGTAGCAGAGTCAAGGGCGCGTACGGTTGCTGGAACCGATTCGCCGGTCTCGTTCAACACGATGTAGCCGATGCCCAATTCACGCAGGGACTTGCGGGAATCGAGTGCCGATTCGGAGAGCAGCATGGCTACGGCCTTGCTCTGCACCGATGCGGTAATGGAGCTTTCGTTGCGTTCTGGATCCAGCATGCTTCCCCGAAGCTGCTTGACCTGCGAATACCGGCTGATGCTATCGAGAGTTTCACCGGAGCCGGAGACCAGCTGGCTATCGATTTCGCCGGAAGACCGCGGACTGAGCACCAGGGTGCGCTCCTGGAATTCCGAACGGCCCGCGTCCGCTGCTGTAGCCGGCAGGGTGCGCGGCTGCGAGGAGCCAACCTGCTGGGTGTTCACCAGCTTGGCCATGGATTCCGATGCGGCAGCTGGATTCAGCTGAGTCGCCAGGAGCACCGAGCCGGAGGCCAGTACGGCCACCACGCTGAGCGCAGCTGTCAAGGCCAAGGCCAAGCGGGGTGCGCCTGCGCGGACAGCGCGCGGCTTGTCCTCGTGCCGCAATGCGGCCAAAGCGTTCGCCGCGGCGGCGATCAACGCGAAAACCGCAAAGGAAACAAACGGACCGGTGTAGGCGGTGACCGCAGTGTGCGAATCCATGGTGGCCGGGACGAAGCCAACAGCCCATCCAGCGGCCACAGCGATCACGGCGCCCCACAGCAGCCGCCGCGAGTTCCGGCGCATGACGGCATTGACGCTGAATGCGGAGCTCAGCGTGCCAGAAACGGCCATGAAAATGACCGGGGCGCCGACCAGCAGGGCTGCTACGAGCGCCCATGGACCGGCTGGCAGGATGTCCCAGCCCACCAAGCCGACCGCCGGGTTAAATGCTTCCGGGAAGCCCAGCAGCATCTGCCACGGCGACGCAGGCGAAAACGCTGTCGCAGCACCGGGCTCGGTGAACAACAGGCGCGGGTCGCCCAGTGCGGCAACCAGCAGAGGAAGGTTCCACACCACAGCAGGCAACGGGATCCACCACAGGCTGCGAGCTCGGCGCAGCGAGGAGAGAGCCAGCGCGTAGACCAGCACGGTTGCGGTCATGAAGAATGCCATTGAGCCGGCGGAAATGGCCCAGAGCAGCAAGGCGGCAGACGCTGATGCGGTCCATGCGGATACGGATTGCTGCTTGGGGGTTTTGGGCTTGGCGCCTTCAACGGCTACCTGTGCGTTCACGGAACGCATGACAGCGAGCACAAAGACCGGAAGGAGAATGTGCACCATGGCCGAGCCAATTCGGCCCGATGCCAAGGAGGAGCCCAGCGATGGAAGGAACGCCCAAATAAGTGCTGCGAAGAATCGCACGGCGCGCGAGCGGCTCACCGCGCCGATACCCCACCAGGCGGACAGCGCGGCAAGCGGCATGGCGGCGAGGAACAAGTAGGGCGATGCTTGATTCGCGTGGCCAAACGTGACCAGCGAGAAGAGCCAGAACAGCACGTCCGAATTATCTGGCGGCGCGCCCGCTCCGGTGGAGATGCTTTGCCACCACGACAGCGCATTGGCGCCGATTTCCTCTGTGCTCTGCGAGAACGGGCGCAAGGCGCCGCCGGAGAGGGCCGAAGCGCCGAGCACATTGCGCCAGGCAATCAGCGAGGCAGCTGCCGAAAGCAACAGGGCAAGGATCAAGGAGAGCACCGCGGTGGTGCGTGGTGGGCGGGCGATGCGGACGAAGTCCGAGAAGTTGTCGCCGCTTGGCTCAACCATGGCGTCGGCGCCGCTGCCGTCGCCATAGACTTCAGTGTCGTCGCGACCGGTGGTCAGGTTGCGGCGGTATTCGCGAACCTGGGCCGCCGAGGTCATCAGCTTGCGTACCTGCCGGCGCGGAATCTGGCGAATCTGTGCGACATTGCGGCGCGAGGCCGCCAGCTTGCCTGGAGTAAACAGGCCACGCAGGACGGCACCGAGGTGGCTGAATCCATGACCAGGATCCTTGGCGAGCAGGGCCAGCAAGAAGTGGCCAATGCCTCCAAGGAGCAGGCCGACCCACAAGAACGGCAATGCCAGCGGCGAGGCGAACTTCAAGCGCTGGAAAACTTCTGAACGCTTCGCTTCGCGCGGTCCAGCCAGGGAGTCGACAACCTCGACCTGGTGGTACATCTTTGCTGTCGGAACCACTACTACGCGGTGCCCGGCCAGGCGGTTTCGCCAGCACAAATCCACGTCGTCGCCACGGCCCGGAATGGCAGGATCAAATCCGCCGAGGTCCTCGAATACTTCGCGCCGGATGAACATGCCCGCCGAGGAAACGGCAAAGTAATCGCTGCGGCCGTCGTACTGCCCTTGATCGACTTCGTCGGTATCGATCATGGTCAGCCGCTGGGCCTTGCGGTCTACGCTCAGGCCGACTTCGGCCAGGTGCCGGGGGTTGTCGATATCCAACAACTTGCATCCGGCGATGGACACGGACTCGGATGCTTCAACGGCACGAGTCAGGTGTTCAAGTGCATCGGGCGCCGGCATGGAGTCATCGTGGATGATCCAAAGCCATTCGTCACGGTCTTGCCGAGCTTCTGGCAGTTGTGAAACAGCCAATTCCAGAGACAGGCCCAAGGACCCTTCCTCGGCTACCAGCAGGGCTGCGTTGGAAGGCAGATTGGCTTGGAGCACCTCCAGGGAAGCATCGGAGGAAGAAGCATCGACTCCGACAAATCGTTCAATAGGCCGGGACTGGTTGCGCAGCGCGGCTAAAGTGCGTGGTAAAAAGTCAGCGCCATCGTGCGAAGCAACGATGGCGGTGACGTGAATTGGCGGACGAATTAGATTGCTCGTTTCCGTAGACGGCGACGTTCGCGCTCTGAGAGCCCTCCCCATATGCCGAAGCGCTCATCATTGCTCAAGGCATATTCTAGACATTCAGAACGGACAACACATGCGCCGCAGACACGTTTCGCGTCGCGAGTCGAGCCGCCCTTTTCAGGGAAAAACGCTTCAGGGTCAGTTTGCGCGCACAGCGCGCGGGCCTGCCAGCCCAGTTCGCCTTCATCAACTTCGCCGCCAACACCGAGCCATACTGCCTTGATGGTGTCGCGTACTTCATCGTCCTCATCGAGCTCCGGCGCCCAAGAACCAACTGAAGGAATTTCTTCAGCGTCCAGTTCCGCGTCGTGCTCTTTGAGATAGTTGTCGGCCGCGGTCTCCAGATCGGCTGCTACTGCAACACGTGCGGACTCACCGGCTTGAGGGTCGACAAACCAGTCAGACGGTGCGTCTTCGAGCCCGTACTGAGCGGACGCAACAGCCGAGGTCGAAAATTCGGAGTACCCCTGCTCCAGATTCGCCATGGTGATGTTGACCTTTCGATTGGTTTGAGTGGATTGGGCCATCTATGGTCCCTACCCATCCGGCAGCATTTATTCCATCAATCTAGAGAATGTGATGGATCCTGCCGGACTCACACTCTAATTACATCCGTGTAACTCCGCTAGAGTCAAGTGGGGAGGTCATTCTAAGAAGACTTCTCAGGAAACTCTCGGCACAACACGCCGTCAAAACAGGCAGATGAGACGGGCGAGTCTTCACTTGCTTGAATTCTCGGTGAATTCTCAGTATCTAATTTCAAAGGACGTTCAATGAGCAGCATTCAACCACAACGAACTTTCGTGGAGGATCTACTTGCACCGCGACGGGCCTCGGCCTCGCCGTGGCTGACGTGGCATTCACTGAGCGGTGAGCGCATCGAGCTCTCCGGTCGAGTTTTTGACAATTGGGTAGCTAAAAGCGCCAATTTGCTCAGTGATCTTTTTGACCTCGACGAAGAGACCACCGTCGTCATCGATCTCGCCCCGCACTGGAAACCCGTGGTGCTCGCTCTGGCTGCTTTGCACCATGGCGCTACCCTCGTTGACGCCGAACACAGCGACGCAGCTCATGCCGCGCTGTGGATCAGCTCCGTACCCAATGATGAACGCATTCCCGCAAGCAGTGAAATCCTCGCCGTGAACCCGGCAGCTCTCGCGCTGTCCTTCGGCTCGGATCTCGGCCCCGTCGCAGAGGACTTTAATGCTTCAGTGCGTTCCTATGGCGACCAGTTCTACCCGTCAGCTGTTGCTTCTTCCGCAACGGCACTGGCCGCCACTGGCGGTTCTGCTATGACGCTCAATGAGCTTTTTGGGAGTTCCGTTCCAGCACGGGGCACCATTCTGGTGCGCGCACAGCAACCGCTGCTGACCCTCCTCCCCTATCTGGTGAGCCAGTGGGCGGCCGGTGATGCAGTGGTTCTTGTGGAAGACGGCGTGGAAGTCACTGAGCGCCTGCGTGAAGGCGAACGCATCAGCTTCGACTACGAACCTGCCAGCTAGCGCAAGACCTTCGGCGTGGAACCGGTATCGGTTGGACCAGTGGATCCATTCGCAGCCGCACCGATATCGGTTTTAGGCCGTCCGAGAAGTTCGTGATCGTGAGCGAACTCTTCCTCCTGGTCCATTTCCTTGCCAAAGACCCAGAACCGGTAGGCGAAGAAGCGGAATATGGTGCCCAGGATCAAACCGACCACCGAACCGGCGATGAACACCGAGGTCGGGTCGGTCAGGCCCATCCAGTATTTGGTGACCCACACACAGGCTGCGGCAATGCCCAGGCCGATGGCATTCATGATGATGAACATCACCAGCTCGCGCACCACGTTGGCTTGGCGGCGATGGCGGAAGGTCCAATAGCGATTGGCCACCCACGAGAAAATGGTTGCCACGACACCGGCAATAATTTTTGCCTTGACCTGCGAGTCGCTCATTGAGCCATGCAGCAGCCAGACATAGATGCCCGAGTCAATGATGAACGCGACTCCACCAACGACGCCGAACTTCGCAACTTCACGCCAGAACAGCGAGATGAGTCCGGCAATTTTTGATTTGATGCGTTCGAGCAAGGGTCCTCCAGGGAATGAGATTCCCGTCTGGCTAGCAGTAACAGGGCGCACAAAGTACAACTTGAAGCACGCGATCTAGCTATTTTATCGCCAATTTCTGAGGATTGTCCGAATTGTGAGAGTAATCAGACATCTCGCATGCGAATCTGATCCGCGCTTTCGATACCCTAGATAACGTGAGCTTTCCAAAAATTGGCGTGATTGGTGGCGGGCAGCTAGCCCGAATGATGGCCCCTGAGGCCCTGAACCTAGGATTCGAACTTCATATTCTGGCCGAAGGGCCTGAAGTTTCGGCTGCCCGAAGTGTTCCTGACGCACCGGTAGGTGACTACAAGGACCTCGATACCCTGCGCGCTTTTGCCAGGGGCAAGGACGTAGTCACCTTTGACCACGAGCATGTCCCCAACGAATTTTTGACCACGCTGATCAACGAGGGTGTCAATATCCAGCCTCGCCCCGCGGCACTGATCCATGCCCAGGACAAGCTGGTGATGCGCGAGGCCATTGAACGCTTGGGCCTTCCCAACCCAGCCTGGGCCAAGGTGGAGAACGTCGAGGAGCTGATTAGCTTCGGCGAACAGACCGGCTGGCCCATTGTGCTCAAGACCCCGAGGGGCGGCTACGACGGCAAGGGCGTGCGCATGCTCGATAGCATCCAAGATGCCAAAGACGCCGCCGACTGGTTTGCCAACGGCCCATTGCTGGCCGAGGACAAGGTCGACTTCTCCCGTGAGCTCTCCGCCCTGGTGGCGCGCACCCCTTCCGGCGAAGCCAAAGCCTGGCCAGTAGTCCACACTAATCAGGTTGACGGGGTCTGCGACGAAGTGATCGCCCCGGCCCAGAACCTTGACGAGGCCACCGCACGCAGCGCCGCCGAGGCGGCCCTGCGGATCGCCAACGAATTCGGAGTGACCGGCGTCATGGCCGCGGAGCTGTTCGAGACTCCCGGCCAGGGAGCCGGCTTTGTCATTAATGAATTGGCGATGCGCCCGCACAATACCGGGCACTGGACCATGAATGGTTCGGTCACCAGCCAGTTCGAGCAGCACCTGCGTGCCGTCCTTGATCTTCCGCTGGGCGACACCCGCGAGCTGGGGGTCACCGTCATGAAGAACTACCTCGGCGGCGCCAACCAGGACCTCTACTCGGCATTCAGCGCTGCACTGGCCGCGGCCCCCGAGGTCAAGGTGCACGCCTACGGCAAGTCCGTTCGCCCGGGCCGAAAGATCGGGCATGTGAACGTGGTGGCAAATGCGGGGCAAACCGTAGATGAACTTCGCGTGCAGGCAAACAAAGTTGCCGCGCTGATCCGCGACGGCGTCGACGCCAAGAACTAACCTGATATTCCGGCAAGAGCCACTGCGCGCAACGGCGCAGTGGCTCTTGCCCAATGACACAACCAAGGATAAATCTGATGTCTGAAGCACCTCTTGTCGGCCTGGTCATGGGTTCGGATTCCGATTGGCCAGTAATGCGCCTGGCTGCCCAGGCCCTGGCCGAGTTCGGAATTCCATTCGAAGCCGACGTGGTCTCCGCCCACCGGATGCCAACCGAGATGATCGAGTACGGCAAAAAGGCACATGAGCGCGGGCTGCGCGTGATCATTGCTGGAGCAGGCGGCGCGGCCCACTTGCCCGGCATGCTCGCAGCTGTTACTCCGCTGCCTGTCATCGGAGTTCCAGTTCCACTGGCTAAGCTTGATGGAATGGATTCCCTGTTGTCCATCGTCCAGATGCCAGCAGGAGTCCCCGTCGCAACTGTTTCCATTGGCGGTGCACGCAACGCAGGCTTGCTCGCGGTGCGCACCCTAGCCGCGGGAACGGATGAGCTTGCACAGTCGTTGCAGGTAAAGTTGCTTCAGTTCGCAGATTCACTGCGCGAGTCAGCCCACGCCAAGGGCGCTGCACTGCGCGATGAAGTAGCCAACGAGAATTTCGCTTCCTAGGGAAAGTCAAACAAGTACATGGGTTCTGCCAGTCACCGCGCACCGAGTCCGTTGCGCCAGCCGGAGACAATTAGCGCTCCGCAACGCAGCAAACGTGCGCTGATCTTGGTTCTTCTGACCATCTTCTTCCCGGGCAGCGCTCAGCTGGTTGCCGGCAATCGAAAGCTCGGAAGGCTTGCGGTCTCCATTACGATGCTGTGCTGGGTCGCCATTCTTGGCATCCTGGCAATCTACTTCATCAACCGGTCGGTCATCCTCGGCTGGGTAGCGCACCCGAACTTCCAGCTGTTCCTGATCATCGTGCTCGGCAGCTTGGCTGTCGGCTGGTTCATCATGTTCATCAATACCCTGGTGATCATTCGGCCCGGCATGCTGGCTCCCGGCATGCGCGCCATCGTCAC
>Ga0308158_10004315_pt1 | contig 12061 bp, 9 predicted proteins | sample PhyBR2_FD_201038 | JGI IMG/M metagenome (GOLD analysis project Ga0308158, IMG submission 201038) | Phyllosphere microbial communities from UC Gill Tract Community Farm, Albany, California, United States - DLSLB.R2 | ecosystem: Host-associated > Plants > Phyllosphere > Unclassified | place: USA...
TGGCCGGGCACGCCTGTGCTTGCGGCCAGGGAGCGTACAATAAAACCTTATTCACGTTTAGCCCGGGCCGGGCCTGGTGTTCGTATGCTTAAAGTCGACCTGCATTGCCATTCCACGATCTCCGACGGTGTGCTCAAGCCCGCCGAGGTGGCTGCGCATGCGCACCGCGCCGGTGTCGATGTGTGGGCGCTGACTGACCACGATGAAATATCGGGCGTGGCTGCGGCGCGCCAGGCAGCGTTGTCACTGGGCATGCAGTTTGTTGCGGGCGTGGAAATTTCGATTACCTGGGCCGGCCAGACGGTCCATATCGTCGGCCTGCAGATCGATGAAACCCATCCGGCGCTGGTGCAGGGCCTGCTGCAGACCCGTTCGGGGCGCGATACGCGTGCGCGTGAAATTGCGCGCCAGCTGGCCCTGGCCGGCATTCCCGGCGCCTATGAAGGCGCGCTGAAATATGTGGCCAATCCCGACCTGATGTCGCGCACGCACTTTGCGCGCTATATCGTTGAAACGGGCAGGTGCGCCAATATTCCCGAAGTGTTCAAAAAATACCTGTCCGAAGGCAAGCCTGGCTATGTCGAGCACCGCTGGGGCACGCTGGCCGATGCCGTGGGCTGGATCCGCGCTGCCGGCGGCTTGGCGGTGATCGCCCATCCGGGTCGCTACCGTTTCAGCGATACGGCCCAGGGCGTGCTGTTCGATGAATTCAAGCAACTCGGTGGCGTGGCCATCGAAGTGGTGACCGGCAGCCATACGCCGGACCAGTATCCCGAATATGCGCGCCTGGCCAACGACTATGGTTTCCTCGCCTCGCGCGGCACCGACTTCCACGCGCCCGGTGAAGCGCGCGTCGATTTCGCGTTGCTGCCGCCGTTGCCAGCGAACGTCAAACCGATCTGGCACGATTGGTTTTAAGCAACAACTAAGTTCGGCCTGACAAACTTGCAAGCAATTGCAGGAGTTTCCACGCCTTGACTTGTTTAATTTTTTCCTCTGGAGCCATCGCCCATGAAACGTATCGTCCTTTTTATTGCCACCAACCTGGCCGTGATGCTGGTGTTGTCTGTCGTGCTCAGTCTGCTGGGCATCGGCAATCCTGCACGCGGCAGCAGCTTGAATCTCGGCAGCCTGATGGTGTTTTCGCTGGTGGTCGGCTTTACCGGCTCGATTTTTTCCCTGTTGATCAGCAAACCGATGGCCAAGTGGAGCACCGGCGCGCGCGTGATCGACAACCCCAGTTCATCCACCGAGCTGTGGCTGGTCAATACCGTGCGTGCCTTGTCCGAGCGCGCCGGCATCGGCATGCCGGAGGTGGCGGTCTATGACGGCGAGCCGAACGCCTTTGCCACCGGCGCGTTCAAGAATTCGGCGCTGGTGGCCGTGTCGACCGGTTTGCTTGAAAGCATGAACCGCGATGAAGTCGAAGCCGTGCTGGGCCACGAGGTGGCCCACGTGGCCAATGGCGACATGGTGACGCTGACACTGATACAGGGCGTGGTCAATACCTTCGTGGTGTTCATGGCGCGCGTGGTCGGCTTCTTTGTCGACAATGTGCTGCTGAAAAATAACAACCGCGAAGGCGGCGGACGCGGCATCGGCTATTTCGTGACCGTGATGGTGTGCGAAGTCATCTTCGGCCTGCTCGCGTCGATCATCGTGGCCTGGTTCTCGCGCCAGCGCGAATTTCGCGCCGATGCCGGAGCGGCCAAGCTGCTGGGCAGCCCGACGCCGATGATTCATGCTTTGGCGCGCCTCGGTGGCGTGGCGCCCGGCGAGTTGCCGCAATCGATGCAGGCGCTCGGTATCAGCGGCGGCAAGGGCGGCTTTGGCGCGCTGTTTGCCACCCACCCGCCGCTGGAGGAACGCATTGCTGCGCTGCGAGGCGTACAATCATGACATGTTGAACAAGCTTGCATGCTAGCAAGGAACCACCATGAGTCAATTTTTTCAGATCCATCCTGACAATCCGCAGTTGCGCCTGATCAAGCAGGCGGCGCAGATCATCCGTTCCGGCGGCGTAGCAGCCATTCCCACCGATTCCTGCTACGCGCTGGTGTGCCAGCTCGACGACAAGGCTGCCGTCGAGCGCTTGCGCCGTATCCGCGGCATCGATGAAAAGCATCATCTGACCCTGCTGTGCCGCGACCTGAGCGAGCTGGGCGTCTATGCACGCGTCGACAACCGCCAGTTCCGCCTGCTGAAAGCTGCCACGCCGGGCGCCTACACCTTTATTCTGGAAGCGACCAAGGAAGTGCCGCGCCGCCTCAGCCATCCGTCGCGCAAGACCATCGGCCTGCGCGTGCCCGAGCACCGCATCGTGCAGTGCCTGCTCGAAGAGCTGGGCCAGCCGCTGCTGGGCACTACGCTGACCATGCCTGGCGACGAGGACAGCCTGACCGACGCCGACACCATCCGTGAGCGCGTTGAAAAGCTGGTCGACCTGATTATCGACGGCGGCGTCTGCGCGCACGGCCCGAGTACGGTGATCGATTTCAGCGGCAGCGAGCCCGAAGTCATCCGGGTAGGGCGCGGCGATCCGGCGGCGCTGGGCCTGTAGCGCCTGGCCGCCGGTTCTGCCGGCGTCAATTTACATGCATTTAATCAATGCATAAGAAGGGGGTATGGCGGCTCTGGTAAAATCGCCGCCATGAGCGATTTCAATACCATAGTCCAGACCATCGCGGTCTACCTGATCCCGGTGCTGTTTGCCATCTCCCTGCATGAGGCGGCCCATGGCTACGCCGCCCGTTATTTTGGCGACCCGACGGCCTCCGACGCAGGCCGGCTGAGTCTGAATCCGATTCGCCACATCGATCCTTTCGGCACGGTCATCCTGCCGCTGCTGCTGTATTTCACCATCCAGGTGCCGTTCGGCTATGCCAAGCCGGTGCCGGTCGATTTTGGCCGCCTGCGCAATCCCAAGAAGCAGATGGCCTGGGTGGCGTTTGCCGGCCCCGGCTCGAACTTCGCGATGGGTCTGGCCTGGATGATCGTGTTCGTGGTGACCACCGTGCTGCCGCCGACTGAAATCGGCCTGTTCATCCGCAAGATGGCCGGCGCCGGCGTCAGCGTCAACGCGGCCATGTTCGTGTTCAACATGATCCCGGTGCCGCCGCTCGATGGCGGGCGCGTCATGACCGGCATCCTGCCGATGCACCTGGCGCGTCCCTACGCCAGCATCGAGCGCTACGGCATGTATGTGTTTGGTGCGCTGGTGCTGCTGATGTATCTGGGCGTGCTGAACCGTCCGCTGATCGTCGCCATTGAATTTGTTATCAGCCTCTTCGTCAAGCTGGTCACGCCGCTGACGTATCTGCTGAGTTGAACTTCGGAAAACCATGAAAATAGCTTCACATGTGACAACTGAACTTCCGCTGCCGAGCGAGCCGATTTCCGGCTGGGTGCGGCGCTGGGCGCCGATCATACCGAGCGGCGAAGTGCTGGACCTGGCCTGCGGAAACGGCCGCCACGCGCGCCATCTGGCCAGCCTTGGCCATCCGGTGCTGGCGCTTGACCATGATCCGGAAATGCTGGAGAAAGCTGCCGGCACCAATATCACCACCTCGCTGGTGGACCTGGAGGCCGAAGACGCCGCCTGGCCGTTTGCCAGCGAACGCTTTGCCGCCATCGTGGTGACCAATTATCTGCACCGTCCCCTGCTTGAGGCGATGGTGGGCAGCCTGGCGTCTGACGGCGTGCTGATCTATGAAACCTTTGCCGAGGGCAACGAGCAGTTCGGCAAGCCATCGAATCCGAACTTCCTGCTCAGGGAAGGCGAGGCGCTGGCGTGGGCGCTGCAGCATGGCCTGCGCGTGGTAGCGTATGAAGAGGGGCGGGTAGAGCAGCCAAAAGCTGCTCTGGTGCAAAGAATTTGCGCCGTGCGGCCGGATTTTCCACGGCTGGCGGCGCTGTTGCCAGCGTTTTGAGCGGTCACTCTGCAGTAGAATGCACCACAGGCGCGGGCTATCCGCTACAATCGTTGTTTTATTTATCGGCGCTATAAACTTACTATGATCAAGGGCAGCATTGTAGCAATCGTCACCCCGATGCACGCAGACGGCAGTCTGGATATTCCCGGTCTGCGCAAGCTGGTCGACTGGCATATTGCCGAAGGGACCGACAGCATCGTTATCGTGGGCACCACGGGCGAATCGGCAACCGTCAGCGTGGAAGAGCACTGCGAACTGATCAAGTTGACCGTCGAGCACGCCAACGGCCGCATTCCCGTGATCGCTGGCGCCGGTGGCAATTCCACCGCCGAAGCGATCAAGCTGACGCGCTATGCAAAAGATGCTGGCGCCGATGCGGTACTGCAAGTGGTGCCGTACTACAACCGTCCTACCCAGGAAGGCATGTACCAGCACTTCAAGGCGATTGCCGAAGCCGTCGATATTCCCGTGATCCTGTATAACGTGCCCGGCCGCACCGTTGCCGACATGAGCAACGAGACCATCGTGCGCCTGGCAGCCGTTCCCAATATCGTCGGCGTGAAAGACGCGACCGGCAACCTGGGCCGCGGCATCGACCTGCTGCGCCTGGTGCCGGCCGGCTTTGCCGTCTACTCGGGCGACGATCCGACCGCCATAGCGCTGATGCTGTGCGGCGGCCACGGCAATATTTCGGTCACCGCCAACGTTGCGCCGCGCGCCATGCACGAACTGTGCGTTGCTGCCATGGCGGGCGACCGTGAAACGGCCATTGCCATCAATAACAAGGTCTTCCCGCTGCACCAGAAACTGTTTGTCGAGCCCAATCCGGTGCCCGTCAAATGGGCGCTGGCGGAAATGGGTCTGATGCCCGGCGGCATACGCTTGCCGCTGGTGCCGCTGGCCGACAATTTCCACGCTACCGTACGCGACGCCTTGCGCGAAGCGGGCGTACTGTCCTGAGCCCCGACCAGTCCGGTTGGGACCTTCCCTGATTTCAGCTGCCACTTAGCTTCTTATCCAGTATCGACATGACTAATAGCAAGAAAACTATCCCGGCGCCAGCCACTCTCGCCGTGCGCGGCATCGTTATCGGCGCCGTTGCAGCCAGCCTGGCCGGCTGTGGCATGATCAGCTCGGTGGTCGGTGGCGACAAGGTCGACTACAAGTCGGTCAAGAAAGCCTCCGCCCTGGACGTGCCGCCGGACCTCACGCAACTGCAGCAAGACAATCGCTACAGCCTGCCTGATTCAAAAAACGGCATTGCCACCGCCTCCGGCTACAACGCGCAGCGCCAGGCCGCTGCAGGCGCACCAACCGTGGTGACGGCTGAAGGCATCGTCGGCGTCGTGCCGATCACGGCCGGTTCCGTCAAGGTCGAGCGCGCAGGCAACCAGCGCTGGCTGGTGGTCAAGCAGCCGCCGGAAGTGCTGTGGCCGCAGCTCAAGCAGTTCTGGGAAGATTCGGGCTTTACGCTGGCCATCGACCAGCCGACGGCTGGCATCATGGAAACGGAATGGAATGAAAACCGTTCCAAGGTGCCGCAGGACTTTATCCGCAACACCATCGGCAAGGTATTCGATTCGCTCTATTCGACCGGTGAAAAGGATAAATTCCGCACCCGCGTCGAGCGCCTGGCCGACGGCTCGACCGAAATCTACATCAGCCACCGTGGCGTGGAAGAGGTCGTGACTGGCCGCGACAACGAAAGCACGACGTGGACGGCACGCCCTAACGATCCTGGCCTGGAAGCGCAAATGCTGGCCAAGCTGATGACGCGCCTCGGTGCTGCTACCGACCAGGCGCAAGCCAAGACCGCTGTCGATGCTGCCATTGTGCAGCCGCAGCATGCGCAGCTCGTCGGCGCTGTTGCTACCGCTGAGCGTGGCATTGAAGTCGATGAAGGTTTTGACCGCGCCTGGCGCCGTGTCGGCCTGGCACTGGACCGCGTCGGCTTCACAGTGGAAGACCGCGACCGCACCCAGGGTACGTATTTTGTGCGCTATGTCGATCCGGACGCGACCAAGAAAGACGGTTTCTTCTCGAAACTGTTCAGCTGGGGTTCGTCCTCCGACAAGGAGAAGGAAGCACAGCGCTACCGCGTGCTGGTCAAGGGTGGCAACGGCAACACCAGCCTGGTTACCGTACTGAGCAACGAAGGCAAGTCTGACACGTCGCCAGTGGCAGAAAAGATCCTGGGCTTGCTCAACGATCAGCTCAAGTAAGTGCTTGCGCGAGCGGCGGGAAGTTGTCCGCCGCTGCAAAAAAGCTGGCTCCTTGCGAGGCCAGCTTTTTTTTCGCCTGTATCACAGGTAAACGCCCGATTGCGCACTGCGTTGCAAAGCGGCAGACGTAAAAAAGCCGGCTCGAAAGCCGGCTCTTTTTCCTGCGGGGGTGCTAAATTACTTAGCAGCCGATGCAGCTTCCGAAGCGGCAGCAGCAGCGTCGCTAGCAGCCGAAGCGGCGGTCGAAGCAGCGGCAGCAGCAGCAGCAGCGTCGGTAGCGGCCGAAGCAGCAGCGTCAGCAGCAGGAGCTGCTGGAGCTTCAGCTGGAGCTGGTGCTGGGGTTTCAACGACTGGTGCTGGAGCAACTGGCTCTTCTTTTTTGCCGCAAGCAGCCAGAGCAACAACCATCAGGGAGGCGATCAGCAGGGATTTTTTCATTTGTTTTTCCTTAATTATTTCAAAAAATAAATCAACATTGTTGCGATGAATAATTACCGGTAATTATCGCTCGTTAGGTCGTCTTCGAAGGCTTTTCGTACCAGGTGGTGCCTGCCAGACAACGGAAACTTCCTAACCGAATATTATAGCGATTTTTGGTGCGTCGCAATAGGAGTACAAGCCAAACACGCAACTATTTTGTGATATCGCAATATTTGCCAATGCAAATTGCAAGCAAGTGTAAGTGTTCTGCGCTAGCGCGTCAAAGCGATATTAAAAACACACTTTTCTTTGCGCTAGCGCAGAATATCTATCTCTGGCTTTTATCTAAATATATTTGCTGCAATGCGTTATTTCATCAGCTCCAGCCAGCCATCCTGATACCAGGTGTACAGCGCTTCCATCACATCTTCCGACGCTTGCGCCACGCCTTCGCCATCGAGCGCGCGCTCGTCGGCCAGGGTTTCCAGGGCAGCTTTGTCGGCGCGGCCGACGGCAAACGATTCGCCGTTGATAAACACGTTCTTGCCGCGATAAAGCATCAGCGTCTTGCGTGACAGCGCCACGCCTTTTTTCTGCGCCGCATCGGTAAAGCGGCCTACCGTCAGTGGCTTGGCCAGCGGCGTGAAAAACACATTGTGCTTCGGTTCCGACAAATGCTCGCCCAGGAAAATGGTGACGTCTTCTTCCGTAAAGCGCACCTTGTTCATTTCTTCGGTAATGGTGGTGAGCATTTCGCGCGGAATTTCAGCCGGGCGGTTTGACGCCTTCAGTTCTGGATCGCTGTATATGCCGGGCAGGTCGATCGAATCGGCCATGAATTGCAGAAACGCTTCGCCCAGTTCCTGGAATGATGGGGAACGGAAACCGATCGAATAGGTCTGGCAGTCGCCGATGGCCACGCCATCGTGTGCGTAGTGCGGCGGCAGGTACAGCATGTCGCCCGGCTCAAGCGTGAATTCTTCGTCCGGCACAAAGTTGCTGAGGATTTTCAACGGCAGGCCGTCGATCAGGCTCAGGTCTTTTTGCGCGCCGATGCGCCAGTGGCGCTTGCCCTGGCCTTGCAGCAGGAACACGTCGTAGGAATCGAAATGCGGTCCGACGCCGCCGCCATCGGTGGCAAAGCTGACCATCAGGTCGTCCAGGCGTGCGTCGGGCAAAAAGCGGAACTGGCGCAGCAGCGCATCGGCCTCGGCGCTGTGCAGGTTGGCCCCTTGCACCAGCAGGCTCCAGTTTTTCTGTTTCAGCGAAGGCAGGCTGTCCAGAGGACCTTGCTGCATCGACCAGTGGCCGTCGATCTGGCTGACCAGGCGCGATTCAACATGGTCGAGTTTGGCCAGCTCGGCTAGTTGCTTGAAGTCGAGCAGGGCCTTGAAGCCAGGCACGGCCTGGCGGATCAGCAGCGGTTTTTTATGCCAGTAGTCGCGCAGGAATTGCGCCGGCGTGATGTCGCCGAGGAGAGTTAATTTTTTCATGCGCCCATTATAACAACCGGCAATGCAGGAATGCGCATGCGGCAGGCGGCGTAAAGGTATAATTTGGCAGCTTATACATTGAAAGGAAGCATAATGAAGATTGCCAAAAATACCGTCGTGACCGTCAACTACAAGCTGTCGGACGCGCAGGACAATCTGATCGAAGACGGCCGCCAGCCGATGGTCTACCTGCACGGTGACTATGAAAACACGCTGCCGAAGATCGAAGAAGAACTCGACGGCAAGGAAGTCGGCTACTCGAACACGATCCAGATCGAGCCAGAAGATGCTTTCGGTGAATATGACCCGGCACTGGTCAAGGTCGAGCCACGCAACCGCCTGCCTGAGCCGCTGGAAGTCGGCATGCAGTTCGAAGGCATGCCGGAGAGCGATTCGGGCGACGAAGAAGCGATGATCTTTACCGTCACCGATATCGCTGACGACAAGGTTGTGCTGGATGGTAATCATCCGCTGGCCGGCATCGCACTGCGCTTTGAACTCAACGTCGCCGATGTGCGCGCCGCCACCGACGAAGAAATCGCCCACGGCCACGTGCACGGCGCCCATGGCCATCACCATGGCGACGATGAAGGTGACGAAGGCGACGAAGGCGATCACTTCCGCACCCACCCGATACACTAAGCTGTAACACTGACCTGGCCGCAACCATGCGTTTGCGGCTGGTCAGCATCACCGGCCAGCACTTGAGCCCTGCAAGCTGTCCTCCACAGGGAGGCTGCTCACTGCAGGGCTTTTTGCCGGCTATTTGGCGGCCAGCGCGCCGTCGTGCTGGCGCACTTCAAACAGCGGTGTCTTGCCGCTACGCACGGTAATGGCGGTCCAGTCATTGCCGACGCTGACATGGCCCAGGTTGCCCTTCCAGTCGATCACGGACGGTACACTGGCGGGCGCCGGCTTGCCCTTGCGCGGGTTGTCGGTTTTGCTTGCCGGTTGGGTATCGACCAGCAGCACTTTGCCGCCGAATTTCTTGGCCAGCAGCCGGATCTGCTTGCGCGGGCTGGCAAAGCCGTCCTGCTTCGAGCTGAAGCTGGGCAGCAGTGAACTTTCTTCCTCGTGCTCGATGCCGACGTCGCCATCGGAAAACAGCACGATGCCGTCGAGCTTTTTGCCGTGCGCCATGGCGAACAGGCGCTGCAGCCAGGCGCGGTTGGCCACCAGCCGGTCCTCAAACTCGCTGTTGCGTCCCGCTTCGGGCAGGAAGTGGTTGTTATTGGCGGGCAGGTTGACGGTGGCAAACAGCACGCCGCCGTATTCCCAGTGGGCGTTTTCCGCATAGCTGCGAAACTTGGCCGTGGACGATAAGCGCGTGACGCTCAGCTTGCGCTGGCCCAGGCTCTGGTTGTCGCCAAAATACACGTCGCGCAGGCGATTCAGGCGCTCGATGGCGTTGACGCGGCCGCGCGAATTGCGGCAGTTCGACCAGTCGCTGGCCGACAGCGACACGATCAGCGGCGCCAGGGACGCGTCGAGCATTTCCTTGCGCTGGCCATAGAGCTTGTCGCTGCACGCTTCGCTGGTGGCCTTGATGCCGGTTGCCACCACAAAAGCGGCATGCTGGCCATTGGCGCCGGCCAGCGCTTTCTTCAGTGGCGCATCATCGGGACCATCCTTGAAGGAGTGGCCCAGCACGGCAAACTCAAAGCCGGCCCCATGGCTGGCAGCAGCGAACGCTGCCGGCGCGTGCAGGCAGGCTGCCAGCAGCGACAGGCGTACGGCGCTGCGCACTAGCGTCATGCGCCAGCCAGCCGTTTGAGCTGATACAGCTGTTCCAGCGCTTCGCGCGGCGTCAGCGCATCGGGATCCAGTTCGGCCACCGCGTCGAGCAGCGCCTGCTGCGCTTCGCTCAGCGCTGCCGGTACCGGCTCTTCTTCCTGCGTATAAGGATCGGCCACCTGCTGGGCAAACAGATCGCGCTGCGGCGTCGCGTCGAGCGCCTGCGACTCCAGGCGTGCCAGGTGCTTGCGTGCCGCCTTGATCACCGGTTGCGGCACGCCGGCCAGCTGCGCCACCTGCAGGCCGTAGCTTTGCGAGGCCGGGCCGGCCTGCACCGCATGCAGAAACACGATGCTGTCCTTGTGCTCGACGGCCGACAGATGCACGTTGGCAGCGCTCGGGAAACTGTCGGGCAGCTGCGTCAGTTCGAAATAATGGGTGGCAAACAGCGTAAAGCTGCGGCTTTGTTCGATCAGGTGGCGCGCAATCGCCCACGCCAGCGCCAGGCCGTCGAAGGTCGAGGTGCCGCGGCCCACTTCGTCCATCAGCACCAGCGAATGCTCGGTGGCGCCGTTGAGGATGGTGGCCGATTCGGTCATCTCCACCATGAAGGTCGAGCGTCCGCCTGCCAGGTCGTCGGTCGCGCCGATACGCGTAAAGATGCGGTCGATCGGGCCGATGGTGGCGCTGGTGGCCGGCACATAGCTGCCCACGTAGGCCAGCAGGGTAATCAATGCCACCTGGCGCATGAAGGTCGATTTACCACCCATGTTCGGACCGGTAATGAGCAGAAGGCGGCGTTCGTTGACGAAGCGGCAGTCGTTGGCGATAAAGCGCTCGATCTGCTTTTCCACCACCGGATGGCGGCCTTCGACGATATTGATGCATGGCTCGGCCACCAGCTGCGGCGCAACCCAGTTGTGCTGCTGCGCGTGTTCGGTCAGCGCATTGAGCGTGTCGAGCTGCGCCATGGCCTGGGCGATGGTCTGCAGCGTGCCGATATGCGGCGCCAGGTCGGCCAGCAGCAGGTCATACAGCAGTTTTTCGCGCACCAGCGCTTTATCCTGCGCCGACAATGCCTTGTCTTCAAACACCTTCAGTTCCGGCGTGATGTAGCGTTCGGCGTTTTTCAACGTCTGGCGGCGGCGGTAGTCTTCCGGTACTTTGTCGGTCTGGCCGTGCGTCACTTCAATATAGAAGCCGTGCACGCGGTTGTATTCGACGCGCAGGTTGGCAATGCCGGTGCGCGCGCGCTCGCGCGTTTCCAGGTCGACCAGGAACTGGCCGGCGTTTTCCGACAGCGCGCGCAGCTCATCGAGTTCGGCGTCAAAGCCGCGTGCAAACACGCCGCCATCGCGCACCATCGCGGCCGGCTCCTGCGCCACGGCGCGCACCAGGAGGTCCAGGCAGGCTTCGGGCGTGGCCAGTGCGGTATGGATGGAGGCCAGCAGGCCTTCCTCGCCACCGAGGCCCTGGCCGTAGCAACGGGTCAATTGTTCGCGCAGCAGCGGCAACTGCAGCAGGCCGTCGCGCAGGGCAGCCAGGTCGCGCGGACGCGCCGACAGCAACGCGATGCGGGTGGTAATGCGTTCGATATCGGGTACTTGTGCCAGCGTGGCAGCGAGCGGCCCGGTCGCTTCCTTGCGCGCCAGCAGGGCAATGGCCTCATGACGCGCACGCGCCACGCCCTGGTCGCGCCGCGCATGGTGCAGCCAGTGGCGCAGCATGCGCGAACCCATGGCGGTGCGGCAATGGTCGAGCAGGGAAAACAGCGTGGGCGACTCCTGGCCACGGATGGTTTCGGTCAGCTCCAGGTTGCGCCGGGTAGCCGCATCCAGGCCGACGAATTCGGTTTCATTTTCGGTGCTGAGCGAGCGCACATGCTGCAGCCCGCGCCCTTGCGTCGACTGCGCATAGCGCAGCAGCGCGCCGGCCGCGCCAAAGGCCGCACCGAGGCCATCGGCGCCAAAGCCGGTCAGCGTGACCACGCCCAGCTGGTCGAGCAGCGCCTTGTGGCCGCTGACGGCGTCGAAGTGCCAGTCCGGCACGCGGTTGACGTGGCATGGGGCGTGTTCATCAAACAGGTCACCCGTATCGCCACTCAAAATTTCTGCCGGCACAATGCGTTCGAGTTCCTGCTGCAGGCGCGCGTCGGCCGTGCTGCTGTCGCTGGAAAATTCCATCAGTTTCAGCGCGCCGCTGGCCAGCGACAGCCACGCCAGGCCGGTAGTGACGGTCTTGCGCTGGGTGACGCGACACA
>Ga0308158_10004318_pt1 | contig 12058 bp, 7 predicted proteins | sample PhyBR2_FD_201038 | JGI IMG/M metagenome (GOLD analysis project Ga0308158, IMG submission 201038) | Phyllosphere microbial communities from UC Gill Tract Community Farm, Albany, California, United States - DLSLB.R2 | ecosystem: Host-associated > Plants > Phyllosphere > Unclassified | place: USA...
GCGATTACATCATTCCGGCGCAGATGAACCTCAAGGCGCCGGTAGCGTTCCTCAACGCACCGCTGCTGCGTTATCGCCAGCACGGGGGTCAGGAAACCAATCATGCCGATCTGACCGGCGCCGTGTTGCATGGCTACGTCTCACTGCGCCGCTTTGTCGTACGTACCGACTACAAGCAACAGTATGTGCCCGTGTATGACGCATTGATCGCCCGCTACAAGGCACAGAGGCGGGTAACCGAGATCGCTGGCAGCACGCTGCCCATGCCAGCCCTTCGCCAGTTGCAGCGGATGTTCCGGCAAGGCAGCGCAGACCTGGCCGCCAATCCACGCGCCGGTTTCCAGTTGCTGCCGCTTGCCCTTCTGCTGCACCAGCATGCCGCGGCTGGAACGGAGAGTGAGCTTGAGCAGCTGCTTCGGGTCATGCCCGCTGCCGAGCCTGCGTTGCAGACATCCATCCACCGGCTCTACCGCTGGGCGGGTATACGCCATCAAGGTGGAAACCTGTTCCGGAACTTCGCGCCGGGCTCGTGCATCGTCATTCTTGGCAGCGTCCTGTTGTCAGCCTTGCTGGTACAGGAGGCACGCCAGGCCGGTGTCCACGTCGTCTGCTGCCTCGATTCCAGTCTTACACGACAGGGCTGCAGTTGGCTGGGCACCACCATCGTCCCACCCAGCTGGCTGGCCGAGAACGACGTGCCGCTCGCGGCAATCGTGCTGAGCTCCGAACGCGACCACGAGGATGAACTCATCCACATGTTGCGTCGCCACGATGCCGAGACGCTGATCGTGTCATGGAAGCAACTGGTGGAACAGTACGTGCAAGGCAGCGTCGCTGCAGTGTTGGAGATGACTCTTGATTGATTGGACAACCATACCCGGAGGACGCGTCAGTGGCGCCCCATTGCAGGTCACCCTGCTGGGCTACTGCATCCACAGCGGAACGTGTCATGCACTGTCAGACGAGGACCTGCGCGCACTGAATCAGGCAATACCGCTCGATGCCGTGTGCGAATACGGGGTGGCGAACGGCTTGTACTTCAGTCGGCCAACGACCGAAACGCCGGCCCAGGAAATCAGCACCGCGCTGTTGTTCGCCCAGTCCCGCCCGGGTCGGGCTTCGTTCCAGCTTCAGGCCTCAAGCAGCAAGTACCTCGTTCTGGCGACGGCACATGAGCGCGTACAGCTTACGCAGGAGCAGCTGTTTGCGATCATTTTCGTGCCTGGCGATCATCCTGGCCGCGCGGGAAACGTCGTCACCACCACGCACCACATCGATTTCCGTCTTCATGGTGACAGCGATAGCCAGAACATGGCCCTGGCAGCGATACCCAAGGCCAGCGTCGGGGTACATGCCTACTATCACTCGGCGCCATCGTGGATCAATTGGGTCACCACGGCGATCGCCGCAGATGCAGCAGAACGGCGCGGCGAAGGCCCGTTGCTGAGCGTCATCATCCCTGCCTACAACTACGGCCGGTTCCTTCGCCAATGCGTGCAGTCTGTCCTGGACCAGGGACTGGAAGACATGGAAGTCCTGGTGCTCGACAACGCATCCAGTGATGACACCGCGACAGTCATGCTGGATTTTTCGGCAGATCCGCGCGTTCGCTACATGCGCAATCCACACAATTATGGCGCCGGATTCAACTGGCTCAATGGCTTGAATCTTGCCCGGGGAACCTACTGCACGTTCCTCTCGGCCGACGACTTCTTCAATCCCGGCCACCTGCAACGACTGATGCCGGTGCTGTGCGCGAACAAGCAGGTAGTTGCCGGCTATACAGGGATCCGCTGGGTCGATGAAAGCGGCGCTACCGTAAACCAGCCCCGCCATCCCGGCTACCGGGCTGCGGACTATGTCGGCGGCCGCAACGAGGTCGCTGACCTGCTGATCCATGACTGCTACATCGCACCTTCAGCAGTGGTCTACCGTACCCGTCAGCTCCGTGACACCTGGCGTCCTTCCAGCACCCATGGCGCCGGCGACTGGGAAATGTCGATCCAGATCGCGGAGAGATTCCCCGACTTCGCCTACATCGATGTTCCTGGCGTCAGCTATCGCTTGCATACCTCGCAGCATTCGAGCCGGTTCTATGCATCCACCAATCCGCTCGAAGACCACTTGACCATTGTCGAAGGCGTCTTCAAGCGCCAAGCCCAGCAGGTGTTGCGTGGGCACGAACGGGCGGTGGCCGAGCATATTGAGCGCCGGCTTACCCTGTATCCTGATCAACGTGCCACCGAACTCGGGGCCCGTGCACGGGCACTGATCGGCCAGTTGGAGCAGCTGGCTGAAGCCAACGCGGCGCCACTCTTCAGCATCGTCCTCACTACCTGGAACCGCCCCACCCTGCTTGTTGATGCCTTGAACAGCATCAGCGCGCAAAGCCTTCGCGACTTCGAGGTGATCCTGGTGAACGACTGTGGCGAGCCCGTCGAGCACCTGCTTGGCGAGCGTGACTTCCCACTCACCTATCTGCAACTTGGCCGCAACGGCGGGCCAGCTGCAGCGCGAAACGCGGCACATCGACTGGCACGCGGGCAATATCTGGTCTATCTCGACGATGACGATCTGTATCAGCCCCAGCACCTGCAGACACTCGCCGATGCGATCCAGCGGCACCCCGGTGAAGTGGTTTACAGCGATGCATGCTTCATTACCGAGCGGATCGAGGGAGCGCATCGTCTCGTCCTGGCCGAAGAGCACCGCTACCCGCACGGAAGCTACTCGCACGAGCGGCTTTCGATAGAGAACTATATCCCGGTCAATACCTTCGCATGGCCGCGCGCGCTTGCTGCAGGCATCGGCGGCTTTGACGAGCACCTGCAAGGACTGGAAGACTGGGATTTCCTGCTGCGTCTGGCAGCACGGGTACCCTTCAACCACGTGCGCCAGCAGACCGCGCAGGTACGGATGCGTGCGGATACCGATGAACGTCGTTCGGTACAGGCCTTCGGGCACTACCCGGCCTTGTACCGGAAGATCTATGCCCGCCATTCGGATCTTGACGCGGAAACCGTGCGCACCGGCCGAGCCGAACGACTGAAGCAGCTTGGTGTCTTGATTGCGCAGACCCCTGAGAGCGTGATTGACAACTGGCGCGCCGCGCGGGTGCCCTCGCCTGCCCAGCGCCAGCTGTGCGTGCAGCGTATCGAGCAGTCCGTAACGCGCCCAAGGCTATGCGTGCTATTGCGGAGTGTGGACGGAAATACTGCAAGCATTCAGCGCAGTATTGCCAGCCTGCACGGCAACGAGGGCATGCCTGAAGCCTTGCGGGTGATAGTTGTCAACGAAAGTACAGTGGCGTCGATATGCCCCAGCGTGGCATGTGACCAGGTTCAGGTGATTGATTCAACGGCAGTGACTTGGGATGCCTTCCGCAACAGCCTGCTCAATGACCATACCCTGGACTGGCTGCTGATCGCCAACGCCGGTGATGAGTTCACGCCAGGGGGGCTACTGCAACTGCGCCTGCATCTCGCCGCGCAGCCGCAATCACGCGCGGTCTTTGCCGATGGTTGGCAACGCACCAATGACGGCAGCTTGGTGCCGATGTTGCGACCTGATCTCAATCTGGACCTGTTGCTGGCAAACCCGTCGGTCCTGGCCTCGCATTGGGTGTTCAAGTGCCAGGCAGCACGCGACGTCGGCGGCTTCGACCCCGCTGCAGGCGATGCTGCAGAGCTGGGCCTGATCCTGCGCCTTGTCCATGCAGGCGGCTTCGGTGGAATCGAACATCTACCGGAACCTTTGTTGACCAGCACAGCGGGCCGCTTTGACAGCCGCGCCCAGCAGCGGACCATCCTGGCCCATCTACAGGCACGCGGCTACGCCAATGCCAGCGTGCAAGCCATCGAAGGCGGCTTGCACAGGATCGACTACGGTCATGGCCGGCAGCCTTCTGTTTCGCTGGTAGTGATCGTGTCAAGGGACACGACGCTCAGTGCACTGGAGCGCTGCGTTGTTTCAGTGCTTGAGAAGACCCACTACGCCAACTATCAACTGCTGATGGCAGACAACGGCGCCAACGATGAACTGCGGCGGTGGATGCAACAGGTGGAGTCATTGGCCGCCGACCGCGTGCAAGCCTTCACCTTCGATCCGCCATTGCCACACACCGCTGCCTGCAACCTTGCCGCAGCGCAGGCCAGTGCAGAGTTCCTCCTGTTCCTGCGCCCCGAGGTCGCGGCGCTACAACCGCAGTGGCTGGAGGAACTACTGAATCACGGACTGCGCACGGAGGTTGGCGTGGTCGGGGCAAAGACCGTCTCCGGCGAAGGCAAGGTCACGCATGCGGGACTGGTGCCCGGTCTTCGCGCCAGCGGCGGGCGTGCCTTCGCCGGCGAAGCAATGGACGCACCCGGCTATATGGGCCGGCTGCAGGTGGCCCAGCAGTACACCGCGGTTGCCGACAGCTGCCTGTTGATCAGCAAGGCGCTGTTCAACGAACTGGGCGGTTTCGACCACGCAGCATTCATCGACGAAGGCGCAGACGTCGATCTGTGCCTGCGAGCGCGCATGCAGGGCTATCTCACCGTATGGACACCGTATGCACTGTTGCTGCATTCGAACGAACCGGTTCCGTTGACCGAGACCGCGAACGACGCTTTGCTGGAACGCTGGTTGCCGCAGATCGCAAACGATCCCGCGTACAACCCCAGCCTGCGATTGGACGTGGTTGGTGGTTTCCGGCTTGGCGAATCCGACTTCTCGTGGAAACCCTTGCCCTGGCGGCCAATCCCCCGCGTCCTGGCGCAACCGGCAGATCCCTGGGGCAGCGGCCACTACCGCGTCATCCAGCCATTCGAGGCCCTCAAGTCCGAAGGGCGCATTGAAGGTGCCCTGTACTCAACCCTGCTCGATCCAGTCGAACAGGCACGCATCGATCCGGATGTGGTGATCCTGCAGCGGCGCGTCAGCGATGAGGACCTGCACGGTATCCAACGCATGGGCCGTTATTCGTCCGCATTGAAGATCTACGAGCTGGACGACTACCTGCCCAACCTGCCTGCCAAAAGTGCACATCGCGAGCACATGCCGCGCGATGTGCTGCGCAGCCTGCGCAAGGCGCTTGGGCTGGTGGACCGTTTCGTGGTGTCTACGCCGGCGATGGCCGAGGCGTTTGCCGGCATGCATCCGGATATCCGCATCACCCCCAACCGGCTGCCGGTGGGTTGGTGGAAGCAGCTGCCCATCGTTCGTCGCGAAAACGGTGCACGACCACGTGTGGGCTGGGCTGGCGGATTGGGCCATACCGGCGATCTGGAGATGATTGCTGATGTCGTCAGTGAATTGGCGCAGGAGGTGGATTGGGTGTTCTTCGGCATGTGCCCGGATCGCCTGCGTCCCTATGTCGCCGAGTTCCATCCAGGGGTGGATATCGCGCTCTATCCACGCGCCCTGGCGTCACTGCAGCTTGATCTGGCAATCGCACCGCTGGAAGACAATCCTTTCAACGCCTGCAAGAGCAATCTGCGCCTGTTGGAATACGGCGCCTGCGCGGTGCCGGTGGTCTGCAGCGATGTTGGTCCCTACCGGGACCCTGCCCTGCCCGTCAGCCGCGTACGTAACCGCCATCGCGAATGGGTCGGCGCCATCCGCGACCACCTCGCCGACGCCGCGGCCCGCCGCAACGCCGGTGATGCATTGAAGACCATCGTCCACCGCAACTGGATGTTGGAAGGCGCTGGTCTGGATGATTGGCGTGCAGCCTGGCTGCCTTGATCCCGAACGCATCTCCAACCTGTTCGACGGCCGCCGGTTCTCCGGCGGCCGTTTCCATTTGGGTCTCAGAACCCCCGCCCGTCCTGAAAACCCGTCGGCAGCGTCGGATTTCCGACACCCAACACGTGCAGCACGACGTATTCACGAACATCAAAGCCTTCACGGTTCCGGCACGCAACTTGCAGCTGTCCCATCAGCTCTCCCACACGTTGCCCGGAAACCCGCACGATGTCCCACTCCATCACCTCTGTTCTCTCCCAGATCCGCACGCTGCAGAACCAGGTGGGGCAAGCCGCTCCCCAGGGTGATCTGCCGCGCAGCAACGCGATCCAGGGGTTGGCCGAAGGCAATGCCGTTGCAGCCCCTTCGTTCAGCCAGACCTTGCAGGGCGCCATCCAGGGCGTCAACGAGGCCCAGCAGAAGTCCGGGCAGCTCGCCGCTGCCTTCGAGCGCGGCGATGCCAATGCCGATCTGGCCAAGGTCATGGTCGCCTCCCAACAGTCCTCGCTGGCGTTCCGCGCCACCGTGGAAGTCCGTAACCGTCTCGTCCAGGCTTACCAGGACGTGATGAACATGCCGCTGTAAGGATCCGCACGCATGGCACTCGCGCTGTCCAGAGAATCACTGAATCCGGAACGGGCTGGGGCCTGGTTCGATCGTCTGCAGAGCCTGCAGATCACCCGCCGCCTGGGCCTGATGGCGATGATCACGGTTGCCGTCGCAGCCGGTTTGTTCGTGTTCTTCTGGGCGCAGAAGCCACAGATGATGCCGCTGTATACCGGGCTTGACCAGAAGGCGACAGCCGAGGCCACCGATCTGTTGCGCTCGGCGCAGATTCCGTTCGAGCTGGACGCCGCCACTGGCGCGATCAGCGTGCCGGAGAAGAACGTGCACGATGCACGCCTGAAGCTGGCCGGCTCCGGACTGACCGAAAGCGGCCGCCTCGGCTTTGAGATGATGGAACGCGATCCCGGTTTCGGCGTCAGCCAGTTCGTCGAGAACGCACGCTACCAGCACGCATTGGAAACCGAGCTGGTACGCACCATCAGCAGCCTGCGTCCGGTCCGCGATGCGCGCGTGCACCTGGCCATCCCCAAACCCAGCGCATTCACCCGCCAACGTGACGTCGCCAGTGCCTCGGTGGTGCTGGAATTGCGTGGCGGCCAGCAGCTGGAACGCAACCAGGTAGACGCCATCGTGCATATGGTGGCCTCCAGCATCCCGGATCTGGCGCCGGAGCGCGTGACCGTGGTCGACCAGAGCGGTCGCATGCTCACCATTGCCGATCCGAACAGCGAAGCCGCACTCAACGCTGCCCAGTTCGACCAGGTGCGGCGCCTGGAGGGTTCGTACAACCAGCGTATCCGGGAACTGCTGGAGCCGATGACCGGCGCTGGCCGCGTCAACCCGGAAGTCAGCGTCGACATGGATTTCTCGGTCACCGAGGAGGCGCGCGAGCTGTACAACGCCGAGCCGCAGAAGGTCCGCAGCGAGCAGATCAGCGAGAACACCACCACCACCGCGGGTCCGCAGGGCATCCCCGGTGCCACCAGCAACACCCCGCCGGGTCCGGCCGCCGCCCCACCGGCCACCGCAGCGACGCCAACCGAAACCTCCAAGAACGCAACCCGCAACTACGAACTGGACCGCACCCTGCAGCACACCCGTCAGCCGCCGGGCCGGGTCAATCGCGTCTCGGTCGCGGTGCTGGTTGACCACGTGCCGCGTGCCGGCAGCAACGGCAAGCTCAGCGATCAGCCACTGAGCGCCGCCGAACTGACCCGCGTCGAAGCACTGGTCAAGCAGGCCGTGGGCTTCAACGCCGAGCGTGGCGACACCGTGTCGGTGATGAATGCACCGTTCGTGCGTGAATCCATCCCGGTCGAAGCCCCGAAATGGTGGGAGAACCCACAGGTGCGCGATGCACTGCGTCTGGTCCTTGGCGCCATAGTGGTGCTGGCCTTGCTGTTCGGCGTACTGCGCCCGGCCCTGCGCCAGATCACCGGCACGCCCAAGGCCCTGCCCGGCGCGGAAGATCCGCTGAGCGCCGACGTGCAGGTACTGGACGATGGCACCGAAATGCCGGCGCTTGCCGCCGACCGTCTGCACCTGGATGGCACGCCGGCGCTGGCCCTGCCAGTGGATGCATACGAGGAACGCCTGCGCATGGCCCGTGAAGCAGTGAAGACCGACTCCAAGCGGGTTGCCCAGGTAGTGAAGGGATGGGTGTCAAATGACTGATGCAATGCCGATGACCGGCGTGCAACGTGCCGCCGTACTGCTGCTGTCGCTCGGCGAGACCGATGCGGCCGAAGTACTGCGTCACATGGAACCGAAGGAAGTGCAGAAGATCGGCATCGCCATGGCCACGCTCAGCGACGTCACCCGCGAGCAGGTGCAGCAGGTGATGGATGATTTCGGCGCCGAGCTGGGCAACAAGACCTCGCTGAGCGTTGGCTCGGACGACTACATCCGCAACATGCTGGTGCAGGCGCTGGGCAATGAGAAAGCCAGCAACCTGATCGACCGCATCCTGCTCGGCCGCAACACCACCGGCCTGGATGCATTGAAGTGGATGGACCCGCGCGCGGTCGCCGATCTGGTACGCAACGAGCATCCGCAGATCATTGCCATCGTCATGGCCCACCTGGAAACCGACCAGGCCGCCGAAGCACTGAAGCTGCTGCCCGAGCGTACCCGCGTCGACGTGCTGCTGCGTATCGCGACCCTCGATGGCATTCCGCCGAATGCCTTGAACGAACTCAACGAGATCATGGAGCGCCAGTTCGCCGGCAACCAGAACCTGAAGTCGTCGAACATTGGCGGCGTGCAGTGCGCTGCCAATATCCTCAACTTCATGGACGGCGGCCAGGACCAGGCCATCCTCACCGAGATCGCCCGCATCGACTCGCCGCTGGGCAGCCGCATCCAAGACCTGATGTTCGTGTTCGATGACCTGGTGGACCTGGACGACCGCGAGATGCAGCTGGTGCTGCGCGAAGTCAGCGGCGAGCGCCTCGGTCTTGCCCTGCGCGGCGCCGATATCAAGGTGCGCGACAAGATCACCCGCAACATGTCCCAGCGTGCCGCCGAAATCCTGCTCGAGGACATGGAGGCCCGTGGACCGGTGCGCCTGTCCGATGTGGAAGGTGCACAGCGCGAAATCCTTGCCATCGTCAAGCGCATGGGCGATGAAGGCACCATCACCCTGGGCGGCGCCGCGGAGGCCATGCTGTGAACAACGCCGTGCGTTGGCACGCCCCGGATCTCAACGCCCCGATGGTTCCACCGTCGGCGGATGACATCGATCTGGATGCCCTGGAAACCATCGTTGCCGAGCCGGCGCCGCCGCCGTTGCAGCTGCCTACCCTCGAGGAGCTCCAGGCGATCCGCGACGCCGCGCAGGAAGAAGGCTTCCAGCAGGGCCATGCCGACGGATACGCACAGGGCCAGGCCGAAGTCCGGCGCCTGACCGCACAGATCGAAGGCATCCTCGACAACTTCAGCCGGCCGCTGGTGCGTTTGGAGAATGAAGTGGTCGGCGCGCTCGGGGAACTGTCGGTACGCATTGCCGGTGCCTTGATCAGCCGCGCCTACGAGGCCGATCCTTCCCTGCTGAAGGATCTGATCGACGAAGCATTGGATACGGTCAGCGGCACCAACCGTGATGTCGAGGTTCGGCTGCATCCGGACGACATCGCGGCGATCAGCAACCTGCTGAGCCTGCCTCCCGGCCAGCGCCTGGTGCCCGACCACAGCCTCAGCCGTGGCGACCTGCGCGTGCACGCCGAAGCGGTACGCGTCGATGGCACCCTGGATGCCCGCCTGCGCGCGGCATTGGCCACCGTGCTGCGTCGCGCAGGTGCTGCACAATGAATACCTCGCCTTCGCCCGCCCCCGCCGACTGGGCAGCCGCACGCAACCTGCGCTTGGCGGCACGTCTGGACGGCATCGCACTGGACGCAAGCGGCGGCCACGGTCTGGTCCGTGAAGGGATCCTGCGTCGTGCCGTTGGCCTCACCCTGGAAGCCGTCGGGTGCGAGGCACCAATGGGCGCCAGCTGCAAGGTCGAGATCATCGATGGCGGCTGGGTGGATGCCGAGGTGGTCGGCTTCTCGGGCGACCGTACCTATCTGATGCCCAGCGCCGAATTGCATGGCCTGCTGCCCAATGCGCGCGTCGTGCCCTCCTACCGCCGTGGTGGCGTTGAGGTCGGCGAAGGCCTGCTGGGCCGGGTCATCGACTCCGATGGCATCCCGCTCGACGGCAAGGGCCCAATCCGCGCCGAGGGCAATGTCAGCATGGCCGGTGTCGCGATCAACCCGCTGGCACGTGAGCCGATCACCCAGCCACTGGACGTCGGCGTGCGCGCGATCAACGCGCTGCTGCCGATTGGCCGCGGCCAGCGTGTGGGCCTGTTCGCCGGCTCCGGTGTCGGCAAGTCGACACTGCTCGGCATGATGACCCGCTTCACCGCCGCCGATGTGATCGTGGTCGGCCTGATCGGTGAACGTGGCCGCGAAGTACGCGATTTCGTCGAATCCACCCTGGGCGAGGAAGGCCTGCGCCGCGCCGTGGTCGTCGCCAGCCCGGCCGACCGACCGCCGCTGGCACGCCTGCATGGTGCCTATCGCGCCACCGCCATCGCCGAATGGTTCCGCGACCAGGGGCTGAACGTTCTGCTGCTGATGGATTCGCTGACCCGCTTCGCCCAGGCCCAGCGCGAGATCGGCCTGTCGGTCGGCGAACCGCCCACGACCCGCGGCTACCCACCGTCGGTATTCGCCAAGCTGCCTGCCCTGGTCGAACGTGCCGGCAACGGCGCCAAAGGCCGCGGTTCGATCACCGCGTTCTATACCGTACTGACCGAAGGCGACGATCCGCAGGACCCGATTGCCGACGCCGCCCGGGCGATTCTGGACGGCCACATCCTGCTGTCACGCCGTGTCGCCGACAGCGGCCTGTACCCGGCCATCGATGTCGAATCCTCGGTCAGCCGCGTGGTCCAGGACATCGCCGACGACGTCTGGCGCGCGCGCATCCGCAAGCTCAAGCAACTGGTATCGGCCTATACGGCCAACCGCGACCTGATCGCCATCGGCGCCTATCAACGCGGCAACGATCCGCTCACCGACGAAGCACTGGATCGGTGGCCGGAGATCATGGAATTCCTTGGCCAGGACGTGCACAACGCCGCCGACCTCGGCCACAGCCTGAACGCATTGCACCAACTGGTAGATAGTGAGACGCCCGCATGAGCCCTAGCCGCCGCCTGGATCCACTGCTGCGCCGCGCGCAGGACCGCGAAGATGAAGTCGCCAAAGCCTTGGCCGAACGCCAGCAGGCCTTGGACATGCATCAATCGCGCCTCTCCGAGCTGCGCCAGTACGCCGAGGAATACGCCAACGCGCAGCTGGCCACCACCAGCGCCGCACAACTGCTCAACCGCCGTGCCTTCCTCGACCGCCTCGACAACGCGGTCGAAGCGCAGAGCAAGACCGTGGACAGCAACCAGGAACGTGTCGATGCCGAGCGCGCGCGCTTGTTGTTGGCCAGTCGCGACAAGGCCGTGTTGGAACAGCTGGCCGCCAGCTACCGCGCCCAGGAGAAGCAGGTCGCCGACCGCCGCGACCAGCGCGAGATGGACGACATCGGTGCCCGCCGTGCGCGCCTGAAGCGGACCGAACGCGAAGGAGAAAGCCAGTGAACGTCCTCTCTTCGGCACCTCCCCCTGCCAGCAGCATCGATGTCGGCAGCAATGCACGTGGCAGTTCTACCGACAAGACCGCGGAGAGCGGCTTTGACGCAATGCTCAACAGCAAGCCAGCGACGCAGAAATCCGCCGCCAGCAAGCCAGCCAGCACTGCCCCCAAGCCTGCCAATGAACCGAAAGGTGAGGACGGCGCCAGCGAGGCGACCGCGCCACAGCGCCCCGCTACCGACAGCGCTGCCAGCACCGGCGACAAGGCGGATCAGCAGCCAGCGGCAGAGGATGCACCGTGGCCACCATTTGGGCTGTCGGCAATCGTTACCCAAGCTGCGGAGCCCCCAGTGCAGGCATCGGCAGCCTTGGCCGCGGCGGCCAATCAGCAGGGGTCAGCACAGCCTTCGGCCAATCCACCCTTGTCGCTGTCTCCTGCCCTGGCAGCTGCTCCCGCCGCTGACGGCGCTAATCCGGCAACCCTCAACGCCGACGATGCTGCCGCAGAGTTGAGCTTGCCCTTGGCCAGTTTGCCCACCAACGACGATGCCAGCACCCTCAACCTCGACGCCGATACCCCGGCACCCACCACATTTGCGTCCTTGCTGCATAACCAGGCACTGCAGGAAG
>Ga0308158_10004321_pt1 | contig 12055 bp, 17 predicted proteins | sample PhyBR2_FD_201038 | JGI IMG/M metagenome (GOLD analysis project Ga0308158, IMG submission 201038) | Phyllosphere microbial communities from UC Gill Tract Community Farm, Albany, California, United States - DLSLB.R2 | ecosystem: Host-associated > Plants > Phyllosphere > Unclassified | place: USA...
AGCAGCTACCGGCTCCGGAACAAGACAAGAAACCAGCTTCAGGCACAATAGAACAGCAACCCGTGGCCCTGTTTTCAGTCGGCAAAACTGGCCCTATTTTCGGTTGGCGTTAACAGCCTGGAGTGCATAGATAGTGTCGCGCAGCTGACCGATACAGTCATCCAGTTCTGTAGTTATATCGGCGGCGCGGCGCTCATGTGCCAGGGGGTCGGAGGTGTAGCGGCGCAAGCCCTGAATGCTCAGACCTGCCGCAAACAGCCGTTGAATGACCAGGTCGTGCAGGTCGCGGGCAATCCGTTCCCGGTCTGTGTACAGTGCATGCTCTTGCCGTACCCTGTTCGCCGTTAGCAGGTCAAGGGTCAGGCCGATCCGGGAGGCGAATACGCAGCTTTGCTCAACGTCCACGTCCGTGTAACGGGCCCCGCCGGCGGCCCTGGCGAGGATCAGGGCCCTGTCTCGCCTGCCGTCACCGTCACTGCCCAAGGCAGCCAGCAGGATCGGGCCCAGCTTTTCTGTCGAATCCGCGTCAAAAACCTGCAGTGGGTCCGTCAAGGCCTTCGATACCCCTGTGGCGAGGACTTCGGACAAGGCAGCACCCCCAGGCAGTTCCTGGCCGGCCGGCATGGATTGGACCCCCAACGATGCCCGGCAGCGCAATGTCCCATCCCAGCCCACCGAAGCGATCACGGCCAACGCAGATGCGGATGCGTGCAAAGCCGCCTCAGCGATTATGCCAAGGTTTTCGGTATCTGACCCTGGTTGCCCCTTTAGCCGGTCACTGACGTCCATCCCGGCTTCCAGCCAGCGCTGCCGGCTGTTGCTGTCCTCGTATAAGCGCGCGTTCTGAATAGCCACTCCGGCGGCCGAAGCCAGGGCGACCGCAAGTTCCTCATCCTCGGCCGTGAATTCCTGGCCACCGACTTTCTCAGTCAGATACAGGTTTCCGAACACTTCATTTCGCACCCGCACTGGAACGCCGACGAAAGTCCGCATCCTCGGATGGTTCGGCGGGTAGCCCACCGATGTGGGGTGCTTGCCCGGGTCGATAAGCCACAGCGGTTTGGGTTCACGGATCAACTGTCCGGGTACCCCGTGACCGCTGGGAAGGCCGGTCAAACGGGCACCTTCCTGGTCGATGCCGACGGTAATGAAACTGAGCTCCTGATCGTCGCCGATAACTCCCAGCGCCCCATACTGTGCCCCCACAAGCTCACAGGCCGAGTGCACCACCCGGTCCAGCACGGCTTCAAGACTTAAATCCTCCGACAGGGACACGACCGCGCCGAGCAGCCCTTCCACATGTTCCTGGGCACGGACAAGGTCGTCAGCCCGCCCAACAAACTCACGCAACAGGTTCCTGCTCCGTTGCTTAATGGGTTCACGCCACATGGAAAACACCTCACTAGGATCAGCGTCATCCATGGCGGTCTGCATCGCCGCAGAAAACAAAAGCTGTAGCAGCCCCCGCGTCTACGCAAACCATGCTACCCGCCCTGTCAGCCGATGAACCTCCCTTATTGGAATATCCCGCCGTTAATCTGCTGCAATGACTGACGCCTCGGCCGCCTACCCCTCCCCCGGGACGCCTGACGCTCACCGCGGACGCGCTCCGACCGGGGTCTTTTGCCTCTGTTGGTTCTTCGCATCGAAAGATCTACTGGGAAGGTATTGACCCCTTCTTGGGCTGGCATCCTCCCATAAAATCTCTGCAACGGACTGGAAAGCCTGTTATGTCTGATGAGCTCCGGCGCACTCCTCCCCTGTTTCACATGCGGGGACCACCCTTCACGACAAAGAGCGCGCACCGGACAGTCATGCCTAAAAGGACCAGCCACGCAGGTTCTTTCGCTGCTCCCAACCGATAAGAACAGGCCGCCAACTGTGACTTCGCATCAAGCACCCCAAACCCAGTCAGGCCCAAGCCTCGCGCTCCTGAATGAATCGCTCCACGGAAGTGAGAACATCTCCGAGGCACTGTCCGCTGTGGTTGCCCTGGTGGACCTCACGACCGCGACGGGGATCAGGACATCATGCAGCATCACACTCGTTACAGCTAAGAAAGCCCCTCTCCATGCCTGCAACGATGACCTGGCCTCCAGAGTCGACGATCTGCAGGAACGTCTTGACGAAGGACCTGCGCTCACCGCACTGGCCGAGCGGTGCACAATCATCATGCGCAGCACGTCCTTCGAGAACCGTTGGCCCGTGTTTGCGAGGTCAGCAACGGCCTATGGGATTGGCGCCATCTTGGCGGTTCCAATACCTGTCCATGACGAAGCAACGGCGGTGCTGACGTTCTCCACCGCTGCTCCCGGGGGCCTCCATTACAGCGACATCGTCACAGCTGAAGAGTTCGCCGACCGGATCACCGGCCCGCTTCGTTCGGCCCTGCGCATCGCCGAATTAAGGGAAACCGTCGATCATCTCTATGCAGCCCTTGCTAACAGGACCGTTATCGACATGGCCGTAGGAATCCTGATCGGGCAAAACCGCTGCGACCACGAAACGGCTTTCGGGATTCTGCGACGAGCCTCCAGCAGCCGAAACATCAAAGTACGCGACCTCGCAACAAGGATAGTTGCCTCCGCTTCAGGGACCAGCGAACTCCCTGTGCACTTCCAAACCTGACAGGACAAAGAGGCTCACAGCGCCCTGCCCACCCTGCGGCTCTGCGCACCGGATGCAGAATTTGCGGGCCGGTCCCATCAGAATGCCTTGACGGACTCCACGATCGGAGTCGGCCGGCACAGCAACGGTAGGAAGAAGAACCTCCACCAGGAAGGCGTACAAAACCACGTCACTCCGCCGCGCGATCCCTTACCCCCGCCAGTGCCACGTCAGGGTCGTGGGCAACAATCAACCCCTTACACGGCCAGAATCGCTGATTGAGGGACGGCGCCCGGACTGGTAGGCGGACGCGATAACCGGTTCAAGTTCTTCAATCACCGTATGGTTTCCGGGAAGAACTACATGGGCTAGAAACTCGGACTCAAGGGTGGCGACACCGCCTGCTGCCGCTGCGAGTTTGGCATCTGTCGCGAGAGCAAACGCGCGCCAAAATTTGCGGGTGCTGCGTTCGAAGGCTTTTGCCTCTTCTTCCCCGCCAAAGCCTTCTGCCGCTTTTCCAGGCAAAATCCCTTGGACATCGGCCTGCGGCAAAGAGAAAACGATACGAAATTGCCTTCCACATGCTCGAAACGAAATGGCATTAAGATGCTCACGCTGACTGAAAAGCACATCCGTCGCACCAAAATCGAGAAGCGCCCGTTCAATATGCTCCCGCGAAGCCCCAACACTGAAAGAGTCACCACGTGTATAAAAACTCCGGGAATCATAAGTTGTCATACTCCAACTATGCGCCTTCGCATCCCCCTTTACTCCACCCCCATCCGATCGGCCGTAAGACTGAACCCGCTCCCGAGGTTCTCCGCTGAGCCTGTTACGCAACAGGTCGATGGGCCGGACCCGGACTTCGCGGACAGTCTCCTCTAACAGCCGGAGGGGGTACTCCGGTTATGGTCATTGGCGTCGCCTGCTGGAACAACAGTGGACACCGCACTACTGCCGGGAACGTCCATCACCCCGCTGACGACCTCGTGGTATTCGTCATCACTGACCCGAACAAGGATCGGGGCACCTACAGCGGCCACAGAACGTGCAAGATCACGGGCGTGCCCGGCCAACCCTGTTGGCTGCAACTCAATGGCCAACTCCGGCAAACCGGCAGCCAGATCCCGTTGCATTGCATCGATTCTGGCAGACGTACCAGGCTTACCCGGATCGAAAACACGGACAGCCCGGTCAAAACGGGCTACAGGCGCGAACTCACCAGCAATGGCCGCCCATTCCGTGTACGTCGAAGGTTTTGTTCTGCCCCTTAAGACCCGCGCGGAGCGCTGACAGGTTCGGCAAAGTTCTCCCACGCATCCGAAGACTACTGGACCCCGGCAGTACCGTTTTGGTTTTTACCTTTCCCTAGGTCCCCTAAGTCATCGGCTACACGATGAAGATCCTGAACCCAGCCTGTAGAACGACTCGGTACTCCCAGCCCGGCTTCAAAATTGGCAAGCGCCTCTGCGATGCTTTCCAGTGCCTCCGAGAGGTTGGTTTTTACCTCCTCGTAGCCCTCATCCGAACGCGGGTCAGATGACGCCAAACGCAATAACTCTGCTCCGGACCTGATGATCAGTGAGGCCTCGTACTCATTCACACTCATACCCGAGTTCCTTGGAAATGGAAGGTGTGGACCTGGCTACCAGCACAAATATACTCCCGCCCCCTAGACAGCGACAGGCAACTGTTGAGCCACCTGCACAACAGTGAATTTGATTCCCGCAGCACTTCCCATATCGGAGCATCAATGCAGATCCGTCAGCCCCGAATGTAGTGATGTAGGCATGGCGCCTGCCAGGAATCCAGTCGGGCCGAGGTACAGCCGAACCTAACGTCAGCCAGGTGGCGAAACGCGTGACGTAAGGCTTCAAGGAAGGCTTTTCGGACACAGCCTAAGCGCAGAGATTATGGCCTCAACCTGACACATGCCTCAATTCGGCGCGTCCTCGAATAAAGCAGACGACAGTGTGGGCACTGCAAAAACGCTCTTCGGTAGGACAATCACAGGCGGCGGGCAAATCGTCGGACCGTCCTAAGGGTTCCTCTCAGTCCGCTGCCTCGGACTCCCACGGTCATGTTGTCCCCGCTCGCGGCGGCAAACGAATAGGGGTAGGCCACACCGGGTCCGTCTAACAGAACAGGAACGAGGAACCGCATAACTCGAGTCCAGCAGGCGGAAGGCCCACCGGCTGGACACTTGAACCCGCCACCCCACACACCTGAATAGGCTCCGCGGCAGCCAGGCCGAAGCCCGCAACCCCGTAGCCTCAGAAAGCGCGTCAGCGCAAGCCTGTCAAAGCAAAGACCCCTCTGACGAGGGGATATGCTGTGCCCGAGGTGGGACTCGAACCGCATTCCCGTTCATATAAATCCTGGGAACCCGCGAAAACATGCGGAATCCGGGCCGATCCGAGGCCCGTATGACCCGTTCCGAAGTCGAAAGTGTGGACAATGTCCACACCCCATAATTCAGTTCCCGGCACTTTAAACGAAAAATGGCCGTGCCACTTCTCCGGCATCCGCTCGGTTTTGAACGTCATCCCGAATTTCTGCATCTCACCCTAGTGGCCCTGCAAACAGCAACCAACTTGCGTCAGGGCCCGAATATTTCGCACCGGTCAAACCTCCGGCCGATCAACTCCACTTCTTCCAGCGCCCGGGCTAGCGGGATCCGTTCCTGCTCAACGCGCCGGTGACCGGTGTGCTGCGGATCGAGGAGACGAAGGTACAACGACCTCTCCTCCGAGCGGAGCCTCACCACCGGCCTCGGGTTGCCCGGCTGGAGCACCTTGCCCGTTCGGTCCAGTTCGGTGCCGAAGGGCTCATACGCCTCGTAGGCTTCGGGACCCATGAGGATAGAGTCGATGTCGCGCCCGAAGTCGGCCCGGTAGCCGTCCAGGATCTCGTAGCCGTCGCGGTCCATGTCGCCCCAGTAGACGCTGTCACGCGTCTTCAAGGCCGCCTCCAGTAATGTCTCGGAAGTGTCCCCGACTTGGTCGATACCGGGAATAGCGGTCCACTCCTGGAGCCCGGAGCTCGGATCGGCATCGTATTTACGCTCAGTTTCGGTGCTGTCCCGCGATGTCATGACGATGCCCGGCCCCAAGGCCTGTCCGCGGGCGCAGTCCATGCTGCGCGGATTTTCTCCACAGGTCGCCTCCTTGCTCTGGCGGCGGCGCCTACGGCCGCCTACGGCGCCCATCGGTGGCGGTCATGAACCGATTCTAGGACCCGGTCACAGGACCGAACCGGCGACGATGGGCCCGACCACGCAGCGGCCGAACTCGGCCGATTTCGGGGCTGAAGGACATCACGCCCGCGCCAACCGACAGGCCCGATAGCGAATCTCAGACACCTTGCACCTCTGGGGCTGGCTGGTGCACACGCCCCGGGGATCGTCCACTCGATATCGAAATCTCATGTCATTACTGTCGAAAGCGAAAGCCTGTCGGTCCCCCCACCGGCGGGCTTTCCTCGCACGTGCATGGCCTTTCAGGCCGGTCCGCTGGAGAGCTGCAACGTGCTTGGTTCTGCGCATCCGCGACGCAGCGGCCAGAGGCTACTCTTGGGTTACCGGGACGGCACTTGATCAGGACAGTGGGGATGGACAACGCTCATCAGCTATGGCGGACCGACCCCGCGACACTGCGTGACTACATCGTTGATGCCGCGGCAGCGCAGGCGCGAATCGCTGTCTGCCCGGTTCCTGAGAAGCCACGTCTGATGTCGTTACTCGGCCGTGCGGAACAGGCACTGGAAGAAGGCCTGGCCCTAGTGGAAGATTCGGCTGACCCTCTTGAATTACTTCTGGTTCTGGCCGGGATCCTGCAACGGCAATACCGGTTGCGTGAAGCAGCACGTCTACAGGAACAAGCCCTCCGCCTGGCCGGCTCCCCGGACAGCGAAGCGAAAGTACGCCACCATATTGGGCTGCGCTTGTTTGACGAAGCGCTCTACCGTGACGCCACGGCGGAGTTTCAATGGGCCAGTGACCTCTACCGGGTCAGCGGCAACCCTGACGACGCCACGACATCCCATCGCCGCCATGCACCGCGCTCGGCAGCTCGCCGCCGCCCACATGGACTACTTCCTACCCCCAGACGCCCGGGCCGCATCCTGGACTCTAACCTGGGCCGACGAGCGGAACCCGTGCCCGGAGGGGTCATTCGGACCCTCCCGTACCTGATCGTTTACCGTTCACCCGGAATTCGTTGTCCCGGAAGGGGTTTTGCACGACGATAATCCGACGGCGTCTGCTCAGCGCTATCAGAGGAAACTGCATCCCTCTCATCGCGGGGCAGGTGCCAAGAAAGGCGGGACCGGCTCCTGGTCTCAGAATGTTTAGGAGCCGGTCCCGCTGAACCACCGGTCCCGCCGTGCGATGTGGCCTGATGTACAGGGCCCGGCGCGGTTTAGAGGCGGGTGATATCGAACTCGGTCACGTCCAGCAGTTGTCGGCTTCCACCGAGGTCGTCGGTGATCCAGAACAGTTCCTCCCCGCGGGTGATCCGTGTGACCTGACCGCGGTGGGTCACAGCGCCCCGATATGCCGCCTCAATGTCGTCGCCACGGTAGAGCTTTGTCGTCGAGCCGATGCGGCTCCTTTGAGTAGGGAACGGGGTTCTGGGTTCTTTGGTGTTCATACACGCAGGATGGCGGGTGAAGATTGCAGGCCGGTATCCGCAGGATTGATGGGCAGATGGGCGGCCGGCGCGCAGTCAGGAGTTTGCACCATGGCAGGGCAGAAAATTCCAGTCTTGAACATCCAGCTGCTGGACCTGACAATTGCCGAGTGGGAGTGAGTGAAGAATTGCGGGCGCTAGCCCATGTTGTGGACCGGCTCGCCGTTCGGTACCCGAGGATTCCACGGGAACACATCGAAGACATCGTCCAGCAGGAGCACCGATCCCTCGATGCCGGCAGAGTACGGGACTATGTTCCGATTCTGGTTGAGCACGCTGCGAAAGACCGCCTGAGCCGCTAAAGACATCCACGTACCTCGGAATTTGCCGGGGGCGTTCGAGACCGGATGGTTCGGCCGGCCGATCCCGGGATCTATCCGCCTGGCCCATCCCGCCCTAACATCCCGAGGCCCTGACGGTGCCCGTCAGACTGTGTCGCGTTGTCCATGTGCCCGTGAGACGTCCCGGTAGTGCGCTGGCAGGCGAACGATTTCCAGTTCGGACATATCAAGGAGGCGCCGGCCGCCGGTGAGGGTGTCCAAAATCCAGAACAACCCCAATTCCGGGGCGGTATCCGTGACCGGCCCACGATGAACGAGATTGCTCTTGTAAAAAGCCTCAATCGCGTCGCCGGGCCTCAGCTCCTGGCACGAGCCGACATCGCTGTGATCATCAATCATGGTTCGTCCTTTCCAGTACCGAAGGGAACCCCCGGAATCCAAGATTCCGGAGCAGGGTTACGTCCGGGTGTCGCCAAGATGGTTTTTGGCAGACGTATCGGTACGGGCCCGGAGCCTTGATGCCACCGGCAGGACGCACGACGAACACCCACCTTTCAGGTTCCTCAAGAACATCAGTGCGAGAACGGTGGCAACGCCGATGAAGACGCTGGGGGTGCGAAGGTGAAGAGAACGTAGGCCATGCTGACCTGATCTGTCATGCTCACTTCCAAGGACCCATTCAGGAGCGCCAATAGTCCTCCCAGGATCAAGACCCCTGACAACGCCCACAGAACTAGGATGAACGGTCAATGATCCCCGGCAGGGACGACACCTATTCAGCCTGCTCACCAAGCACACGTGAATACGTCACCGAACCGGACCGAGCCTTCTCAGGCACATGGGGGCTGCCGCTGGGGGAACCTGCGGGGAAGACCACGGTCGCCGGCGGCGCGACCACTCTCGTTACAAGCTCGGCTAAGGCTGTAGCCGCGAGTCCTTCCAGCGACCGGCTCGCGTGCGCCTCTGCTAGGACATTTTGTGGCACTAGAGTTCGCTCCATGATGGTTTGGCTCACGCTGCCAGGGTATTGACAACGCGGTCGAAGACCTTGTGGTCCATGACCTGGCGGGGGTCCGGGCCGGGGCCGAAGAAGGAGGCGAGGGCGCGGGAGAGCAGACTGCGGGCGGGCTGAGGGGTGGGGCCGCGCCAGTGCAGTTCCACGATGGTGTCAGCATCGGTGAGGCAGAACCGGTGATGGGCGGAGGGTGGCATGCCACTCATCATGCGTTGGAGGGTGGCATGCCACTCATCATGCGTTGATCCTGGGCGAATCGGCACCGGCGAATCTGATGGCGCGGTGTGATGTTGATTTCACCGTGTCCGGGCCCCCTTCTCGCCGCGAACAGCTCACTCCCTCGGACGGCAACCCAAGCTGCGACCGAGGTTAGAGCGCGGCGTTGTACACGTCGAGTCCGAACCGGTTCAGCCCCGGCGTCCCGGCATACCCCAGGTAGGGCAGGCCGAAGGTGTCCTCGATGCTGGCGAGCAGGCTGTAGTGGTTGTACGGGGTGGTGGACCAGGTGCCTCCCTTGGTGAAAGGCGAGAGTACGAGTGCGCCGACGCGGCCGCCGCCTATGCCGGTGATGCCGGGCAGCGCCGCGTTCGGGCCGGAGCCTTCGCCGCAGCAGGCAGTCGCGTCCGACTGCGGCCCATCGGATTCGTCGAAGGTAATTACCAGCACGCCGTCCCGCTTGAACGCGGGGGAATTGGTGATGGCGGGAACCCACTGCTTTAGCCACGCGTCAGCGCTGGCGAGGCCGCCGGGCTGCCCGTCCACGCAGGGGGAATCGTGTCCGTCGTGGCAGAGATTGGGCGTGATCATGGACAGGTTGGGCGTGGTGGCAACCGAGGTGAGATCCGTCTTCAAAGAGGACAGGTCGACGTCGTTCCTGGCGCAGTCCGGTGAGCCGGTAATCCCGGCGAAGTAAACGAACGGGTTGTGCCGGGCGGCGTACTGGTCACCCACCTTGGCTTTCTGGGTGTCATCCACCGCGCCCAGTGCCGGGTGCCGGCAGGGGGTGCCCATGTCCTCCATGTACCCTTTCCAGGCCTTCCCCGCGTCCGTGAGCTGTCCGGCGATGGTGGGCACGCTGGCCGGGAACACGCAGCCGTCGCCGATTGCCTGGCCGGGGCTTGCGGTGCCGGTGCCCACGAATGGGGTGTAGGTCTGGCAGTCGGCCTGCATCTGCGGGTTGGGTCCCTGCCCGGAAATCTGGGCGACATAGTTGGGCTGGGAGTTGTGTGCGATACCGAAGTACTGGTTCAGCAGGACGCCTTGGCTGCGCAGGGTCTGGGAGAGGTAGGGCGCGGCCGACGCCGGGCCCCACGTTTCGTCGTAGCCTTTGTTTTCGAGGTTGATGACGAAGATGTGGTTGGCTCCGGGCAGGTAGCTTTGGCCCGCCGGTGTGGTGGCCGGGGCCGGGGCAGCGGATGCTGGCTGGGAGGGCGTGGCTGCACCGCCGACGATGGCTGCGGCGAAGAGGGCGAGGGCCGCTGCGGCGGCACGGAGTTTCTTTGTCACGGGAGCTTCCATCCGTCTGCGAGGGCTTTGTTTTTGAGGCCGGACCATTCCTCGGCCGGCGGCGGCCCCACGGGGGCGCAGGCTGGTCCGGCTACAAACGGTGGGACCAGATAGGTGGGGGCGGCCAGGTTGGCTGGGGTGCCGAAGTCCAGGACCTCGGCGATGTTCCGGGCCGCCTGGTCACGGGGCGTCAGGGGCGTCAGATTCCAGCGCCATTCGATCGCCTTCAGGACCGAGGTGTGGTCGTAGACATCATGGGCGACGTATCGGCGGCGTGCGCGGGGTGAGACAACCAGGGACGGGACCCGGAACCCGCGCAGGGCAGTCTCCTGGCTGGTGTCCTGGGCAGTCTCGGGTGGCACATGGTCGTAGAAGCCGCCCCACTCGTCGTAGTTGACCACCAGCAGGCTGTTGGCCCAGCCGGGGCCCGATGTGACCGCGTTGTAGACCTCGGCGAGGAAGGTTTCCCCGGAGCGGATGTCGGCGTGCGGGTGGTCATCGCCGGAGGTCCCGGAGCCCTCGTCGGTGAACCGGGGGTCCACGAAGGACACGGCCGGCAGGGCCCCGACGGAGCAGTCCGTGAGGAACTCCGCGTACGGGCGGGAAATGCCCTGGTATTTGGTTCCCCAGAGGGCGGTGAAAGGGATGTCGCCGTAGTAATACTTGCCGGAAACTCCTGCGGCGGCAAGCCGATCCCAGATGGTGGGAAGGGTGCTGGTGGCGGTGGAGTTGTGGATCCGGTCGGTTGCGGCGGCGTGCTGGTAGAACCGATTGGGGTAGGTTTCGGCCATGGTCGCGGCGAAGTAGCGGTCGCAGACTGTCCAGTCCGGGCCGGCCTGGCGCCAGAAGTCGAGGTCTTCGGCGCCGTAGTAGCCCACGGCAAACTCGTCGTTTTCGCCGGCCCGCAGCCAGCCATCATTCTTGCCGTTGTTGTACTGGATCCGGCCGCCTTCGTAGGAGTGGTCCGGATCCGGATGGCCGCAGCCCTGGAAGTCGTTCAGGTGGTACGTGGAGTGCGGGATGCCGTAGCGGTCGGTGTAGCTCAGCCCCGACTGCTTGCCGTCGGCCCCGGGCATCCAGCCGACAAAGTGGTCGAAGGAACGGTTCTCCATCATCACTACGATGATGTGCTCGATGCCCGAATCGGCAGGGGCAGGCAGCGGCGACCTGGTGGCGGCAGTTGCGCGAAGCGTGCTGCCCCCGGCCACAGCGATAGCGGCGCCTGTTCCTGCAGCGCCAAAGAAGGTGCGTCTTGAGAGAGTCACGTCTGAGTCCTTTTCGGGCGGCTGGCCGGACATGGAACGTCGTCAATAAGACTCGCGGCCTGCCTGAAGTTACTGGCGGGTAAGGTTCGCGGTCACAAGTAGATCACAACCGAGTAACGGGCACGGAGCGAATCGGCCGCAGTTCATGCATCGTTCATTAGACGTTCCGGGAGCATTGGCCTCTCGGTGGACATCAGCGGTTGCCTGGCAAGATGCCCTTTTCGCCTTTCGACCTCAAGAAGGACGGCGCAGGTGGCGTCCACATGGGCTTCAGCTCGTCCTTGATCCGTCCCGTCAGGCCGTGTGAATGCAGACGCCAGTTAGCGGCTACTGGGGAGCAGCTGGAACAGGCACGGTCTGCCGAGCGTGAGGCGACGATAGCGGCAGGGACCAGGGCGGCGGCTACGGAGGCGAGGGCTACCGCGCTCCAGGAGGCCCATGATGCCCTGCTGCAGCGCGTCACACCGGAGGCCGCGCGGGAGATGCCGGACGAGAGGGAGCCGGGTGCCTAAGCGGAAGAAGATTGCTGCCTTCACGCCGTACTACACACACCCCCGCCGTAACCACAGCGGTGCCCCACTTTGGTGGAGCGACGCGCAGCGGCGGTCCAGTTTGCAGCAACGGTCCACGGGCGGAAGGTAGTAATGCGGGTCCTTTGAGTCATGGAGTCGTTCGAGGCGAAGGCCCGGCACC
>Ga0308158_10004322_pt1 | contig 12052 bp, 10 predicted proteins | sample PhyBR2_FD_201038 | JGI IMG/M metagenome (GOLD analysis project Ga0308158, IMG submission 201038) | Phyllosphere microbial communities from UC Gill Tract Community Farm, Albany, California, United States - DLSLB.R2 | ecosystem: Host-associated > Plants > Phyllosphere > Unclassified | place: USA...
CTCGCGGGTGGCGGATGCCGCGATCACGCTCGAGCCGGAGTTCACCGTGCGGATCGCCGCGAGAAGGAACTCGGGGTCGGCGTCCTTGAGGAGGAAGCCGCTCGCCCCCTGTCGGATCGCGCGCGCCGCAGCCTCGTCGAGATCGAACGTCGTCAGCATGACGATGCGCGGCGGCTCCGGCTCGGCGAGGATCTGGGTGGTGGCCGTGAGGCCGTCCATCACCGGCATCCGGATGTCCATGAGCACGACATCCGGCCGCGTGGATCGCACCACGTCGATCGCCTCGCGCCCGTCGCCGGCCTCGCCGACGACGTCGAGGTCGGGCTGCGATGCGACCAGCATCCGCACGCCGGCACGGAAGAGCGCCTGGTCATCGACGAGCACGACTCGGATCATACGGGGGTTCCGGTTCCTGAGGAGGGAGAGGTGGAGATGGGCAGGGAGGCGCGGACGAGGAACGCCTCACCCTCCTGCCCCGCATGAAGGCTACCGCCCACGAGCTGCGCGCGTTCGCGCATGCCGATCAGGCCATGCCCGGATGACGACGGCTGAGCCGTGGCGCCGATGCGATTGGCCACCTCGATCTCGACCCGGTCGGGCAGCCAGCTCAGCCTCACGTCGACGGACCCGTCGCCGTGACGGATCGCGTTGGTCAGCGCCTCCTGGAGGATCCGGTAGACGGCGAGCTGGATCGCGCCCGGCGGCTCGCCTGGAGGCATCGGGTCGACCGTGATGCGCGGCTCGACTCCCGCCTGCCGCACCTGCGCGAACAGCGTCTCGAGATCGGCGAGCGTGGGCTGCGGGCCGTCGCCCTGGCGATGCCGCAGCTGCGTGAGCAGCAGCCGCACGTCCGACAGCGCCGAGCGGGCGGTCTGCGCGATCGTGCCGAGCGCCTCGGTCGCCATCTCGGGCTTCGCAGCCGCGGCGTACCGGGCGCCGTCGGCCTGCGCGATCACGACGGCGAGCGAGTGCGCGACGATGTCGTGCATGTCGCGCGCGATGCGCACGCGCTCCTGCTCCTCAGCCGCGAGGGCTTCGGCCTGCAGCTGCGCCGCCTTGGTGCGGCGCGCACGCAGCACGACCCGCCAGAGCAGACCGCTCACCCAGGCGAACCCCAGGGCGAGGACCGAGACGAACAGCAGCAGCACTCCCGCGCTCAGCTGCTCCCAGCCCGTGCTCGCCGTCGACGCGAGCCCGTTGACGAAGTAGATGTACACGGTCGCGACCAGCGCACCGACGATCGTCGACCCGAACCCCCACCACAGCACGGCTCTCGATCCCCACGCGGAGGTGGCGTACAGCACGAGCAGGATGGCGAAGTCGACCGGCACCGGGCCGAAGCCTGCGAGCATCTGCAGAACGGCTCCGGCCCAGGCCGCGGCGAGCGCGAGTCCGGGCGCGAGTCGTCCGATCGCGACACCGCCGGTCATCAGGATGCTCGCCACCACGAGCGCCGCGACAGCGACTGCCTGAGTCTCGGCTCCTCCGGTTCCGTGCCCGTAGAACACGATCGACATCGGGGTGAAGACGAGGAAGAGCAGCGCTGCGCCGACGATGTCGAGCACGAGCGCCGTGCGAGAGAGCGGCCGGATCACTCCCCCACGCTACGTGACGGGCGGATGCCGCGGCATCCGCCCGGAGATGTATCCCGCGGTCAGGCGCGGGCGACGATCTCGCCGTGCGGCACGAGGTACCAGCCGTCGCCGTCGTCGGCCCAGCGTCTCCAGGCGTCGCTGATCTCGCGCAGCTCGGCATCCGTCGCCATGCCGCTGTCGAGCAGCTGCCGCGCGAGAGCGGATTGGAGGATGCGGTCGGCCCACATGCCGCCCCACCAGATGCGCTCTTCGGGGGTGGCGTAGCACCAGGTGGATGCCGTGACCGTGACGTCGTCGAACCCGGCGGCTCGAGCCCACGCCAGCAGGCGCCGACCGGCATCCGGCTCCCCTCCGTTCGCCCTGGCCGCACGACGGTAGAGGTCGAGCCACCGGTCGAGCTCGGGCAGCAACGGGAACCAGATGAACCCCGCATAGTCCGCGTCGCGTGCGGCGACGATGCCTCCGGGCACGGTCACACGCCGCATCTCCCGCAGCGCCTGCACCGGATCGGCGACGTGCTGCAGCACCTGATGCGCATGCACGACGTCGAAGCTGTCGTCTGCGAAGCTCAGCGCGTGCACGTCCTCGACCGAGAAGTCGATGTTCGTCGCACCACGCTGCTCGGCGAGGGAACGGGAGAGGGAGAGCGCGTTCTCATCGATCTCGGTCGCTGTGACGTGCCCGACGACGCTCGCGAAGTCGACCGTGATCGAGCCGGGGCCGGCGCCGACATCGAGGAGGCTCGTGGTCGCGGTGAGGAACGGGCGAAGGTACTCGGCGGAGTTCGAGATGTCGCGGACGTTGTGCGAGCGGAGGACGGATTCGTGGTGTCCGTGCGTGTACGAGGCCATGTTCCATCCTGGCATCCTGCGACTCGGGTCCGAGTCGGTGTGTCAGTGGAGCTCTGCCACCGCCCGGCGGATCGCCTCGCGATCGGGTTTGCCGGACGGGAGGGTGTCGAGTTCGTCGACGAGGATCAGCCGCGCGGGCCGCGCGGGCTTGCCGAGCTCTTCGGCGACCGCGTCGCGAGCGTGCGCGAGCTGTTCGGCCTCGCTGCGCCGCAGAGCCTCACCTCGCGGCGCCACGATGACCGACGCTTCGCCCCATCGCGCGTCGGCGACCGGGATCACGACGGCGTCGGTGAGGCCCGGCACGCGCCGCACGATCCGCTCGACCCGGTCGAGCGAGATGTTGATGCCGCCGGAGACGATGACGTTGTCGGCCCGGCCGTGCACCCGCACGATGCCGTCTTCGACGAGACCCAGGTCGCCGGTTCGGTACCAGCGGATGCCGTGCTCATCGCGCTCGAACACCCGGGCGGTGAGCTCGGGGTCGCCGAGGTATCCGTCGGCGAGCATGGGCCCGGCGATGCGCAGCTCCCCGTCGACGGCCTTGACGGCGGCCGTGTCGAGGGGCATTCCGTCGTACACGCAGCCGCCGCTCGTCTCGCTCGATCCGTAGGTGCGCACGAGGCGCACGCCGAGCTCCGCCGCCCGTTCGCGCAGCGGCTCCGGCAGGGCCTGGCCGCCGACGAGGATCGCACGGTACGCGCAGAGCGAGCTGCGGACCGCAGCGCTGTCTGCGGCATCCAGGAGGGTCGCGAGCTGCGCGGGCACCAGCGAGGTGTACAGCTCGGGGATGCTGCCGCCCGAGCCCGCGGTCGGGCGGAGCATCGACAGCGTCGCCATGGCGAAGGCATCCGCGGAGAACCGCTGCTCGAGCACTGCGGGCTCCGTGCCCGCCAGCAGCGAGCGCACGAGCACCTGGAGACCGGCGACGTAGCTCGCGGGCAGCGCGAGCAGCCATCGGCCCGCGCCGATACGCGCGGCCGTCGCCTCAGCGCCGGCGCGCAGCGCCTCACCGCTCAGCACGACCCGCTTCGGGATGCCGGTCGACCCGGAGGTCGCGATCACGACGGCGGTGCCGTCAGGCACGCTCTCAGGCTCTCCGCCCACCATGCCGAAGCCGAGCGCCGGGCCGCCGTCGAGGGCTCGCCCCAGAGCGGCGCGCAGCTCTTCGGGATCGTCGGCATCCGTGGGTCGCAGCTCGATCGACATGAGGGTCAGAAGTGGTACGGGAAGGCCGACCAGTCCGGCGCGCGCTTCTCGAGGAAGGAATCGCGCCCTTCGACAGCCTCGTCGGTGCCGTAGGCGAGTCGGGTCGCCTCACCTGCGAACACCTGCTGCCCGACCATGCCGTCGTCGACCGCGTTGAAGGCGAACTTGAGCATGCGGATCGCCGTGGGTGACTTGGTGAGCACGGTGCGGGCCATCTTCAGCGCCTCGCGCTCGAGCTCGGCGTGCGGAACCACGCGGTTCACGGCGCCCATCTCATAGGCGCGCTGCGCGGAGTACTCCTCGGCGAGGAAGAACACCTCTCGCGCCATCTTCTGCCCCGTCTGCCGAGCCATGTATGCCGAGCCGTATCCGGCGTCGAAGCTGCCGACGTCGGCATCCGTCTGCTTGAACCGCGCCTCCTCAGCGGAGGCGATCGACAGGTCGCACACGACGTGCAGCGAGTGGCCGCCGCCCGCTGCCCATCCGGGGATCACCGCGATGACCACCTTCGGCATGAACCGGATGAGGCGCTGCACCTCGAGGATGTGCAGGCGGCCGGCGCGCGCAGGGTCTGCCACCGCATCGACCTCGTCCGAGTACTTGTACCCGTCGCGCCCGCGGATGCGCTGGTCACCGCCCGAGCAGAACGCCCAGCCGCCGTCCTTCGGGCTGGGTCCGTTGCCGGTGAGAAGCACGGCGCCGATCCGCGGATCCTGCCTGGCGATGTCGAGAGCGCGGTAGAGCTCATCGACGGTGTGCGGACGGAAGGCGTTGCGCACCTCGGGCCGGTCGAACGCGATGCGGGCGACGCCGCCGTCGTGCGACACGTGCGCCGTGATGTCGGTGTAGTCCTCGGCGCCGGGTGCGAGCACCCACTCCTCGGGGGCGAACAGATCGGAGACGGATGCTGTGGTCACGGCGTCCAGCCTATTCCTCGGCGGGTGCAGGCGAGAGAGTGCCGCCCGTCGTGGGCGGCACTCTCCGGAAGGGGACGTCAGGGCCGGCGCCGACGGACGGTCTTGATCCACCCGTCGGCGATGTCCCACACGACGCCGGCCGCGACGCCGAACCCGAGGACGACTGCGAGGATGCGCATGATCCCGCCCTCGCCGGACGCCTCGGCATCACCCGCGGCGAAGCCATCACCGCCGGCGGTGACGGCGTAGGCGAGGAAGTCGGGGTTGACGAGCTCGCCGCGCAGCAGGAGGACGAGCACCCACGCGAGGAACGCCAGCGCGAGGATGGTGTTCACCACTGCAACCCCCACCGTCCAGCCGCCCCGCCGGAAGATGACGATCGCGAAGACCGCCTCCGCCGCGATGAGCAGAAGCAGCAGCCCGATGCTCCATGGCCACAGGTCAGGGTTCAGGATCGGAAGCGTCTCTGCGGGGATGAAGCCGCGCAACCGATCCCAGACGAGAGCACCGACCGCCAGGCCCAGGAAGACGAGCGAGCCGATCAGCTCGTTGCGCCCTGGACCGTTCTCTGTGAGCTCGGGCAGTTGATCGACATCCCACTTGTCGATCGACGTCGAGCTGCCGGTGCGCTCCAGCACGACGAAGACGAGCGTCGTCCAGAAGCAGATGTGGATGATCGTTCCCCCGGTGGCGACGATCGCGGAGGCGATGATCTCGCCGACGGGAGCGCCGGCGATCGTCTGCCCCAGCGCCGCTGCGACCAGGACGCAGACCGGGACGATCATCAGCAGGAGCTTCAGCAGTCGCCACCAGGTCAGGTAGAAGCGCGGGCCGATCAGATGGAGCGGACGCTCGGCGTAGCCTGCGGCGAGGATACCCGGGTCGCCGAGTTGGGTGAGCACGGCGCGTTCGGCATCCGTCGGCGACTCACCGGCCTCGAGCCTGGCTTCGATCGCATCGGCGATGGAGGCACCGAGTTCGGCGCGGACATCGTCCTGCGCGTCGGGCCTCAGGCTCTTGACGGTCGCGGCGATGTAGCGCTCGGTGAGAGTGGCGGTCGTGGTCATGTCAGTTCTCCTCTGCGGTGAGGGTGTCGATCGCTGCGGTGAGCGAGCGCCATTCGTCGGTCAGGGTGTCGGCAAGGCGGATGCCGGCATCCGAGGTGCGATAGAACTTGCGGGGCCTGGCCTCGTCGGTGTTCCACTCGCTGGTCAGGTACTCCTGCTTCTCCAGCCGGCGAAGCAGGGGGTAGAGAGTGTTCGCGTCGGTGGCGAAGCCCCGGCTCTCGAGCTCTTCGAGCAGTCCGTAGCCGTAGCCCGGAGTGCGCAGCAGCTGCAGGCACGCGAGCACCACGGTGCCGCGTCTCAGCTCCTGCAGGTGTGTGTCGAGAATCTCGTTCATGTCGATCACATTACTGTGTGACACACACTATCGTCAACAACACATTGATTGCGGATGAGAAGAGACCCCGAAGCCCTAGCGTGGAGTCATGAGCTTCGAGATCGCCTGCATCGACCCGTTCGACGATTCCGCCGTCGACGCCTGGTGGGAGGCGTATGCCGCCGCGCGACGCGTCGGCATGGGTGACGACGCCGTGGTCTGGTCGCGAGAGGAGAGCCGCACCGAGCTGCAGCAGCCCTCCGCGACGACGCGGAAGACCGCCTTCGTCGCGCTCGAGAACGGCGCGGTCGTCGGCTCGGGAGCGCTCACCCTGTCTCTCACGGACAACACGCACGTCGCGGGGATCGGCGTGAACGTCCCGTCCGAGCATCGCCGCCGCGGCGTCGGCTCCGCGCTCCTCGCTCGCATCGAGCAGGAGGCGGCTGGTGAGGGGCGCACGACCATGCGCGCCGACATCTTCTGGCCGGCATCAGCCCCCGCCGACGGTGCCGGCGAACCCGGACGGGAGTTCGCCGCCCGGCACGGGTACGAGGTCGCCCTCGGCGACGTGCAGAACCGCCTCGACCTACCGGTTTCGGACGAGATGATCGGCCGGCTCCTCACCACGGCCCCGGCCGCGGGCTACGAGATCCGCAGCTGGTCGGGCAGAGTCCCCGAGGAGTTCGTTGCCGACTGGGCGGCGCTGGATGCGATCCTCGACACGGAGGCGCCCACCGGAGCCCTCGACATCGAGACCGCGTCTGGCGACGTCGCCGCGTTCCGCGACGACGAGGACCTGATCGTCCGGCAGGGTCGCACCTCGTACGGGACCGTCGCTCTCGACCGCGACGGGCGCGTCGCCGCCTACACGCAGATCGTGGTGTCGATCGACGACGGCAACGGGTACCAGTGGGGCACGCTCGTACGGCGAGAGGATCGCGGGCGGCGCCTGGGGCTGCGGGTCAAGCTCGAGAACCTCCGGCTGCTGCAGCGGCTGTCGCCGGGAACCACCCGGGTGTACACGTTCAACGCGGAGTCGAACGAGCACATGCTGGCCGTGAACACGCAGCTCGGTTTCCACGCGACAGCACGGGTGGCGGAGCTGCAGAAGCGCCTGGTCTGATTTGTGACGCCGCGGAATGGGGCGACGGCATCCGATTCCGTACTGTAGGACGGTGACCTCGACGACCCGTAACCTCGCTCTCACCCTCTCCACGGCAGCACTCCTCGCGCTGTCCCTCACCGCGTGCTCGCCGAGCACCGCCTCCGACGCTCCGACCTCGACGGCGAGCTCCTCGGCGGCAGCCGACGACGGCACCTGCGCCGGCGTGACCGTCGTGGTCGACACCGGCGACCTCGACATCTCCGACGACCCGTCGGACACCGTGTGCGTCGACACCGACAAGACGATCCTCGGGACGGATGCCGTCACCGAAGCAGGGTTCACGACGGTCGGCACCACGACCTACCCCGACGATGTGATCTGCCGCGTGAACGGCGTGCCGGCCGAGGAGACCGAGCTCACCGGTGACGACGGCGCCGCGTACCACGAGACCTGCGCCGACATGCCGCCTGCGGCCGCGTACTGGGGGCTGTGGGTCAAGCCGGCCGACGGCGAGTGGGACTACGCGCAGACCGGTCTCTCCGCGCTCGAGCTGAACCCGGGCGACAGCGTCGAGCTGCTGTTCACCGTCAACGGCGCCCCGGCTTCGCCCACCTCGTGACCCGTGCGGGCCGGCTCCGACTGAGACCCGGCCCGCTGCGTACGGCGGCGGGGCTGGCGGCGTTCTTCGTCGCCGCCCGCGTCGTCTACCGCGTGCTGTTCCACGGCGCAGACGGCAGCGGCCCGGTGCTGCTGCCGCTCGCCGCCCTGCGGCTGCCAGCGCCCTTCTCGTGGGTGACGCTGCTCGGGCCCGTGACGCTCGACGGCCTGTGGGATGCGGTCCTCTCGGCGCTCCCGATCGCCGCCGTCATCCTGCTCTTCGGCCTGCTGAACGCCGTGTTCGACATCTCGCGGGTGTTCGGCCGGCTCGCTCGCCGCGGCCCGCTGCGCGGCATCGCCCGGGCTGTGGCCGTCGCGTGGTCGACCCTGCCGAGCCTCGGCCAGGCGGTGCGCACCGTGCACACTGCGCAGCGGCTGCGCGGAGAGAAAGCCGGACCGAGGATGCTGGTCCCCGTTCTCGAGCGCACGCTCGAACGAGCGGCGGCCGTCGCGAACGGGCTCGAGCTGCGCGGCTTCGGCGGCGTCGCCGCCGACGGGGAGTGCGACGCTCCGGTCTCGGTGCGCGACGCGGTCTTCGGCTTCGGCGGCTCCGTCGTGCTCGCCGTCGATCATCTCGCGCTCCGCACCGGCATGCTGACCGTGGTGACGGGCCCGACCGGATCGGGCAAATCGACGCTGCTGCGCGGTCTCGCGGGTCTCGTCGACCATGTCGACGGCGGATGGTCGACGGGCGCTGTGGAGGTGGCGGGTCTGGATCGACGACGAATCCCGCCGCGCGACTCCTCTCGGCTGGTCGGGGTCGTGCTGCAGAACCCCCGCGAGGCGTTCTGCAGCGAGTTCGTTCGCGACGAGATCGGACTCTCGCTGCAGCTGCGTGGAGTCGCCTCGGCGATCGTCGCCGCACGCGTGGATGAGGTCGTCGAGCGCCTGACGATCGCGCACCTGCGTGACCGCTCGGTGCACACGCTGTCGGCAGGCGAGGCGACCATGGTCGCGATCGCGGCGGCCGTGGTCGAGCGCCCGATCCTGCTGCTGATCGACGAGCCGCTCGCGGATCTGGATGCCCACGCGCGCGTGCGCGTGGTCGCCGCTCTCGATCGGCTCGCGCACGACGCTGGTCTGTGCGTGCTGGTCGCGGAGCATCGGGCCGCCGCCTTCGGCGAGGTCGCCGACGAATGGTGGGAGATCGACGGCTCATCGCTGCGGTCCGCCGCGCCGCAGGGCGCGTCCCGCCCGTCGAGCGACTCTTCGGCGCGCTCGTACTCGCTCACCGCTGGTCTGCGCGAGCGCCGTGCTGAGCGAGCGCAGCCGCCGATGCCTCCGGAGCCTGCGCCGCAGAGGCGAACCGAGGACGCGGCGGGGTCGCGACCCGGGGATGCCGCCCTCGCAGCATCGCATGTCCGCATCGCTGTCGGCGGCGTCATCGCCGTCGCGGATGCATCGCTCTCGCTCGGACGCGGGGAGATCGCCGCGTTGATCGGCCCGAACGGCGCGGGCAAGTCCACGCTTCTCACCGCGCTCGCCCTCCCTCCTCGCGATCTGGAGGTCGTGGGCAGCCCTGTCCTCGTCCCCGACGCCTCTGACAACCTGTTCACCTGTGACACCGTGGCAGCGGAATGCACGAGGGCCGACCGCTCGGCCCGCCGTACGGGTCTGCGCTCCGCGTCGACCACGGCCGCGCGGTTCGCGGCGCTGCTCGGTCTCGACGCCGCCGGCCTCGCGGAGCGGATGCCTCGGCATCCGCGGGACCTCTCACTCGGCGAGCGGCGCTGTCTGGCGATCGCGCTGCAGCTCGCGCGTTCCCCCGAGGCGCTCATGATCGACGAGCCGACCCGCGGTCTCGACGCGCGCGCCAGAGGGCAGGTGCGTGCGGCGCTGAGGCACGCGGCGGATCGGGGCGCTGCCGTGCTGATGGCGACGCACGATGCCGACTTCGCGGAGGATCTCGGCGCGCGGGTTCTGCGGATGAGGGACGGCGTGGCGCCCGCACCAGACCTCGCACTTCAGCTGCCGGACGAGTCCTGCATCGATGCTGCTCCCGCATCCTCGTCCTCCTCCGTGCAGTCCACGGCATCCGCATCCGCGCCTCCGACGCCCATCCGTCGGGAGCATTCCCATCCGTCGGAGGAATCAGGCCTCGACGGCGGCGTGTCGCCCTCTCCCTCCCGACGGAACGACGCAGGGGCCGGTCTCGGACCATCCGGACGACCGGCGCGCAACGCCCGCGGCTGGCATGTCGTCGGCCGGAGGGCGGCAGTCGGAGGTCCGCTCTCGCTGCTCGCGGCGAACATCGTCGCCCTCGCCGCGTTCACCTGGCCGTTCGTCGCTGCCGCCCTGCCGACGCAGGCGAACACGGCCGTCCCCTGGGTCGCGCTCGCCCTCGCGCCGGTGGCGGTGCTCGTCGCGATCGCCGCTCTCGATCAGACGGTGCGTTCGGCGCACATCATCGCCTATCTGGGTGTGCTCGCCGCGATCGGCACTGCTCTGCGGATCGCGAGCACGGGCGTCGGCGGAGTCGAAGCCGTGTTCATCCTGCTCGTGCTCGCCGGCCGCGCCTTCGGCGCCCGGTTCGGGATGCTGCTCGGCGTCTCGACGATCCTGCTGTCGTCGACCGTCTTCGGCGGGTTCGGCCCCTGGACGCCGTTCCAGATGTTCGCCTGCGGCTGGGTGGGCGCCGGAGCCGGTCTCCTCCCCCGCCGGGTCAGGGGCTGGGCGGAGATCGCCATGCTCTGCGTCTACGGCGCCGCGGCATCCTATGTCTTCGGCCTGCTGCTGAACCTCTGGTTCTGGCCTTTCGCGATCGGCGGCGGCACCGCGATCTCCTACGTGCCTGGAGCTCCGATCACTCAGAACCTCGGCAGCTTCCTGCTGTACTCGCTCGTCACGTCGACCGCCGGATGGGACACTCTGCGCGCGGCGACGACGATCATCGGCCTCGTACTGATCGGGCGCCCCGTGCTCGCCGCGCTGCGTCGTGCGAAGCCGGTCGTGGCCGATTCAGTGATGCCGCAAGTACCTACCCCCGCCATCCGCAAATAGTAGGCCGAAGCAATCGACACCATTTCCCGTGATCTTGGGGAAGTATCTTGCTATCGTGCAATAAATCACATTCGCCCCTGCAAAAAGCGAGACCATGACAAAGTACGCTCTTCCACGACTCGACTTCAGTTCCGACCTCGTCGCGACTCTCTTCGAAGTGGAACGCCTGCGTTCCTACATCGGCTCAGGGGACATCCCGATCGACACTTACGTCGAGTTGCATCAGCTCTTCGATACCGTGATGAGCGTCATCTCCGCCCGCATCGAAGGCAACCATACAACGGTCTACGACGCCCTGGAACAGATCGATCACGCAGCGCCATCCGACTCGCTTCGCGAGATCCGAAACATAGCAGCGACCGCTCGCTTCATCGACACCCAGGATCCCGCGCAGCCGCTTACGCATGCTTTCATCCGCGAACTCCACTCGAGCACCGTCAGGGGCCTCGTCAGGGAGGGCGATCCGAACCCGGGCAGCTACCGCGAGGTCGACGTCGCAATCACGAACTCCGCGCACACCCCGCCTTCCTGGGTGCTCGTACACGCAGAGATGACCGAGCTTCTTGATTTCGCGAATGCCGAGCGTCCACCGCACGAGCAGATGCTCCAGGTCGCCCTCGCGCATCATCGATTCGTCTGGATCCACCCATTCCGAAACGGGAACGGGCGCGTTTCACGTCTGTTCACCTATGCAATGCTCCGGCGGACCATCTTCGCCTCCGGCGGCCACAGCTCGCTCAATCCCACGGCTGTGTTCGGCAACGATCGTGAAGCATACATCGCTGCGCTCGAAGCCGCGGATGATCTGAGCGAGCAGGGCACGACGACCTGGGTCTCATTCTTCGCGCGCGGCCTTCGCGATGACCTCGCACGTCTCAACACGTTCGAAAAGAGTGAATACGTCAATGAAGAACTCATTCGGCCCGCTCTGGGGAACCTCCGCCGCGACGGCGTGATCTCCTCCGAAGAGGAAACGGCGTTGAATCTGGTCGCCTCGCTGGGCGTCGTGAAGGCCGGCGACCTGCAGAGCGCGCTTCCGGGAAGCCCATCGGTACGCTCCCGTGCGATCGGATCGCTGATCGCTCGAGGTCTGCTCACCCAAGCCGATGAAGGACCTCGATTCTACCGGCTGGTCTTGTCCAGCGGACCCCTCGCTCCTCGGCTCGTGCGCCGCCTCGACACTCTGGGTTACCTTCCGCAGATGCTTTCGGAGGATTGACGGCCGACATCGCGACACCCGGCTCACACCGAGAAGTACTTCGCCTCCGGGTGGTGGAACACGAAGGCATCCGTCGACTGCTCGGGGTGCAGCTGCAGCTCCTCGCTGAGCTCGACGCCCAT
>Ga0308158_10004323_pt1 | contig 12052 bp, 10 predicted proteins | sample PhyBR2_FD_201038 | JGI IMG/M metagenome (GOLD analysis project Ga0308158, IMG submission 201038) | Phyllosphere microbial communities from UC Gill Tract Community Farm, Albany, California, United States - DLSLB.R2 | ecosystem: Host-associated > Plants > Phyllosphere > Unclassified | place: USA...
CGGCGCGAGCGCTCTCGGTGAGCGGGTAGTGCTCGCGGTAATAGTCGCGGATGCCGTCGCGAAGAGCGCGATACGACGCCGTGATGCCGAACTGCTCGACCCAGTACGCCTCATCGGGAGGCACGATCTGCGAGGTCAGCTGCCCGCCGAGCCACGCGTACTGCTCGGTGAGCACGACGCGACGGCCGCGGCGGAGTGCGGCGAGCGCGGCCGCGACACCCCCGAGCCCGCCGCCGACGATCAGCACGTCGGTCTCGATGTCCGTCATCTGCGCACCTCGTGCAGGGTCGCGCCGTCGACGACCTCGCCGGCGAGAAGCACCTGCTTCTGCAGATCGGCGCTCTCTGCGGGGTCGGCGAGCACGATGTCCTGCAGCAGCGACAGGGCCCGCGAGGCGACCGCCTCTCGGCGCAGATCGAATCCGCTCAGCGGCGCGGATCCGATCGAGTGCCCGGCGACGTCGGCCAGGGCGACATAGCTGAACGACGTCTGCGCAGCGGCGCTCTCCAGAGCGGCTGCGGCCGCCTCGGCGAGGAAGGAGTCCTCGGCGATCACGGCGGTGACATCCGCCTCGACGACCCGTCGGGCGATCGCGTCGGCGTCGAGTCCGCTGACGTCGACGGAGGTGACGGCGATGCGCAGCCCCGATGCCGACTGGGCGATTCCTGAGCGGCGATCGGCGGCCGCCGGCGCGATCGTGCCGTGATGCAGGTAGATCGCCCGCTCGTGCCCGAGTTCGTCGAGCCGGCGGATGATCCGGCCCGTGAGCGAGAGGTAGTCGATTCCCACGTAGGGCACGTCCGGCTCGTCTCGGCGCCCGATCGCGACGAAGGGGAAGTCCTCGGCGACCAGGCGCGCGAGCTCTGCGCTGTTCATCTGCTGTCCGAGGAGCAGGCAGCCGTCGGCCAGACGGAACCGCGTGTTCTTGTGGAAGAGGCTTCGAGAGCCGTCGACGAGAGGAGACGCCGTGAAGAACAGCAGATCGCAGCTCAGCCGCTCGGCGGCGCGCTCGATGCCGTTGAGGAGAGGGCCGTAGAAGTCCATGCTCTCGGCGGAGAGCGCCGGCTCGTACGTGAAGATGCCGAGGATCTTGTTGTCGAGGCCCGCGAGGCGGCGGGCGGCGGGGTCCGCGACGTAGGTGGTCTGCTCGATCGCCCGCATGACTCGCGCCCTCGTGGCCTCGGGGATGCGGACGTTGGAGTAGTCCTTGTCGTTCAGCACCATCGACACGGTCGCCTGGCTCACGCCGGCGATCTTCGCGATCTCACGCTGAGTGACTCGCCCGTTCTTGTTCGTCGTCATCGACCTCTCCTGATAGTTCGGATTATCAGAATCCGAACTTGACCATAACAGACCATGGCGGATCCGTGTCAAACACTTGTGCACCAAATGCCCTCGGGTGCATAGTGTTCTGATAATCCCTATCATCACGGAAGGACGACGATGTCCCCTGATCCCCTGCACCTCAACCTCTCGCGCCGCCATTTCCTCGGCGCCGGCATCCTCGCGGGAGCGCTGATCGTGCTGCCGCCCAGCGTCGTGAGCGCATCGGCGGCCGCGGGCGACGTCACGCTCACCGCCGACGGCATCCGCGTCGTGGCCTCGATCGGCGGGCGCATCGCCGTCTACTCCGGCAGCGGCGCGCTGCTCATGGCGGGCTCGCGCTTCCAGACCAAGGACACCGTCTACGGCACCCAGACCTCCACGGGAGGCACCCCCTCGTTGACGAGCGTGGATGGCCAGCCGGCGATCCGGATGGACTACACGATGCCCGCCTCTGCCGGAGGGGTCGCCGTCTCGGCACTCATCCGCGTGCAGACCGCTCAGGTCCACCTGGAGTGGACCGTGTCCGGGTCGACGACCCTCAACCCCGCCGGGTTCATGTTCAGTCGCGCAGTGAACGCCCCGACGGCGCCCGATGAGTACATCCCCACCTCGGAGTGGCAACGAGACGGTGCGGGCGGAATCCCCTACGAGGTCCCGACGGGTGTCGTGTATCGCTCGTCCTGGGCATCCGACCATGGCCTGCTGCTTCTCGCTTCCAGCCGCAAGGCATGGACCACCGCCACCTGGGTGCATGCCCCGGGAACCCTGGTGGATGCGACATCGGCCGTCACGACCGCCAGCCTGATCCTCACCGAGGCGCGGCCGGCCTCAGGTGCCGCGATCGGACGTGGCGACGGCATGGCCGTCGAGCTCTCGACGACCCGCCCGTTCAACGTGTGGGATGCGGCCGGCGATGCCACGGCGACAGTGACGGTCACGAACGCGGGCGGCGCCGACGAGGTCTTCGCGCTCACGTGGTGGGCGCGCGACGACCGGGGCACGGTCGTGACCTCCGGCACGACGTCGCTCGCCGTCGCCTCACTGTCTGCCTCCGATGCGACGATCACGGTGCCGCTCGAGGCAGAGGGGATCGTGCTGCTCGAGGCCACGGCCACGAGCACCTCCGGTGACAGCGCGTTCGCGCGCACCACGCTGGCCGCGCTCGCGCCGTTCGCCTACACGGCAGGGTCGTCGAGCATGTTCGGCATCGCGAACTACCCGTGGCTCCTTAACGCCGGCGAACAGGCCACCCTCGACCTCTGGCAGAAGGTCGGCATCCAATGGGTGCGGATCGCTTACGACGGCGGTCCCGGCCTGCCTCCGGCGTCGTACGACGCCCGCGGCATGGATCACAATCTCGAGCTCCAGCCCGATGTCACGGCGACGGATGCTGCGCTCGTCGCGTGGGCCGAGACCAGCTGCACCACCGCGAGTGCCGCCGGGGCGTCGTGGTTCGAGGTCGGCAACGAGCTGAACCGCCCGTTCAACAGCGGCGACGCCGCGCCCGGCTACGTCGAGCGCGTGCTCAAGCCGGTGCGCGCCGCGCGTGCGGCGCAGGGCGGAACCTTCCAGCTCATGAACAACGGCCTCGCCGGCATGGATCGTCCGTGGATCGAGGCGTTCCACGCGGCGGGCGGCTGGGATCTCGTCGACGGCATCGCCTTCCACCCCGGCCGAGGCAACTTCACACCCGACTTCATCCCCGATGGAGACGGGGGCGACTGGAGCACGGGCGCCACCGGCACGTACTGGAACTTCCTGGGCGGGCTCCGCCAGCTCAAGGAGCTGATGGCGGAGTACGGCGAGAAGGAGATCTGGCTCACGGAGGCCTACGCGTGCACGAGGCCGAACGCGTGGTGGAACGACACCTATCGGCACGCCGCCGAGAACGTGCTGCTGTCGCTCGTCCTCGCCAAGGCCGAGGGCGTGCGGGCCGTGTGCTGGTACCAGTTCTTCGATTCGTACACGATCAGCCCGATGGGCGCGAGCCCTGAGGACACTGAGTACCACTTCGGGCTCGTGAACCGCGATCTCGGCCCCAAGCCGTCTCTGCTCGCGTACACGACCGCTGCTCGTGCGCTCGATCAGGCGACCTTCGTGCGCTGGGTGCATCTCGACGACGGCACGACGCACGGCCTGCTGTTCTCCACCCCGGACGGCCCGCTCACGGTGCTCTGGAACCGCACGGACGGCTACATCCTCAACACCGAGGGGACCCGCACCGACTGGCGCTTCCCCGAACCCGAGATGTGGCAGGATCCGTGGCCGACCAAGACTCAGGTGACGCTGCCGGCCGGGCCCGCGGTGACTGAGACGGACTCCTTCGGTCGCACCCGGCAGCTCACGACGTCGGGCGGTCAGGTCCAGCTCACCATCGACGGCGCTCCGCGGATCTACCGCGGCCTCCTCCTCGATGGCGCAGACGCCGGCCCCGTTCAGACATCGGAGGGCGTGACCGTGCAGGCGATCCGCGACGAGCACGACGCAGCGCTCGTGGTGACCGTGCAGGGTGACGCTGCCCGCGACACCGAGGTCCGCGTCACGACGCCCTTGGGCTCGGATCGGATCGCACGGCTCCCTGCGGGCGAGGCGCGATCGATCACCTTCCGCGCCGAGGGTCACGCGCTCGCAGCCGGCACGGCCTCCGTCCGCACGCACGTGCGCGGATCGGGCAGGCCGCACACGAGGTCGATCCCGTATCCCGCGTTCGATGCGCGCCCGATCGGCTGACGCCCCGCCGTCGCCGCGGGCCGCGTCATCGTCTTCCGTCGCGGCTCGCTCAGCGGATGCCGTAGAAGGCGAGCGGCGTCGACCAGAACAGCGCCTCCGCGGAGACCCCGCGCGATGCGGACCAGTCGCGTACTGCACGGAACCAGCGCGCTCGGGCTCCGGCCTGATAGCCGACGCCGATCGACGACACCGGCCAGTCGCTGCCCCACATCAGCCGCTCCGGGCCGAAGGCGTCGAGCGCGGCATCCAGGAAAGGCGTCATCTGCTCCGGCGACCACTCGCCCGCGGCCTCCGCAGGAAGCCCGGAGAGCTTGACGTGGGTGAGCGGCCGCGCGGCGAAGCCATGCAGGTCGCGCAGCCACTCGGCCGAGGGCCGCAGCGGACGCTCCGCCGTGCCGACGGCGGGTTTGCCGAGGTGGTCGAGCACGATGCGCAGCTCGGGCACGGCCGCAGCGAGCGCCGTGACATCGGAGATCTGGTGCGCCCGCACGCAGGCATCGAACGTCCATCCGCGATCGGCGACGAGACGTGCGCCGGCGACGAACTCCGCCGAGGCGGCGAGACCGGCACGCTCCCCCTGCAGGAGGTGGCGCACCCCGACGACCCTCTCGTGCTCCGAGAGCCGTTCCAGATGCTCGGCCGCCGCCGCACCGCGATCGAGGCGTGCGCCGGCCACGATCGCGACGACGCCCGCAGCATCCACGATCTCGTCGACCCACGCCACCTCGTCGACGAACGCGTGCTCGACCGTCTCCGCCTGGATGAAGATCGCCACCTCCTCGGAGACACCTGGCAGCTGCTCCTCGAACAGCTCCTCCTCGGCGAAGCGCCCGAGCATGGGTCCTTCGAGCCACTCGTACTCGAGGTCCCACGGATCCCACAGGTGCAGATGACTGTCCACGACGCGCATACCACCATCCTGCCCCAGACATCCGATCAATGTGCGAGGATGACGCCATGGCTGTGACGGATGAGGCGATCGAGAAGATCAAGGCGATGATCGTGTCCGGCGAGTTGTCGCCCGGCGACCGGCTCCCCCCGGAGAAGGAGCTGTCCGAGCGGCTCGGGCTGAGCCGCAACTCGATGCGCGAAGCGGTCAAGGCGCTCGAGGTCATCCGGGTGCTCGACGTCCGCCGCGGCGACGGCACCTACGTCACGAGCCTCGAGCCGCATCTCCTGCTCGAAGCCATCGCCTTCGTCGTCGACATGCACGACGACGACTCGATGCTCGAGATCTTCGCCGTGCGGCGGATGCTGGAATCCCAGGCCACGGGGCTGGCTGCCACGCTCGGCACCGACGAGGAGATCGCCGAGCTCATTCAGGAGGTCGACGGCGTCGACGCCTCGGTCGGCATCGAAGAGCTCGTCGAGCACGACATCCGCTTCCACCGCGAGATCGTGGCGATGGCCGGCAACGCCTACCTCGCCAGCCTGATCGAGCATCTCAGCAGCCAGACCGTGCGCGCGCGTGTCTGGCGCGGCCTCACGCAGGGCGGCGCCGTCGAGCGCACACTCTCGGAGCACCGCGCGATCGCCGACGCGATCGCTCAGCGCGACTCGGCGCTCGCGACCTCGCTGACCACGGCGCACATCGCCGGGGTCGAGCGCTGGCTGCGGCAGGCCGCATCCGCCTGACCGGATACCGCCGCCCGGGTACCCTCGGAACCATGACCTCCTGGACCAGCACTGCGATCGCCCTGCTGGAGGCCGACGCCAACCGCAGCGCCGACACGCATCTGCACCTGTTCCCGCTGCCGGCCGACTGGGGCATCGACCTGTACCTGAAGGACGAGTCGGTGCATCCGACCGGTTCCCTCAAGCATCGCCTCGCGCGCTCGCTGATCCTCTACGGCCTGGTCAACGGCCGCATCCGCGAGGACACCGTGCTCGTGGAGTCGTCGAGCGGATCGACCGCCGTCTCCGAGGCGTACTTCGCCCGGATGCTCGGGCTCACCTTCATCACCGTCGTGCCGCGGTCGACCAGCCAGGAGAAGATCGACCTCATCGAGTTCTACGGCGGCCGCTGTCACTTCGTCGACCGGGCGGAGGACATCTCGCCCGAGGCCCGGCGGCTCGCGAGCGACTGCCGCGGCCACTACCTCGATCAGTTCACCTTCGCCGAGCGCGCGACGGACTGGCGCGGGAACAACAACATCGCCGAGAGCGTGTTCAGCCAGCTCTCCCAGGAGCGGCATCCGATCCCCCGCTGGATCGTGGTCGGCGCGGGCACCGGCGGCACGAGCGCGACCTTCGGCCGCTATGTGAAGTACCGCAGGCATGAGACCCAGGTCGCGGTCGTCGACCCTGAGGGCTCGGCGTTCTACGACGGCTGGGCGGGCACCCCGGATGCTCCGGCCGGCCGCCCGAGCCGCATCGAGGGGATCGGCCGGCCCCGCGTCGAGCCCTCGTTCGTGCCGAGCGTGATCGACGAGATGCTGCGGATCCCCGATGCCGGCTCGATCGCGGCGATCAGGCTGCTCAAGGAGCGCACGCTGCACTGGGCAGGCGGCTCCACCGGAACGAACCTCTACGGCGCGTTCCAGCTCATCGCGCGCATGCGCGCCGCCGGAGAGACCGGCAGCGTCGTCACGCTCATCTGCGACAGCGGCGTCCGCTACGCCGGCACCTACTACTCCGACGAGTGGGTCGCCGAGCAGGGGTGGGACCTCGCACCGCACCGCGCGCGCCTCGAGCGGTTCCTGGAGACCGGCGACTGGGTGGAGTGAGCGGTCCCCGACGTTCACAACTCAGGATGTTCGCGCACCGTCGAGGCGAATCAGCCGTTCTCAGCCGGCTCCGACAGCCATCTTCCTGAGTTGTGAACAGCGACCAGGCGAGACCGGCCGTCGGCGGGACTACGCTGTCGCCATGACAACTCTGATCCTCACCGTCGCGGGTGCAGACCGTCCTGGCCTCGTGGCCGCCGTCGCCGACGTCGTCGACGCCCACGGCGGAAACTGGGAGAACAGCAGCCTGGCCGAGCTCGCGGGAACCTTCGCCGGAGTGATCGAGGTCTCGGTCGCGGCCGACCGTGCAGCCGAGCTCGAGCAGGCGCTGCATGCTCTCGAAGGACTGCTGACCGTCGCAGTGCTCACGGGATCGGATGCCGCAGCCGACGACGACCGCACACTCGGGATCCAGGTGCTCGGCAACGACCGACCCGGCATCGTGCGCGAGATCTCCGGCGTGCTGAACGCCCATGCGCTGAGCATCGAGGAGCTCGCGACCGAGACCCGCGACGCGGCCATGGCGGGCGGGCGCCTGTTCGAGGCGTCCGTGATCGCGAAGGTGCCGGCATCCGTCGACCTCGACGCCCTGCAGGCGGATCTCGAGCGCCTTGCGTCCGAGATCCAGGTCGACATCACCGTCGGCTGAGTCGCCCGGCACCTCGAGACCCCCGCTTATTGCCGAGACCCCCACCTGCTGACGTCAGCAGGTGGGGGTCTCGGTGACAGATGGGGGTCTCGGTGCGAGGACCCCGGCGCTCAGACCAGGCGGGCCTTCGGCGACACCGAGTACGTGTGCTCGGCGTCGCGGTTCGGCACGTCGCCGAGGGCGGTGTCGATCGCCGCCATCGTGTCGGCGTCGAGCGTCACCCCGGACGCCTTCACGGTGTCGGCGAGCTGCTCCGGGCGCGAAGCGCCCACGAGGGCCGCCGCCACGTTCGGGTTCTGCAGCACCCACGCGATCGCGAGCTGCGGCATCGTGAGCCCGGCCTCGGCGGCGATCGGCTTGAGCCGCTGCACCGCCTCGAGGATCTCGTCGCGCAGGAGGCCCTTGATGAAGTCGGCGCCGGAGTGCGGGTCGGTCGCGCGCGAGCCGTCGGGCACCGGCTGACCGGGCAGGTACTTGCCGCTCAGCACGCCCTGCGCCATGGGCGACCAGACGATCTGCGAGATGCCGAGTTCCTCGGACGCGGGGACGACCTTGCCCTCGATCACGCGGTGCAGCATCGAGTACTGCGGCTGGTTCGAGATGAGCTGCACGCCCAGCTGCTTCGCGAGCGCGTGTCCTTCGCGCAGCTGCTCGGCGGTCCACTCCGAGACGCCGATGTAGAGCGCCTTGCCCTGACGGACCACGTCGGCGAATGCCTGGAAGGTCTCCTCCAGCGGCGTCTCGTAGTCGAAGCGGTGCGCCTGGTACAGGTCGACGTAGTCGGTGCCGAGACGCTTCAGCGAGCCGTTGATGGACTCGAGGATGTGCTTGCGCGAGAGCCCTGTATCGTTCGGGCCCTTCGGGCCGGTCGGGAAGTAGACCTTCGTGAAGATCTCCAGCCCCTCGCGGCGCTGCCCCTTCAGCGCATCGCCGAGCACGACCTCGGCGGCCGTGTTGGCGTAGGTGTCCGCCGTGTCGAATGTGGTGATGCCGGCATCCAGGGCGGCGTGCACCGTCTTGACCGCCGCGTCGTCGCCGACCTGCGAGGCGTGCGTGACCCAGTTGCCGTAGGTGATCTCAGAGACCTTGAGACCGCTGTTGCCGAGATAGCGATAGTTGACCATGATTCCACGCTACCGGCGGGAGCGGATGCCGGGGCCGGATTTCCGTGACCGGTCCCACATCCGTGACTCAGGTCGCCTGAGAAGCCGTCGCGGCCGGGGCCGAGGTGCCGGACGAGGCTGTCACGATCTCGGCACGGTCGCGGAATCCCTCGGCCGTCACCTTGTCGAGCGACACCTGCTTGCGGATGGCCGCGGCCTTCTCGTACAGCGTGGGCTCACCGTACGAGGTCAGCACCTTCACGAGCACGGGCAGCAGCTCGATCATGAAGAACAGGGCGGCGATCAGCCAGTGCGCCCACAGGATCGTGGGCTCCTTCTCGCTGAGCCGGTTGAGTCCGCTGATCTGGCTGAGCAGGCCCGTCGCGCCCGCGTTGCCCTGGGCGACGGCATCCGCCCTCGCGTTGTACGCGGCGAGCGCCTCGTCGTACGTCTTCTGCGCCGCCGGAAGCTGCGACTGCGCCTCCGCACGATTCTGCTTCTCGGAGCTGGCGGTGTTCTCCTTGGCCGAGATGCCCGCAGCGGCGAGCTCCTCGTTCGCCGTGCGCAGCTGAGCGGCCAGCGCGTCGTAGGTCTGCTGGGCTTCGGCGAGCTGGGTCTTCGCGGCATCCGAGCTCGCGCCCTCGCCGTTCACGCCGGTGCAGCCGGGAACCGTGCCCGCGCCCTCTCCCGTGAGCTCGCACTGGTACAGCACGCGCGCCTGGTCGATCACAGCCTGCTGAGCCGTCATCTTGGCGGTGAGGTCGTCGACCGTCGCCTGCGCGGCGGACTCGCTCGCGGACGCCGAATCGGTGCCGGCGACGATACCCGTGGCCGCCTGGTTCTGCAGCTCTGCCAGATGCTCTGAGGCCGCATCCAGCGCCTTCTTCTCCGGGCCGTTCTCGAGAGCATCCTGATCGGACTGCGCCTGCGTGATGTTGGTGGATGCCACCTCACGGGCGATGTCGTTGTGGAAGATCTGCAGCACGAGCGGCTCGGCGACCACGAATCCGATGATCGCGGCCATGATCACACGCGGGATCGCGAGCCCGATCAGTCGCCACACGTTCTTGGTCGACGCCATGGTCGAGGTGAGGAACCGATCGAGGTTGAAGATGATCAGGGCCCACACGATCGCGAGCGGCACGGCCAGCCAGATCACGGCGCCCACGCCGGTCGTCAGCGCGAACAGCATCGAGATCGCCGAGACCAGCGCGGTGCCCGCGAGCACGAAGAACATCTGCACGAAGCGCGGGGTCTCACCGGGCACCCGATCGAGGATCTCGCCCTCGGCACCGCCGAGGATCGCGAGGGTGCGCAGGCGCGAGCCGGGCACGCGCGGCTTCTTCTCGCGCTTGGGGCGCGGTGCGCGCTGCTTCTTCTCGCGAGGAGCGGATGCCGGAGCGGGCTCCCCCTCGAGCGGGTCGATGACGGCCGTGGGGTGCGTCGCGGTGTCTGCGGAGGACTCGCTGCCCGACGGCTCGAACGCCCGCAGGAAGTCGAGGTCGTCGTCGGTCACGGAGCCCTGAGGGGCGTCGGTGTCGAACGAGATCCGCCCCTGGGAGTCCATCCGGCCGGGGCGATGCGCGGAATAGGCCATCCTTCGAGGGTAGGGAACCACGCCTGTGCATCCCCCGGACGATCCCTGCGAGGCGCTCACAGGTTCGGGATGCGCCCGCATCCCCGCGATGCCAGGCTTGACCCATGAAGACGCTGCTGCTCGCCCGCCACGCGAAGTCCGACTGGGGCGTGCTCGGCCTCGCAGACCACGACCGGCCGCTGAACGCCCGGGGCCGCCGCGACGCTCCGGCGATGGCGCGGAGACTCGTCGACGAGGGCGTCCGCGTCGACGTGATCGTGTCGAGCACCGCCGTCCGCGCACGCAGCACCGCCGAGGAGTACGCCGCGGCGTCCGGTGCGGAGATCATCGAGGAGCCGTCGTTGTACGCGGCATCCGCCCGGGCGATCCTGGCCATCGCGGCAGCCCTGCCGGACGATGCCGACGTCGCGATGCTGGTCGGACACAATCCCGGAATGACCGACGCGGTCGACGAACTGACCGGCGCCTACGCGGAGCTTCCGACGGGCGCCGTCGCTGAGTGCGCTGTCGACATCGGCTCCTGGGCCGAGCTCATCGAGGGCGCAGGGCGCCTGCTGCGGGTGCGCGCTCCCCGCGACGGAGTCTGAGCCCAGGCGAATCCGCCGAGTGCACGGCAACGTGCCGAATGCACGGCCTCCAGACGTCGACAAACCGTGAACTCGTCGACGAGCAGTGAACTCGACGCTGAGCGGGCGAGCGCTCAGCGTCAGAGGGGCAGCATCCGCCGGATGCTCGCGTCGTATGCGGCGAGCGCGGCATCCAGCGGGAAGTGCCCGGCGGCGCACAGCGTTCCCAGGCCGTGCATCAGCCCCCACACGCCGAGGAAAGCGTCGTCACCGGACAGGCCCGCCGCTGCGGATGCCGTGCCGAGGAGGTTCTCGAGCTCGGCGATGAGCGGTGCCATGATCTCGCTGGGAGCTCCGGGGATGCAGACCGTGGGGTCGTAGATCACGTCGAAGCCGTTGGGGCGTTCGACCGCGAAGCGGAGATACGCTGCACCGCCCTCGATCAGAGCGCTGACCGGGTCGACGTCGGCTGTGGCCGCGCGCACTTCGGCGACGAGGTCGGCCATGCTCCGCTCGGCGAGCACCTTGAGCAGACCGCGCCGGTCGGCGAAGTGGTGATAGGGAGCGTTGTGGCTGACGTCCGCGGCGCGCGCGACTTCGCGCAGGCTGATCTCCTGCGCGGGCTTCTCGGCGAGCAGCTGCATCGCCGCATTCTCGAGCGCCTGCGCGAGATCGCCGTGGTGATACCCCGCACGAGAACTTGACACGAGCAACATCCTCTCCTATCTTGACAGTGTCCACCAAGTTGACACTGTCCAGATAGGAGCACTCATGGCATCCGCACTCATCATCGACGGCCACCCCGATGCACGATCCCTCACGGCAGAACTCGCCCGTCGCTACGCAGACGCCCACGGCGATGCCGAGGTGCTCGCCCTGCGCGACCTCGAATTCGACCTCTCATTGCGCTTCGGTTATCGCGAGCGCATGACTCTCGAACCCGATCTCGTCGAGGCCAAGCGCATGCTGCGGGAAGCGCAGACGGTCGTGATCGCGACCCCGCTCTGGTGGGGGTCGGTGCCGGCGGTGCTCAAGGGATTCTTCGACCGCGCGCTGCTGCCGCAGCAGGAGTACCGCTACACGAACCTGGGGCTTCCCGAGGGGATGCTGCCTGCGCGGCACGGCCGACTGCTGCTGCTCGCCGACACGCCCTGGTATGCGGCGCCCTTCACCGGCCTGCCCGCCCAGACGCAGATCGCCCGCAACACGATGCGGCACTGCGGCATCCGCTCGGTGCGCGCGCATCGGATGCTCGGAGTGAAGGACGCTTCGCCCGCGCGGATCGACTCGTGGCTCGCACGCGCCGCGACACTGGGCGCGCGCGACGGCATCCGCGACGCGGCGCACCGCACAGA
>Ga0308158_10004326_pt1 | contig 12047 bp, 9 predicted proteins | sample PhyBR2_FD_201038 | JGI IMG/M metagenome (GOLD analysis project Ga0308158, IMG submission 201038) | Phyllosphere microbial communities from UC Gill Tract Community Farm, Albany, California, United States - DLSLB.R2 | ecosystem: Host-associated > Plants > Phyllosphere > Unclassified | place: USA...
CGACCTGGCCCGCACCGAGCAGGAACCGCTGCTGAAAAAAGTGCGCAAGCTGCTGCGCGCGCAATACGGTTTTTCGCGCGGCGAAAAGCAGAAGTACCACATCGATGCCGTGTTTTCGATGGAGCCGTTGCGGTATCCAGAGACAGGCGACGCCTGTGAGATCGACGACAACGGGATCACGGGCCTGAACTGCGCCGGATTCGGCTCGTGCATGGTGGTGACCGCCACCTTCGGCATGGTGACGGCGGGGCAGGTACTGCGCCGGCTGGCCGAGGCGGCCAATGCCACGGCCGGGCAAACTGTGCAAGCTGAGGCTGCCTTGCTATCATAGTTGCCGATGCAACCGCCCGGTTGCGACCTTTTGATGGAAGAGCACACATGATTCGTCGATCCGCAGTCATCGCCCTGCTCCTGGTGGCAGGCAGCGCCCAGGCCCAGGAAGGCGCACAGGACGCCAGCAAGCCCGCGACCCAGCCGCCGCCGGAAGCGCAGCAGCCAGCCACCGCGCCTGCTGCGACACCGGTCACGCCACCGGTCGCCGCCGAAACCCAGGCGCCGCAGGTCGAGATCGTCGATCGCGTGGTCGGCACGGGCAAGGAAGCGTCGCTGGGCAGCAATGTCGTCGTCAACTACACCGGCTGGTTCCACAAGCCGCTGGCCAAGCAGCAGCGCGGCCGCAAGTTCGACTCGTCGCTCGATAACGGCCGTGATCCGCTGGAATTCCAGCTGGGTGCCGGTCGCGTGATCAAGGGCTGGGAGCAGGGCGTGGCGGGCATGAAGGTCGGCGGCAAGCGCACGCTGATCATCCCGAGCGCGCTGGCCTACGGCAAGCGTGGCGCGGGCGGCGGGATGATTCCGCCGGATTCGGACCTGATCTTCGACGTCGAACTGCTCAACGTGAAGTAACGCTTTAACGGTGTGGCCCGCCTCCGGGCCACACCAGTCTGTCAGTGCGCGTGCCCCTGCAGCGTGCAGTGATGATGGGTCGTGCCTTCCTCGACCTGCAGCGTGCAGTGATGAATCGCGAACTGCGCGCTTAACCCGTCCACCATCGCATCGATCGCCGCATCGCCCGGATACCCGGCGGGCATCACGACGTGCGCCGTCAGCGCCGTCTCGGTCGTGCTCAGCGCCCAGATGTGCAGGTCGTGCAGGTCGGCCACGCCGGGCTGCGCGAGCAGGAAGGCGCGCACCTTGTCGGCATCCACGCCAGGCGGCACGGCCGCCATCGACAGCTGCACCGATTCGCGCAGCAGCGACCACGTGCCCAGCACGATCACCACCACGATCGCCAGGCTCACCGCCGGGTCGATCCAGGTCCAGCCCCAGAACATGATGATCAGGCCCGAGATCGCCACGCCCAGCGACAGCGCCGCATCGGCCGCCATGTGCAGGTAGGCGCCGCGGATGTTCAGATCGCCCTTGCTGCCAGCCAGGAACAGCCAGGCCGAGAAGCCGTTGATCAGCACGCCGATGGCGGCAACGATCGACACCGTGGCCCCGGCCACGGGCGCCGGTTCGGCGAAGCGCTGCACCGCTTCCCAGGCGATGGCGCCGCACGCCACCATCAGCAGCAGGCCGTTGCCCATTGCCGCCAGGATCGACGAGCCGCGCAGGCCGTAGGTGTAGCGGCCGGTGGGCACGCTTTTGGCGAGCACCGCCGCGCCCCAGGCCAGCACCAGGCCCAGCACGTCGGACAGGTTGTGACCGGCGTCGGCCATCAGCGCCGTCGAGTGCGCGATGAAGCCGTAGGCAAATTCGATGATGACGAAGGCCATGTTGAGCCCGATCGCCAGCGCGAAAGCACGGCCGTTGCCTTCAGGGGAGGGCATGTGGTGATGGTGATGACCGAAGCCGTGGCCATGGTCATGGCCGTCGTGCTTGTCGTCGTGACCATGATCGTGGTCGTGGTCGTGGTCATGATCGTGCTGGTGATGTTGACTCATGCGTCCATTCCGGTGGCGGGTTCGGCAATGTGCTCGAACATGGTGGAAAGCAGGCTGCTGATGTGGGCGTCGGCAGCTGCGTAAAAGACTTGCTTGCCCTGGCGCTCGGCCTTGACGATGCGGGCTGCGCGCAGCAGGCGCAGGTGGTGGCTGACCAGTGAACTCGACAGCGACAGCGTGCCGGCGATGTCGCCCACGGCGGTCGGCTGCGTCAGGCAGGCCAGCACGATGCGCAGGCGCGTCGCGTCACCCAGCAGGTGGAACAGGTCGGCCAGCTGGCCGATCGCTTCTTCGGGCGGCGGGGCGATCGGCTGGGCGGCCGGGTGCGTGTGGGCGTGTTCGTGCATGCGACTCTAACATGTGAATAGGTGTTCACATGTTAGAGCAAAGGCCCGTGGCGGGCAAGCACGGCGTGGCGCGCGGTGTGGCACAATACCGGTTCAGTGCCGTGGTTTGTTGCTCACCTGCCCATCGTCATCCCGCATCTCCGGCTGGCCCAGCCCGAGCTTCTGCAACTGCGGCAGGATCTTGCGCCGTTCGCCCACCGCCACCACGATCATCCGGTCCGGATCGAGCCAGCGGCGCGCGACCGCCTGCACATCGTCGACGCCGACATTGGCCAGGTGCGTGGCGAGGTTATCGTAGTAATCCGGCGGTAACCCGTAGACAAACAACTCCGTCAGGCTCGCGCCGATGTCGGCGTTGGTCTCGAACTGCCCCGGCAGCGACAGCAGCTGCGCATTGCGCGCCGCTGTCAGTTCGTCGCTGGAGATCGGCTGTTCGCGCAGCAGCGCGACTTCGCGCAGAATTTCGCGCACCGCTTCGCCGGTCGCGTCCTGCTGAACGCTCGCTTCCACCGAAAACGGCGCCGGCTGGCGGTCGTAGTCGAAGTGCGAATGGATGCCGTAGGTCAGGCCGCGCGTCTCGCGCAGGTTGTTGTTGAGCCGGCTAGAGAACATCCCGCCCAGCACCCCGTTCATGATTTGCAGGGCCGGGAAGTCGGGTGTGTCGCGCGCCGGGCCCATCGTCGCCACCTGCAGCGCTGTCTGGCCGGCGTCGGGTTGGTCGATCACGACCAGGCGCGCAGCCGTCGGTTTGGCCGCGCCAACCGCAGCCGCTGGTGCCTCGGCCGCCGTCCAGCCGCCGAACTGCGCCTGCGCCAGTGCTTCCAGTTCGGCGCGCGTGATGTCGCCCGTAACCACCAGCGCCGCGTTCGACGGCACGTAGTGGCGGCGCCAGAAGCCGACGATGTCGTCGCGCGTCGTGCGCCGGATGGCCGGCTCCAGGCCAAGCTGGCCATAGCCTTTCGGGTGGCCGGCGCCAAACAGCGCGCTTGCCGCCGCCAGCGCAGCGACGGTTTCCGGGTCGTCGCGCTGCTGCGTGAGCGCGCCGAGGCGGTCTTGCCGCTGGCGCTCGATCTCGGCGGCCGGGAAGGCCGGGCGCTGAACGATGTCGGCGACGATTTCCAGCGCGCGTGCAAAGGTGGACGTCAGGGCCAGCAGCGACACGGTCGAGACGTCGTCGCTGCTGCCCGTGTCCATGAACGCGCCCAATTGGGCGATGTCGTCGGCGATGGCGGGTGCACTGCGCGTGGCCGTGCCTTCTTCCAGCATCTGGGCAGTAAAACCGGCCAGGCCCGGCAGGTCGGACGGATTGGCGGCGCCGCCGCTGCGCACCACGAGCTGGCTCGACACGAGCGGCAGCGCCGGATTGCGGTAGTGGATGACGGTCAGGCCATTGGCCAGCGTGAAGGTCTCGCCCCGCGGCTGCTTGAAGCGCGGCGCCGGGCCGGCCTTGGGCGGCGTCGCGCGCCACGCTTCGGCCACGTTGACCGGGGCCAGCGGCGTCGGCGCGGCAGCGGTGCGGGCAGCCTTGCCAATGCGCGGATCGTCCACCTTCGGCTTGCCCGGCACGCCCGTGACCACCGCACGCGCCTGCTGCGGCAGCCAGGTCTGCACCGCGCGCTGGACGGCGGCGGCGTCGATGCGGCGCAGGCGCGCCAGGTCCTTGTCCAGGTAGCCCGGGTCACCCGTGTACAGGTTGTAGTGATTGAGCTGCTCGGCCAGCCCATCGCCGCCCAGCTTTTCCAGCGACGCCAGCAGCGACGTTTCCAGGCTGTTGCGGGCGCGTTCGACTTCGCGCGCCGTCGGACCTTCGGTACGCAGCAGGGCCAGTTCGGCGTCGATCGCCGCTTCGATCTCCTGCGGCGTGTGGCCGGCGCGCGCCGTCACGTCGATGACGAAGGTCGAGGCCAGGCCGAGTGAGCCTTGCGAGGCCGAGACGTCCTGCGCGATCTGGCGTTCGTAGACGAGCGATTTGTACAGACGGCTCGACTTGCCGCCGCCCAGGATCGTCGCCGCCACCATCAGCTCGGCGTCGCCCGGTTGATAGGCGGGCGGCGTGAGCCAGCCCATGAACACGCGCGGCAGCTCGACGCGGTCGCGTACGATCACGCGGCGTTCGGCCGTAATTGGCGGCGTGACCACGTGCGGGCGCACCACGTCCGGCCCGCGCCGCAGGCCGCCGAAGTAGCGCGTGACCAGGTCGCGCACGCTCTGCTTGTCAATGTCGCCGGCGATCACCAGGCTGGCATTGTTGGGGCCATAGTATTGGGTGAAGAAGGCGCGCACGTCTTCCAGGCGCGCGCTCTGGATGTCGGCGTGCGAACCGATGATCGAGGCCGCGTACGGGTGTCCCTGCGGGAACAGCGTGCGTGCCAGCGCTTCCTCGACGATGCCGTACGGCTCGCCCTCGACGGTCTGGCGCCGCTCGTTGCGCACCACGTCCTGCTGGTTGGTCAGCGCCTGCTGGTCGAGCACGTCGAGCAGGTAGCCCATGCGGTCGGCGTGCACCCACAGCGCCAGTTCGAGCTGGTTCGACGGCACGGTGTCGTAATAGCTGGTGCTGTCGTAACCCGTGCCGCCATTGCTGTCGGTCGCACCGGCGCCTTCGAGCAGGCGGTCGGCCATGCCGCGCGGGATGTGCGCGGTGGCGGCGAACATCATGTGTTCGAACAGGTGGGCAAAGCCCGTCAGGCCGGGCGCTTCGTTGGCCGGGCCGACGTGGTACCACAGGTTCACGGCCACGATCGGCAGGCGCTTGTCTTCGACCAGGATCACTTGCAGGCCGTTGGGCAGCACCATCTTTTCAAAGGCGATCGCCGGCACCGGCGCGGTTGCCGGTGACGACGCAGGGGCGGGGGGCTGCGCCTGGGCCGGGCCGGAGGCCGGCGCAGCGGCCAGCATCAGCGGGACCATCAGGGTAGGAATATTCAAGCACTCTCCAGATAATTCATTGGCAACGGCGCGGGCGCCAGCCAGGCGACGCCCCGGCCAGCCGGCAGGGTGGGCTGCAGGGCAGTGTCGACACTGGCCTCGCCCAACACGCTATTATCGCGGATACGCAGCAAAGGCGTGGGCAGGCGCTGCCATTGCCCGTCTATTCGACGAGGCGCAGCAGCCCGCGCAGGGCATGCGCCACGGCCTGCGTGCGCACGGCCTGGCGGTCGCCCTGGAACACCAGGCGCTCGGTCTGCACATGGTCGCCCCGGGCCCAGCCGAAGCACACCGTGCCGACCGGCTTGCCGGGTACACCACCACTCGGGCCGGCGATGCCGGTGGTCGAGACAGCCACGTCGGCGCTGCTGTTGGCGACGGCGCCCGCGGCCATCGCGGCGGCCACTTCTTCGCTGACGGCGCCAAACTGGGCGATGACGGCGTCGGAGACGTCGAGCATGTCGTTCTTGGCCGTGTTTGAATAGGTGACGAAACCGCGATCGAACCAGTCGCTCGAGCCGGCAATGTCGGTAAGCGCCTGGGCGATGCCGCCGCCGGTACAGGATTCGGCCGTGGCCAGCATCAGTTTTTTGGCGCCAAGCGTCTGGCTGACCTGATTTGCAAGATCGGTAAGTTCATGCGTCACGTGCGTCTCCTTGTGCGGTCGGCGGACGGGCTTGTCCGGGTGATGCCATTCTAGCGCGCAGTGTGCCGGTACGGCATGCTGGCTGCCGAGCAGTCTCAGGATGATATTGTCATACGTAAAGATGCTATGCTTTCAGCATGGATACATTCGCGGCAACGTTTTTGTCGAGACCGGGTAGATGTTCCGTGCGACATGTGGCTTGGCCGGGCTGCTATGCTGGAAAGCAGGTAGCGTCTGTAACTGGATGCCTCTATTTTGTTTCATACACATCTTACAATGCCGTACGGACGCATCGCACGTGGCCAGCCAGGGTTGGCCCGATCGTGAAGACGCCAGCCCAGCCGGGCCAGCGCCCGGCACGCGCGCGTAGCCGTTTCGTGAAACGGTTCGTGGAGGAAGCATGAGCCGCCAGCGCTCGATCCGCAAGAAGCTGGTAGCAATGGTGATGACGACCACACTCGTCGCACTGCTGGTCTCGATCGCCCTGGTGGTGGCTTATGACCTGCGCAGCTATCACCACACGCTTGTTAATGACCTGTCGACCGATGCCGAACTGGTCGGCCACATGACGTCTGCCGCACTCACGTTCGACGACCCGCGCCTTGCCAACGAAGACCTGCTGCTGCTGCGGGCCAGTCCCCTGGTGCGCGGCGCCGCCATCTACGATGCGCGTGGCCAGCTGTTCGCGTCGTATTCCGCCGCCGGTGAAAAGCGGCCCGTGCCCGAGCGGCTCGACCAGATCGACGAAAGCGGCAACGGCATCATGGTCGTCAGCCAGCCGATCGTCGAAAATGGCGAGACGGTCGGCACCGTCGTGATGCGCGCCGAGAACCGCATACTCGCGCGCTTCATCGATTACCTTGCCATCGCCGTTGGCGTGACCCTGATCGCGATGGCGATCGCCTACCTGATGATGCGGCGCTTCGGTCGCGTGCTTACGTCGCCGATCATCGCGATCACCGAAGTGGCGCGCGACGTGGTGGCCACACGCGACTATTCGCGCCGCGCGCCGCGCGTCGGCGACGACGAGGCGGCCGAGCTGGCCGATTCGTTCAACGCCATGCTGACCGAAATCGAAGGCCGCACGCGCGAACTCGAAGACTCGCACAACGCCACCCTGCGCTCGGCCACCGAACGCTCGCACGCCCAGCAAGAAGTGATGCGCCTGAACGAGCAGCTCGAGCAGCGCGTCGACGAGCGTACGCTGCAGCTGGCGCTGGCCAATGCCGAACTGGCCAACGCCAACGAAGAAGCGCGCAGCGCCAACCAGGCCAAGTCGGCCTTTTTGTCGTCGATGAGCCACGAGCTGCGCACGCCACTGAATGCGATCCTGGGCTTTGCCCAGATCCTGACGTCCAATACGCTGCCGTCGACGCTCGAGCAAAAGAAGGAATTTGCCAACCACATCCTCAAGTCGGGCCGGCACCTGCTCACGCTGATCAACGAGATTCTCGACCTGGCCAAGGTCGAATCGGGCACCATCACGCTGTCGATGGAGCCGGTCGCGCTGGCCGATATCCTGCTCGAGTGCCGCACGATGATCGAGCCGATCGCCGCCACGCGCAAGGTGCGGGTGCTGTTCCCGGACGTCGACGGCGCCGTGGTGATGGCCGACCGCACACGCCTCAAGCAAGTGATGCTCAACCTGCTGTCGAACGCCGTCAAGTACAACCGCGACGAGGGCGCCGTGGTGCTCACGTGCGACCAGTCCACGCCCACGCGCATGCGCCTCTCAATCCAGGACACCGGCAACGGGCTCAATCCCGAGCAGGTCGCCAGCCTGTTCCAGCCGTTCAACCGGCTGGGCCAGGAGTCGGGCACCCAGGAAGGCACCGGCATCGGCCTGGTGGTGACCAAGCGCCTGGTGGAGCTGATGGGCGGCGAGATCGGCGTGACCAGCAGCCCGGGCGTGGGCAGCGTGTTCTGGATCGAGCTGGCCAGCACTGCGCCGCGTACGTCCAGCCTGGCCGAACGCGCCGCACCCGCCGGCAATGGGGCCACGTCATCCGCTTCCGAATCCGACATCGCGCCGCGCCTGCTGCTGTACGTCGAGGACAATCCGGCCAACCTGCGCCTGGTCGAAGAGATCGTGGCGTTCCGGCGCGACTTGCGCCTGCTGTCGGCGCACGACGGCCACCTGGGCCTGCAACTGGCGCGGGCGCACCGTCCCGACATCATCCTGATGGACCTGAACCTGCCCGGCATGAGCGGCTTCGAGGTGCTGCGCCAGCTGGGTGCGGACCCGGAAACCGCGGACATCCCGGTGATTGCGCTGACCGCCAACGCCATGCCGCGCGATATCGAGCGTGGCGTGGCGGCGGGCTTCCACCGCTACCTGACCAAGCCGATCGACATCGAAAAGTTCACCGAAGCGATCAACAGCACCCTGGCGGAGGGGCCCGACCTGGCCGCGTCAGGCGAAAGGAACCACCCATGATTTCCCTGTCCGACATCAGACGGGCCCGCATCCTGGTCGTCGATGACGAACCGGTCAACGTGCAACTGCTCGAATATCTGCTGAAGACCACCGGCTACGAAAACGTCACCTCGACGTTCGACCCGCGCCAGGTCGTGGCGCTGCACCTGAAACACCGCTTCGACCTGATCATCCTCGACCTGCACATGCCCGGCATGGACGGCTTCGACGTGATGGAGGCGTTAAAACCCCTGGAGAGCGATTCGTGGCTGCCGGTGCTGGTGGTAACGGCCGAACCGGACAAGAAACTGGCGGCGCTCGAAGCCGGCGCGCGCGACTTCATCGGCAAGCCGTTCGACACGGTCGAGGTGATGACGCGCATCCGCAACCTGCTCGAGGTGCGCCTGCTGCACCGCGAATCCCTTGACTACGGCAGCGAACTCGAACGCCAGGTGCGCGAGCGCACCGCCGAACTGGCGCGCTTTCGCGGCGCGATGGACGCCACGCCCGATGCGCTGTTTTTGATCGACACGGCCAGCATGGCGATGGTCGACGTCTCCGAAGGCGCCTGCCGCATGCTGGGTTTTTCGCGCGACGCGCTGCTGCGCATCGATCCGGTGGCGCTGGGCCTGGCCTCGCGCACGCAGCTCGAGCGCCATATGGGGGCGGCCTCACAGGGCGGGCGGCCCGAACCCGACATCGTCGAAACCGACCTGCTGCGCGCCGGCGGTGAAGGCTCCGTGCCGGTGGAAATCAGCTGGAAGCTGCAAGACCCGGAAGGGCAACGCAACGCCCAGCGCATGCTGATTGCCGTGGCGCGCGACATCAGCGAGCGCCTGCAGGCGCAGGAACGGCTGCGCCACGCGGCCAGCTACGACGCGCTGACCGGCCTGCCGAACCGCACGCTGTTCTTTGAAAACCTGCGCGGCACGATCGAGCTGGCCCAGGACAAGAACTGGCGCGTGGCGGTGCTGTGCATCACGCTCGACCGCTTCAAGGTGATCAACGATTCGCTCGGCACGGCGCCGGGCGACGAGCTGCTGCGCCAGTTCAGCACGCGCCTGGTGCGCTGCGTGAAGGTGCGCGATTCGGTCGGGCGCCTGGGCGGCGATGAATTCGCGTTGATCCTGACAATGCCGCGCGAGCAGCAGGACGCCGTGAACATGGCCAACGAAGTGCGCGAAGCGCTGCGCCTGCCGTTCGACCTGCACGGCCAGCAGGCCGCGCTCACGGCCAGCATCGGCATCGCGATGTACCCGGACGACACGATCGACCCCGGCACGCTCGTCAAGTACGCCGACACGGCCATGGTGCGGGCCAAGGAAGCGGGCCGCGACGGTTACCGCTTCTTCACCGCCGGCATGAACGTGCAGGTGCTGGCGCGCCTGGATCTCGAACTGGCGCTGCGCGGCGCACTCGAAGATGGCCAATTTGTGCTGCACTACCAGCCCAAAATGGAACTCAATACGGGCCGCATCGCCGGCAGCGAAGCGCTGCTGCGCTGGAACCGGCCCGGCTATGGTCTCGTGTATCCGGCCGAATTCGTGCCGGTGATGGAAGAGACGGGCCTGGTCGTGCGCGTGGGCGACTGGATCATCAACGAAGCCTGCCGCCAGATCGCGGCCTGGAACACGGAGGGCGTGCGCGACGTGCGGGTGGCGGTGAACGTCTCGAGCCGCCAGTTCGTCGAGGGTGACCTGGAAGACGTGGTGCGCAGCGCCCTCGAACGCCACGGCATCGAGGCGGGCCTCCTTGAACTGGAGCTGACCGAAAGCGCGCTGATGCAGAATGTCGAGCGCACGACGGCGGTGCTCACCCGCCTGAAGGCGCTGGGGATCCGCATCGCGATCGACGACTTCGGCACCGGCTACTCGAGCCTGGCCTACCTGAAGCGCTTCCCGATCGACAAGCTCAAGATCGACATCGCGTTCGTGCGCGATATCATCACCAATCCGGACGACGCCGCGATCGCGCTGGCCATCATCAGCATGGCGCACAGCCTGCACATGCTGGTGGTCGCCGAAGGCGTCGAGACGCGCGCCCAGATGGCGTACCTGCGGCGCAACCGGTGCGACGAAATCCAGGGTTTCTATTTTTCGCGCGCGCTGCCGGCCGCGCAGCTGGCCACGCTCGTGGTCTCGAACCGCGCCAATCCGAACGAGCCGCCGGAAGTCATCGACAACGTGCAGACGCTGCTCATCGTCGACGACGATATCAACGTGCTGGCCGCGCTGCACCGGCTGTTCCGGCGCGACGGCTACCGCGTGCTGACGGCATCGTCATCGAGCGAAGGCTTTGAACTGCTGGCGCTGTACCACGTGCACGTGATCCTGTGCGACCAGCGCATGCCGGTGATGAGCGGGACCGAGTTTCTCAGCAAGGTCAAGGAGATGTATCCGGAAACGATCCGCATCATCCTGTCGGGCGACACGGGCGTGGAGGCGGTGCTCGATTCGATCAACCGCGGCGCGATCTACCGCTTTTATACCAAGCCATGGGACGACATGGAGCTGCGCGACAATATCCGGCTGGCGTTTCGCCATTACTGGATGACGCATGGGCCGTATGACGACCGCAAGGCGCCGCGTGAAGGCGACGATCCTGCGCACGGTGACACCGCGCATCAGGCGCCGCTGAAGTGATCCCAGCCTGACAGCGCCAGATCGAGCGCCACGCCGTGCGCATCGACCAGGCGCAGGCCCGGTGCGGCGTCGATCGTGCCGACCCGCGTGACCGGCGTGCCGGCCTGCGTCCCCGCGGCCAGCACGGCGGCGCGCGCGGCGCGCGGCGCGGTAAAGCACAACTCGTAATCGTCGCCGCCGGCAGCCGTGAAGCGCCGCCGCAATGCCGGTGCCTGCTGCGCCAGCACCGGCCCGGCCGGCAGCGCATCGACGTCGAGCGTCGCACCCACCCGCGAGGCGTGCAGGATGTGGCCAAGGTCGCCTACCAGCCCGTCCGAAATATCCAGCGCCGCATGGGCGACCGGCAGGCTGGCCAGCGCCAGGCCGAGGGCCACGCGCGGCGTCGGCAGGTGCATGCGCGTGGCCGCCTGCGCGTGCAATGCCGGGTCGAGTTCGAGCTCGTTCCAGTACCCCGCCAGCGCCAGCCGCGCGTCGCCCAGCGTGCCCGAGATCCAGATGTCGTCGCCCGCCTGCGCCGCATCGCGCCGCAGCGCGTGGCCCGGCGCAAGTTCGCCGAACACGGTGATGCAGATGTTCAGCGGGCCCTTGGTCGTGTCGCCCCCGATCAGCTCGCACCCGTGCGCGTCGGCCAGTGCGAACAGGCCCTGCGAGAAGTCGGCGAGCCAGTCCGGATTGGCCTCGGGCAGGGCCAGAGCCAGAGTAAAAGCGACGGGGCGCGCGCCCATCGCGGCCAGGTCGGACAGGTTCACGGCCAGCGCCTTGTGCCCCAGCATGCGCGGATCGGCGCCGGCAAAGAAGTGGCGGTCTTCCACCAGCATGTCGGACGAGATGGCAAGCTGGCGGCCCGGCGTGATGGCGAGCAGGGCGCAGTCGTCGCCGATGCCCAGAGGCGCGCGGCCAGGCCGGTCGCGCTTGAAGTAGCGCTTGATGAGGTCGAATTCGGAGAGCATGGCGGCGATTGTACCGTGACGCCAACCGCCAGCCAGCCCGGGCCATTTGCTGCAACCGCACATAATCATGTTGAAAATACGTAGTCGTTGCCAAGACCCTCTCTGATAGAATCGAAAGCCCCGTTTCGCACCAGGAAGGCCTTTCAGCATGGATTCGTCATCTGACAAAAAA
>Ga0308158_10004328_pt1 | contig 12044 bp, 12 predicted proteins | sample PhyBR2_FD_201038 | JGI IMG/M metagenome (GOLD analysis project Ga0308158, IMG submission 201038) | Phyllosphere microbial communities from UC Gill Tract Community Farm, Albany, California, United States - DLSLB.R2 | ecosystem: Host-associated > Plants > Phyllosphere > Unclassified | place: USA...
CCTTCTTGCCCTGCCCGAGCACGACCGGATACACCCACAGCTGCAGTTCGTCGTAGAGCTGCTCCGCGAGCAGGGTCTGCACGAAGTCGACGCTGCCGATCACGTGCACGTCCTGGTGCTTCTCGCGCAGTGCCGCGATCTCGGCAGGCAGATCCGCACCCACCCGGGAGCTGCCCTGCCAGTCGAGCTCGATGCCGGCGTCGCGGGACGCCACGTACTTCGGCACCCGGTCGAAGAGCTGCCCGATCGCTCCCTCCGCTCCGGTCGTGTGCTGCGGCCAGTAGCCGGCGAAGATGTCGTAGGTGCGCCGGCCGAGCAGCAGCGCATCCAGGGTCTGCATCCCGGCCATCACGCTGCCCATGACGGCCTCGCTCGGCAGCGGCGCCTGCCAGCCGCCGAAGCGGAAGCCGCCGCTGGTGTCCTCCTCGGGCCCGCCCGGGGCCTGGGCGACGCCGTCGAGCGTGGTGAACAGGTCGATGATGATGCGTCCGGTCATGATGTTCTCCTTGTCGATCCCGGATCCGGTTCGTCGTTCGTCATTTCGAGTTCCGCCACCATCCGTGAGACTGCAGTGGTGTCGCGAGACAGCAGGATCGTGCTGCAGTCTCGAGACGCCGTTGCAGTCTCGCGGTCAGCGCGCGGGGCGCCCTCGCGGCCAGGGCGCGCGATCGGCGCCCTTCGCGACGCTACGCCGCGAGCGGGTCGATGTGGAAGGTCTCGGCGAAGGCGTCCAGGATCCGCTCCTCGCCGCGCACGACGGCGACCAGATCCTGCGCGATCGCATCGGCGGGGGTGACCCCACCGCCGATGAGGTGACGGATCCCGGGCCCGGCGACGATGACCGCCTCGGCGTCGCCCGCGGACACGGCACCGCCGACCGGCGGCGCGGGCGGCGCGAGCTGCATGACCGTGAGCGCATGGTCGCGGACGATCGCGCGCAGCGCCACGTCCCCGACGTGCAGCTCGATATCCAGCTCTCGCGCATGGTCCGGCCGGAACGCGGTGCGCAGTGCCATGGTCAGCGAATCCGCCGTGACGACGTCGCCGTCATCCGGATCCCCCATCGCCTGGAACCCCCAGCGCCCGAGCGCGAGCACGACCTCCTCGAGCGCGCGGCCGTACGGCGTGAGTTCGTACACGAGTCCGCAGCCGTGCAGCGGCACCCGACGCACCACCCCGCCCTCCTGCAGTTCCTTGAGCCGGGTGGACAGGATGTTCGTGGGGATCCGGGGCAGCCCCTGCTTGAGGTCGGTGTACCGGCGCGGCCCCACGAGCAGGTCGCGCACGATGAGCAGCGCCCACCGCTCGCCGATCAGCTCGACGGCGGTGGTCACGCCGCAGTACTGGCCGTAGCTGCGCGCGGCCATCTCAGCACCTGCCCCGCGTCACGCCTCGACGACCTGGCCGGCCGGCTGCGCACCCTCCGGCTCCGCACCCGCCAGCACCGAGTGCAGGAAGCCGAGGGAGTTGCCGTCCGGGTCATTCAGGTCGCGCATGTACATGAAGCCGTAGTCCTGCGCGGGTTGGGGTTCGGATCCGCCCGCCGCGACGCCCTTGGCCACCATCGCATCGACCTCCTCGCGGGAGTCGCGGGAGAAGTTCAGCGAGACCTGCACCGCCGTGTTCGGATCGACGATCGGCTTGTCGGTGAAGGTCGCGAAGAACTCGCGCGTGATGAGCATGAGGAAGACGTTCTCGTCGAAGGCGAAGCAGGTGCCGTTCTCGTCGGAGAACTCCGGGCGGATCTCGCAGCCGAGCGCGGTGTAGAAGGTCTTCGCGCGCTCGAGGTCGGACGTGGGAAGGCTGATGAAGACGTTCGTCACGATGACTCCTCTGTCGGTGGGCCCGCCATCGGACCCGATGAGACAAGCTTGCAAAAAACAACCACGCTTGTCAATAGCAAGTTGATCTTTTCGGATCCGCCTCGCGAGGGATGCCGCGGTGCGGGGTCCGCCCTACGGTGGAGGGATGCCGTTCACCCGCACCCCGACACCGCGCGAGCTGCGCCAGGACCTGCTCCTCGCCGCCGTGCTGCTCGTGGGCGGGATCCTCAGCGCCGGCCTCTCGTCGATCGCGAAGGTCTACGGCGCCGAGCAGGCCGAGCTGTGGACGGCGATCCCGTACGTCATCGTCATCTCCGCAGCGCTCGCGGTACGCAGGAGATGGCCCGCCGTGGTCGCCGTCGTGGTGTCGCTCGCGTTCGTGCTGGCGACCTCGCTGCACGTCCCCGAGATCTACGCCGGCAACATCGCCATGTTCATCGGCCTCTACACGGTGGGCGCCTGGATGAACTCCCGCCGCCGCGCGTTCCTGGTGCGCGTCGGCATCATCGTCGTGATGGCCGTGTGGCTCGTGATCGAGATGTACCGGCAGGCGATCGACCAGGCGCACAAGGCGGACGTCGTGGCCGGAGCGTTCTCCCCGCTCGTGGCGTTCCTCATGCTGCAGGTGCTGCTGAACGTCCTGTATTTCGGCGGCGCCTACTACTTCGGCGAGCGCAGCTGGAGCGCCGCCCGCCAGCGCGCCGCCCTCGAACTGCGCACCGCTGAACTCGAGCACGAGCGCGCGCTCAGCGCCGCACAGGCCGTCGCCCTGGACCGCGTGCGCATCGCCCGCGAGCTGCACGACGTGGTCGCGCACCACGTCTCGGTCATGGGCGTGCAGGCCGGAGCCGCACGCATGATGATCCCGCAGGATCCGCAGGCGGCCACCGAGGTGCTGGCCGGCATCGAGGCCGCGGCCCGCGACGCGATCCGCGACTTCCACCAGCTGCTCGACACGCTGCGCGCGCCCGGCGACAGCGACGACGTCTCCTCGACCGTCGGCATGGACGACATCGCCGAGCTCGCCGCGGCGTCGACTGCGGCGGGCCTGCCCACGCGCCTGCAGGTGATCGGCGCGCCCGTGCCGGTGCCGCGCGTGACCGCCGTCAACGTCTACCGCATCGCACAGGAATCGCTCACGAACGCCCGCCGTCATGCCGGCCCCGGCGCGGAGGCGGACGTGCGGATCCGTTACGAGCAGGGTTCCGTCGAGCTCGAGGTCGTGAACACGGGGCGGATCGTGCCGGCGCTGCGTCCCGGTCTCGGCCAGCTCGGCATGCGGGAGCGGGCGACGGCGTCGGGCGGGACCATCGAGCTCGTCGCCCGGCCGACCGGCGGCTTCCGGGTGCGCGCGACGCTGCCCGTGCTCGCCGCCGAACGTGCGCTCGCGGAGGCGCCGGCGCCCGACGCGCTCCTGGAGTCCGAGGCACCTGGGGCATTCGTGGAGGCCCCGGCCCGCGATGCACTCGCGGAGGCGCCTGCACCCGGTGCACTGAGCGGTCGAGGGGGGTCGGAATGAGCGCACCGATCCGCGTGCTGATCGTCGATGACCACGCCATGCTCCGCGCCGGCTTCCGCACGATCCTCGATCTGCAGCCCGACATCACGGTCGTGGGCGAGGCGGGAACCGGATCCGAAGCCGTGGATCTCGCCGGATCGCTGCTGCCGGACGTGATCACGATGGACGTGCAGATGCCCGGCATGGACGGGCTCGAGGCGACAAGGCGCATCAGGGCGGATGAGCGGATCTGCGCAGCGATCGCGGTCGTGACGACCTTCGACCGCGACGACTATCTGTTCGATGCGCTGGACGCGGGTGCGAGCGGATTCCTGCTCAAGAACGCCGGACCCGAGGAGCTCGTCGCCGCCGTGCGCGCTCTCGCGGCCGGCGACGGAATGCTCGCGCCCGAGGTGACCCGCCGCGTGCTGCAGCGGTTCGCCGACCGACCCGCCCCGGAACCGCGCCTGGTCCCGGCGGACGCACTCGCTCCCGAGCGGCGACCGTCCCCCGCGATCGGATCCGCCGCGCTGCCCAGCGCCGCGCTGCCCAGTGCCACGCTGCCCTGGCCGCTCACCGACCGCGAGACCGAGGTGCTGCGCCTCGTGGCCGAGGCCTGGAGCAACGCCGAGATCGCCGGGGAGCTGTTCATCGGCGAGGCGACCGTGAAGACGCACGTGTCCCGGATCCTGCAGAAGCTCGGCGCCCGCGACCGCGTACAGGCCGTGGTGCTGGCGCACCGGCTCGGGCTGGCGTAGAGCCGGCCGGGCAGCGCACGTCCCCGCGCCCCGCTAGCCTCTTGCCCATGCCCGAAACCGCGAGCCCCACTGCGCCCCTCCCTCGCACCTCGCCGGTCCGGCCGATCCTGGCCGGTGTGGTCACGGCGCTCGTCGGGTTCACGAGCTCGTTCGCGGTCGTGCTCACGGGCCTCGCCGCGGTGGGCGCGACCCACGCTCAGGCCGCGAGCGGTCTGCTCGCCCTCAGCCTCACGATGGGCGTCGCCTGCATCATGCTGGCCTGGCGCTACCGCATGCCGATCACCGCGGCGTGGTCGACACCCGGTGCCGCGCTGCTCGCGGCCTCCGGAGCGATCGAGGGCGGGTGGCCGGCCGCCGTCGGCGCGTTCCTGATCGTCGGGGCTCTCATCCTGCTCACGGCGCTCGTGCCGCAGATCGGTGCCCTCATCGCGGCGATCCCCCCGTCGATCGCGCAGGCGATGCTCGCGGGGGTGCTGCTGCCGCTGTGCCTCGCCCCGATCGCGGGGCTCGCCACCAATCCGTGGGGCGTGATCCCGGTGGTGCTGACCTGGCTGGTGTTCGCCCGGCTCGCGCCCCGGTGGGCGGTACCGCTGGCGTTCCTCACGGCGACGCTCGTCATCGTCGTCGGCATCGTGTCCGGCGGCGGTGCGGTCGGCTCAGGGACCGGTGCGGCCGGCTCGGGGAGCGGGTTGGATCCGGCCGCGCTGCTGCCGCACCTCGAGCTCACGATGCCGACGTTCACCGTCGGGGCGCTCGTCGGGATCGCCCTGCCGCTGTTCATCGTGACCATGGCGTCGCAGAACGTGCCCGGCGTGGCCGTGATGCGCAGCTTCGGCTACGAGGTGCCCTGGCGGCCGGCGATGCTCGTGACCGGCATCGGCAGCGCACTCGGCGCCACGGCCGGCGCGCACGCGATCAACCTCGCCGCGATCAGCGCGGCCCTCGCCGCCGCACCCGATGCGGAGCCGGATCCGAAGCGCCGCTGGATCGCCGGCGTCTCCACCGGGGTCTCGTACCTGGTGCTGGGCGGATGCTCGGCCGCCTTCGCGACGCTCGTGGTGCTGGCCCCGACCGCGGTGATCCCGGCCGTCGCCGGGCTCGCGCTGTTCGGTGCATTCGGATCCGCCGTCCAGCAGGCGATCGACGACCCGGGCGAGCGCACGCCGGCCGTGGTGACCTTCCTCGTCGCGGCCTCGGACATGGCGTTCTGGGGCGTCAGCGCCGCGTTCTGGGCCCTGCTCGCCGGCCTGCTCGTGCGCGGCGTCCTGCACCTGGGCCGGCGCTGAAATGTTCCTTACTCTTGTTCCTTTGTCCTTTCAGGTGGATCTTGGAAAGGAGGACGCATCCGAGGAGGAATCATGCCGATGGCCACGATGACGAGCAAGGGCCAGATCACCCTGCCCAAGCAGATGCGCGACGAACTGAAGCTTGTGGCCGGCTCCAAGGTCATGTTCGTGCGGCTGCCCAACGGGCAGTACTCGGTCGTACCCAAGACCGGGAGCATCTCTGACATCTTCGGAATGCTCCACCGCGAAGGCGCGCCGGTGATGACGGTCGAGGAAATGGACGACGCCATCTCGGAAGCCATCGCCGAAGACGACGCGCGGACCCGGAGCAGCTGATCATGCTCATCCCGAATGCGATGACTGGCATCGATACCAATGTCATTCTGCGCGCCGCACTCGATGACGACCCCGTGCAGTCCCCTCTCGCTCAAGAGCTGCTCGAGTCATTGACGCTCGAGGCGCCGGGGTTCGTGACCATGGTCAGCCTCGCCGAGCTCTTCTGGATCGTCCGCAGACGGGAGGGCTTCGACAAGACCACCGCGCTCGCCCTCATCCGGCGCCTCGCCGAATCAGACGTGCTGGAGTTCGATGACGGAGAGGGTGTCGTGCTGGCGCTCGAAGCCGCCGCCGACGGCGCCGATTTCGCTGATGCGCTGATCGACAGCACCCAGGTGCAGTTCGGCGTCACCGAGACCGTCACCTTCGACCGCCGCGCGGCTCAGCGCCTGGGCTGGCGTCTTCTCGAGGGGTGATCGCCCCGCTCCCCCGCACGAAGGACGCCTCCAGGTCCGCCGCGTGCTGAGCGCTTCAACCCGGGGGATTCCTCCGCGCGTCGAGCAGCACGACGGCGGCCTCACCTCGCGCGGGGTGATGCACCGCCCCGAGAAGCCGGAACGGGGCACGAGATCGAGATCGAGGACTTCGCCCCTGTTCGTGCGTACGCGCAGCACGGGAGCCATGAACCGGGTCGCCCGGAAGCTTCGGATCTCCGTGATTCCCTCCCACGGGATGAGGGCGACCGATCTCCCCTTGGCCCGAGGCGAGATCCAATTGTGAGTCGCCCAGATCTCCAACGCGTCTGGGGTCGCAAGACCCCACCCCCGCCCGATGCGCCCTCCTCGCGACGGGGTGTTGAGCGCCATCTGCCCGAAAGCGACCCAATCCGTGCCGGGCTGCGCTTCGGACGCACGCCGCGCGGATGCGACGAGCGGTGTCCAGAGCCCGAGCCACCCGCAGAGGATCAGAACGCACCCGCTCAGGCCGAGGAAGAGATAGCCCGGCGCCAGGGAGGGCGGCGATGAGAGCCTCAGCACCCCGACGACGATGCTCATCACCATCAACGTCATAACCGACACCATCGCAGAGCCGCGCGCCCAGGTCAGCACCCGGGAACTGGGCACGAAGAACCAGGTCGTCATGCCCTCGAAGGATCCCTCCGGAGCGGATACGTCACGGCGCACGTCGTCAGGCATGCGAAGACGATATCGTCTCGGTCCGTCCCCCGAAGGACGTCGCAGGGTCCACCGCACGGGGGATGCTCCGCGGCCCGGCGCTGAATACCGTGGACCCATGACCACAGTGCTCCCCCGCACCACGACCACGGGCCTGCTCGAACTCGAGGGCCTCACCAAGAGCTACGGCGCCCGGCGCGTGCTCGACGATGTCTCGTTCCGCGTCGAACCGGGCCGGCTCACCGGCTTCGTCGGCGGCAATGGCGCCGGCAAGACCACCACGATGCGGATCGTGCTGGGCGTGCTGGGCTCCGACGGCGGCACGGTGCGCCTGGGCGGGCACGACGTCGCGGCCGCCGACCGGCGGCACTTCGGGTACATGCCCGAGGAGCGCGGACTGTACCCGAAGATGAAGGTGCTCGAGCAGGTCGCGTACCTCGCCCGGCTGCACGGGTTCGGCAAGCCCGAAGCGACCGCCCGCGGTGAGGCGCTGCTGACCGAGCTCGGCCTCGGCGAGCGGCTGCACGACACGATCGAGTCGCTCTCGCTGGGCAACCAGCAGCGGGCGCAGATCGCCGCCGCCCTCGTGCACGACCCCGAGGTGCTCATCCTCGACGAGCCGTTCTCGGGGCTGGATCCGCTCGCCGTCGACGTCGTGGCGGGCGTGCTGCAGGCCAGGGCCGCCCAGGGCGCCGCGATCCTGTTCTCCTCGCACCAGCTCGACGTGGTGGAGCGGCTCTGCGACGACCTCGTCATCATCGCGGGCGGCACCATCCGCGCCGCCGGCTCCCGCGAGCAGCTGCGCGAGCAGCACTCAGCCCCACGCTACGAGCTGGTCTCCGACGCCGACGCGGGATGGATCCGCTCCGAGCCGGGCATCACGGTCGTCGACTTCGAGCGCGGCACGGCCGTGTTCGACGCCGACACCCCGCAGGACGCGCAGCGCGTGCTGCGCACCGCCTTGCAGCACGGTGTCGTGCACGCCTTCACCCCGCAGCATCCGTCCCTCGCGCAGATCTTCAAGGAGGTCATCCAGTGAGCACCCCGACCGCGCAGAACAGCGCACTGTCCGCATCGAGCGGCGTCTTCCTCGTCGCCGAGCGCGAGATCGGATCCAAGCTGCGCAGCAAGGCGTTCCTGATCTCCACCGGGATCCTGCTGCTCATCGCCCTCGCCGGTGTGCTCATCGGCGGGTTCATGAGCAAGAACACGTCGGAGACGAAGATCGCGGTGACCGCCGAGACCGCGCAGGCCGTGCACGGCCTGCCGGGGCTCGCCCCGACCGAGGTGGCCGACAGGGCCGCGGCGGAGAAGCTGGTCCGCGACGGCACGGTCGAGGCGGCCCTCATCCCCGCGCCCGGCGACGCCCCGTTCGGTTACGAGATCGTGGCGCTCAAGAGCGCACCGAACAGCCTGCAGAGCCTGCTCGCGAAGACCCCGAAGGTCACGATCCTCGAACCCGACACGACCAATCCGCTGCTGAGATACCTCGTCGCGATCGGCTTCGGGGTCGTGTTCCTGATGGCCGCGTCGACCTTCGGCGCGACCATGGCGCAGAGCGTCGTCGAGGAGAAGTCCACGCGCGTGGTCGAGCTGCTGCTGGCCGCGATCCCCGCTCGCGTGCTGCTGGCCGGCAAGGTCATCGGCAACACGGTGCTCGCGATGGCTCAGATCCTGCTGCTCGCCGCGATCGCCGTGGTCGGGCTCATCGTGACCGGGCAGAACAGCGTGCTGCAGGGGCTCGGATCCCCGCTGGTGTGGTTCGCGGTGTTCTTCCTGTTCGGGTTCGTGCTGCTGGCCTCGCTGTTCGCCGCGGCCGCGTCCCTCGTGTCGCGCCAGGAGGACATCGGATCCACGACCATGCCGATCACGATGCTCGTGATGGCGCCGTACATCCTGGTCATCATCTTCAACGACAACCCCGTGGTGATGACGATCCTGTCGTACATCCCGTTCTCGGCCCCGGTCGCGATGCCGGTGCGGCTGTTCGTCGGCGAAGCGCAGTGGTGGGAGCCGCTGGCGTCGCTGGTGATCCTGCTCGCGGCGTGCGTGGCCGCGATCCTCGTGGCCGCGAAGATCTACGAGAACTCCCTGCTGCGGATGGGCGCCCGGGTGAAGCTGACCGAGGCCCTCAGGGGCTGAGGATCCGGATCCGGGTTCCCTCCGCCGGATCTCCTCCGCCGGATCCCGATGCGCGGTTCCCTCCGCCGGGTTCCCGACGCGTCTATCCACCGCGAGACTGCAACTTCGTCTCGAGACTGCATGAATGGACTGCAGTTTCGAGACAGAGATGCAGTCTCGCGGTCATGGCGCGCGGGATCCCGGGATCCGGGGATCCGGGAATATTCACGTGCATGGATCGGTTGGGGCTGGAGCACGGACGATGGGGTCCGGCGGCAGAACCATCGACCCGAAAGGCCTCATCGCCATGAGCACGCCCGCCATCGACCGCACCGCGGTCACCGCTGCCCCGATCCTCGACGTCCTGGCCGAGCGCTGGAGCACCCGCATCTTCGACGCGACCTCGACCATCGACGAGGAGGCCCTTGCCAGCGCGCTCGAGGCCGCACGCTGGGCGCCGACCGCCGCCAACACGCAGCCGTGGCGCGTGATCGTGGCCCGCCGCGGATCCGAGGCGCACGCGAAGGTGCTCGGCACGCTCGCCGGCTTCAACAGCGCATGGGCCGGCGACGCCGCCCTGCTCGTCGTGTTCGTGGCCGAGACCACCCGCGACGGCCAGCCCATGACCTGGGCCCTGTACGACACCGGCCAGGCGGCCGCGCACTTCACCGTGCAGGCGCACGCCAACGGCCTCTCCACCCACCAGATGGGCGGCTTCGACCGCGACGCGATCTCCGCCGCGTTCGAGCTGAGCTCCGACCTCACGCCGATCTCGGTCATGGCCGTCGGCGAGCTGGGCGACATCCGCGCCGCCTCGGAGGAGCTGCAGCAGCGCGAGAACGCCCCGCGCGAGCGCCGTCCGATCGCCGAGACGGTCATCGTCAACGACTGACTCCTTCCGCCGAGTCGTCCCCGTCAGCGCAGGCCCCAGGGCCCGCTGTCGGGGACGACTCGCATGTGGGGAGGCGGATCAGCGCTTGCGATGGTGGCCCGCGGCGAGCGCGTCCGCGGCGCGGATCAGCGACAGGTGCGAGAACGCCTGCGGCGTGTTGCCCACGTGGCGGCGGGCGACCGGGTCGTATTCCTCGCTGAGCATGCCGACGTCGTTGCGCAGTGCGCAGAGGCGATCCATGAGCGCTTCCGCCTCGGCGAGGCGTCCGGTCACGGCGTACTGCTCGACGAGCCAGAACGAGCAGGCCAGGAACGTGTGCTCGCCGCCGGGCAGGCCGTCGACACCGGTCCCGGTGCGGTACCGGTTCACGAGGCCGCTCTGCATCAGGGTCTGCTCGATCCGCTCGACGGTCTTGAGCATGCGCGGATCGTCTGGGGCGCAGAAGCCGGTGCGCGGGATGAGCAGCAACGAGGCGTCGACCTCGTCGGTGTCCTGGTGCTGCACGAACCATCCGTGGTGCACGCCGCGCTCGTCGATCTCGGCCCTCAGCCGGTCCCGCACGGCGCGCCAGCGATCGACGGGACCGTGCGCGCCGTCCTCCTCGACCGCACGCACCCCCCGGTCGAAGGCGGCCCACAGCATGACCCGCGAGTGCGTGAAGAACTGCCGATCGCCGCGGATCTCCCACATCCCGTTGTCCGGTCGATCGAGCTGCTTCTCGGTGTGGTTCAGCAGGATGCGCTGCAACGACCACGAGCGCGCCGACTCGGCCAGGCCCGCCCGGCGCGCGGCGGCGAGCGTCACCATCACCTCGCCGATCACATCCGCCTGATACTGCTGCGCCGCGTCATTGCCGATCCGCACCGGCGTGGATCCGTCGTAGCCCGGTAGGGAGGGCATCTCCCGCTCGAGCAGCTCGCGCTCGCCGGCCAGGCCGTACATGATCTGCACGTCTGCGGGATCTCCGGCGACGGCGCGCACGAGCCAGTCCCGCCAGGCGCGGGCCTCGTCGCCGAGCGCGTGCGCGAGCAGCGCCTCGAGGGTGAGCGCGGCATCGCGCAGCCACACGTACCGGTAGTCCCAGTTGCGCACGCCGCCGAAGTCCTCCGGCAGCGAGGTGGTCGCGGCCGCGGCGATGCCGCCGGTGTCCCGGTTGGTGAGTGCGCGCAGCAGCAGCAGCGAGCGGCGCACAGCCTCGTGATGCGGCCCGGCGTGCCGGATCCCGCGCGCCCATTCGCGCCACCACGCGGTGGTCGCCCGCAGCGAGTCGTCGACGTCGAGCCGCGGCGGTGTGCGGCGGTACGACGGGAACCAGGTGAGCACGAGGTCGACCGTCTCGCCCTCCGCCACGGTCACGTCACCGGTGTGACTGTGCCCGTCCGGGCGCAGGGCAGCGCCGCGCACGACGACGGCGTCGGGGCCGGCGGTAGCGGTGATCTCCGGTGCCGGCGCAGTGCCGGTCTGGTGGATCCAGGGCAGGGCGCGGGCGTAGTCGAAGCGGATCCGCACCTCCTGCACGAAGCGGACGGTGCCGCGGATCCCGGTGACTCGCCGGATCACGTCGGTGCGCTCTCCCGGCGCCGTCTGCGCCGATCCCGGGCGGTCGGGCTCCGGGTGCTCCCGCGCGCCACGGCTGCCTGCGCTCTGCGTCCCGGTGCTCCGCTGTCCCGTGTTCGGCTGCCCGGAGCTGGGCTGCCCGGAGGCCGGCTCCCCCGTGCTGGAGTGCCCCGTGCCGTGCTGCCCGGAGGCCGGCTCCCCCGTGCTGGAGTGCCCGGTGCCGGGCTGGCTGCTGCCCTGCTGGCCCGTGCCCTGCTGACCCGTGCCGGACTGGTCCTGACCGCTGGGCACGATCGGCATCCATTCACGGACCTCGGAGACGCCTTCCGCCGCCTCCCAGCGCGTGATGAGGCAGAACGTGTCGTCGTCGTAGCGCCGGGTCGCCGTCGCGGCAGGGTCCGCCGGGCGCAGACTCCAGTGCCCCTGCTCCTGCCCGCCCAGCAGCGCCCCGAACAGCGAGGCCGAGTCCAGCCGGGGTGCGCAGAGCCAGTCGATGCTGCCGGAGCGGGACACCAGGGCAGCGGTGCGCCCGTCGCTCAGCAGCGCGTAGTCTTCGATCGGATCCGACATATCCCCTGCAGTCTTGCACCGCAATCCTCTCGTTTCCCCGGCGGCGCGGCCTATCGTGGGCACATGACCACCCCGACGACGCTGCTCA
>Ga0308158_10004331_pt1 | contig 12034 bp, 7 predicted proteins | sample PhyBR2_FD_201038 | JGI IMG/M metagenome (GOLD analysis project Ga0308158, IMG submission 201038) | Phyllosphere microbial communities from UC Gill Tract Community Farm, Albany, California, United States - DLSLB.R2 | ecosystem: Host-associated > Plants > Phyllosphere > Unclassified | place: USA...
GTCACTGTCGGTGGCTGCCGCTGGGCAGTTCTGGTGGAGGCAGCACCGGGCAATCAAAAAGCCCGCCGAACGGGCATGCATTTCACGCTAGGACATCATCTGGCCGTTATCAAATCGAGATTGAGGCGGGCGTGTTGGGTGTGGCATGAAGCACCCGGGTGCCGTGACTGGTGCCGCATGTGGTATCGCGGACAGGCGCGAAACCGGGAGTGGCACTATCCTGACCGGATGGACAACTTTGCCGGCGGCAGCACCATGCCCGAAACCGAAACGGAGCCCGCGGAAACTGCGGTCCCCGCCAAGCCCCTTCCGGTGGCCGAACTGCACCTGCACATCGAGGGCACGCTGCAGCCCGAGCTCATCTTTGCCCTGGCCGAGCGCAACGGCATTATGCTGCCGTACTCCGGGCTGGATGAACTGCGCCAGAAGTACGAGTTCACCGACCTGCAGTCCTTCCTGGACCTCTACTACGCCAATATGGCAGTACTCCAAACCGAGCAGGACTTTGCGGACATGACCCGGGCCTACCTGGAGCGCGCAGCCGCCGCAGGGGTCCGGCACGCCGAGATCATGATGGACCCGCAGGCGCACCTCTCCCGCGGCATCCCCCTCGAGGCGTGCGTCAAGGGCGTCGCTTCGGTGCTGGCAACTTCCGAGGAGGAGTATGGGATCTCCACCCTCCTCATCGCTGCCTTTCTACGCGACCTGCCGGAGGACTCGGCACTGGAGGTCCTGGGCCGGCTGCTGGCCATGAACGCACCTATCGGCGCCATCGGCCTGGACTCGGCAGAAGTAGGAAACCCGCCGTCCAAGTTCGAGCGGCTGTACGCGAAGGCCCGTGAAGCAGGCCTGCGGTTGACTGCGCACGCGGGGGAGGAAGGCCCGGCGTCGTACATCACTGAAGCCCTGGACCTCCTGGGCGTGGAACGGATCGACCACGGCATCCGCTGCATGGACGACCCCGACCTCGTGGAGCGCCTGGTGGACGCACGGATTCCCCTGACCGTCTGCCCCCTGTCCAACGTCAGGCTCCGTGCCGTGGACACCCTGGCTGACCATCCGTTGCCGGCCATGCTCGCGGCGGGCCTCAATGTTTCGGTCAACTCGGACGATCCCGCCTACTTCGGCGGCTACGTGGATGACAACTTTGCGCAGCTGACCGCCGTGTTCGACCTCTCCGATTTCGACAAGGCGCGGCTGGCAGCGAACTCAATCCACTCCTCCTTCGCTTCCGAAGAGCGCAAGGCGGAACTGCTGGCCGAACTCAACGGCAGGGAAGTGTCCGACTGACGGCTGCTGTGTCGGGCGCAACAGCCGGGCTTTCTGCCCGGTAAACTAGGTGCCGCAGGCGTGTCTGGGGAGTGCAAGGCAGCACCCATGTCAGCGCTTGAGGGTTATGCAGACAGCCCTTACCCGAGACCTCCGCCTCATTTGCGGCACCATCCGCTTCACAGTCGGTCACGACACGCAGAGTTAACCAATTAAAGTCGCGCGATTTAATGGGCAGTTGGCAAGATGCCTAAGACCGATCGCTTTTATATAAGGGGAATCATGGCCAAGTCCACCGCAGAAAACACCTACCTTCGGCTCAAGACCGTGCTGGATGTCCTGACCGAAGGCGTGTGGTCCGGCGATGCACTGAATGCTGGCCAGGTCCTGGCGGAAGCAACCGCCCGCGTGCCGTTCAACGAGCATGAGGCTGAACTCCTCAGCGGCGGCATCCCGCGGGGTCACAAGACCCTCACCTCGGCAACCGCCAAGCTGGTCAAGGCGGGCTGGCTGATTAAGGGCCGGTCGGGCTGGACCATCACCGAGGATGGCATGCGCGCCACCGTGGCCTTCCCGGACGTGGATTCCTTCGCAGCAGCGCTCGACGCCGGCACCCCGGTCCCTGCCGACACTCCCGTTCCCACGGCTCCCGAGGGCTTTGTCCGCCCGGTTTCCGCCGCCGCGGCAACGCTGGAGGTTCCGGCCAAGGAGGCAGCTCCGAAGAAGACCGCCAAGAAGGCTCCGGCTAAGAAGGCAGCCTCCGCTGTGGGCAAGGCAGCCAAGGCGCTCGAAGACGCCGTGGAGCCCGTGGTGAAGGCCGTCCGCAAGGGCAAGGCGTCTGCGAAGGACAAGACCGCTGCAGCGCCTGCTGCCGAAACCTCGGCTGCCACCGAGCCGTTCGAGGGCCCTGACGTCGAAACCCTCCCGCAGCCTGAAGCTGTGGCCGTGGCCGGTGACTTCAACACCATCCTGGGCGCGCCGGAGAACTGGGCGCCGCAGTACGACGAAGCGCAGATGGAGTTCGACTTCCTGGACCAGCTGTGGAAGAAGAGCGCCGAGCTTCCCGCCGGTTATTACACCTTCAAGATCGCCCTCAACCGTTCGTGGACTGAGAACTACGGCGCCTTCGGCACGTTCGACGGTCCCAACCACGAACTGCACCACGCCGGTGGCACCGTGACCATCCGCTACAACCACGCCACCCGCGACATCACCATCAACTAGGCGTTGAGTGCCCAACCGGGCAGCGGTTACTGTCGTTCGACACTCACAACGGCACCTGCTGCTACCTGGTTGGGCAGGCCGAAGTTTCCTTAGGAGGCCCGGCATGGGCAGGCACGAACGCGCACAGGACGGCCCAACCCAGGGAAGCGTGCGGCTGGAAGCCCGCGTGTTCGGCATGGTTCAAGGTGTGGGCTTCCGTTACTGGACGATGGGTACGGCGGAGGACCTTGGATTATCGGGTGAGGTGAGGAACCTCGACGACGGTTCGGTATCCGTGGTTGCCGAAGGCCCCCAGCCGCAGGTCCGCAAACTGCTGGACTGGCTGAACTCGGACCGCACTCCCGGCCGGGTGGAGCGGGTGGACAGCTCGATGTCCGAAGCCGGCGGAAAATACCGCGGCTTCGGGGTGGGCTGACCGGCCCGGGTTTGCTCCAGCGAGGCCCCCTCGCCGAGTGAGGCCCCGCTAACCCCGAGCCGCTTACCGAACGCAATTCCTCGCCCGACCGAACTCCGATGGCTATTCCCGCGGGCTGAGGCCGATGAATGCGCCCAGTTCCTCCAAGGCCGCAGGCTTGTGCGGCATGTAGCTGGTGAGTTCGGGGGACCGGATGATAATTGCGCGCCACTGGCCACGGGAAACCGCAACGTTGATGCGGTTCCGGTTCAGCAGGAACTCTGCGCCCCGGGGTGCCTCGGCCACCGCCGAGCACGCCATCGAAACGAACACCACGGGTGCCTCCTGGCCCTGGAACTTATCCACGGTGCCTACGCGAACCTCCGGCAGTCCAGCCACTGCCAGGTGCTTTCGGATCAGGTGGACCTGGGCGTTGTACGCGGCCACCACCAGCAGGTCCTGCTGCTCCAGCGGACGCGCTTCGCTGCCGGCGCCGGCAGTCCACTTCAGGCCCAGATGGCGTTGGGCCTGCCGCACCACTTCCTCGGCCTCTTCCTCGGAAGCTGTGGTGTTGCCGGTGTGGTTGACGAAGACGGTTTCCACCCCGGGGGCCACCCGCTCCAGTTCGCGGTGGGCCGCGGCCGGAGCCGACTTCAGCTTTCCCTCGTAGCTGAGGGTGGACACGGCGCGGCACAGCTCCGGATGCATGCGCCAGGTATCGGCGAGGAAGTAGCCCAGGGCGGCGGGAAGGGTGGCGTGCCGGGCGGCGAGCCAGCCCAGGGCGGACTCATCCACCGGTTCCGGGTGGGCGCCCTGGGAGACTTGCGGGAGCTGCTGGGGGTCGCCCAGCAGGAGCAGCCGCTTCGCAGCACGGGACACAGCGAGCGTGTTGGCCAACGAGAACTGGCCAGCCTCGTCGATGACCAGGAGATCGAGCGAGCCGGCGGGGACCTCCTTGCCGGTCATGGTCCATGCAGTGCCACCCACCAAACATCCGCCAGCTGACGACAGCAGGCGCGCAACATCCCCTTCGGAGGTGAGCGCCCAGGGAACATCGTGGGGGGAAGCCAGTTTCTTTGCCACCACGTGGGGATCGACTCCGCCGGTCTCGATGGCGCGGCACAGCAGGTTTTCCACCACGTTGTGGGACTGGGCAACGACGCCGATCTTCCAGCCTTCGGCGACGAGTTTGCCAATCACGTGGGCGCCGACGTAGGTCTTGCCCGTTCCCGGAGGCCCCTGCACCGCCAGGTAGGAGCGGTCCAGGTCCTGCAGGGATTCAGTGATGGCACCTGCGTAGTCCGCGGCGCCATCGTTGCCGTGCCGTACCTCCGCAGGTCCCCGCAGAGAGCGGAACCGCGGCGGGAGCTTACGCAGGATATCGAGTCCGGGCTGCGCGGGGAGGGACGGGACTGAGGATCCGACGGCGCGCGCGATGTCCGTGATGGCGGCCTCGATGTTGTCCGTGGTAATGGGTTTGTCCTCGGTCAGGGCCACTGGCAGGTGCGCGTAGGCAGCGACTTTTCCGGTCTCACGCTCGGCAATGGTGATCAGGGTATGCCCGGGATTGTCGGGCGCCGCCTCCAGTTCATGGATCCTGGTTCCGAAGGTGTAGGCCCTCGTGCCGGGAAGAGCATCGGAGGCAAGCATCCCGTCCGGCCCTGGCGGGTCGTACAACCGGCACCAGTTTGAATCGGCGCGGAAATCGGATCCTTCCGTCATGGTGCCGCGCAGCTTCAGGACGCGGGTGCGCATCCGCTCCCTTGGCTTGGCCAAAGCCCAGTCCGAAACGACTTCGGCCGAATCGACCACAAAGACGTTCCGTTGGTCGGACCAGTTATCCATCGGCGCCTCGGCCCGGTCGAAGTGCTGCCACCAGAACTGCTTGCGTTCACGCCGGTGATATCCCGTGGCGGCTGCCACCATGGCGATGGCACGCTCGTCATCAGTCCACGGACGGTTGTCCGGCAGGGCAGCCAGGTACTCCCGCAGCCTGCCCTCTTCGGGTGTTTCTTTGGCGGGCGCCGCGTCAGCACGTGCAACTTCGGCAATGCCGGGTAGCTCGGCCAGGCCGGCTCCCGGAGCGGTTGCGCCTGCATCAAGCCCGCCTGTATCCACCCTGCCTGCTGTCCGGCCGCGCTCCAGGAAAGCACCGGCTTCCTCTCCCAGGGTGAGCAGCCAGTCCCGTAGCCGCAGCGTGGAGAGGCAGTCGTACCGGTTGTAGTCGGAGATGGATGCCAGGATGGCGTCGGCGTCCTCCCGGCGCCCTTCATCACGGGCGGCGCAATAGGCGGCGTAGGCCACCACCGAAGCGCCCGCGTCCTTGACATCCCCGGACCGCAGGTTGTCTCCCATGTAGAGCGGTTCAAGCTTCTTGATGGAATACGACGCCTCCGAGATACGGAGTGAATGCCGGACGGTGGCATAGAGGTCCACCAGCAGCCCCTGCCGCAGCCAGCCATCCACCGTGTCCTCGCCGGCCTGGTGGGTGAGGGAAAGATTCCTTAGCGCTGTCTTTTCGTACGGGGCGTAGTGGTAGACGTGCATGTCCGGGTAAACAGCGCGCCGCTTCTCCACGTAGTCCAGGAAGCCGAGGAAGGCGCGGCGTTCCCCGGAGCGGGAGTGTGCCCAGAATGGACGGAACACCGGATCGTCTTCGGCCCCCGACACCGGGGCCTCGATGACGCCAAAGAGGTACTCGATGCCCCAGGCGCCGGTGGCAGGATCCTGCCACAGCGGATCGCCCTCGAAGTCGAAGAAAATGTCCCCGGCGCTGGGCGCCGGAAGAGACCCGATCGAGTTCTCCGAAAGAACGGTGTAGGAGACCATGTGCGGCTCACCATCCTTCACGAAGGTGCGGGACCCCGCCGGCTCATCCAGGCCCAGCTGCATGCGGGCCTGGGCACGGAGCCGGACCACGGAGTTCTTTGCCTCCGCGGCCGGCATGGCTGCCAGTTCATCGATGGTGGTGACGTTGGCCTCATGGAGTTTCCGCCGCTGGACAACGGACATGCCAGCCACCATCAGCAGGTCCCTGTGCAGCTTGACCTGCTCGGCACAATAGTCGCAGCGTCCGCAGTGCACGACGCCGGGCTGCTGCCACTGCACGCGGGCATCGCCTGCACGGTGGTCTGCGGTGAGCCGGCGGAAGCGCCGGCGCCGTTCCCGGAACACGGGCAGCAGGTCCGGCAGTGAGTGGCTGCTCCGCAGCCAGGCATCACCCACCCGGGTGCCGAGCACGAGGGTGACCACCGGTGATGGCTCCAGCCCCATGCCCAGGAGTTGGTCGCCGTAGGCGGCAAGCTGAAGGAGGGCTCCTACCTTGGCGTGCCGGGCGAGCTTGGTGTCCCAGACCTCGTACCGCCCCGGGTTCCCCGTCCCGGCGGCCTCGTTGACCAGGAAGTCCGCGTAGCCCAGGAATTCGCCGTCGAAGAAGGTGGCCTGGAACACCACGTCCGCACCGGACCGGAGCGCGAGCTCGGTCTCTGCGTGCTTTGCCTGCAGCTCGCCGCGCAGGTTCTGGCCACGCTCCAGGGAGTAGACGCCCGAGCCCCGGCCGGCGTCCCACTCGCCATACTTCGCCACCAGGCTGGCAAGCACTGTCTGCTCGTGCCGGTCGCCCAGCTCACCGGCACGCTTCTGCATCTCGTCAACGGGAAATTCTGCTTTGGGGGCACGGCCCAGCTTTTCGTCCAGGACCCGGAGCGTGCGGTACTCACACTCTGAGGCAGCCACCAGGTCGCTGGCCGAAAAGACCAGGTCCGGCGGCGCACTTAAGCCGGCTTCAACACCAGCGTCGAGCAGAAACACGGGGCCTCCCCAATGACAGCGGGGCCCGAATACGGTTTTCGTGGCCCTGTTTGTGTGGCTGAATCAAACGTAGCAAGAGGGACTGACAAACAGCGGGGCAGGCCTACAGCAGGGACAACAGGCCTGGATAACAAAGGCAGGCTGAGCCCGGCAAAAAGTGGTGTCAGCCCTCGGCAGCGGCTGCCCGGACCTGGGCCTTGTCATGCTCCGCATGAGCGTTGCGCAACAGCTCCATGAACTCGGTCTCATCGCGGACCAGGCGCTTGTACTTCTCGGGCAGCTTGCGGATCTGGGCCTCTTCCCGGCACATCCTGGCGAAGATCTTGTCGCGTTCGGCCATGTCCGTCTCGTAGTTGAGGTCCAAGTATTCGGTGGCATGCCGCCGGGCCCCGGACACCGCGTTCTTGGCCTTGCCCTTGGGACTGAAGATGGACGCCAGGATGGTGACCACCAGGACGCCCAGGATGACGCCCAGGGAGACTCCGGTACTGACTTCCACCACGTTGACGTGTTCGCCGTCGTTGATGAACGGGAGAGTGTTCTCGTGCAGGGCGTGCAGGATGAGCTTCACGCCGATGAAGCCCAGGATGACCGCCAGGCCATAGGAGAGGAAGATCAGCCGGTCCAGCAGGCCGTCGATCAGGAAGAACAGTTGCCGCAAACCCATCAGTGAAAAAGCGGTGGCAGTGAAGACGACGAACACGTTCTGGGTGAGGCCGAAGATCGCCGGAATGGAGTCCAGTGCGAACAGGATGTCCGTGCCGCCGATGGCCACCATGACCAGCAGCATCGGAGTGAGGACCCGCTTGCCGTTCTCCACCGTGAAGAGCCTGTCGCCGTCGTAGTGCTGCGACGCCGGCAGGAACTTCCGTGCGAGCCGGACCACCAGGCCTTCGGAGTCGTCGTCGTGGTCGTCCGGCTTGAGCAGGTTGCCGGCCGTGACCAGCAGGATGAGCCCGAAGATGTAGAACACCCAGGCAAAGCTGTTGATCAGTGCCGCACCCAGGAAGATGAACGCCGTACGCGCGATCAGGGAGAACACGATGCCGAACAGCAGCACCTTTTGCTGGTCCGCGCGCGGCACCTTGAAGCTGGCCATGATGATGAGGAAGACGAAGAGGTTGTCCACCGACAACGCCTTCTCCGTGACATAGCCGGCGAAGTACTCAGTGCCCATGTCGGGGCCGCCAAACAGCAGCACCCCAAGCCCGAACAGCACCGCAATTCCCACGTAAATCGCGGACCAGGTGGCGGATTCCTTGATGGTGGGGGTGTGCGCCTTCCGGACATGGAAGAAGAAGTCGAAGGCCAGCAGGCCCACGATTCCCGCGATGGTCAGGGTCCAGGCAAACGCAGGTACTTCCACGTGGGGGCCTTTCGTTGGAGGTCCCCCTAAGCGTACCTAAGCGGGCTTCAGGAGTTCGTGCTCCACAACGGCGGACCGGGACAGCGTCTTGTACCCTTCCTGCTCGAAGAGAACGGTGATCACGTCGTCCTCGTGCCGCATCACCAGCCCGGGCCCCCATTCCTTGTGGACCACTGCTGACTGGAGCGGGAACGGCTCATCGCCGGCAGCGGAAGCCGGCCCGCCGCCGTCGGACGCTACGCTTTGCTGTCTCGTGCCGGCTTGCTTGTCCGCCTGCTTCTTGTCCGGCTTGCCGTCCTTCGCCACATCCGCAGGAGCGGCGGCAGCGCAGCCGTCACAGTTGCCGCAGGGCTCGGGCAGGTCCTCGCCGAAGTAGCCCAGCAGGAACTGCCGGCGGCAGCCGTCCGTCTCCGCGTAGGCGCGCATCATGGTGAGGCGGGACTGGTCCACCCGCTGCCGGGCCTCGGCGAGTTCGACGGCGTCGCCCACCAGCGTGGGCAGCTTGGCTTTGGAGGTCAGCCGGACGCCGCGCTTGCCAACAGCTACTGCGCCGATTTCCTCCAGCTGGTTGACCAGGCCCGTGATGCGGCGGGGCTTGAAGCCCGTCAGCTCCGCGAGGGAGGACTTTGGGGTAGCGGCGTGGGCAGCTTTGAGGACCTTCAGCACCTCCAGGAGTGAATCGGGATCAGGGGAGTGGGTGCCGAAGAATTTGCGCAGCCCCAGGTCTTCAGAGCGGTAATGCAGCACGGCCGAGGCCGGCTCGCCGTCCCTGCCTGCCCGCCCGATCTCCTGGTAGTAGGAGTCGAGCGATTCCGGGATGTCGGCATGGACCACGAAGCGGACATTCGGTTTGTCGATGCCCATCCCGAAGGCAGTGGTGGCCACCACCACGTCCAGCTTGTCGTCCAAAAACAGCTCGTGGATATGTTCGCGGTCCCCGGCCGAACGGCCCGCGTGGTAGGCCTCCGCGCGGAGCCCCTCCTTGGCCAGCTTGGCCGCGTACTTCTCCGTGTCCTTGCGGGTGGCGGCGTAAAGCAGCCCCTGTCCTTTCCCGGCCAGGTCCGCCACCTGTTCCAGCACTGCCTTGCGCTTGCCCTTGTCTTCATGGTGCCGGACCACGTCGAGGCTGATGTTGGGCCGGTCGAAACCGCGGACCAGGACCAGCGGGTCCTTCATGCCCAGCCGCTCCACGATCTCGTCGCGCACAGGAGGGGAGGCCGTGGCGGTCAGGGCGGCAACAGCCGGGTTGCCCAGCTGCTCGCGGACATTGCCGAGGGCCAGGTAGTCCGGGCGGAAGTCATGGCCCCAGGACGAAACGCAATGGGCCTCGTCCACCACGAACAGCGAGATGTCCAGGGCCTTGATCCGGTCCACGGTTGACTGTTTGGCCAGCTGTTCCGGGGCAAGGAACACGAACGCGGCCCTGCCGTCCTCAGCGGCCTTCCACGAAGCTTCGACGTCCGCGTCGCTGTGCGAGGAGTTGATGGCCACGGCGGCATCCGTGCCGAGGTCCTGGGACAGCCCGTCCAGTTGGTCTTCCTGCAGGGCAATCAGCGGTGAAACCACGACGGCGGGGCGCCCGGCCTGCTGGTGCAGGTGCAGTGCGGCGACCTGGTAGATGGCGGATTTCCCGTAGCCGGTGGGCATCACGGCCAGGACGTCGCGGCCGTCCACGAGGGCAGCCATGCCGGCCAATTGGCCGTCCCGAAGATGGGGCAGGGAGAAGGATGATTCAGCAAGGGCCCGCAGGGCAGGTTTGTCGGACATGAAACGGGCTCCGCACACAAAGAAAAGAGCGGCCGCTTGCTTCAGCCGTAGGAACCACCCTACGCCAGCCCCGTGCCGCCGTCGCAAATTCCGGCCGGTGGCGCCCTTCCCGCATGGCGGCCAGCGCAACCGTTGCCGGCCAGCAACGCTTATGCGGGAAAGGACCGTCCCTGGCGGCTCTTGGGAAGGTTACGTGTCGATGGTGGACATGTTCGGGTAGCGGGCACCTGCAGTTGCCCCGGCGGGGGCCAGTTGGTCGAGCAACTGGAGATCCTCCACACCAAGTTCGACGTCTACGGCTCCAAGGTTCTCCCGCAGCCGTTCCCGTTTCTTCGTGCCCGGGATCGGGACTACGTGCTCGCCCTGCGCCAGCAGCCAGGCGAGCGCAAGCTGGCCCGGTGTGCAGCCTTTGCGGTCGGCCAGCTCCTTGACCCGGTCCACCAGCTCCAGGTTCCGGGTGAAGTTCCCGCCCTGGAAGCGCGGGGAGTGTTTGCGGAAATCGTCGTCGGCGAAGTCGTCCACGCTTCGGATCTGTCCGGTGAGGAAGCCGCGGCCCAACGGGCTGTAGGGGACGAATCCGATGCCAAGCTCCGCGAGCACGGGAAAGACCTTGGTCTCGGGCTCACGCTCCCACAGCGAATACTCGGTCTGCAGCGCGGTGATGGGATGCACGGCGTGGGCCCGCCGGATGGTCTCGGCTGACGCTTCGGACAGGCCGAGGTGCCGGACCTTTCCGGCCTGGACCAGTTCCGCCATGGCGCCCACCGTGTCCTCGATGGGAACGGTCTTGTCCACCCGGTGCTGGTAGTAGAGGTCGATGTGGTCCACCCCAAGCCGCTGGAGGCTGGCATCACAGGCGGCCCGGACGTATTCGGGGCGGCCGTTGATACCCACCCAGGACCCGTCCTCCCGGCGCTCGTTACCGAACTTGGTGGCAAGCACAACATCCTCGCGGCGCCCTGCAATGGCGCGGCCCACCAGCTTTTCGTTGGTGAAGGGGCCGTACATATCGGCCGTGTCCAGCAGCGACCCGCCAGCGTCCAGGAACTCGTGGATGGTGGCGATCGACTCCTGCTCGTCGCCGTCGCCGTAGAACTCGCTCATGCCCATGCAGCCAAGGCCCAGGGCGGAAACTGTCAGTTGTCCAATGGTGCGTGTTTTCATGCCGTTCTCCTCAAGGTGGAACTTGCCTGGGAAGCGGCCAGCCGGCGTTCTTGGAAGCCGGTTGGTGCAGCGTAGGCCACTTTAGGAACTTCCCCTGTGAATACTCCGGTAAACAAGGGGCTTCCTACCCCTAGACCGCTTGGGGGGCCGTGCCTAGACTGGGCGAATCCCCACCCGGGAACGGGTATCTGACCACGCCAAATATCAGGAAGCACCGACGGGCCAGGGCTGTTTCCCCGAGGGATGTCCCACCTACCCAGATCATGGCCGTCCCACCGGACGCCTGACTATAGGAGTGATAGATGACAGGGAACAAAGCCGTTGCCTACAAAGAAGCGGGCAAGGTTGAACTGATCGACATTGACTACCCAACGTTCGAGCTCAAGGACGGGCCAGGGGTCAACCCCGCGAACGTGGGACGCCCGGTCAACCACGGGGTGATCCTGAAAACGGTGGCCACAAACATCTGCGGCTCGGATCAGCACATGGTCCGCGGGCGCACCACCGCACCGCCGGACCTGGTGCTGGGCCATGAAATCACTGGCGAAGTGGTGGAGGTGGGCCGGGACGTCGAGTTCATTAAGGTCGGCGACCTCTGTTCGGTTCCGTTCAACATCGCCTGCGGCCGCTGCCGGAACTGCAAGGAACGCAAGACCGGCATCTGCCTGAACGTGAACCCGGACCGCCCCGGCAGCGCCTACGGCTACGTGGACATGGGCGGCTGGGTTGGTGGCCAGGCCAACTATGTCCTGGTGCCGTATGCGGACTGGAACCTGCTGAAGTTCCCGGACAAGGACCGGGCCATGGAGAAAATCATGGACCTGGCCATGCTCTCGGACATCTTCCCCACGGGTTTCCACGGCGCCACCACGGCGGGCGTGGGTGTTGGTTCCACGGTGTACATCGCCGGGGCGGGTCCTGTGGGCCTCGCAGCGGCCACCAGCGCACACCTGTTGGGTGCCGCCGTCGTGATTGTGGGCGACATGAACGAGGGCCGGCTGGCGCAGGCGCGCAGCTTCGGCTGCGAAACCGTGGACCTC
>Ga0308158_10004332_pt1 | contig 12033 bp, 12 predicted proteins | sample PhyBR2_FD_201038 | JGI IMG/M metagenome (GOLD analysis project Ga0308158, IMG submission 201038) | Phyllosphere microbial communities from UC Gill Tract Community Farm, Albany, California, United States - DLSLB.R2 | ecosystem: Host-associated > Plants > Phyllosphere > Unclassified | place: USA...
AGGCGCTCCAGCACAGGCGTCAGATCCTGACAGTGCTGGCTGCGCTCAGACCAGAAGTAGAACAGCACCGGCAGCTGCATCGACTGCTCAAGGGTCTGCTGCAGGTTAGATTCGTTGATGTCGATGATAGAAGCTTGTGGTGACATGGATAAGTCTCTTTGCAAAAAGTGTTCTAAGAATATGGGGCCAACTGGCCCGGCTTCAAGCGCTATTGCGCATGGCTGATTAATGGCTGCGCAAAATGCGATCCAGCATCCAGCCGGGGAGTAACCGTTTCAGCAGGCTCATTATGTGTGCGACCAGTGTCACCGGATAGCGTAAACGCGGATGTTTACTCTCGAGTGCATGACGAAGTTTAGGCAGAATGGCTTCCGGTGGCAGGGTAAAACGTGCCGCGATGCCAGGGTTGCGCACCGGGTTATGCTGTTCGCCCTGCGTCACATTGTCGGTAAAACGGGTCTGAATCGGACCCGGTTCAATCAGGCTGACCCGGATTCCGCGGCTGCGCACTTCAAGCCGCAACGCATCGCTCCAGGCTTCCAGCGCATATTTACTGGCGGCATAGGCACCCCGGCCTGGCGTGGAGATCAGCCCCAGCACCGAGCTGGTATTAATAATGCGGCCATCGCCGCTGGCCTGCAACGCGGGCAACAGACGCAGTGTCAGCTGATGGACGCCGAAAAAGTTGCTGGAAAACTGCTGTTCCAGCTGCTGGCGGGAGAGGGTGTGCAGCGGGCCATAGAGACCGAATCCGGCGTTGTTAAACAACGCCGTCAGACGGTTATCGCAGAGCGCGAGCACTGTGTCGGCGGCCTGATCCACACTTTGCGGATCGTCGAGATCCAGCTGCAGCCCGGTAAAGCCCAGTGTTTCCATGCGGGCGGCATCCTCTGCTTTACGGCAGGCGGCGATCACCCGGTAGCCCCGCGCCAGTAAATCGTGAGCGGCAACCAGGCCAATACCGCTCGAACAACCTGTAGTCAGAATGGTTTTTTGCACAAATTCATCCCCCTTCGAATCTCATGTTTTTTTAAATTAAGCTGTTATTTCTTCTGAATGTATACCTGATTGCAATGAGTCAGCATTTCACGTTTCTCTTTTATCTTCCTCCTGATTTACCAGGAGTCTGCCGTGAAAAATGAGTGATTACGATAACATCTTAATAATGATCAGACCCAGATCGGGCATAAAGTCTCTGCCATTTTGATGTTACTGGTTTTGCTTACATCATCTGGCGAAATGACAGATCTGGCGTGGCACAGGAGGAAATTCTGGCTGGCGGGTAAACTCAAGAAATCGTCTGGAAGCACTCATGAACTTTAGTTATTATTCGTACAGATTCAGGACCGCAGGGATGATATATGGACATTAAACAGGCTGCACTGGGAATTCTCGATGGGATATCTTCCATACCAAATACAGCTTACATGGGTATGGTCAGAAGTTGGGAGGGGAGCGGACTCGCAGGGCAGAGTGCTAAACAAAGAAATCAGGCTGAGACGGAGCGTTTTTTCTATATGCTCAAAAGCTTGGGTAATGCTGAGTCACCTTTACGCAGACTAATTACTCTTGTTTTCACCTGGTTTTATCAAAAGCTTGATGATGAAGGAAAGGAGGCTGTTAACAATAAATTGGGGTACGGCGCTGGAAGCATTGCAGGACGAACAGCCGGGCAAATTACATTGGCACAGACAACAGCAAGTATGATGTTGCGTCGGTTGGCTATTGACGAGGCATACAGGCATTTCATCCGATTCAGTGCTTCAGCCTCTCTAAACGTGGTGATGTTACAGGGGATAATTGAAGAGTCAGCAAGAGCGTCAAGAAGGATGAAAAACAAATATCCGGCTACGCACGCCAGGGTATCAAAAGAGAATTTAGATATGGTTTATTTCCTCGTTGAACGACAATTAGAGCCTTATCTTGTGTTCATCGAAGGACATCCTATTAATTGTAAAGGAATACAAGATGAAATTTGTAAAATCGTTAATGTCCCACGCAATTGAAGGAACCGTTACCTTTTTGTCTGTGATTTTTGCTATGGGTTCTTTTTTCTGGTTTGAAAGCACATGGCTGAAACTTACCGGGTGTATCGGAGCATTAATAGTTGGCTATGTGATTTCATACGGAGCGGCGAAAATCAGAGGTGGCTGAACCTGAATTGCTGCTGTGATTTTGCAGCTACTAATAATTGAGTTGAGTAGTTCTGGCTCAATGTTTTATTTAATGGTGAGATCGTTTTGTACTAACCTGCCACCAGAACGCCACAGACGCCCGCTGCGCCACACAAAAGCGCGGTCATCACACTTGATAACCCTATATAGATCATCCTCACAGCGCGGCACATGTAAAGCCGCTGTCACCACTTTGCCGCCAATAACAAAAAAAACGATATTAAATTATTGATTTAAATAATTTATTATATGCGGCAAAGTGCTTTTTCATTTCTTTACCCTTTTGACGCATCCCTGCGCGCTACGGCTGCTTAACTAAGGGGGCCAGGTCTTTCGCCATTAACTGGGCGATAAAAGGCTGGGCATCAGGATTAGGATGAATGCCATCCTGCTGCATCCACTCGGGTTTCAGATAAACCTGTTCCATGAAAAAGGGCACCAGAGGAATGTTATGCTGCTGCGCTAATCCGGGATAGATGCCGCTGAACGCTTCGGTGTAGCGGCGGCCATAGTTGGCAGGCAGACGAATCTGCATCAGCAGCGGCTTCGCATTGGCGGCTTTAACATCGTCGATAACTTTACTCAGATTCTGCGCGATAGCGTCGGGCGGGAAACCGCGCAAACCATCGTTACCGCCCAATTCGATTAACACCCATTGCGGCTGATGCTGTTTTAATAGTGCGGGCAGGCGCGCCAGCCCCTGTGCAGCCGTATCACCGCTGATACTGGCGTTGATCACTTTAGGTTTTTGCTGCCACTGCTTATCGAGCAGGCTGGGCCAGGCCGCGGTGGCAGACATGCGATAGCCCGCACTCAGGCTGTCGCCCAGCACCATCAGCGTATCTGCAGCAGCAAGACGCGACACCAGCAGAAGAATCAATAACAGGAAGGGATAATGCCAGCGGAAAACATTGTTGAAGTTCATCATCTTACTAAGTCCGTCGGTCAGGGAGAGCATCAGTTAACCATCCTTACCGGAGTTGAGTTGGTTGTCAAACCAGCTGAGACCATTGCGCTGATTGGCGAGTCCGGCTCCGGCAAGTCAACCCTGCTCGGAATTCTGGCCGGGCTGGACGATGGCAGCAGCGGCGAAGTCCATCTGCTGGGGCAGCCACTGCATCAGATGAACGAAGAGCAGCGTGCGGCCATGCGTGCCCGGCAGGTCGGTTTTGTATTCCAGTCATTTATGCTGGTGCCGACCCTGAATGCCCAGGAGAATGTGCAGCTGCCTTCCCTGCTGCGCGGCGACAGCGACCGTCAGAGCCGTGAACAGGCGAGAGAGCTTCTGACGCTGCTCGGACTGGCTGAACGTCTGCATCATCTGCCTGCCCAGCTTTCAGGCGGCGAGCAGCAGCGGGTGGCGCTGGCCCGCGCCTTCAGTGGCCGTCCTGGTCTGCTGTTTGCCGATGAGCCGACCGGCAATCTCGATCGTAAAACCGGTGACCGCATTGCCGATCTGCTGTTTTCCCTTAACCGCGATTTCGCCACCACGCTGATTCTGGTGACGCATGACGAGCAACTGGCGGCGCGCTGCGATCGTCGCCTGCGGCTGCGCGACGGTAAATTGTGGGAGGAGCAATGATCTGGCGCTGGTTCTGGCGCGAGTGGCGTTCGCCCTCGCTGCTGATTGTCTGGCTTGCGCTGACGCTGGCGGTGGCCTGCGTGCTGGCGCTGGGGTCGATCAGCGATCGCATGGAAAAAGGGCTGAATCAGCAGAGCCGTGATTTTATGGCCGGCGACCGTACGCTGCGCAGCAGTGATGCAGCGCCAGAAGCCTGGCTGGCAAAAGCGGCTGAAAGCGGTCTGACGGTGAGCCGTCAGCTGACCTTTATGACCATGACATTTGCCGATCAGTCCCCGCAGCTTGCCTCAGTAAAAGCGGTGGACGATCGCTACCCGATGTTTGGCACGCTGCAGACGCAGCCGCCAGGGCTGAGGCCGCAGGCGGGTACCGCGCTGGCGGCACCGCGCCTGATGGCGCTGCTGAACCTGAAAGTGGGCGACACGCTGGAAGTGGGTGACACCCAGCTGCGCATCAGCGGGGAGGTGATCCAGGAGCCGGATGGCGGCTTTAACCCGTTTGAGATGGCGCCGCGTCTGCTGATCAATCTGGCGGATGCCGCCAAAACCGGTGCGATTCAGCCAGGCAGCCGCATCACCTGGCGCTATAAGTTCTCCGGCAATCCCGATCAGCTGGCCAGCTATGACCGCTGGATTGAACCGCAGCTGAAGGCGGACCAGCGCTGGATCAGCGTGGAGAACTCGGAAGATGCACTGGGCCGTTCGATGCAGCGGGCACAGCAGTTCCTGCTGCTCTCGGCCTTGCTGACGCTGATGCTGGCGATTGCGGCCGTGGCGGTTGCCATGAGCCACTATTGCCGCAGCCGCTACGATCTGGTGGCGGTGCTGAAAACCCTGGGTGCGACGCACGGCGCGTTGCAGCGGCTGATCATCGGTCAGTGGCTGGCGGTACTGCTGCTGGCGGCGATTGCCGGTGGCCTGGTGGGGCAGGGCGTTGAAGCGATCCTGATGGCGATGCTGAAACCCGTGCTGCCTGCCAGCTTACCGGCGGCCAGCGTCTGGCCATGGATCTGGGCGGTGGGATCGCTGTTTGTGATTTCGCTGCTGGTGGGTCTGCGTCCCTATCGTCTGCTGCTGGCGACGCAGCCGCTGCGGGTGTTGCGGCGCGATGCGGTGGCGAACCTCTGGCCGCTGAAGATCTATATTCCGGTGATGATTGCTGTTGTGGTGACGCTGTTAGCGCTGCTGGTTGGCGGCAGTAAAATGCTCTGGGCGCTGCTGGCGGGTGTGGTGGTGCTGGCGGGATTGCTGGCACTACTCGGCTGGGGAACCCTGCTGCTGCTGCGTCGGCTGGTAGTGCGCAACCTGGCGTTACGACTGGCGATCAACCGGCTGCTGCGCCAGCCCGGCATGACGCTGAGCCAGCTTGCGGCCTTTTCGCTGTCGTTCATGCTGCTGGCGCTGCTGCTGGTAATGCGTGGCGATCTGCTGGATCGCTGGCAGCAGCAGTTACCGGCGGATAGCCCGAACTTCTTCCTGCTGAACATGACGGCAGATCAGGTGCCGCAGGTGCGTGATTTCCTGCAGTCGCATCAGATCACGCCCGGGACCTTTTACCCGATTGCGCGGGTGCGGCTCAGTGAACTCAACGGCAAACCGGCCGATCCGAAGCTGGATAATGCCCTGAACCGTGAGCTCAACCTGACGGAACTGGCCGATCGCCCGGATCATAATCCGCTGGTGGCAGGCAACTGGCCACCCAAAGCGGGTGAAGTGTCGATGGAAGTGGAGCTGGCCGATCGGCTGGGGCTGAAGCTCGGCGATACCCTGACGTTCGACGGCGATACGCAGACCTTCAGCGCGCGCATTACCAGTTTGCGTAAAGTGGACTGGGAAAGCCTGAAGCCGAACTTCTTCTTTATCTTCCCGCCGGGCGCGCTCGACAGCCAGCCGCAGACCTGGCTCACCAGCTTCCGCATGGAGGCGAATCCTGTTCTGCTGGCGCAGCTTAACCGTGCTTTTCCGGCGCTGAGTCTGCTGGATATCGGCAGCATAATGCGGCAGATCGGTCAGGTGCTGGCGCAGGTCAGCCAGGCGCTGGAGATCATGGTGGTGCTGGTGACCGCCTGCGGCGTGTTGCTGCTGCTGGCGCAGATTCAGGTCGGTATGCGCCAGCGGCGTCAGGAGCTGGTGGTCTATCGCACGCTGGGTGCCGGTAAACGCCTGCTGCGCACGACGCTGTGGTGTGAGTTTGCCCTGCTCGGCGTGGTCTCCGGCGTGGCGGCGGCGATGGGGGCAGAAGCGGCATTGTGGGGATTACAGACTAAGATTTTCGACTTCCCGTGGCAGCCTGACTGGACCCTGTGGCTGGCGCTGCCGTTGTGTGGCGCGCTGCTGTTATCGCTGTGCGGTGGCTGGCTGGGGATCCGATTACTCAAAGGGAAAGCGTTGTTCAGGAAGTTTGATGCGGCGTGAGTTAGCACCCGTAGCGCTCGACGGTAAGGTGCTGGCTCAGGGAGCATACGCCCTCCGCAAAAACGCCATCCATGGCAGGCTCAGCGCGGGCGATTACGCTGCTCATCCCTGAGGTGCGCCCGTAGCCGGGCCAACGCTTTGCGTTGTTCAAAAACGCTCCCGGCGTTTTTAGCCGGGCGGCGCGATGCTTTGCTCCAGGCGTATGCTCCCATCGCATTAAGCTTCTGAGCTGCCTGGTAAAGCCATTTCCAGACTCAGGTGCGGAGGATTACAGTTTTTCAACCGCCCAGGCGATGCCGCTGGCGTACGCTTCCGGTAGCTGCGGCACCAGCGCATTAAGGGCAGCCCTGAGCCGTTCTGTATCGCTGTCGGTCAGATTCAGATGGCCCACTTTACGACCCGGACGCACCTCTTTGTCATACCAGTGCAGATGCACCAGCGGCTGCTGCAGCCAGCTCAGATTCACGTCGGTGCCAATCAGATTGACCATCGCCGACGGCGCAAACACCACCGGCTGCGGTAATGCCAGGCCAAGAATGGCGCGCAGATGCAGCTCAAACTGGCTGATCGACGCACCGTTCTGCGTCCAGTGCCCACTGTTATGGACGCGCGGCGCCAGCTCATTGATCAGCAATCCCTCTGGCGTAATGAAACACTCCATCGCCATTACGCCGACGTAATTCAGTTCCTGCATGATCGCACTCAGCATCGCTTCGGCCTGCTGCTGCTGTGCCTGATCCGCCTGCGGCAGCGCAACGCTGGTGCGCAGAATGCCATCCTGATGCAGGTTATGCGTCAGCGGATAGAACACCACCTGGCCATCGTGACCGCGCGCCCCCACCAGTGAGACTTCACCGGAAAAGTTGATGCCCTGCTCAACGATGCATTCGCCGTAGCACGCCTCCGGCAGGGTGTGAGTATCATCGGCACGCAGACGCCACTGACCCCGGCCGTCGTAACCGCCGGTGCGGCTTTTCACAATCGCTAACTCGCCCAGCGAGTCAAACACTGCTGGCCATTCGCTTTTATCTGCCAGCAACTGCCACGGCGCGGTGGCCAGTCCCAGCTGATCCAGCAGCTGTTTCTGCGTCAGACGATCTGCCAGACGCGGAAAGATATCGCGGTTAACAAAGGCCGGATGGCTGGCCAGCTCACGCGTCAGCGCCGTCTCCGGCCAGCGTTCGATTTCGGCGGTGATCACGCTGTCGGCGATAGGGAGCGCGGCAGGATCGGCGTCCAGGCCTACCGGATACACCGCGATGCCCAGCGGCTCACCCGCCTGACGCAGCATACGACCTAACTGGCCGTTGCCCAGTACGCAAACCGGCTTCATGCATCCACCCGCGGATCGGGATGGTTCAGCACCTCATCGGTCTGGCTCTGACGCCAGGTGGTCAGGCGTAACGCCAGCGCACTGTCATGCAGCGCCAGAATCTGCGCCGCCAGCAGCGCGGCATTGGCTGCGCCCGCCTTGCCAATCGCCAGCGTACCGACCGGAATACCGCGCGGCATCTGCACAATCGAATAGAGGCTATCGACGCCGCTCAGTGCTGCGCTCTGCACCGGCACACCCAGCACCGGCACCAGCGTTTTTGCCGCCAGCATACCCGGCAGATGTGCCGCGCCACCTGCGCCAGCAATAATCACCTGAAGACCCTTGTCGGCTGCCGTTTCGGCGAAGCTGAACAGTTTATCCGGGGTGCGGTGCGCAGAGACCACTTCAACATCAAAAGGGACGTCCAGGCTGGAGAGGATTTCAGCGGCGAACTGCATGGTGGCCCAGTCACTTCTGGAACCCATAACAATGGCGATGCGGGCCGGGGCGTTGGATGACATGGGGTCAACTCCTGTGAATGAACAAACAGACCTGGCCGGGCGGACAGGTTTTGAAGGGCACCGAGAATAGCATGAGAAGCACGCAAGGAAAACGGTTGCGTCGGGCTTAAGGTCGTGGATTTAACCGCAGATTAAAAGTCGAAATGGATAAGCTGAATGCCACTGGCGTCGAGCTGGATCATGGAACCCCGGCTGTGCCAGGCACCCAGCACCGCGCGTTGCGCCGGTTCACCCTGCAGGCTCAGCGTATGAATCGCCGGGCGATGAGTGTGACCGTGGATTAACAGCGGCACCTGCTGGCGCAGCATAGTGGCGACGACTGCTTCCTGATTCACATCCATGATGGTCTGGGATTTATGCTGGTTGGCCTGTTTACTGTCGGCGCGCATCCGGGCGGCAATACGTTTACGTATCCACAACGGCAACGCGAGAAACAGCCGCTGGATCCAGGGATTATGCACTTTGGCCCGAAAACGCAGGTAACCCGCATCGTCGGTACAGAGCGTATCGCCGTGCATGATCAGCAACCGATGGCCGTAGAGCGTCAGCACCTGCTCTTCCGGCAGCAGCGTCATGCCGCAGGCCTGCGCGAAGCGTCGGCCAATCAGGAAGTCGCGATTACCATGGATAAAGTAAACCGGAACCGGCAGGGCGCGCAGGGCGCGGGCAACCTGCTGATGCAGTGGATTGGGATCGTCGTCGCCAATCCAGGCTTCAAACAGATCGCCGAGAATATAGAGCGCGTCGCAGTGGGGCGCTTCGCGCTGTAAAAAATGCAGAAAACCGGCGGTAATCGCCGGTTCTTCCTGACACAGATGGAGATCTGCGATAAACAGCGTGCGCGACATTACTCGCTGACGGTCACTTTCTGGATAACGACGTCGTCTTTTGGCACATCCTGGTGCATGCCGCTGCGGCCGGTAGAGACCGCTTTGATCTTCTCGACCACATCCATACCTTCAACCACTTCAGCGAACACGCAGTAGCCCCAGCCCTGAACGCTTTCGTCACGGAAGTTCAGGAAGTCGTTGTCAGCTACGTTGATGAAAAACTGTGCGGTCGCAGAGTGCGGCGCAGAGGTACGTGCCATTGCCAGCGTACCTTTGGTGTTTTTCAGGCCATTGCTGGCTTCGTTCTGAATTTCGGCTTTGGTTTCTTTCTGCTTCATGCCCGGCTCGAAGCCGCCGCCCTGAATCATAAAGCCGTTGATTACGCGGTGAAAAATGGTGTTGTCGTAAAAACCTTCACGGCAGTAATCCAGGAAGTTCTGTACGGTTGCCGGCGCTTTATCATCGAAAGTTTTGATTACGATATCGCCATGGTTCGTCTGGAAAGTTACCATTTTTGTCGTCCTGTAAAGGTTGTCATCAGTTGCTGAGGTCGCTCTGTCGATGGGCGTCCCCCTTTTTGTCGACCGTTCTTATATCATAATTTCCAATGACGCGTCAGCAGCGCGGCGCAGTTGGCTTGCTTTGCGTCGCGCGAGCGATAAAAATACGGCACAATGTCTGGATACTTAAAAGTGCCAACCACACGCGAAAACGGAACCGTTCAATGCTTAAGATTTATAACACCCTGAGTCGACAGAAAGAGGAATTCAAACCCATTCATGCCGGTAAAATCGGGATGTATGTTTGCGGCATCACGGTGTATGACCTCTGTCACATTGGTCATGGGCGGACGTTCGTGGCGTTTGACGTGGTGGCGCGCTACCTGCGTTACCTCGGTTATCAGCTTAATTATGTACGTAACATCACCGACATTGATGACAAAATCATCAGGCGCGCCAACGAAAACGGCGAGAGCATCGAAACCCTGACTAACCGCATGATTGGCGAGATGCACAACGACTTCGCCGCGCTGGGGATTCTGCCGCCCGATGAGGAGCCGCGCGCTACCCGTCACATCGCTGAGATTATCGAGCTGGTGGAAACGCTGATCGCTCGCGGTCACGCTTATGTGGCGGACAATGGCGACGTGATGTTCGATGTCCTCAGCGACACCGATTACGGCGCGCTGTCGCGTCAGGATCTGGAGCAGTTGCAGGCGGGCGCGCGTGTTGAAGTCGCCGACGTGAAGCGCAACCCGATGGACTTCGTGCTGTGGAAAATGTCCAAAGCGGATGAGCCAGCCTGGTCATCGCCGTGGGGCAACGGTCGTCCCGGCTGGCACATCGAGTGCTCGGCAATGAACTGCAAACAGCTGGGCACCCATTTCGATATCCACGGCGGCGGCTCCGATCTGATGTTCCCGCACCATGAAAACGAAATCGCTCAGTCGAGCTGCGCCCATGACGGTCCTTACGTCAACTACTGGATGCACTCCGGCATGGTGATGGTTGACCGCGAGAAGATGTCCAAATCGCTCGGTAACTTCTTCACCGTGCGTGACGTGCTGCAACATTATGATGCGGAGACGGTGCGTTACTTCCTGATGTCCGGTCACTATCGCAGCCAGCTTAACTACGGCGAAGATAACCTGAATCAGGCGCGTGCGGCGCTGGAGCGTCTCTATACGGCACTGCGTCACACCGACAGCAGCGTGCCTGCCCACGGCGGCGAAGCGTTTGAAGCGCGGTTCCGCAGCGCAATGGATGATGATTTCAACACCCCGGAAGCCTATTCGGTGCTGTTCGACATGGCGCGTGAAGTGAACCGCCTGAAAAGTGAAGATGGCGCTTCAGCGCACGGGCTGGCGTCGAAGCTGCGCGAGATGGCCAACGTGCTGGGCATCCTGCAGCAGGATCCTGAGCTGTTCCTGCAAAGCGGCGCGCAGGTCAATGACGAAGAGGTTGCCGAGATTGAGCACTGGGTGAAAGCCCGTGCCGATGCGCGCGCCGCCAAAGCCTGGGCGGAAGCGGACATCGCGCGCGACAAGCTTAACGCGCTGGGTGTCATCGTCGAGGATGGGCCGCAGGGCTCCAGCTGGCGTCGAAAATAAACCGGAGAGGGCGAGCAATCGCCCTTTTTTATTATGGCGATTGAACAGATTCAGATCCGCGGCTTCCGCTCGATACGTAACCTGACGCTGTCGCTGCAGCAGCTGAATGTGGTGAGCGGTCCCAACGGCTGCGGTAAATCCAACCTCTACAAAGCGGTGCGGCTGCTGCATGAGGCGGCCAGCGGTCGCCTGGCACTGGCGCTGGCTGAAGAAGGCGGCATTCAGAAAGCGATGTGGGCGGGCGGCTTACGCCGGGGCGATCGCCGACACGATCCAAAGCGCCTGGAGCTGGCCGTGGTGATGGATGACATGGATTACCAGCTGGAGATTGGCTTTCCCGAGCCGCTGGTGACCAGCCTGTTCAATCTCGATCCGCTGGTGAAGCAGGAGCGACTCTGGCTGAGCGGTCAGCAGCGCCGTCCTTCCGCCTGCATTATGCAGCGCGAAAATCAGACCGCCTTTCTGCACAACGTTGAGGGTGAGCGCGTCGCCTATCCGGCGGTGCTGCATCCCGAAGAGTCGCTGTTTGGTCAGCTTGGCGAACCGCATCGCTATCCGGAGCTTTCGCAGCTGCGCGAACGTCTGCAGCAGTGGCGCTTCTACCATGAGTTCGCGGTCTGGCCTGGCTCACCGATACGGGTGCCGCAGATTGGCGTGCGTGCGCCGGTGCTGAGCCATGATGGCAGCAATCTGGCGGCGGCCTGGGCGACCATTGTTGAGCGCGGTCATTCCGAACTCCTGTCTGAGGTGATGGAACAGGCGTTTCCCGACAGCCAGTTTGATGTCGATGTGCAGAATGGCCGTTTCCAGATGCTGATGTCGCGCCAGGGCATTCTGCGTCCGCTGGAGAGCGCGGAGTTTTCTGATGGCACGCTGCGGTTTCTCTGTCTGGTTGTCGCACTGCTCAGCCCGCGTCCGCCTGCCTTTATGGCACTGAATGAGCCGGAAAACAGCCTGCATGAAGATCTGTTGCCTGCGCTGGCGCGCTTAATCGCCGAAGCCAGCGAGTTCAGTCAGCTCTGGATCACCAGCCATTCACCCCGGCTCGCGACGTTGATAGCGCAGCATACGGCGGTGAATCATATTG
>Ga0308158_10004333_pt1 | contig 12033 bp, 10 predicted proteins | sample PhyBR2_FD_201038 | JGI IMG/M metagenome (GOLD analysis project Ga0308158, IMG submission 201038) | Phyllosphere microbial communities from UC Gill Tract Community Farm, Albany, California, United States - DLSLB.R2 | ecosystem: Host-associated > Plants > Phyllosphere > Unclassified | place: USA...
AGCTGCCACGTGCATGGTCAGTTTGTGGCGAAGGATAACAAGCGGCCTGCCCACACGCTGGCCGAAGCGCTGGAAAATCCGAGGCGCGACGTCAACCGCATCGTCCTGCCGCCTGCATCTTTCCTGCATGAGAAGGAAAAGCTCGAAAAGCGCTGGCCCGCAGCCGTCGAGTTCGTCAAAGCCAATCGTCTCAACGAATATTTCGGCCCGAAAGAGGGCGATGTCGGCATCATCCTGCAAGGTGGGCTTTACAACAGCGCCATGCGCGCCTTGCAGCAAATGGGGCTGGCCGATGTTTACGGCGAAAGCCGGGTTCCGCTCTATGTGATGAATGTCGCCTATCCGATGATAGACGACGAGGTCATCGACTTCGTTGCCGGCAAAAAAGCCGTGGTGATGCTGGAGGAAGGTGCGCCCGAATATATCGAGCAGGCGCTGCATACGCTGCTGCGCCGCCGCGATATCCAGACAAAACTGTCCGGTAAGGACGTGCTGCCGCTCGGCGGCGAATATACGACGCCTGTGCTTTTGAAGGGCTTGACGGCGTTCTTCGACGCGCATGCGCCGCAATTGCTCGGCAACCGTCCGCCGCTGCCCGATCCATCGCTGATTCTGGCCGATGAACGCGTCAAGGCGCTGGCCGAAGTGGTGCCGCCGCGCCCCGCCGGTTTCTGCACCGGTTGTCCGGAACGCCCGATCTTCGCCGCCATGAAACTGATGGAAAAGGAGCTGGGCGAGCACCACGTGTCCGCCGATATCGGTTGCCACCTCTTTTCCATTCTGCCGCCGTTCAATATCGGCGGCACGACCATGGGTTATGGCCTTGGTCCGGCCTCAGCGTCTGCTTTCAACCTACCTGCCAGCAAGCGCTCCATTTCGGTGATGGGCGATGGCGGTTTCTGGCACAATGGTCTTGCCACTTCGGTCGGCAATGCCGTCTTCAACAAGCAGGATGGCGTCATCCTCGTGGTCGATAATTACTATTCCTCGGCGACGGGCGGTCAGGATTTGATGTCTTCCAGAGCGAACAACCCGCGCCGGAAAACCAACAACTCTATCGTCAATGCAGTCAAGGGAATTGGTGCGGGCTGGGTTCGCCAGATCGACCACACCTATGACGTTGCAAAAATGCGCGACACGTTGAAGGAAGCGCTGACCACGGAAGAAAAAGGCCCAAAGATCATCGTGGCGTCGTCAGAATGCATGCTCAACAAGCAGCGCCGAGTGAAGCCGCAATTTAATAAGGCTGTCAAGGACGGCAAACGGATGGTCAAACAGCGTTTCGGCGTCGACGAGGATGTGTGCACCGGTGACCATGCGTGCATCCGCCTGTCCGGCTGTCCCTCGCTTTCGGTCAAACACACCGACGATCCGCTGAAGGACGATCCGGTCGCGGCTATCGACAATTCCTGCGTCGGCTGCGGCAATTGCGGTGAGGTGTCGGAAGCGGCAGTTCTGTGCCCGTCCTTCTATCGCGCCGATGTCATCCACAACCCCACGGGTTGGGACAAGTTCATGCATCGCTTCCGGTCAGGTGTCATTGGCTGGCTGCAAAAGCGCCGCCGTGCCTCGCGCATTGTCTTTGCGGATTGAGGAACAGATCATGTCCACACCGAATGCATCGCCATCTGCCCTTCTTTCGCAGGACAAGCCGCTATCGATTGCTATTCTCGCCATGGGTGGGCAGGGCGGCGGCGTTCTGGCCGACTGGGTTGTAGCTCTGGCGGAAAACAATGGCTGGGTCGCGCAGACAACCTCCGTGCCCGGTGTGGCGCAGAGAACCGGCGCGACGATCTATTATCTTGAGCTGTTGCGGGCCCGCGAAGGTGCGCATCCGATCCTGTCGCTGATGCCCACGCCCGGCGACGTCGATGTCGTTATTGCGGCCGAATTGATGGAAGCGGGTCGCTCGGTGCTGCGCGGCCTCGTGACACCGGACAAGACTTTGCTCATCACCTCCACCCATCGCTCCTTTGCGGTGGGCGAAAAGGAAAAGCCGGGCGATGGCATCGGCAATCCGGTGGTCGTCGAAGACGCGACAGCCTTTGCCGCGCGAAAGACCATCGCCTTCGATATGGAAGCGCTGGCAACCAAAAGCGGCAGCGTGGTGTCTTCGGCTTTGTTCGGGGCGCTTGCGGCTTCCGGCGCTTTGCCTTTCGACAAACTGGCCTTTGAAGCGACCATCAAATCTGGCGGTAAAGGGATAGAGGCAAGCCTGAGAGCTTTTGAGGCTGCCTATCAGCGCGCGCTTGGCGGCGCAAATGACAAGCTGGCGGCAACGCCTATAAAGCGGTTGGACGCTCTGCCCGAGCGCGCTGATCATCCGGCGCTCGACGCGCTTGTTCAGCGCATTCGCAATGAGTTCCCCGGCGGGTGCCATGGGATGCTTTTTGCGGGTATCAAGAAGCTGACCGAGTTTCAGGACCCAGCCTATGCGGATGAATATCTGACCCGTTGCGCCGTTTTGCTCAAGGCCGAACTTGCCAATGGCGGCACGGCGCATGGCTTTGCCTTCACCGTACAGGCGGCAAAATATGTCGCTGTTGCCATGACCTATGACGACGTGATTCAGGTGGCCGACATCAAGGTGCGCGGCTCACGGTTTGAGCGGGTGCGCAAGGACATCGGCCTCAAGAAGGGGCAGATCGCCTATACGACCGAATATATGCATCCGCGCATGGAAGAAGTGTGCGGCACCCTGCCGAGAGGCATCGGTGCCTGGATCGAAAATCGCCCGAAGCTCTTTGCATGGCTCGATAAGCGCGTCAGCAAGGGTCGCAGGGTAAAAACCGGAACGTTGTTTTGGTTCACCGGGCTTTATGTCGTCTCGGGACTGCGTCGTTTCCGTCGCGGCAGCCTGCGCCATCAGCGCGAGACCGAACATTGCGAAGCCTGGCTGGCACAGGCGCTCGCCGCCTTGCCCGAGAACTACGATCTCGCGGTCGAGGTTCTTGGCTGTCGCCGTCTGATCAAGGGCTATTCTGATACGCATTCGCGTGGCCTGTCTAAGTTCGACCGCGTCATGTCCGCCTTGCCTGTTCTGAGCGAGCGGGACGATGGCGCAGCCTGGCTGCGGCGTCTGCGGCAAGCAGCCCTGCTGGATGAACAGGGCATTGCGCTCGATGGCGCGCTGAAAACAATCGAGACGCTCTGATCAAAGAGCGCGAGGCATAACAAAGATGCCGGAACAGCCATGTTCGACATGAAACGTTGGCGTGCAGGAGGACTCGCGCCGCTCTTTCAAAGAAAAGGGGAAGACTATGTCTCAAGCGCAGAGCATAGATGCGCCGGCTGTGGCCGACAGGGAGATATCGGCAGGTAAAAGCCTGCTGGTCGTGGGCCTGTGCTGGCTTGCGATTTTCGCGGAAGGCTATGATGTCGGGGTCATCGGGGCCATTCTGCCCGCCTTGTCCGTCGATCCGGTCTGGCAGCTGACGCCGATAGAGCTTGGCGCCATCGGCAGCTATACGGTGATAGGCATGCTGATCGGCGGCATTCTTGCAGGCATGCTAAGCGAGCTTCATGGACGCAAGCCGCTATTCGTCGCCTGCATCACCTTGTTTTCGTTATGCATGATTGTCAGCGCCATGGCGCCATCACCGTTCATCTTCGGTTTAAGCCGGTTTATTTCCGGCATTGGTCTTGGCGGGATTATTCCAGTTGCGGCAGCGCTAACGGTGGAATATTCCCCGGTCAAGAAGAAGAGCTTCAATTATGGTCTCATGTATTCGGGCTATTCAATGGGATTGCTCGCCGCCGTCCTGTGCGGTCGCGGCTTTCTCGAACTTCATGGCTGGCGCACTATCGTTTTGATCGGTGCGGTGCCGTTGCTGTTCGTTCCAATCTTTCTTGCATTCCTGCCGGAAAGCGTGGAATCGCTGGTTCAGCGCGGCAAGCATGATGCGGCGCGCAAGACGGCGCAGCGCATGGGCGTCGGTGTGCCGGCGGCGATTGTTCGCAAGCACGACAAGGTTGGTTGGCGCACCGTTTTCAGCGAAATCTTCTCACCGAAAAAGGTGTTCGAAACGGCCTGCTTCTGGATGGCGCTCTTCATGGGGCTGCTCCTGGTCTATGGCCTGGCGCAGTGGCTACCGCAGATCATGCGCAAGAACGGTTATGATCTCGGCAACAGTCTGCTGTTTCTTGCCGTCTTCAGCCTCAGTTCGGCAATCGGAGGTATTGTGTTGGGGACATGGGCGGACCGCTTTGGTGTACGTCGCACGGTGGCCTGTGCCTACGGACTGGGCGCACTTGGCATCGTGGCGTTGGCCTTCAAGGGCTCGCTGTTGATGAACTATGTGTTCGTTGCGATCGCCGGTTTCGGTACCGTGTCAGCGTCGCTGGTTCTGACAGGCTTTCTCGCTCAACGGCTCGATTCGTCGATCCGTTCTGCCGGAACCGGATGGGCGCTGAGCTTCTCCCGCATTGGCGCTCTGTCGGGCCCGCTTCTGGGCGGTTTGATTGCGAGTCTCAATGTCGGTCCACAGTGGAACTTCTACATTTTTGCTATCGTTGCCGCTCTCGCGGCTGTGGCAACTGCGCTGATCCCGTCACGCTCGACGGACTAAGCCACAAAAAGCCGATCCGCTCTCAAACGCGGATCGGCCTATTATTCAGCACAATCTCAAAGTTCGTTTTTGCGGATATTGCGCAGCATTTTCTGCAAGGTGCCGACAAAGGCGCGGTGCTCGTCTTCATCGATGCCTTCAAACAATTGCAACAGCAGATCATACATGGTCGGCCAAGCTTCGTTGAAGATGTTGCGCCCTTCTTCGGTGAGCGAGATATCACGAATGCGCATGTCTTCAGCGCGCGCCTGGCGGCGAATATAACCCTGCTCTTCAAGCGAATCGAGTGTGCGGCTCATCGTCGATTGTTCGGTCACGGTAAAGACCGAAAGTTCGTTGATCGTGGCCGAAGGCGTGACACTCAGGACAGCCAGCGTGCGCAGCTTGACCGTCGTGATCTGACGACCTTTCAGCCCATCCGCGAGGTTCGCATTATAGCGAGCCATCAGGCGGTTCATCAGGTAAGGCGCAAAACTGTTCAGGCCGATTTCGCCCAACGAGCGCGCAGGGTTCTCTTCCAGATGCTCGGAAGCCAGAACCGTACCCGAGAAGCGTTCCTCCATGAATTTCCTCGCTTTAGATCATGGTTGCAACAGTCATGCGCCCGATGCGGTTCGGCATCAGACGCAACAAGGCGCTCTCATCGGTGTTAATATCGGTTGCGGAAAGAAGCCAGAGAAAAAGGCGGATGCGACCTGTCATTCGCATCCGCCGCATCGGCAAAGTTTCTGGATCAGGAACGGGAGACCTCGCCCGAAATGCCGTTCCCGCTGGCGGCAACGGCGACCTTGTCGTCATTGAGGCTGAAGCTCTCGCGAGTGATCACCAGAATAATGGCCAGAATGAAAGCTTCCATGATCGCGAAGGTCAGGAAGGCGCTGACAAAGGACCCGCCTGAAACCTTGATGACTACGCCCATGACCCAGGGCGAAATGAAGGTTGCAAGGATGGCAAAGATCTCGGCATAACCAACCGCCGCGGTCGCCAGCTCTTCAGGATATTTTTCGCTGAGAAAGGCGAAGATGGCACCGCCGCCAAAAAGCGCCACACCGCTCAAAAGCGCCATCAGGATGAGCCAGCCAAAGCCGAGCGGTATCGCCATGCCCACCGTGAACATTGCCGCGACGAGAACGGCAAGCACAGTTCCGAATTTGATCATCCCCGTTTTGTTCAGGCGGTCGGCCGCGTAACCGCCGATGACGAGAAACACGACCTGCGACAGCCCCATCAGGGTGCCGATCAGGGCCGCATCTTCCACCGGCATCTGATGCACGGCGATATAGCCGGGAATGACCCAGGTGGCAGTCCCGGCAATGGCCATTGTGCAGGCCGAAATGCCGAGGCTGCCCACGATGATCCATTTCGAGCGGAAGATGCTGGCCAGAGACGTGGTGGAGGTCTGCTGCTTTTTTGGCTCCCAACGAAAATCCTTGAAGCCGATATGGGCTGGATTGTTGCGGGTGAAGAGCAGCACGCCAGCCGCCGTCACCAATGTGCCTATTGCAAGAATGGCGAAGAATGTGCGCCAGCCATAGGTGATGGAAAGCGGAATGCCAATCGCGAAATCCAGCGTGATTGCGAGGCTATAGGCCGCAAGGATCAGGCCGATCATGCTGCCGCGACGTTTTTGCGGGAACCAGCCGATGATGAGTTTCATATTGCCAAGAAAGATTGCGGCATCGAAGAAGCCGATAAACAGGCGCAGTGCAATCAACTGGGCGTAGTTTTGGACATAGACCTGCGCCACCATTCCAATGGCGGTGCAGAACAGACCGATCAGCAGGAGCGACCGAGCATTCATGCGGCGGCTCAATTGCGACCAGATGATCATGCCGAGACCATAGGTCAGCGCAAATATGCCCTGCGCCAGACCAGCCTGCGCGGAATCGAGCTGGAGTGTTTCCGAGATGAACGGTATCACTGCGGCGAAGGCATACCAGTCGGCAGCGAGAAACATCTCGCATAACAGTGCCAGCGCCAGCATTCCCCACTGCCTGCACTTTATTCGGGATTGATCGAAGTCTGATAGGCTGTCCCACTGCATGGTCTGGTTCCCCTTATTGTTACCTGCAACTTTATGATGCTTCGATGCGGGAGCGTGCGGTGCCCAATGCTTGAAAACGGACCTCAGACCGTCGAGAGGAAATCTCGCACAAGTGTCGCCGCTGCTGGCGTCTCTTCAAACAGCAGATGGCCGGTCGCGCCGAGCTTTTCCAGACGTGCGCTACCGATCCCGCGCAGCCATTCTTCGGCATATTGCGCCGGGATAACCCGGTCTTCCTCGCCCCAAAGGATCAGAGTCGGCATGTTCAACCGGTGCAACCAATAGCCAAGTTTTTGATTGCCGCGTCCATCGGTTGTGTGGACTCGTGCCAGCGCGCCCATTTCGCGCCCGAGTGCTGCATCGAACTGGCTGTCTGGCACCGTTGGAAAATAGCGCAGCGCAACCGCCGGATCGTGCGCGAGATGGGCAGGGATATCGGCAGGCGCGACCTGAAACAGATCGGGGAGAGGGATTGCTGGAAGGTCGAAACCGGCAGGCGCTGCGAGAAAGAGTGCGGTGAGCCTGTCCGGCTGTCTTATCGCGTACTCCGTGGCGATCCAGCCGCCAAGCGAAAAGCCGCCTAGGCTAAGCTGATCCAGTCCCAGCGCATCGAAGAAATCCATGTAATGGAGCGCATAGTCGCCGATCTGCACGATACCAGCATCATCGTCGCTTTCACCGAAATTGGGATGAAACGGAATGATGAGCCGGTTTCTGGAAGCAATCGCGGACAGGCTGTCGAAGCCGGGAAATGTCCCGGTTCCATGCAGAAAGACGACATCCTTGCCTTCACCTTTGACGAGATAGGTGACTGTTTTGCCCCGAATTTCGACCGTGCGTTTTTCAAAACTGCTCGAGTAATTCAACATCTTTCCACCTTATGCCGCTGGCTTGGTGTGCCTGGACCAATTGCTTTCTCATCTGGTCGACCGCGCTGTCGATCCGCGCTTCGAGAGCAGGAGGCAAAAGCCCGTCCGGTTCCAGTTCCGTCGAACAGGCATAAATGCCAGTTGCGACAGTCCCCGCTTCGAAAAAGGCGAACAGGGGACGCAGATGATGCTCGACGACCAGCGCATGACGATGACCGCCGCCCACTGCGCACAGCACGGTTGGACGACCGCGCAACGCCAATGGATGGACGAGATCGAACACATGCTTGAAAAGGCCGGGATAGCTCCCCTGATAGACTGGGCAGCCGACGATCAAAGCATCGCAATGCTCGATTTCCGAAATGAGGCTTTCGGATTGCCGGTCCACTGCCTTGCGATTGACGGTAAACAGGTTCGGCCCGGCATGCGACAGGTCCAGATGCGTGACCGACACATCGTCTTCCGCTTCCAGCTTTGCGGCAATCGCCAGGGTTAGCCGGTGAGTTTTCGTCGGGCGATCGCACCCGACGAAGCTGACAACATTTCTCGTCATGGCCGGTCTCAGTTTTCGCTGATGCCGAAAACGGTCCACCGTGCATCGGGGCCGGGCAGGCCGAGCAGACCTTTGCCGCATTCCTCGACGATCTGGTCGGCGAGCAAGATATGCTGGGTGCCGGAATGGATGTCGCGATAGAAGCGCTGCATGGCCGTGTTGTGCAGCGATGCGCCGCGTGCCGCACGATGGGCAAATGTCGCCACATCCGAAACGACGTCATGCATATAGCGCAGAGAAAGCTTTACCATCGTCATTTGGTTGAGGCACGGGACGGCGCCGGACGCAGTTGTCTGCGAGACATCTTCCCATGTTTCCATGGCAAGTGCGCGTGCTGCCCGATAGCGAGCTTCTGCATTGGCAAACTGAAAACGCAGGCTGGCGCTGTCCGCACTCTTGCCGAATGGGTCCTGCCGCTGACGGATCACCTTAGCCAGTTCGTCGAGTATCCGGCGACCGACGCCGATAGCCCAGCTCGTATGGGTGAGGGCGCTGTAGCCTGCCAGCCCCAGATGTCCCTGCGCCTGACCGCGCTTTGGCGCGGACTGTGTGAAGCTATAGGTCATGGAATCGGGCACGAAGAGGTCTTCGTCTGTTGCCAACGTATAGTCGAAGCTGCCGGTAGCGCGTAGGCCCAGTACATCCCAGTTGCCGAGCAGCTGGATTGTTGAGCGTGGGTGATGCGCAACAATGATCTGCGGTGTACCGGTTTCGTCCTTCAGAAGCGCCTTCCCGCTAGGGTCCTTTGGATCGAGAAGGAAGCAGCCGGAATGAATCCATTCCGCGTGGAAAATGGAGCTTCCATAAGCCCAGTTGCCGCGGATCATGTAGCCTCCATCGACCTTGCGTGCAAAGCCGCGCGGCACGCCGTTGCCTGCAATAGTAATATCGACACCGTTCTTGAAGACATTGGCAATCCCCTCGTCGTCGAGGTAGATCGCCATGGTCGTACCTTCCATATTGTTGACCATCGTGCACCAGCCGGATGAGGCATGGGCATAGGAAAGCGCCGACATGACTTTCATGGCATCAATCGGCCGCAATTCTGCGCCGCCGACTTCCCTGGGAAACAGCATCGTGTAGAAGCCGCCCTTGCGCATCGCATCCACGACGTCATCCTGCATCCGCCCGAGAATTTCCGCTTCTTCCGCCTTTTCTTCAATCAAAGGTAGAATGGCTTGCAAGCGATCATTGAAGCCCTGAATGACTGCGGAGTAGTTGTCGGCTGTGTGAGCCCGGTGCACGCTGGTGTCCAAAACAGTTCCCCTTGATTTAGTCGTCGTAAGCAGGAATGATATGAACAAAAGCGGGAACAAACATTCCCCCCAAATGGGGGGGCTTGGGAGCTCGGGAGAGAGAATGCCCAGGGAAGTGCTATCGATAGACGAGCGGGTCTCTGCAGCGCTTTCTGTTGCGGAAAGTCTTAGTTATGACGACTTTACAATAGCTTGCGATCATTTTGCCGCGCATGTCCTGCGGGTGCGCTCGCTTGGAATTTATTTGCTGGAAAATAATCGTCCGCGCCTTTTTCACAGCATTAACACGCCCACAGGCTTTCTTCTCGAATATCAGAACGGGCTCGCGGATTCAGATCCGATGATCGCCGCAATGGTGCAGAATGCCAGCGCAGTTGCTGGCTCGCGATTGCCCCTGAATGCAGCGGGCAATGTGCCGCTGATGCGAACGCTGCTCTATCGATGGAACTACAACGATAACTTGTGCTGCCCGATCTATGTCGGCGACAACATTCAGGCGCTGATCTACGCTGCGGGTTTCGAGATGCATGCAACCCAGCTCGAAGAGCAGGTTTCATTACTATGTCGCTCATCAGGGCTTGCCTTGCGCAATATTCAGGAAGGGCGTCCGCCGAAGACAGCCGGCGCTAGTCTGACCGGTTTGCCGCCCCGTCTTTCGACAGTCGCCCGGTTGCTGGCCGCTGGCAACACCAACAAGCAGATTGCGCGACATCTGGGGCTTTCACCCCATACGGTGAAAGATTATGTCGATGATTTGATCAAGCGTTTCGGTGTCCATAACAGAACCGAAGTGGCCGTGATGATCAACCGGATGAGTAGGGTGGTGAAAGCCGAACCGGTAGGTGTTGTCCTATCAGGACATGAACGGCGCGGTCTTCCCATAGAGCATTTCTGAAACGCTTTCTGCCATGAGCGAAAAGCGTTTCGCTTTTTACGATGTTACGGGCAAAGAAATTTGACAGCGCGACTTTCGGGATCGCGCATCATATCGATGACATTGCAATGATGCGTACCCTCGATTTCCCAGGCGCTGGTTTCAATCCCCAATCCGTACCAGATGTTTGCCAGCAACGCATTTTGCCGACGAAATTCCATCAGCTCGTCGCCACCGACACAGCAATGAACGGCGATATCCAGACGCGGGCACTGTAGCGCAGCGCTTTCTGCGACAGCTTCGGATACGTCCATGTGGAAAATATCGTTCATCGTGGTTTTAAGCAGAGGGCGCAGATCATGCAGTCCACTTATGGAAAGAACACGCTTGATCCGTTCTGCCGTTGCCGCTGCTATAGGAACGTTTTCACAAGCGATACGGCTGACCAGATGCCCCCCGGCGGAATGACCGGTCAAGGCGATGTCGCCGTCCACTTCCTGCGCCAGCCTGTCGATGAAGCGACCGATTTCCAGTGTGATGCCGGAAATGCGCGCTTCTGGGCACAGCGTATAGCTCGGTATGGCCACGCGATACCCGCGTTCAAGCGCGCCTTGCGCCAGATGCGACCAGAAACTTTTGTCCAGACCCTTCCAATAGCCACCGTGGACATACACGAGTGTACCTTTGGCCGTACCTTCCGGCAGAAAAAGATCGTATTGGTTCCGCGCGCCCTCGGCATAGGCGATGTCGGGTATCAAGCGGCCCTGATCGCGCATTTTCGCGCGAAAGCGGGAGGCCAATTCCGTCCAGCGCGGCGGATAGCTGGCGGAAGCACTGATGGCCTTCATATTATCATAGGCAGTATCAAAGTCGTGAAGCACTGAAGTCTCCTGCGTATTTCATGCCCGAAGCTGCATCAGACGCGGGCTTCGATTGCCGCCTGCGCGCGCAGAGCGGATCGCTGCAATTTTCCGGATTCTGTTTTGGGCAGGCTGGAAACCCAGCATATCAGGCGCGGATACTTATAGGGTGCGAGTTCGCTTTTGACATGGCGTTGCAGTGTTTCCTGCAAACTCGCATCGCCATTATAGCCCTCATTCAGCACCACATAGGCTTTCACGATGCAGCCCCGTTCGTCATCGGGTGCTGCCACCACGCCGCATTCCGCCACGGCTGGATGCGCGAGCAGGCTGGCTTCGACCTCCGGTCCGGCGATGTTGTATCCGGCAGAAACGATCATGTCGTCATTGCGGGCCTGATACCAGAAATAGCCGTCCGCATCCATGACATAGGTATCGCCGGTGATGTTCCAGCCGTTCTCGACATATTTGGTCTGGCGCGCGTCGGCCAGATATTTGCAGCCGAGCGGCCCACGAACGGCAAGTCGTCCGGGGGTGCCGGGCGCGCATTCCTGCCCGTTGTCATCGATGACACGCGCTTCATAACCGGGGATGGGTTTACCAGTCGCTCCGGGTCTGATGTCGTCTTCCGGCGCAGAGATGAAGATATGCAGCATTTCCGTCGCGCCGATGCCGTCGGCCAGCGAAAGCCCGGTCGCACGCTTCCACGCTTCGAAAGTAGGGAGCGGCAGGGCTTCACCAGCTGAAACACATTTGCGCAGGGACGAAAGATCGTACTGATCGATCTTCGAAAGCATGGCTCGGTAAGCGGTCGGCGCTGTGAAACAGACAGTTGGTTTATATTCCCCGATAGCGAGCGCGAGGTCATGCGGGGCGGTTTTTGCCGGCAGCACTGTGGAAGCGCCGATCCTGAAGGGAAACAGGACCAGCCCGCCAAGACCGAACGTGAACGCCAGCGGCGGCGAGCCGATGAAAATATCGTCGGCGCATGCGTCCAGCATGTGGCGCG
>Ga0308158_10004336_pt1 | contig 12028 bp, 11 predicted proteins | sample PhyBR2_FD_201038 | JGI IMG/M metagenome (GOLD analysis project Ga0308158, IMG submission 201038) | Phyllosphere microbial communities from UC Gill Tract Community Farm, Albany, California, United States - DLSLB.R2 | ecosystem: Host-associated > Plants > Phyllosphere > Unclassified | place: USA...
CTGACACCGGTCGCGTCGGCGCGATCGCCATGGCACAGGCACCGGCGACCGCGGTCGAGGCCTTCACCTTCGGCGATCCCGAACCGGTCAACAGCCGGCGCGAGGTGCTCGACCTGCTCCAGTGCTGGCACAACGGCCGCTGGTACGAACCGCCGATCAGCGTCGAGGGGCTGGCGCGATCGTTTCGCGCGAGCCCGCATCACAGCTCGGCGATCCTGCTGAAACGCAACCTGCTGGTGCGGTCGTTCGTGCCGACCGCCTGGTTGTCGCGCGCGACGTTCGAAAAGCTGGTGCAGGATTATCTGATCTTCGGCTTCGGCTTCGTCGAACAGCGGCGCAGCGTGCTGGGCGATCTGCTCCGGCTCGACCATGCGCTCGCTAAGTTCACGCGCCGTGGCGTCGAAGAAGGGCGCTATTTCTTCGCGCCAGGCGGGGCGATCGAGACCGAGTTCCGGCCGAACAGCGTCATCCAGATCATGCAGCCCGACATCAACCAGGAGCTGTACGGCGTACCGGAATATCTGTCGGCGCTGCAGTCCGCGCTGCTGAACGAGGCGGCGACGCTGTTCCGCCGCAAATATTATCTCAACGGCAGCCATGCGGGCTTCATCCTGCACGCGACCGGAGAATTCTCCGACGGCGACGTGCAGGCGATCCGCACCGCGCTGAAGCAGTCGAAGGGGCCGGGCAATTTCAAGAACCTGTTCGTCCACCAGCCGGGCGGCAAGGATGGCGGGATCAAGATCCTGCCGATCGCGCAGGTCGGCGCGAATGACGAGTTCACCGGGATCAAGAACGCCACGCGCGACGACGTGCTCGCCGCGCACCGCGTTCCGCCCGCGCTGCTCGGGATCGTGCCGGCGCAGGGCTCCAGCCTCGGCAAGCCGAGCGAGGCGGTCGACATGTTCTTCGAACTGGAGATCGAGCCGATCCAGGCGCGGCTGCTCGACATGAACGCGCAGATCGGCGTCGAGGCAGTCGCCTTCGCGCCGCGGCAGGCGCACGCGGTCGTGGCCGCGCAATAGTTCGACGTCCGGCATAGCCGGGCGGGGGATGCCGGGCTGCAACCCGGCAAAACCGACGAGGATCTGTCTCGCCACGACCAACGGCCATCGGCCGTCCCGCACCCGCGCGATCTGCGCGGGCGGGATCTCTACAAGGCGAGGAAATCCTACATGTACACCCTTAATTCTGTTCAGCCTGTCGCACCGGCCGCCGGCTACATCGGAGGCAAGCGCAATCTGGCGTCGCGACTGGTCGCGATGATCGAGCGCGTCGACCATGATGGCTATGCCGAGCCCTTCGTTGGGATGGGCGGTGTCTTCCTTCGCCGCCGATCGCGGCCGAAGGTCGAGGTTATCAACGACGTCTCGGGCGACGTCGTGACGTTCTTCCGCGTGCTGCAGCGCCACTTTCCCTACATGATCGACATGCTGCGCTTCCGCGTTGCGTCGCGGGCCGAGTTCGAACGGCTGAAGGCGACGCCGCCCGAGACGCTGACCGACCTCGAACGCGCCTGCCGCTTCCTCTACCTCCAGCGTCTGGCGTTCGGGGGCAAGGTCAACGGCCGGCACTTCGGCGTCGACAAGACGCAGGGCGCGCGGTTCAACGTCACCAAGCTGGAGCCGCTGCTGGCGGACATTCACGAGCGGCTAGCTGGCGTTGTGATCGAGCAGCTCGGCTATGCCGACTTCATTCGCCGCTACGATCGCGCGGGTATGCTGTTCTACCTCGATCCGCCCTATTGGGGCTGCGAAACGGACTACGGCCAGGACGTCTTCGGCCGCGCCGACTTTGATCAGCTCGCCGACCAGCTGGCGGGGATCAAGGGGCGCTTCATCCTGTCGATCAACGACACGCCGGGCTCGCGGGCGACGTTCGCGCGGTTTCATGTCGCGACGGCCGAGACGACGTACACGGTGGGGGCCGGCGCCGCGCAGCGCGCGGGCGAGCTGATCGTGTCGAACGTCGCCATCGGGTAAACGCTGCGGGGCAGTCGTTACGCTGCCCCACACGTTTCGGCTTTAACGCAGTCGATCACCTCGGAACGGCAATAACGTTCATAGAGAATGTTACTCGGCTGCGATTTCTTGCGTCTTTCGCTTCTGGGGGGCGGCTGGCTTTGCCGTTGCCTTTGCACCCGTCGTTTGCGCCTGATGGCGACCCAACCCGATCTTATTAGCCAGTGCACGGCGGCGTTCAGAATAATCTGGCGCGACCATCGGATAATCCGCCTTGAGGCCATAACGCTCGCGATATTCTGTCGGCGTCAGACCATTGGCAGAAAGGTGGCGGCGGAGTGTCTTGTAAGGCTTCCCGTCGATCATGCTGACAATGACATCGGAGCTGGCGAGGGACTTACGAGCCGTAACGGCGGGGGTGTATTCCTTGATGCCGGTTTCAGTAGCGGCAAGCGCCTGATTGCCGTCAGAAATCGAGGTGATTGTTTCGAAAACGTTCTTTAAAAATGATGGCACATCGTCGGCGGACGTGCGGGTATTTGGATTAGCCAGCCAAGCGACCGTCAGCTCCGTCGCCAGATCGAGAGGGCTTGGTGAAGTAATATCTTCGTTCATCGTGTTTTCCGTTGTCAACGAGTCTTCAAAATCTAAATCTTTCAGATCGAATATGGATCCAGATAATCAAAGCTATGTATTAAATATGTAGTATTTTGTGTTATGAGGTGATCTAAATTAGAAACTTCAAGAGCTCTTTCCTGATGCCTTGGCTTCATACATAACCTTATCGGCAACGCGTAAAGCTTGCTCAACATCGCTGCCTGTGGCTGCCCCCAAGCTACACGTCGCCGTCCACTCGGAGGCTTCCATGGCGGCTATCACCGCCTCGTGGATCCTGCCTGCTTTCCGCTGCCCCGCAGCTTCGTCCCGAACGGTTAAGCAAAAAGCGAATTCATCCCCGCCGAGGCGTGCGGTAACGTCATAGGGGCGAACAGCCGCGCCAAGTGCCTGCGCGACGATCCGTAAGACCTCATCGCCTACGGCGTGGCCATGCTGATCGTTCACCGCCTTGAAGCCGTCGAGGTCAATCACGCCACACAGCAGAATTCGATGATCGCGCCGGGCGGCCATCTCTTGGCGTTTGCACTCGCGCTGAAACGATCGACGATTGCCCAGCCCTGTGAGCGGGTCGATCAGGGCGTTTGCTTGCTCCTGGTCGAACGTTCGGCGGAATGCCCCGACAAGCAAGATTATAAAGACGACACCGACGCCACGCATCGATGCGTTCCATGCCGCGGCCAATGCCGGGACGGAGGATTCCTGTGCCGAAAACTCGTCACCAAAACCATTGAGATACAGGGTTGCGGCAATCGCCAGCACGCCAGATGTCAAACCTGCAATTCGTCCGAAGCACCAAGTGGTCATGCATAACAGCACGAGATACAGCGAGTTGAATGAATAGTGCGGCCCCGTGATGCCATCTAAGGTAGCGAGCACGATCCACATGATCACAATCCAGCTGATTGCCGGCTTTGCGCTCGACCGTGCCGAACGGCGCAGCATCATCTCCAGAATGGTTCTTTGCGCGGACCGCCGCCTTGCCAGCGGCAGCTGTCTGAACCGCACCCTATTGCATCGCGCCTTAGGCGAGCCTTCGTCTTTCAGGATCTCTGGTTTCGAGTAATCCCTGTGGCGGGTCATTATGAATAATCTGACGTGGCGGCTTGTTCGCCCAACTGAAGATACTCGCCATGAAAATCGGCTTCCACCTTCAGACGATCCCATGCTGGAAATGCTATCATGCGATGGTCCTGCGTGACCAAGCTATCTCTGACCAAACCCTTGATCGTTCGGTTCACATGCACGGCTGTCAATCCGAGCGCATCGCCAAGCTGCGCCTGAGTCATAGGTAACTTGTAGGGTTGCCCCGGCGCAGCGCCATGCGCATCAAGCCTTGCCGCAAACTCGCAGAGAAGATGCGCGACCCGGGTGCGGGCGTCGCGCCGGCCGATATTCGTGATCCATTCGCGATAGATCGACACATCGATGAGGGTATTAGCGATCAGGGCGTTGCCGATGGCAGTGCGATGAGATGCCAACCCGCGTAACGTACTTTGACGTATGGTTGCGACCTCGCAGCGCGTCAGCGTTTCCACATTGCAGTCGGCGGTGCCGACATCAATTTGCCTGAAGCCGACTATATCGCCGGGATGGTGAATCGAGACGATTTGTCGAAGGCCTTGGCTGGTAATTTTATAGCTAAAAGCGAATCCGGAAATCAGTACGCTGCACACATCGAAGCTACTACCAGCCCGGACGAGGTAGCGGCCCTGGTCATATATAGAGATAGAATACGGTAGGCCTGCCAAAGCTGCAAAGTCCTGCTCTGACAGCGCGGTGTGGTCTGCCAGCTTGCTTATCATCGAGGCGAACGGATGGGTCGGCATATCCAGCAATATTTCTCTCCTACAAACCGCAGGGCGAGATCGTGCGCACCCATAGCCTTGATGTTTAGATCATCGATTGAACCGACGGTTGCCGTTAACCCATACGGTCTAAGCCCCTCACAATAGGCTTTAAAGTCGATTATTAATATAGATTAACGGATGTTTTTTGAGCAATATCGGTTGCAATCGCGTATTGCCAGCTAACCTGCTGTTTCTTATTAAAAATAACGTACGAGCTGAGGGCTGCTCCGACCCATTTGGGGTGGCGGTCTGATTTGTAAGTGAGCTGGTTACAAAAGCCTTCAGCCAGAGAGAATGCGATGCTCTCCGCTAGTGCAGGGCTAGCCTCCGCTCTGAAAATTTGGACGACTGCGGCTGACGGATTCGGAGCATAGAACTGGACGGGCGGCTTGTCCCCGAAACCCGGATCAGGGGGGCTCGCCAGCTTACCTCGCTCGAACTCGCGGCACCTCACGGATGTCAGTTGTCCAAGCGGGTGATTTCATCTCGGATCGCATCTTCCACTGCCGCTTGAACCCCTGTGACGCGGTCGTGGCGGAGAATTTCCCAAAGCGCGTGTTGATCTCGTCCAGAGCACCCATCAGCCGGTCGCGCTTGTCCGTGTCGCCCTCGAACAATGTCCGGGGGCGTAGATCCGCCGCGATCAGATCGTCGAGCAGGATGCCGGCTTTCGTGTACGCATAGCCATCGCGCCAGGCGGCTGATGCGCCGCGCTTCGCCGCGGCGATGAGCTCCAGACTGTCGCTGGTCATCGGGTGCAGCGCGACGGTGCGCGAGCCGGCATATTGCGGCCGGTCGGGCTTGTGCCTGTTGGTGTGGAAGAACGCGGTCAGCCGGCCGGCGACAAGCCCATGCGAGCGAAGTTTCTCGCCCGCCCGCATCGCATATTGCGTGAGCGCACCGAACAGCGTGTCGAAGTCGCTCACCGGCGTGCCGAACGAGCGCGTGACCGCCATGCCCTTGCGCTGCGGGGCGATGGTCTCGACCGCATCGGACGGGACGCCGCGCAGCTCGCCGACCAGGCGCTCGAGCACGACCGTGCCGACTGCGCGCGCCTGCTTCATCGGCATATCGCGCAGCGCGCCGGCATTGCCGATGCCGAGCGCCAGCAGCTTTCGGGCGGTCGCGCCGCCAACGCCCCAGACGTCCTCAACCGGAAATCGGTCCATGACCCATTTGCGGACCGCATCGTCCCGCAGATCGGCGACACCGTCGAACATCGGGTTCTTCTTGGCCGCAGCGTTGCCGAGCTTCGCCAGCGTCTTAGTGTCGCCGATGCCGACACAGGTGGGGATCGTCGTCCACTGGCGCACCTGGGCGCGCATCGCGTTGACATGCGCGACCAGGTCCCGGTCTTCGAAGCCGGTCAGGTCGAGGAACGTCTCGTCGATCGAGTAGATCTCGAAGTCCCGCGCGAAGGCATCGCACGCCGCGACGACCCGGCGCTGCATGTCGCCGTATAGGGTGTAATTCGACGACAGCACGCGGATCCCGTGCGCGCAGATCTTGTCGCGCAGCAGGTGGACGGGCTCGCCCATCTTGATGCCGAGCGCCTTTGCCTCTGCCGAGCGGGCGACGGCGCACCCGTCATTGTTCGACAGAACGATCACGGGCACGCCGATGAGGCTGCTGTCAAACGCGCGCTCGCACGAGACATAGTAGTTGTTGCAGTCGATGAGCGCGATCGGTCCGCTCACCGGACTTGGCGCGCGACGCCGACGACGACGCCCCAGATCTCTACATTCTCGTCGACGAGGGTATGCGGGTAGCCCTCGGCCTCGGGGACGAGCCAGTGCCGGCCATCCATGTGCCGCAGGCGCTTCAACGTGCGGTCGCCATGGACCAGGGCAACGACGATCGCGCCGGCGCGCGGCGTCCTGGATCGGTCGACGACGATCAGGTCGCCGTCGTTGATGCCGGCGCCCAGCATGGAATGGCCGTCGACGCGCATGATGTAGCTCGCCGCGGGGTGCTGGACGAGCCAGGCGCCGAGGTCGATCGGCTCCTCCATGTCGTCCTGTGCCGACGACGGAAAGCCAGCCGGGGTGCGCGACAGGAAGAACGGCACCTCGAGCGGTATCAGGTCGAACGGGACATCGTGGAGGTTGAGGTGGTGCATGATGGTTCCCGCGACTCTTTGGACCGCCATCTAGCGTGAGTCGGAACAGAAAGGGAACACATGATTTCAACGATGTGCGGCTGCCCTGCACAGCGGCCAACGTCGCGACCCGATAATACGCGCTGATCCCCCCGCCTCGCCCGCGATCTTTTTGGGTCGCTCAAGGTGCAAGGGACGACGGGCCGAATTGCGCTCAGCGCCTTAGGCGGGATACCGATCTAAAACTGCTTTGCTTCGGTGCGGATTGGTGCACTTCCGACGCTCGTCGCGTGTGATTGCTTTGGGCGAGTCTCCGCCTATTCTGCAAAGAAGGGGAAGATTTATGCTCGAGTTAAAAGTCGGTACGACAGACGATGGGATGGACGCTCTGACCTTCGTATCTTCAGTCATTGGATCAATAGCTTGGCCGATCGCGGCGTTCGCAATAGCGTTCCTTTTCCGGGCTCAGATCAGGAAGCTGCTAGCGCGCATAAAGAAGCTCTCGGTGGGCGATAACTCAGTCGATTTTGGCGAACGGCTGGAGGAAGCCGAGGCCGTCGCGGAAGCGGCTCGCCCCGCTGCCTTGCCTGAACCAGAGGGCTTAGGGCTTCCCGATCGACGGACGGCCCAGCTCATTGCGCTATCGCCGTCTGCTGCAGTGCTCGATGCTTGGCGCAGAATTGAAACGGAGGTCAGGACGATGGCAAATCCGCTAGTTGCGGGAGTTACTTCAACGACGCAGCGGCCGCTGACATTCCGGGTTGCCGTCAAGTATTTACTTGAGGCAGGACAGATATCGACATCAACTTATACGCTACTTCATGACCTGCAGCAGCTGCGTAACGCTGCGGCTCACGGAGATGATGTTTCCGCCGCTGACGCAATCCGGTTCACGATAATAGCAAAGCAAGCACATTTCTTTCTGGGAGGCTCAGACGTCCAGCCGGACAACCCAGAGAGTCCGGCTTAATATCCTTAGGTTTGGCGGCCTTCCTCTCTAAGTTTTCAAAGGCCCCCCGTAAGTCCTCGTGACCTCATCGCCGTACGAAAGGAGTTTACACGTTTAAGCCCATCAAGAAATGCGTGCCGACATTCGCGATACTTCGTAGCTGCGGCAGCGCGGTTTCGCGGAAAATGATGACTAACATTCCGATACTCCGCGATATAGCCGCGCACTGAGCCGATCGCCGCCATTGCTGAGGAAAGCTGAGCCGCGCTTTGCATTGCGTCAAGTGTAGAGGCAGGTGTCTGCGGCTTTAAGAATTTCGCGTTGATCCACTGCTTCCCAGCACATTCTTTTCCGGCCTTCACAATGAACCCTTCTAAAACTTCGGCTATGTCGGCCACTCCAGATGGGGGGCTAGCGATATAGCGATCATTCGCCTCGACCAAGCGACGTTTGATCGTCGACGGAAGGCCTTTCAGCTCGTTCTTAAATTCAGCATCGGAAATTCGTTGAATCAACGGGATAGCGTTGGCACGAAGTTGAGCTTGGCCATCCTTTGCTATGGTTATCAAACCAAAACCGTGATTGATGAGCCGCTTCGCATCAGCCTGCTCGCCGAGGTATGCTTCCTCAGGGCAAGCGCAAAATACGGCAATTGGAACTTGCAGATCTTCGATATCAGTGCGTCGCATGGAGAGAATACCCGGATACGGGCTCTCAGAGACTTCGACCAATACCAATAGATGACTATGTATCTTAAATTGAAGAGTAGGGCTGTAGCTGAGAGATTTATCAACCTCACTCGATGTTTTCATAGCTGGATTGTGATAATGATCCGCAAAGTACTTTTTCGCGGAATCAATTAGCGATCCACCCCCGGATGTAAGGTCCATCGCCATTATACGAGACCGAGGATTCGGCCAAGTTGGCTATGAAGCTTCTTGAAAGATTGCTTGATGTCATCATCAAGCTCCGCTGTTCTCTTCTCTTTCTCTACATCATCAATAAAATCTAGCAGCGAAATGGCAAAGCGATTGGCCTGCTTTTCAACATACTCAAATTTCACAGCATCTTCGTAAGCCTCTCGTATCGAGACTTTTGCTTTGGGGTCGAATACCTCATTGAGGGCCGATCTCGCTTGCCGTTGCGCAACCCCTAAACCTTCGACTGCAGTTGCAATTTTTGATAACTGTCGAAAATCGGTGACAGCTGAGATCGTACCTGCTCTAAATTTTGCAATTAGTGTATCGCGGATTTGCTCAACCCGTGGTTCATACTCTGGAAGTCGAGCGACGACCGTCTTTAAAGATCTTTCCATTTCAATGAAAAAGTCTTCTGATAGGCGCTGCTGAGATTTGGGCCGATCCAGCTCTTCAACAAGCATGGTTTTGAATCGGTCAGGCAGGTCGATCAGCAGCTGGCAACGTCGTATCGCGCCGCGGGTCAATCCGGTCAGTTCGGAAAGAATAATTTCGTTGGGAGCGTATCCCTGCTCATCCTCCCAAAGTTTCATGACCCTTTCAAGTTTCGAGGCTATTGTATAGTAGTCCCACTGCTCCCGTAGCGAGTGTATGTTATACATTAAAACGAGATTTTCGAGCTCGTTCGGCTTTGACTGTATTAGCGCAGGAATTGACTTACGATTGAGCTTCTTTGAGCATCTCCACCTTCGTTCACCATCGATCAGCGTATACCGGTCGCCATCCTTATAGACGGTGATTGGCACCTGGATCCCGTGCTTATCAATGGAAAGCATCAAACTTTCCATTTCTTCCTGTCGAAATATAAGCCGCGGATTTTCTGGATTAGGCTGAATCTCTGCAGGAGACAGGTATTTTAGCGTTTGCTTCTCGTCACGATCAACCATCAGTGGAACGCCCTATAAATCACTTCCGTGACGTTATGCTTACCGACGCCCTTTGAAGCGCCCATCGTTGAGTGCTGATGCGCTATCTCGTAGACGGTCGGCTCGTTACCAAAATGGTCTCTTATCAGAGCCGGTATTAAATCCCGCGAATTTGCCATGAGGCCATTCGTGGGATAGCTTATGATAAGATCCGCGCCGATGTTCGCAGATGACTCAATCAATTCCCCAAGAGACTGAGTCACTTTGCTCGACAGTGAAAAGGTCGACACAGCCCTGTCAGGCCTATATCTACCGCGCCCAAAAGACTCCGGATAATCGTACCGAATTAGCGTGTCATATACGTGATAAAACCGTGAATACTGATCGTCGGTATAAGGGGGATCAGCATAGACCACTGCGGGGTGGCTTGTCTCGTTCTGAAGACATTTTAGCGTCTCTACCGCTTCCCCTAGGTACGCCCTATTTCGCCCCCTCCAGCGACGTCCGCCAACGGGCTTAAGAAGTTCCACCGCACCAAGCCATTCATCCCGAATTGACCTACTCCGCTGCTTTGCGAATCTCCTAATCGACGGTGTTTTAGCGGTAAGAGGCTGCGCAAAGTGGCCTGTGCTGGTCGAGCATTTTGACAGAGCGACACACAAGGCCAGTAGAAGCCACCGATGCTGGTCGGTATCCAGGCGTTCTTCCGCAAAGGCGTCGTCAAGGCCCCGGCGGATTGCATCGATCTCGATCGATTGGCTCAGACCAAAATAAGCGCCGGCGAAGGTATCTCGAAAAAGGACAGCATCGACACCAGACGACAGCTCACGGCGCGGTAGGGGGGCGCTATCCTGCCACTCATCGTAAGTCTGGTTCAGCGCGCTGCAGTCCCCGTTTTTGAGCGCGCTCTCTTCACTTGCCAATCGGCCGGAGGCGATCGCAGAATGCGCGCGAATGTGTTGTGAATAGGTGCCCATAACAAGCGCTGCGGCATCCAACCGTGATGGCGGAGCGGACCTTGAACAAAAATGAGCTTGCGAAACTGCACGTGCAAAATGCTGAAGATCATTTGTCCAAATCTGACGTTTCGGTGCAACGGCGGATGCCACTGCGCACATACCTGAGAATACGTCCAGCAAAGGACCGGGGGGCGAAAGCGACGCGATTTCCGCTACATGGCCCGCAAGTTGCCGCTTAGTACCCATGTAGCTAACTGGAAGCGGCATTGAGCGAGGTCTACTTAATATGCGTTGTTGGACCCGATGCCCGGTCGGTGAACCTTAATGAGATCGTTTGGCAGGTCAAATGCCATCGAGCGCGCTGGCAGTAAAATGACAGATCGGAGATGATCCAGTTAACTGTTAACAGCGCCGCGGACGGCCGCGCTGTTACGATTGGCACCGAATTTGCGCATCCTCCCCAGGATGCACGGGACGGCGCAAGCCGGCTCGCTCACCAGCGGTCGCTGGATGCTGAACCTGAGGGGTTCGGGGCCTCGGGGGCTTGGTGGAGCTTCAAACTGCGCACGCCATAGGCGTTCCTTTTATATTTAGATCTTACAGGGCCTCTGTGTGACCGCTCGGCGGATTTGCACTATCAACAAAAGCGCGGACGCGGGCGAGGATTGCGCGCAGCTCGGCGCTCTGGACCTCGGCGATCACGTCGTCGACCGTCGCAGTGTCCAGCTTCTTTTGGCGCGCAAGCTTCTCGGCAACAGCGCGGACAAATTCGCTCGGCTTGCGGAGCATGCGGCGAACGCACTCGCGCACCGTTGGCGGTTGTAGCAGGATGAAGGCGTTGGAGATCTGCTCGCTCTGTTGTTCGTCAGGCAGGGCGTCCTCGATCGGTACGCATCGCCGGATCCAGTCGAGGAAACCGCACGCCTTCAGTCGATCGAGTGCCTCACCGACGGCGCTACGCGACCGGTGTATCTTGTCCGCGATCCACTGGTAAGTCGGATCAAGCCGGCCGTCCTTACGGCCGCGCAGGCGAAGCAGGCAGCGCAGCACTTCGAGGCCGATGGAGCCCAGGGCGCCGTTGCGCTTGCCTGGTAGCTTGGTCTCATGGTCGAACGCCTCGGCCGCGCGCATCCGCGCGTTGTGTTCGGTCTTCGGAAACGTGTTGTGCGTCCGCCAGAGGGACACCTCGGACCCACCGGCATTGTGGCTGTTGCGGCGCACTGGCGAGCTTGACCGTGCGCGGTCGCGGATGCCGGTTGTGACTTCATTAAATGAGCGGGCGATGTTGCTCGTGCCGGAAGGAGCGCAGGGGGAAGTGGCGGCGGGCAGTGAATTCGACATCGTGTCGGCTCCCGAAGGAAGTCGATGGCAGGCATTCGGCCGTCACTTGCGACGTGGCGGCGGGTGCGGTTGCGTTGAGCCCGAAGGCTCGATGTCGAGGGTTTCCAGCTCCGGTGATTTTCCGGTGCAGCCCGCTTTTCGTTACGGGTTCCTGCGGGCTAGCGGGGGAGGGGCTCTCTTGTTCGCCGGGCAAGAACGTTGGAAATCCAAATGAAGGACTTCGTTCGTAATGCGGGGGGCACAGGTTCGAGTCCTGTAAGCGCACCATACTACAGAAGCGCGGTCGAGCAGGGCGAATTTTAAGATTTGCTCGCGTTGCGCTTGACTTGTAGGATAATGTTGCTCAGATGTTCTCACCGCAGCAATAGGCGGGGGATGGCATGGTCCAGACATCAGGCACCCGTAAGCGGAC
>Ga0308158_10004337_pt1 | contig 12024 bp, 9 predicted proteins | sample PhyBR2_FD_201038 | JGI IMG/M metagenome (GOLD analysis project Ga0308158, IMG submission 201038) | Phyllosphere microbial communities from UC Gill Tract Community Farm, Albany, California, United States - DLSLB.R2 | ecosystem: Host-associated > Plants > Phyllosphere > Unclassified | place: USA...
GAATCCACTTCTGAAAAAATGGTTTGGTTTATCTTTAGATGAAAATCTGGATCTGTCTCTCGCATTGTCAGTGATTGTACCGGAAGACCGTGAACGCGTGGTTGAAGCCATTTCGTCTGCACTTAGCAAAAAATCTGATGGTCATTATTTTATTGAATACCGAATCCAAAACAGTACAGACCAAAAGCCAAGGCTGCTTCAGGCCAATGGCAGGATTTTTTATGATCAGCAAGGCAATCCTTTGAGCCTCAATGGCACACTGAGGGATATTACAGAACAGAAAAAAGAGGAACAAAGGAAAGACGATTTTATGGGAATGGTAAGTCATGAACTTAAAACACCTATTACGTCACTTAAGATTTATCTTCAGGTTTTACAAAGGGAAGCTGCAAAAACAGAAAACATTTCTCAACAAAACATGCTTGAGAAATCTTTAAAGCAGGTTGATAATATGACCGGTATGATTAACGGATTTCTTAATGTTTCAAGGCTGGATTCTGGGCAGTTGCATCTGGAAAAAACATCATTTGATTTTCATTCATTGTTCTCTGAAATTGAGGACGAGTTACAGTCAACCATAACAACACATCATTTCGATTTTAAGGCATCCGAACCCATTTTGGTATGTGCAGACCGAGAAAAGATATCGCAGGTTCTTCATAACCTGATTGGCAATGCAATAAAATATTCTCCTAATGAAAGTGTAATCACTATAGCCTATGAGCCTACTGGGAATGACAGTTTAAAAGTCAGTGTAGAGGATCAGGGCAAAGGTATCTCTGAAGATGATCAACACCGGATCTTTGAACGCTATTACAGAATTAAGGACAGCAACAGTGGTTCAATAGCAGGTTTTGGGATTGGACTTTATCTTTGTAAAGAAATTGTTGAACTTCACAATGGCAGCGTAGAAGTCCAAAGTAAACTAGGAAGTGGCACTGTGTTTAACTTCTATTTACCTCTTGGAGAAAAAAATTGATTAAACTATTTCTGAAAGGCAAAGTATTTGGTAATTGGTTTCTTGGAAGGTGTCGAGATTTTTCAATATTACACTAAAATAATCATAATAATCAATGGCCAATAACCGCAAATCAATTTACAGTGCACTGGCTGCCAATCTTTTAATTGCATTAACAAAATTTATTGCAGGAGGATTTACCAACAGTGCTTCGATGATATCTGAGGGGATCCATTCAACAGTAGATACCACAAACCAGTTGCTGCTTTTGTACGGTTTAAAGAGGAGCAAGAAAGCACCAGATGAAGCTCATCCTTTTGGCTATGGGAAAGAGCTTTACTTTTGGTCTTTTGTTGTTTCGATTCTGATTTTTGCGTTGGGTGGCGCCTTATCCATATATCAGGGAATTAAACATATTATTGAACCTGAAATAATGAAGGATCCTTTCTGGAATTACATTGTTTTAATACTTTCATTGATCTTCGAAGGTTCTTCTTTGTTTATAGCTGTGCGAGAATTTAATAAGATACGCCAAGGTCTGAGATGGTGGGATGCCATTATTAAAAGCAAAGATCCTAGCAGTTTCCTCGTTGTTTTTGAAGATGGTGCGGCAGTGGCAGGCTTGCTGGTGGTGATGTTGCTTATGGGAATGAGCCATTCCTTACAGGTTCCCGAATTGGATGGATTAGCCTCGGTCATTGTAGGACTGATATTGGTTTTTGTCTCTCTTATCTTGGCACGGGAAAGCAGAAGCTTACTAATGGGAGAAGGCATTGCTCCTGAAACGAAAGATAGAATTGCTAAATTGGCGGAAAGCGATCCTGCTGTAGCTAGAACAAAAACAATCTTGTCAACTTATCAATCTCCTGAAGAAGTAATTTTAATGCTGATTGTAGACTTTGAAGATCATCTTGACACAGAAGAAATTACAGATGCCATACAGCGCATCCGTTCAACTATAAAAAAGGAATTTCGATTAGTACGCTTTGTGATTATTCAGCCAGAATAAACTTTCTTAATACGACTATTATGTTTTTTAAATCATCATTAATGCCAATTTCATTTTGTATAAACACACTTAAAAGCCTTCCTAAAATAGATTTGCACACAATTTGATAAAAAGGAATTTATACCAAAAATTAAAATATTATGCAATTTATAGATTTTACAAAAGATGCCTTCAGAAGACCTGACAATACCAATAAGTTTTTGCTGGATATCCCAAGGGATGAAGTTGGATTTGCTGAAATTGACATTCACAAAAAGACAGACAATGACAGCTATGAAGAAGCAGATTACGAAGTAATAGACGATTTGGACAAAATCACAATAATAATGAGAAACCCAGCAGATATCAGGGTCAAATATAATTAACACCAAAATCTTATAGAATTATAAAAAGAAACACCTTGATGACAAGGTGTTTTCTTCTTAAAAAATTTAATAAAATTTAGATTATGATAGTGAAATAATATACATGTTATTTAATAACAATCTTTGTTACAAATTCAGTTTTAGAATCATCGGATAAAACTTTTAAGAAATAAGTCCCAGCTGTAACATTGGTTACAATTTTGTTATTTGAAAATTTATCCTTTTTAACGATTCTACCAGTCATATCGGATACTTCAAAAGAGCCGAACTTTATTTTTGTTACAAATATTTCTCCTTTAGATGGATTTGGATATATTTTTGCGAATTCATCTTTTTCAGATACAGAGAGGGTTTCCTCTGGAAGATTTACTTTATAGAGTTCTGTACCAATAGTATCTGTACTTGAGGTTCTAGCGACAACATAAAGTTTGTCATTATATGCAACTAAGCTGGAACCCGATGCTATAGACGCCAACATTTTAGTTCCGCTATCTGTTCCATCTGTTTCCCAAATCTGTTTTACATTACTTGCACTTGTAGCAAAAAAGTAAAGCTTGTCTTTAACTACCACAAATTTTTCAGGAAAAGAACCTGATGTTCCGGGAATTATATCCTTTAGCATTTTGGTGCCTTGCTCTGTTCCATCTGTAACCCAAGGTTCTATTCCACTTGTTAAACCATCAGAAGCAGAAAAATAAACTTTCCCCTTGTACTCTGTAAAATTGTTGGGGTTAGATCCTGCTGTGCCACTAGAAATATTGATATCCTTCAAAATGACTGTTCCGGCCTCTGTTCCATCTGTAATCCAAGGCTCTCCTCCATTTCCTCCGTTGGCGTTAAAAAGGGTTTTACCCAATGCAGGACTGTACATCAGATACTGCGGATAAGAAGATGTCGTTGGATTTACATTTTTAACGAGAGCTGTTGATGTACCGTCAAACCCGTAAAGTTGAGTCAAAAGAGGATTTGCAGCACTTGTCACTTGGGCATTAGCCAAAATTTTATTAGGACCAAGACCAATATTAAGAACATTAAGGTTATCATCCGCAATAACTGCCTGACCTGAATTGTTCAGATAAAAAAGTCTTTGTGTGTTGGGCGTTACGTTTGCATTTGTAGCTTTGAAATATAATGTATTACCTAAATTTGTAAGATTTGAACTAAATTTTGCTGTAGATGAAACCAGTTGCACACCATTGGTCTCATCATACGACATCAATACTCCGGAAGTAGTGGTTCCATTGATAACCATACTTCCGCTGAAATATAATTTATTATTAAATGAATACAATGCATTTGGCGAAGAAGAAGAGTTACCAGGAACGATATCCGAAACCAATTTTGTTCCCGCCTCAGTCCCATCACTTTCCCATAGTTCAGAACCTATGGACGCACCATCTATTGTAGAGCTCGCAGAAAAATAAAGTTTGCCATTATAAATAGCAAAGTTGGAAGGTGTTGAATTCTGTACACCAGGAAGAATGTCCTTTACCAAAGTAAATGTGGTTTGAGCAGACATTAATCCGCATAATAAAAAAGCAAAAAAATTAATTTTTCTCATATTAGAAATTGTTAGTTAAAATTTTATAATTATTCTTAGTCATAAAGCTGTCACTTGTTTAAAAATTCGAACCTTATTTTGTCCAACTAAAGTATAAAGAGCAGTCCTAAAACAGAAATATTACACTGTCATAATTATAAAAACTTCCTCAATTTCGATACAAAAAAAATCAAAATAAAACATTAATAATCAATCATTTAAAAAAAAACATTTACCTCGTAATTATTGTAACAAACTGTAAGCTCAATTTCCTATTAACATTCCAGTTTTGATATGTTTATATTATAATTTGATCTATTTTTTTATGAGTTGAATAATAGATCTTCGTTTAACGTAAAATAATTATCATTCTTTTATTTTACAATATCTATACTTAAAAAAACTACTGAAAATGAAAATAAAAGCATAATTTTAACCACTAATTTATAGTTTGGTGTCAAAGTCCGTTTTTCTTCTCTGTATGATTTTTTTCACTTTTATCTTTGGTAAACCCATTGATCCTGAAAAAAAACAACTGTTTCAAAAGGCAACTTATGATTTGACACTAAAACCGGATAAGACTTTGGAAACACTAGATTATCTGGAAAAAAACTTCGCTCTGGATACGGACGAGAAAGAAAAAACTGACTACCTTAGAATAAAATCACTTTTTTTTCAAAATAATCTGAATGAAGCTTTGAAAAAAATCGCAAGTGATAATGAAAATCTTTCACCTGGCATTCTCATTCTCAAAAGAAGTATTTTAAACTATCTGAGTATCAAAACACCTTTTGCTAAAAAACATGAAAATAACAGTGATATTAATTTTTCACAGCAAATAAATGAGTTAATTGACAAAATCGAGCAAAATAAAATTACAAACCTATCAGTATCACTCTCTGATATATTAAAAAAAGCGACAACGTGTAATTTGCTTATTGCAAGGGAGAATCTTCTCAGTTTATTTACAATAGCAGGCTCAAAAGATTTCAAGTCATCCGAATATTTTTTAAAGGAAATCCAAAAACTCTACAATTCCGATGTAGAATTTCAGATTATCTATGGTAAATTTCTCATTGATAATAGCCGTCAGGAAGAAGCAAAGATTCTTATAGATTCGCTCCCAGAAGATTCTTTGGAACAATCTACCAATATCAATCTCAAATATGAATATTACGATCTGTTAGCCTCCTATTACTCCAAAACATCTTCCAATATTGGTTACAAAGAGTACAGCGATAAAAGCGAATCTATTTTAAAACTTATAGATCAAGCAAAATTTTCTGCAAAGAACAAATGGTTCAATATTATTGAGAACAATTATAAGGATGAAGAAAAATCTTTGTTGGAGAGCAGAAAAAGGATCTTGATTTATATTACTGTTGCTGGATTAATTATCTTTACACTATTATTAATTAGATTTTTTCAAGTATCGACTCAGATAAAAGAGTATCGAAGTTTCATAAATAAAATCAATGCTTTAAAAGAAAGGAAGGTAACACAACCACAGTCGATTCCGGAAAAAACCGAAAATATTTTATTGGAAAAACTCCAAAATTTTGAAAAATCTGAGGATTGTATCGATCCCAATATGTCATTGCAAAATCTTGCTAAAAAACTGGAAACCAATACAAAATACCTGTCAGAAGCAATTAATACACACAAGCAAAAAAATTTCAATGCTTATATTAATGAATTGAGAATCAATTACATCATCAATAAACTGAAAGAAAAGCCAATCTACAGAAGCTATAAAATCAAATATCTGGCAGAGGAAAGTGGTTTTTCCACGCACAGCGCATTTGCTGCAGTTTTCAAATCGGTTACAGGGATGTCACCAGCGAGCTACATCCAATTGTTAAAAGAGAAAGAAGAATGAAAAGATTTATTCTAATTACGATGTTGTTTTTTGGATTCTTCGGGTCTGCCAATGAGCCAGCTGTGGATGTAATTCTGACTAAAGCACAAAAGTTGATGCTGCAAAATCCTATGGAAGCTTTTCGTCTTGCAAAAACAGCGTTTGATAAAAAAAATCTAAGTCACGAGCAAAAACTCCAGTCATTATTTATATTGACAAACACGTCTAATATGTTGCAAAAGCCGCTAGACGTTATAAAATATGGCAATAAAGCTTTGGATATTGCTGATGACAATTGTGACGCAATAACCAAAGTCAAAATATTAGGTATCCTTGGAAATACATATCAGTCTTTACAACTCAATGAAAAAACGCGAGTTTACCTGGATCAGGCTGAGGCTCTTTTATCTTCACCAAAGATTTCGGATACGCTTAGTATGGTGAAAGGAAATATTTTCTATCTCAAGGCAATGAACTATTTCTATAGTCTTGACAGTGGAATCGCAATATCTTATTTCAACAAAGCAATCAATCAGTATCTGCAGTCCAAAAATCCTTTAGCAGAGATCAACATCAAAATGGCTTACCTGAATAAAGGATTTTCCTTGATTCAACAAAAGCAGACCAAGTTGGCACTGGAAAATCTCAATCTGGCGAGTATCAATATGATAGAGGCTTCCAATCGTTATCCTCCACAATTTGTAGAATTACAACAGTCATTTATCGAACTTGGAAAGGCCAAAATTCTGGCTTTGGAAAATAAACCTGATTTATCAAACGTGATTCTTTTTGAAATTCTGAAGCAAAGAAAAAATCAGGTAGCCAGAGACGATATAGAAAATGACATTTATGCACTACTGTCCAAAAATTTTCTACAGCAAAAAGACATTAAAAATCACCACTACTACGAATCTGTTTATAAAAAACGTGTTGCGGAAAGCAATCTAGCCTCAGCAAAATTAGTTAACCAATTAATTCTTCAGGAAGCAGCAAACAGTGCTTTAGAAAAACAGTCAATCAATAAAAATTATATATTACTAATTATATTTACTGCAACTTTTTTTACAATCATAATCGTATTTATGCTCATTAAAACAGTCAGAAAAGAGCAAATACGAAGGGTTTTAAGAAAAGAGGCCACCAGAAATATATAATATTGATATTCAAATATTTATCAATAAAATTTCACTGTCAAAATCATAAATTTTCTATAATAAAGCTATTCAATACTTTGCTTTCTATTAAAATCGGATATATTTTCGTCCTGTTTAAAATTTGAATAGAAATGAAGAAACTTTATTATTTGATCATTGCATTTTTTGCTATTGCAAATGCTGATCTAAATGCCCAGACTTGTAATACTGTAAGCTCCTTTCCTTTTAAGGAAACTTTTGAAGCTGACAGTCCAAGCCGTTCTTGTTGGACACAACAGGTAATTGGTGGGCACTACCCAAGTTATGATGGTTGGATCTATAAAAAAGGATCAGCAGGCGGTGTGGATTACAACATCGTGAATGCACACTCTGGGCAACTTAATGCTTGTTCTCAAATTGCAGCCAATTCCCCCGATGCAAAGGTTAGACTGATAAGTCCGACAATGGATATTACAGGATTACAAACGCCGACAGTTTCATTTTTCATGGGGCAGGAATCTTGGGGAATCTATCAGAATATCCTAAATGTTTATTACCGTGTCTCTCCTACTTCTGAGTGGAAAGTATTGAAAAATTTTATGTTCAATGTTCCAGAATGGAAACAAGCTGTTTTGAATCTACCAGAAAAATCGTCTGAGCTTCAGATTTGTTTTGAAGCGGTGATGAAGACTGGAAGAGCCAACGTTCTGGATGACATTGTTGTTGGTAATAGTGACAGTGTTGAAAATTATCCATCTGCTTGTGCACCATCTACGCCAAGCAATAATTTTGAAACAGGAGCTGGAGACTTAAAGCTTCTTTACCTTGCCAATGATTTCAATGTTGGAGCACATACCAACCTAACTATTACAGATATTATTCTTAATACTATTGACAAAGGCGGAATCCAGTCTTTTGCTATTTACATTATGGCTAGAGATGGTTATGGTTTGCCAAGCGGAACTATCAAAGCTTATGAAGGAGTAACACCAAACTCTGTTGCCGATTTGAATGTAAGAGATGGATTCACGTTCAGAAAAAACACTTTCAATCTTCCCGATCCTGTGGTACTTTCAGGTGGTGCTACGGGATCCAGATATTGGATTGTAGTAAAAGTGATTAACAATGATGAGACTAATGCATCTTTCTGGGAATCAACTTCTATTAGAAACAGTGGAAAGGAAATGTATTACAGCGGAGACGGACAAACCAACTGGAAACCGGTAACCAATGGTGCAGACGGGGTATTTACATTGATAGGAAGCTGTGTTGAAACTAATCCTACTGACAGTTATTGTCTTCCAAAATTCAATTTCCTCATGCCGATAGATAACGTGAAAATTGGAACTATCAACAACGCATCAACTGATAATGTTCCTTTTGAAGATTTTTCAGGAATCAAAACAGATCTTGAGAGAGGAAAAACCTATCCAATCCAAATCAATGCGCAAACTTATGACAGTACATCAAACCAGGCTATCACAGCATTTATAGACTGGAATCAAAATGGATTTCTGGGTGACGACGGAGAGATTTATCAACTTGGGCGAGTAAGAACATCTAATGGAAATACAATTACTTACCAACTTCCTGTTCCATTATCTGCTAATTTAGGTAATACAAGAATGAGAATTATCTCAGAAGCTGTTAATTATTCGACCTATTCTTGTGGAGTTTATGACCAAGGGCAGGCAGAGGATTATACCATAAATGTCCTTAAAGAAAGTCTTGCAGTATCTGAAACTGATAAAAAAATCAATACAATTATATTCCCAAATCCTACAAAAGATTTTGTAAATATCAAGAATGAGTCAAATCTGAAAATGGCTGAAATTTTTGATATGAACGGAAGAAAAGTTATGGAGTCTGTAACTAAAACAATTGATGTATCAAAGCTTACAACTGGTCAATATATCATCAGAATGACCTTTGATAATGGAAGTCAGGATACTCAGAAATTAATCAAAAAATAGTCTTCATAATTAATTATTTTATAATGATGATAGCCCTGTCTGTCTAGATAGGGCTTTATCTTAACTAACATTTCTACAACTATGAAAAAATTTTATCTATTGGCAATGATGATGATGACTGCTTCATCATTTTTCGCACAAACAACAGTTCCTCCGTACACTCAGGAATTTACTACTTTTCCATTGACAAATTGGTATATCGGTTATGCCTTCAATGCCAATGTTGGAAATGGGCCTACAGGTACATCATCCAATTATTGGCAACAAAAACCTTTTCTCGGTAACACTTCTGCAAACGACCAGTCATTATGTATGAATTTTTTCACAGCTAATGTTTCTGCTTGGGCTATTAGCAATGCTTTTGATTTATCTGGTGGTGAGTATGAAATATCCTTTGATTATGGTACTACCAACGGTCCATTTATGACCAATCCAAACGGACCTGCTCCACAGGTTGTATCAACAGACAAATTCAAAGTTCTGATAACTACTGATAACGGAACAACCTGGCAAGAACTAAAAAACTGGGACAATCCCAATATGACTATTTCTAATGAAAGAAATAAAATAACAATTGATGTTTCTACGTATAAAAGCAACAATATAAAGTTTGCATTCTATGCTTCTGATGGTACTACGTTTGTAGCAGATGCGAACTATCGTATTTACGTCGATAATTTCAAAGTTCAGGCAAAACAATCAATGGCTGTTTCTGATAGTAATAAATCTATTTTACAAGTCTATCCCAATCCTACAACTGATATAGTTTACATAAAAACAGACAAAGCAACACAAACTTTTGAGGTTTATGATTCTACAGGCAAAAAAATACAATCGACAACTTCAAAGAGTATCGATCTAAGCAAATATGTTAAGGGAACTTATCTCATTAAAATAATTTTCACAGATAATACTACATCTGTTCAGAAGGTTGTAAAGTTGTAAAAAATTGAAGTACGAAGATTCTACCGCCTGGGATAAATCATTCTGAAGGACTAGAATTTTGAAAATGATGAATTCTAAAGATTAAAATTAAAAAATAAATTCATAAAGTATAACTTGCTAATTGTATTGGATAATTATGATTTATCAAAAATATAAATCATCTTTTCAATAGGACGATTTATTTAGAATCTAAATTTTAATAGAAGCTTATTAATAAAATTTTAACAACTGATTATCAAGCAATTACTTATACGTTATGGATTTATCAACTTCAATAGGATTATTATATTTTCTTATAATGGTCTGCAGGTTCTTTACCTGTGCATTCAGTTCTTCGATATTGCTGATCTGTTTACCTCCGATATTAATATTCAGATTAGAGCTATTTTTCAAATTGGTTCTTTCAAAAGAAAAAGGATCGTTGTAAAAATCCATCAATAATTTTTTCTTTTGTTTTTCATTGATAACAACAGCCTTATTTCCAAAATTCGATTCCAGAAAATCATCCGTTGCAAAATTTTCTGAAAAGTTCTGATTTTTAACAAGCTTATAGATAAAGTTGCTCTTATCATCCTGAATTTCAAAAATTAATCCCGGTAACCCGCGAAATTTATAGGGACCTTCATTAAAAGGAATATCCTTACTGAACCATGCAATCCAATGCCGTCCTCCAAAATCAGCTGTCGCCTTCTGAAGATTATAATCATTATATTTTTTGGTTTCATTTTCAATTTTCCAATTGATGATATCAGTCGTTTTATAAGTATAATAGCCAAATTTGATATTAATGAAATTTTCGTTTTCAGAAGAACCGTTATTTCTTTTGACAATCTGACCGGTCATATCAACATGCTTATTATCCATGTTGCCAAATTTTTTATTTAAAGAATCCGCGATCAAAAGGTTTCTTCCATAGAATTTGGTTTCGTTTTTATTGATATCCAGTATCATATAGAATTTCTGGTGCTCATCTTCAGTAGAGTCCATTTTTAATTGTAATTCATAAATATACCTATGTGTTTGAGCCTGAAAATGACTTCCGATAAATAAGCAAAATAATATTATTGTTTTCATACTACTGGATATTTCAAATCAAATATAATTATTTATAGAACGTAGAATAAAGAAAAAATTCATTTGCACGTCCAAACTTGTAACCTGTTTATTTATTTAATAAAAAAAGACCGATTGTTCTATTTTTTATTTAACTTTGTCACGGATAAGAATTATTGCTAATGAAAACTCAAAAATCCGAAAATACCAAGCAGCTGATCATCGAAAAAACTTCGACCGTTTTTAACGTGAAAGGTTACGCTGGTACATCCATAAATGATGTAATGAGCGCCACCGGTCTTTCGAAAGGTTGCATCTATGGCAATTTTGAGAATAAGGATGAGATTGCATTAAGTGTATTTGATTACAATTTTGGTAAAGTAACCCAGCATATGAAAGATCGTATTTTAGCAACTGAAGATTCTATCGAAAGATTGCTGGTTTATCCCCATACCTACAAAAACTATTTCAGGTATCCCTATTTACAGGCGGGCTGCCCAATTTTAAATACTGCTACTGAAGCTGATGATACCCATCCATCACTCCAGAAACGCGTACAAAAAGCCCTGGACTTTTGGAAAACATCTATCGAAAATCAAATCAAACGCGGGATAAATAGAAATGAAATAAAAGCAGATACCAATCCGACCGAAATTGCAGTAGTAATGATCTCGATGATCGAAGGTGCGTTTATGCAGGCAAAGGTCAACAACCATATGAAAGAGCTTAATATAGCGATGTCTTTTTTAGAGAAAATGATCAGAAATTTGAAAGCATAATTTTTTTGCTTGTAAAAAGACCGATCGGTTTATTTTTTGACAATTAAAATATTTAAACAATACAATGGAAACATTTGATATTACCATAATAGGGTCAGGTCCCGGCGGATATGTAGCTGCTATCAGAAGCGCACAGTTAGGATATAAAACTGCCATCATTGAAAAGTATAATACTCTGGGGGGTACTTGTACCAATGTAGGTTGCATTCCTACCAAAGCGTTGCTGGACAGCACCCATCATTATTCAGATGCACTTAATAGTTTCGGAGCACACGGCATTGAATATTCAGATCTCAGGTTGAATGTTGAACAGCTTTTTAAGCGAAAAAGCGAAGTAGTGACCAAAAACACACAAGGTCTGGATTTCCTGATGAGAAAAAATAAGATTACGGTTTTCCACGGCTCAGGTTC
>Ga0308158_10004340_pt1 | contig 12022 bp, 14 predicted proteins | sample PhyBR2_FD_201038 | JGI IMG/M metagenome (GOLD analysis project Ga0308158, IMG submission 201038) | Phyllosphere microbial communities from UC Gill Tract Community Farm, Albany, California, United States - DLSLB.R2 | ecosystem: Host-associated > Plants > Phyllosphere > Unclassified | place: USA...
ATCCCGGCCCCCAAACAGTGTCGATGGGCAGCCCTGCCCATGCCGGGCTCCCCATGGACGCCGGGTGGAGACCATGAAAAAGGGGTCGATCCCAGGCGTTGCAAGAGCCTAGCATGGCGGTATGTGCCGGAATATCCGAACCCTCCACAACTTCGAGCCACACGCCACGTCCGAGGAAGTGCACGCGGCGGCGCTGCAGTATGTCCGCAAGATCAGCGGGAGCACCAAACCGTCAAAGGCCAACCAGGAAGCCTTCGACGAGGCCGTGCACCAGATCGCGCACATCACCCAGCACCTGCTGGATTCGCTGGTGACGCCGGCTCCCCCCAAGGACCGGGAGGCCGAGGCCGCCAAGGCCAAAGCCCGCGCCGCAGTCCGGTACGGCGCGGCCTGACCTGTCCGGAATCGGGGTTGGCTACTTGCCGAAGCTGCGCAGGCGCAGCGAGTTGGCCACCACCAGGACTGAACTGGCGGCCATGGCGGCGCCGGCAATCATCGGGTTGAGCAGGCCCAGTGCGGCCACCGGAATGCCCACCGCGTTGTAGAAGAACGCCCAGAAGAGGTTGGTCTTGATGGTGCCCAGGGTCTTCCGTGACAGTTCGATGGCCTGCGCCACCTGGGCGAGGTCATTGCCCATCACGGTCAGGTCCGCGGCTTCGATGGCCACGTCCGTTCCGGATCCCATGGCGATCCCAAGATCGGCCTGCGCCAGTGCCGCGGCATCGTTGACGCCGTCGCCGGCCATGGCCACCGTGGCACCCCCGGCCTGGAGCTTCCGCACTGCCTCCACCTTCCCTTCAGGCAGGACGCCGGCGTAGACATCGCCAGGAGCAATGCCGACGGCGGCAGCCACCCGGGCGGCCACCGCGGCGTTGTCCCCGGTCAGCAGGATGGGCCGCAGGCCCAGCGCCTTCAGCCGGGTGACGGCGGCGGCGGAGCCCTCCTTGACGGTGTCCCGCAGGCTGATGATCCCGGCCGGCGCGCCGTCCACCGCCACGCAGATGGCCGTGGCGCCCCCATCTTCAGCGGCCGCCAACTGGGCCCGCTGGCCGGCATCCAGGACAAGACCGTTCTGCTCCAGCCAGCCGCTGCGCCCGGCCATCACCTGCCTGCCCTCAACGGTTCCCGACACCCCGCCGCCCGGGGCGGAACTGAAGCCCTGCACCGACGGCAAGGTGCCGCCGTCGTTCGCTGTATGCGCGGAAACTGCCGCGGATGCTGCTGCAGCCGCGATGGCGCGGGCAACGGGGTGCTCGGACGCGGCCTCCACTGCCCCGGCGAGCCGGAGGACGTCCTGTTCCGCGAAGCCGGGGAACGCGGAGCTGGCGTCGACGGCCAGGATGCCGGTGGTCACCGTCCCCGTCTTGTCCAGCAGGATGGTGTCCACAGTGCGGGTGTCCTCCAAAACCTGTGGGCCCTTGATCAGAATGCCCAGCTGCGCGCCCCGGCCGGTTCCCGTGAGCAGGCCCACCGGGGTGGCCAGTCCCAGGGCGCACGGGCAGGCAATCACCATGACGGCGACGGCGGCCGTGAACGCCTGGCGCAGATGGCCGCCATCAGCGTCGGGGCCGGCTACCAGGAGCCAGAGCACGAAGGTCAGCACGGCGATGCCCAGGACCACCGGCACGAAGACGGCGCTGATGCGGTCCGCGAGCCGTGCAATCGGCGCCTTGCCGGTCTGGGCCTGCGACACCAGCCGGGCCATCTGGGCAAGGGTCGTCTCGGAGCCAACCCGGGTTGCCCGCACCAGCAGGCGGCCGGACGTATTAATCGTGGCCCCCGTCACGCGGCTGTCCGGCCCCACCTCGACCGGGACGGACTCACCCGTAACCAGCGAAGCGTCAACGGCGGATGCACCGTCAACCACCACGCCGTCGGTGGCGATCTTCTCGCCCGGGCGGACCACCAGGACGTCGCCCACCTGCAGCCGGTCCGCCGGGATCTTCTGCTCGCTGCCGTTGCGCAGGACCGTGGCGTCCTTGGCCCCCAGGTTCAACAGGGCCTGGAGGGCATCGCCGGCCTTTTGCTTGGCGTTCGCTTCCAAGTAGCGGCCCAGGAGCAGGAAGGTGGTGACCACGGAGGCCACCTCGAAGTACAGGCCACCGGACATGCCCTCCATCCCCGGGTGCTCCATCATCCGCGGGTCCGCCAGCAGCTGCCAGGCCGAGAACAGGTAGGCCGCAGCCACGCCCAGCGACACCAGCGTGTCCATGGTAGAGGCCAGGTGCCGGGCATTGATCGCCGCCGCCCGGTGGAACGGCCAGGCCGCCCACGTGACCACCGGCAGCGCCAGCACCCCGGCCACCCAGCCCCAGTTGGGGAACTGGAACGCGGGGACCATGCTGATCAGGAACACCGGGACGGTCAGGACTGCCGCGGCGATGAGGCGGGGGCGGAGCCGGGCGGCGACGCCGGACACTTGCTCTGCATGCTCGCTCGTGCCTCGCTGAGACGCGTGCTGCCGCAAGTCCCCGGCGTCGCCGCTCGTGGTCACCGCTGCAGGTGCCAGACGGTCCTGACCGATGCTCCGGCTGCCGTGTGTCGTGGTACGGAGTGTGGCCTTGTAGCCCGCGGCGTTGACCGTGTCCACCAACTGTTCGTCGGTGATGCCCTCCGGGGCCGAGACGTAGGCCGACTCCAGGGGCAGGTTCACTGTTGCCGCAACGCCCTCAAGCTTGCCGAGCTTCTTTTCCACCCGGTTGACGCAGGAAGCGCAGGTCATTCCCTGGATGTCCAGTTCGACGATCCGGGTTCCCGGCGGGTGCAGCAGTTCTTGGTGGCTCATGTCAGCTTTCAGGTGTTGGGAGGGTTTAGGCTTCGTTGGCGACCACCAGGTAGCCGGCCTCGGCAACGGCCTCCCCGAGATCGGTGGGTGAGAGTTCCTTGTTGGCGCTGATGGTCACGGTGGAGACGCCGCCGGCGTTCAGGTCCACCTTTACTTCCTCTACGCCTTCGATGGCTTCGAGTTCTTCGCTGACGGCCGACACGCAATGCCCGCAGGTCATGCCGGAGACGCTGATGGTTGTGGTGGTGGGGGAGGTGGTGCTCATGGCTTGCTCCTTTGGTAGGTTCCGGCGGTGGCCGGAGGTGGATTGCGGGGGGTCAGCGAAGCAGCCGGCCGATTGCGTCGGCGGCTTCCTTGACCTTGGCGTCGATGGCTTCAGCACGGGCGTCCGGGTCCGGCTCGGAGGCTGCACCCACCACGCAGTGGCCGATGTGTTCCTCGACCAGTCCGAGGCTGACTGCGTGCAGGGCCTTGGTGACGGCGGCAACCTGGGTGAGGATGTCGATGCAGTATTTGTCCTCGTCGACCATCCGGGCGATGCCCCTTACCTGGCCCTCGATGCGCTTAAGGCGGAGCAGGTATGCATCCTTGTTGCCCGTGTACCCGTGCTGCGGGGCAACGTCAGCCTCCGCGGGAACCTGGTCAGCTGCCGCGGCCGCAACGGCTTCTTCGATAGCGCTCATACAGTTAACATATACCCCTGCGGGGTATATGCGCAAGTACCCCTAGGGGGTATATCGGGCTACCAACTCCGGGCCTGCGGGCGGAGCTGTGTGGGGCACAAAAAAGCTCCGGAGTGCGTTATTGGGGGATACGCACTCCGGAGCAGCTCTTGGGCAATTCCGTCTTCCACCTAGGTGGATCGTCCTTGCTTGAATTAGCTTACGGGCTGGTACCGGCACTGCGCCAGCATCCCGAATAACTACTTTCGCTTTATTTTAACCGGCCCTTCAACGGTGCGGATTTTCCCGCGGTTGAAAGGCTAGGGACGGTCTTCGTGGGCTGGCATCCGGTAGGGGACCACCAGGACCGGCCGGCTTTGGTGGTGGCTCAGCCAGGCGCCAACCGAGCCGGTGAGGGCCTCCGAGAGCCGGTGCGAAAATCCGCGTTCCGAGGTGCCCACGATGATGATGGGGGCGTCGATCTCGGCTGCCACCTGTCCCAGGGCGCGGGCCGGATCCCCGGTGAGGGTGCGGAAGGACCAGTCCAGGGAGGCGCCGTCGGAGGCCAGTTTGTCTCCGACGGCCTGGACCTGCGCCTTCAGCTCCATTGCCAGGGCGGGCATGTCGTCATTGGCGTCCGGTTCCCGCGACAGCCGGTGGGCGGAGCGGGCAGGGTCCCATTCCACCAGGTAGCTGGCTTCGTCCACGTAGGCGCAGACCAAAGGCGTGGCCAGCCGCGCGGCCAGGGTGGCCGCGGTTTGAAGGACTTCCGGGTGCTGTTTAGGCATGATTCCCACCAGCAGCGGGGTGCCGTTGAAGTATTCCCCTGTCATGCGGCCCATTGTCCGCCCGGCGAAGGGGTGTGAACAGGTACGTTGGGCCCGGAAGGTTGCGAAGGTCCTCGTGCGCCTGGCGCGGAGCGGCTAGGAAACGGCAGGGTACGCAGTGACCACAACGTTCTTGCCCCAAGGGTCCTCGGTGTAGCAACTGATGAGGACCAGGCGGTTGGGCACCATGTCCCACACGGGACTGTCTTTGAGGCCGGACTTCAAGAACGTCGTGATGCTTTCCACCCGGTAGCTGATGGTCCCGGCAGCGGTTTCGACATCGAAGCGGTCCCCCACGGCGGCGGCTGAGCTGAGGTGGTTGAAGGGGGCGTCCGCGCCTTCCCAGCTGTGGCCGATGACGTAGGTGGTGTTGTTCGAACCACTGCCCGGAATGCCGAACGGCGTCAGCCAGTAACCATCCTTGGTGGCAGGGGGTTCAATGGTCCGGCTGGACCGGGCTTCCCCGTCCAGGTCCAGGGGATGGACGGCCACGTCGAACGCTGCGGATGGATACGTGATGCGGAGGGGCTGGGCAGCTGCCGGAAGGACCGGTCCTGCCGCAACTTTTGTCAGCTCCACGCCGGGGGTTTGGGCCGCTGCGGTTGGGTGCGGTGCTGCAACTGCAGCGGGAACGCCCGTCCCGGCGATGGGAGCCCCGGCCGCCGAAGCAGCTCCCGTCGAAGTGTGGGCGGAGGTCGCAGCGCCACCGGCAATAATCACAGCAGCCGCAGGACCTGTCCCAACGGACAGCGGCGGTGCTGGGTGGAAAAGCGGAGCACCAAGGGTGAAGGACAGGAAGGTGAGGACGCCGCAGAAGAGGATGGCCAGGTCCCCACGGTTCGACGTCCCCCAGGCGCGCCGCCAACTGCGCCGCCTGCCTGCCGCGTGCCGGCTCCGGTCCTGTGGCATGGCACTCCTCCTTGGTTAGCAGGATTGGCTGGATTGGAAGGAAGGCGTCCCGCCGGGCACTGGCAGGACGCCTTCCTTGTCAAGGGGCCACGGGTTTGTGGCGGACTGCGGTTACCCGGCGTTGTTCAACGGACGCGACCGGCGGCGGGCTGCCACGGCTGCGCCTGCCGCAGCAAGGGCTCCCACCCCTGCCAGCCAGCCCTGTCCGCCGTCGGAAGCTCCCACCGCGGTTTGGGCGTTGTAGCCCTGGTTGGTGCCCACGCTGACGGGCGCAGGTGCGGCCTTCGGTGCGGCGGCAACCTGCTTGGCGGGCGCGGGCTGTGCAGGAACCTGGGCCACCACAACAGGTGACTTCACCTCCGGCGCTTGCACGGCTGGGGTTTCTGCCGCGGGCGGTTCCACTGCCGGTGGGTCGACGACGGCGGGTGGCTGCACCACGGGCTGGTCAACGACGGTTGGCTTCTCGGTGGGCGGCGGAGTCACGGTTGGCTCCCCGGTGGGCGGCGGAGTCACGGGAGGATCGACGACGACGGGCGGCTGCTCGGCAGGCGGCGTCACCGGATTTGTGGCAGGAGGATCCACCACAACGGGCGGGTCGATCACTTCGCCGGGCGGCAGCGTCGCGCCGCACTCGTTGACGTAACGAAGCTTCCCGGCGTTGGTCCAGTTCTTTCCCTCCGGCAGCTTCGTGGTTGGAGGAATGATGTCATCAGGGTGCTGGTCGTGGCCGCCGGTCCCGTTGGCGTTGAATGACATCTGCGTGAGCGTCTTTCCGTCCCAGTGGCAGGCCACCACCTGGTCAGGGGCTGCTATGGCCGGCGCTGTGAGGCTGATCAGGCCGAGCCCCACCACCCCCAGTGTGGCTAAGGTGCGTTTCATCTCTTTCCCCATCTGTTTGAGAAACGGACCATGGCGGGGACGGGCCAGCGGTTGCGCCGTATGCCCCAGCAGCACGGTCAGCTTGCTTTGAGGTTTCAGGCTAGGAGGACCCGCAGGGGGCAGTCGCCAGTAGGGGGTACTCGTCTTTTCCAGCCCCTTGGCGGCCAAGTTACTTGCGGGTACCCGAAACGTTGCCGGGCCCCACCTGCTTCGCTGCCGGCACCTTGTCCGCCCCTCTGACCGTGCCTAACGTTTTAAGTGTCAGGGAGGGAATCGTGGAGATTTTCATGTGGTGGCTGGACTTGGACCTCGCCAGCAAGGAGTGGCTGCGACAAAACCTCCGTGCTGAGGAACTGCCGCTTCCGGTGCTTCAGGGCATCGCCGAGGCGGGAGGTCCCCATCCGGGCAATCCGTCAGCCGTGCTGAACTCGGCGGACTGGGACTTCATCGAGACGCAGTCGGAGTTCGTGGACTGACCCCCACCTGCCGGGAGGGGGAGTTGCGGGGCTGATAACCGTTGCGCGCCAACCGTTCCGGTGGTTGCATGGTCCGCATGGCAACGGCGGCAGAATCATTTGTCCTGGCAATCGGCACGAAAAAAGGGCTGTGGCTTGCCACAAGCCGGGACCGGCAGGAGTGGTCCCTTACCGGCCCGCACTTCCTCATGTCGGAGATTCCCAGCATCGGGATCGATACCAGGGAGGGCCGCACCCGGATTCTGGTGGGCGTGCGCAGCCCGCACTGGGGTCCCACTGTTGCCCACTCCGATGACCTCGGCGCCACCTGGACGGAGCCGGAACAGGGTGCCATCAAGTTCCCGGAAGACACCGGCGCGGCAGTCGAGCGCGTGTGGCAGATCTACCCGGACGCCGAGTCCCGCCCGGGCGTTGTGTGGGCGGGCGCTGAACCTATCTCGCTCTGGAAGTCCACGGACGGCGGGGAACACTTCGAGTTGAATCGAGGCCTGTGGGACCACCCGCACCGCAGTGAATGGGGAGCCGGTTACGGCGGGGCGGCGGCCCATTCCATCGTGGTTGCCCCTTCGGGCGAGACCGTCCACGTCGCCATGAGCACCGGCGGCGTTTACCGCTCGGCAGACGGCGGCACCTCCTGGGAAGCGCGCAACAAGGGGATCTCGGCCTACTTCATGCCGGACCCCAATCCGGAGTTCGGCCAGTGCGTGCACAAGATCGCCGCGGATGCCGCCGTCGAAGGCCGGCTCTACGCGCAGAACCACCACGGCGTCTATCGGACGGACGACAACGCGGACAGCTGGAACTCCATCGCCGGGGGGCTGCCCGCGGACTTCGGTTTCGTCATGCTGACCCATCCCCGCCGCGACGGCACCGCCTGGGTGATCCCGTTGAAGGCCGACGGCGAACGCATCCCGCCGGACGGCAGGCTCGCCGTCCACCGCACGGACGACGCCGGGAACACCTGGAAGCGCCTCAGCAGCGGGCTTCCGGAGCACGAATACAACAGCGTGCTCCGGGACGCGGCGTCGGTGGACACCGCCGAACCGGCCGGGGTGTACTTCGGCACGCGGGGCGGGGCCGTCTACGCGAGTGCGGACGAAGGGGAGACGTTCAGTGAGGTGGCTTCCCACCTGCCCGATGTCCTGTGTGTCAGGGCGGCAGTGGTGGCCGGTGCCTGAGGTTACGTTGCTGCTGCCCAGTGTCCTGCAGCCCCTGGCCGGTGGGCTGTCCGTACTGACAACGCCCGCCGACGGGCCGGTCACGGTGGCAAGCCTGCTCGATGCGGTCGCCTCTGACTATGCGGTGCTGGGCCGCCGGCTGCGTGATGAGACGGGAGCACTGCGAAGGTACGTCAACATATATATCGACGGCGACGAGGTGCGGCGGCTGCAGGGACTGGACACCGAGGTGATGCCTGGCCAGGAGGTCCTGGTAATCCAGTCCGTCGCCGGGGGCTGAGAGACCATCCATCCAGGGAAACCGACCTCACCAGGTACGGCAAGCTTAAGCCAAAATCGTTGACAATTTCGTCCGCGATCCGTACCGTCGGTTTCGTGCAGTGGTAATCAACTGCATCCATTCCTAGCGATGATGCGACAGGAAGGTACCGGGTGGCCGCGAGCCTGAGCCTCAAGGACGTCAGCCTGCACTTCGGCGGGGTCAAGGTGCTGCAGGACGTCAGCTTCGACGTCGAGCCCGGCGTCATCTTTGGCCTGGTGGGCCCGAACGGAGCCGGCAAGACATCCTTGTTCAACTGCATCAGCGGCCATTACCGGCCAAGTTCCGGATCGATTTCCATTGACGGAACCGAAGTTTCCGGCAGTGCCCCTTCCCGGATGGCCCACCTTGGACTTGCACGCACCTTCCAGCACCCGGCGCTCCAGCTGAACGCCACGGTCCTGCAGAACGTGCTCCTCGGAGGGCACACGCGGCTGCCCGGCGGCCCCGTCTCGTGGGCGCTCAGGATGCCCTACACCCTCCGGGCCGAGCGCGCCGTCCGTACCGAGGCGCTCGAACTCCTTGCCAAGGCCGGATTGGGCTGGGCGGCGGACCTGCCCGCCGACGAACTCTCCCATGGGCTTCATAAAGGCATCGAGCTTTGGCGTGCCCTTCTTTCCAGGCCCGCACTGCTCCTGCTCGACGAGCCTGCAGCAGGACTATCGCACGGCGAGGTGGAACAGCTCATCGCAACCGTCAAGCGCCTCCGCTCCGAGCAGGACATCACCATCATCATCGTCGAGCACCACATGGGACTGATCTCCGCGCTCACAGACCAGGTTGTGGTGTTGGACCACGGGCGCAAGCTCATGTCGGGCACAGCGGCCGAAGCGCAGTCCGATCCCCGCGTAATTGAGGCTTACATCGGGAAGGACGCCACGGATGACGCTGCTTGAACTCACGGATGTGACAGCGTCCTACGGGCCCGTGCAGGTCCTGGACGGGGTCTCGCTCAGCGTGCCGGACGGCGGGTCCGTAGGCATCCTGGGCGCAAACGGGGCGGGCAAGACCACCACGCTCCGCGCCATCAGTGGGAGTGTCAGGACCGGTGGGCAGATCAGGTTCGACGGCCGGGACATCCGGGGCCGCCGTCCGGACCAGGTGGCTGCGCTGGGCATTGCGCACGTGCCCGAAGGCCGGGGCACGCTGGGCCAGCTGAGCGTACGCGAGAACCTGATGGTGGGCGCCTACCTGCGCAAAGACCGGAAGGCCATCGCCGGCGACCTCGACTACTGCCTGGACCTGTTCCCGCAGCTGCAGGACAGGGTGGTTTCACGGGCAGCGGCACTGTCCGGCGGCGAACAGCAGATGCTCGCGGTGGGCCGCGCCTTCATGGCCAAGCCCAAACTGCTGCTCCTGGACGAAGCCTCACTGGGTCTGGCGCCCAGCACTGCCAAGGCGGTCTACCAGGCCATCCGCCGGCTGCGGCTCGAGTCCGGGATCGCCATGCTGGTGGTGGAACAGAACGCGAACCTCGCGTTCTCGCTGGTGGACACTGCCACCGTCCTGGAGACGGGCCGCAATGTCCTCACCGGCACCTCGGCTGAACTCAAGGGCATGGACGCAATCCGCCGCGCCTACCTGGGGGGTTGACCGGCATGGGAACTTTCATCCAACTCGTCGTCGACGGCCTCGCCACCGGCTCCATCTACGCCGCCCTGGCCCTGGCAATCGTGCTGGTGAACCAGGCCACCGGCCTGATCAACTTCGCGCAGGGCGGCATGGCCGTGCTGTCCGCCTACATCGCCTACGTGTTCGTCCAGCTCGGCCTGCCGCTCATCCTGGCCATCCTCATCTCAATCGTGTTTTCATTCCTCTTCGGGGCACTGGTGGAGCGCTTCCTGATCCGGCGGTTTGAACGGGGTGATCCGGACACCGCAGTGGTCGTCACCATCGGCCTGCTCACCCTCGTCACCGGCATCTCCGCTGTCCTGTGGGGCTACAACAACCTGGGCTTCCCGTCGCTCTTCCCGCTGACCAGCGTCGAGATCCTGGGCGCGGTAGTGAGCGTCAGGTCCCTTGCCACCGCCGTGACCATCGTTGTGATCATGGTGGTCCTGCAGCTGCTCTTCCTGCGTACCAAGCTGGGATTGGCCCTGCGCGCCGTTGCCGACAACCCGGCGTCGGCCGCTTTCTCCGGCCTGCCGGTGGGCCGCCTCCTCATGGTCGGCTGGGGGCTTGCGGCCACCCTGGGGGCGATCGCCGGCGTCCTGGTGGCTCCGCAGCTGACCCTCACACCCGGCATGCTGGACACGGCCCTGGTCTACGCGCTCGCCGCCGTGATCCTCGGCGGCCTGACCAGCCCCATCGGCTGCGTGGTGGCGGCGTCCGCGATCGGTGTCCTGGAGAACCTGGTGGCCGTGTACATTCCCCTGATCGGCCACGACCTCAAGATCGCCGTGCCCTTCGCACTGATCTTCGTCATCCTCATCGTTCGTCCCCAGGGCCTGTTCGGCAGAAAGGTCGTGGTGAGGGTCTGATGAATGCCGCAGCCGCCACCGCACGCAGGCCCTGGGTCCGGATTGTCCTCGCCGCCGTCGTGGCCATAGTGCTGATCGTGGCCCCACTGGCCCTGCCGGCCTTTGCGAACCAAACGCTGGTCCGCATCGGTGTCTATGCCGTGGCGGTGCTCGGGCTGAACATCGTGATGGGCTACACGGGCCAGGTCAACCTAGGGCAGATCTTCTTTGTAGGCCTTGGCGCCTACGTCACCGCGTACGGCGTCAACCATGGCTGGAACATCCTGCTGGTGTTCGTTGCGGCCTGTGCCATCGCCGGCGTGGTGGGGCTGCTGGTGGCGCTCGCCGCCGCACGCCTCGGCGGCCTGGCCATAGCGATGGTCACCATCGCCCTGCCCATCGTCGGCGTGCCCCTGGCCAAACGCCTCTCCGAGTTTACGGGCGGCTCCCAGGGCATCTCCGCGCGGTTCACCGATGCCCCGGACTGGTCCGGACTGGCCAACGACCAATGGCAGTTCTACATCGTGCTGGTAGTGACGGCGGGAGCATTCCTGCTGGCCCGGAGCCTGGTCCGCGGCAAGTACGGGCGGGCTTTCGCAGCGGTCCGGGAAAATGAGGCTGTTGCCGCCTCGATGGGCATTTCGCCCTACCGAACCAAGGTCCTGGCCTTCACCATCGCTTCCATTTTCGGCGGTGCAAGCGGCTTCCTGTACCTGGCAGCAGTGCAGTACACCTCTCCGGAAACCCTCAGTTTCGGGCACTCCATCAGCCTCCTGGCCGCCATGGTGATCGGCGGGGCCGGAAGCATCGCCGGTTCGCTCCTGGGCGGCGCGTACTACGTCTTCGTTCCGCAACTGACCAACGCAATCGATCCCAACCTCACCACCGTCAGCCAGGGTGCCATCCTCCTCGCAGTGCTGTTCCTGCTGCCCGGCGGCCTGGTCAGCATCCCCCGGGTGGTACGCAGGCTGGTCCGCCGGACCGGCACCCGCGGATCCGCCACCACCCGCGGCTCCACCGCCGGCCCCGCAGCGGATACCACCCAGCAGACCGCTCCAGCCCACCATCCGGTACCGGATGCTGCGCCGGAGGGACACGAACAAACAGAGAGGCAAGATGGACCATGAAGATGAGAAAGAAGCCACGCGCGGTACTTGGCGTCGTTGCCGTGGCGGCCGCCGTCGCGCTCTCCCTGTCCGGTTGCAGGGGCGACAGCGGCGGGCAGGGCGGAGGCTCCGCGTCCTCGCCGGGGATCACTGACTCGGCGATCACGCTTGGGATCACCACTCCGCTCAGCGGCGCAACCGCCGGGCCGGGCAAGTGCACCGTCGCCGGGGTCTCGGCCTACTTTGGTGCCGTGAACGCAGCGGGCGGGGTGAAGTTCGGCGACGGCAAGACCCGCACCGTGAACATCAAGTCCTACGACGACGCCTACGACCCCCAAAAGTCCCTGGCCAACTTCCAGCAGATGGTGTCCGACAACGTGTTTGCTGCCACCGCCGGCCTGGGAACGCCCACCAACCGGGCG
>Ga0308158_10004343_pt1 | contig 12019 bp, 8 predicted proteins | sample PhyBR2_FD_201038 | JGI IMG/M metagenome (GOLD analysis project Ga0308158, IMG submission 201038) | Phyllosphere microbial communities from UC Gill Tract Community Farm, Albany, California, United States - DLSLB.R2 | ecosystem: Host-associated > Plants > Phyllosphere > Unclassified | place: USA...
CGCAACGATCCGGGAACGCCGCGCAACCTCGTGGGTCGCAGGCCCGTTCGGGTGCGCCCGCACGCACCCGCGTCGCCGCGGGCACGCGACCGGGCCAGCGCGCTGGCTCGGCCGGTGCCGCCTCGAACCGTCGTTCCCAGCCAACGCCCCGAGGACCGCTCGTGCCTCGTGCGCGGGTAGGAGACCCACGCCGCCGGCAGAGGTGGTTCATGGCCGGCGTCCTCGCAGTCCTCGTGGGCTTCACGGGCCGGCTCGTGTCGATCCAGATCATCCAGGGTCCCGAGCTGGCGGCCGCCGCACTCGAGCAGCGGCTCGTCAGCGGCACGATCCCCGCGGGCCGCGGCGACATCCTCGACGCCGACGGCAACGTCCTCGCGACGTCAGGGGAGCGGTACCACATCAAGGCAGACCTCACGCTCGTGCCGACGTGGAAGCACGTCGTCGACCGGGAGATCGCCGGCACTGGCATCGAGGCTGCAGCCGAGGTGCTCGCGCCGCTCCTCGGCGTCAAGCCCGCGGAGCTCGCTGCCGACCTCGTCGGCACGAGCCGCGGCAAGTACATCGCCAAGAACGTCCTGCCGGACACCTGGCAGGCCGTCAAGGCGTTCAACATCACGGGGATCGCGGCCGAGCGCACGAGCGTGCGCGAGTACCCGAACGGTACGACGGCGGGCAACATCATCGGCTTCGTCAACTCTGAGGGCGTCGGCTCCGCCGGCGTCGAGCAGACCTTCGACGACGCCCTGCGCGGTACGCCGGGCTCGTACGAGGTCGAGACCGGCCTGCGTGGGCACCAGATCCCGACCGGCGAGCAGGAACGCACCGAGGCCATGCCCGGTGAGGACGTGCGGCTCACCTTGAGCGGCGACCTGCAGTGGAAGGCGCAGGACGCGATCCAGCAGGCCAAGCGAAAGACGGGAGCGACATACGGCTTCGCGATCGTCCAGGACGTCAAGACCGGAGCGATCCTCGCGCTCGGCGAGACAGACACGGTCAACCCGGGCGACCTGAGCTCGTCGGACCCGTCGACCTGGGGTTCACGGGCCGTGTCGAACGTCTTCGAGCCCGGCTCGACGGCGAAGGTCATCACGATGGCCGCGGCGCTCGAGACGGGCGTCGTCACGCCGACGAGCAAGTTCGAGGTCCCCGACGCCTACGTGACGTCGAACGACCAGACGATCCGCGACTCCCACGAGCACCCCGTCCAGAAGATGACGGTCGCGGGCATCTTCGCAGAGTCCTCCAACACCGGAACGGTGCAGATCGGCGAGAAGCTGCCGAAGCAGGTGCGTTACGACTACCTGTCGAAGTTCGGCTTCGGGAAGCGGACGGGTGTGGGCCTGCCGGGCGAGTCGCCGGGCATCCTGCACCCCGTCGAGAAGTGGGACGGTCGCACGCAGTGGAACGTCCTGTTCGGTCAGGGCGTCTCCGTCAACGCCATCCAGGCGAACGAGGTGTTCTCGACCATCGCGAACGGTGGGCTGCGCGCGCAGCCACACATCGTCAAGGAGTACGTCGCCCCAGACGGTACCGCCACCCCGTACGAGGTCGGGGAGCCGGTCCGCGTCGTCTCCGAGAAGACCGCCGACACGGTCCTGGCCATGATGGAGAGCGTCGTCTCCGAGGGCACCGGTGCGCTCGCCGCGATCCCGGGATATCGCGTCGCCGGGAAGACGGGGACCGCGCAGGCGGCCAACCCGCACACGGGAAAGCTCGACCACTTCGTCGCGTCGTTCAACGGTGTCGCCCCCGCGGACGACCCACGGGTCGCCGTCTCCGTCGTCCTGTACTACCCCGAGCTCCAGTACGGCGGGGTGGTGGCCGCCCCCGTCTTCTCGGACGTGACGGCGTTCGCGCTGCAGCACCTCGGGGTCGAGCCGAACGACTCGAAGCCGAAGAAGTTCCCTCTCGAGTGGTGACCCTGCACATTCCTCACACGTGCCGCCGGGTCGGGTCCGAGGCCCGGGCCGGCGTGCACCAGATAGGTTCTGCTCCGTGAGTCTCTCGCGCATCCTCCCGCCGGACCGCCGACAGGTCCAGGTCGCCGCCCTCGCCACCCTCCCGGGTGTGCGTCTCGACGGTGGTGCGACGGTCACCGTCTCGTCGGTCGTCCTCGACAACCGCAGGGCCGTGGCCGGCGACCTGTTCGCCGCCGTGCCCGGCGCTCGCGTGCACGGTGCTACCTTCGCAGCGGACGCCGTGCGCAGGGGGGCGACGGCAGTCCTGACCGACGCGGCGGGCCTGCAGGTCGTCCGGGACGCTGGCTGCGACGTACCGGTCCTCGTGGCCGAGGACGTGCGCGCGGTGCTCGGTGCGGTCGCGGCGACGGTGCACGACGAGCCTGCTGCCGCGATGACGACCTTCGGGGTGACGGGCACCAACGGCAAGACGACGACGACGTTCCTGCTCGACCACGCGCTGCGTGCGCTCGGGCGCCGCACAGGGCTCGTCGGGACGGTCGAGACGCGCTTCGGCGACACGGTCGTGCCGAGCACGCTCACGACGCCCGAGGCGCCGGAGCTGCAGGGCTGGCTCGCGGCGATGGTCGCTGACGGCGTGGACACGCTGTCGATGGAGGTCTCGTCGCACTCGATAGCGATGCACCGCGTCGACGGCATCGTGTTCGACGTCGTCGGGTTCACCAATCTCAGCCAGGACCACCTCGACTTCCACGGCACGCTCGAGGAGTACTTCGCGACGAAGGCCGAGCTGTTCGGACCGGAGCGGGCACGTCGCGCTGTCGTCGTCGTCGACGACGGGTGGGGCGTGCGCATGGCGCGCGAGGCCCAGGTGCCCGTCACGACCGTCTCGACCACGGGGGCGGACGCGGACTGGACCGCGCGCGACGTCGAGACCGCGCCCGGCGGGACGCGCCTGACGCTCGTCCACCGCGACGGTCGTCGAGTCCCGACGCGTGTCGCCCTGCCGGGCAGCTTCAACGTCGCGAACGCCGCGCTCGCGTGCGTCATGCTGCTCGAGTCCGGCATCGCCGCGGAGGAGCTCCTCGCCGCGCTCGGGCCGGACGGGTTCGACGCCCGCGTGCCCGGACGTATGGAGGTGCTCGCGGACGCGCCCCGCGTCGTCGTCGACTTCGCGCACAACGCTGATGCGCTCGAGCTCGCGCTGCGCTCGCTGCGGTCCACGACGCCCGGGCGCCTCCTCGTCGTCTTCGGCGCGACGGGGGAACGCGACCGCGGCAAGCGTCCGCACATGGGTGCGGTCGCCGCGCGATGGGCCGACGTGGTCGTCGTCACGGACGACGACCCGCACGGCGAAGCGCCGGCGCCGATCCGCGCGGAGGTGCTCGCAGGAGCGCGTTCCACGACCGGACGCGAAGGTCCCGGACCTGAGATACTCGAGATCGCGCCCCGCGCGGAAGCGATCCTGCAGGCGGTCCTCACGGCCGCTGCCACGGACACGGTCCTGCTTGCGGGGCGCGGCCACGAGACGGTGCAAGAGGTCGACGGTGTCGACCTCCCGTTGGATGATCGGGTGGAGGCGCGGGCCGCGCTGGCTGCCCGGAGCACCGGGCGTGAGCCCACGGTGCCCACGCCGCACGACGAAGGAGACACGCACGCATGATCGCGCTCAGGGCCGACGAGATCGCCCGCCTCACCGGGGGCAGGCTCGTCGGTGACGGCGACGCCGTCGTCACCGGACCGGTCGTCGTGGACTCGAGGCTCGTCCAGCCGGGCGGGCTGTTCGTCGCGTTCGCCGGCGAGCACGTCGACGGCCACGACTTCGTCGCCCAGGCGACGGAGGCCGGCGCTGCCGTCGTGCTCGCAGGGCGAGAGGTCGGCGCGGCGTCGGTCGTCGTGGTGGACGACGTCCAGGAAGCGCTCGGGCATCTCGCTCGTGAGGTCCTCGCGCGCGTGCGCTCACGCGGGGAGCTCAAGGTCGTCGCCGTGACCGGCTCGGTCGGCAAGACGACGACGAAGGACCTCATCGGCCAGGTCGTCTCGGCCGAGGGGGAGACGGTCGTGCCGCGCGGCTCGTTCAACAACGAGATCGGGCTGCCGCTCACCGTGCTCCAGGTGACCGGGACCACGCGCTTCCTCGTGCTCGAGATGGGTGCCGACCACGAGGGCAACATCACGTACCTCACGGGCATAGCCCCGCCCGACGTCGCTGTCGTCCTCGCGGTCGGCACGGCACACCTCGGTGAGTTCGGCGGCGTGGAGGCGATCGCGCGCGCGAAGAGCGAGCTCGTCACGGGCGCTGCCGAGGGCGGCGTCGCCGTCCTCAACGCCGACGACCACCGCGTCGCAGCGATGGCGTCGCTCGCTGCGGGCGACGTCGTCACGTTCGGAACGGTCTCGGGCGCGCACGTCGCGGCCGAGGACGTCCGGATCGACCGCGCGGGCCGCGTGTCGTTCGAGCTCCGGGCAGGCGCGGCGAGCGCGGCCGTGAGCCTCAGGCTCGTCGGCGAGCACCATCTGTCCAACGCGCTGGCGTGCGCGGCGGTCGGCCTGCAGCTCGGCCTCGACGTGGCGCAGGTCGCCGAACGCCTGAGCGTCGCGACGGCGCTCAGCCCGCACCGCATGCACGTCGTCGACCGTCCCGACGGGGTGACCGTGATCGACGACTCGTACAACGCGAACCCCGACTCGATGCGCGCCGCGCTCAAGACGCTCGCCGTCGTCGCGGGCCGCGAGCGACGCTCGGTCGCGGTGCTCGGCGAGATGCTCGAGCTGGGCGACGAGAGCCGCGAGCGGCACGACGAGGTCGGTCGGCTCGCGGTGCGGCTCAACATCAACCTGACGATCGTCGTCGGCGCGGGCGCGTGGGCGATCTTCGACGGCGCCCAGATGGAGGGGTCCTGGGGCGACGAGGTCGTCCAGGTCGACGACCTCCAGGCCGCGGAGGATCTTCTTGCGGGCTACCTCCAGGAAGGTGACGTCGTCCTCGTCAAGGCGTCGAACGGCACGGGGCTGTGGCGGCTCGCGGACCGGCTCGTGGGGGCAGCCGCATGATCGCGATCCTCGTCGCGGGAGGCACGGCGCTCGTGCTGTCGCTGTTCCTCACCCCGCTGTTCATCCGCTACCTCGTGCACAAGCAGTACGGCCAGTTCATCCGGCAGGACGGGCCCACCGCGCACTTCACCAAGCGAGGCACCCCGACGATGGGCGGCGTCGTCATCATCGGCTCGGTCCTCGTCGGCGTCGCGGCGTCCGCGGTCGCTGCGGGCAGGCTCCCGAGCGTCTCGACCTTCCTCGCGCTGTTCCTGATGACGGGCCTCGGCCTGGTCGGGTTCCTCGACGACTTCATCAAGATCTCCCGCCAGCGCAGCCTCGGGCTGTCCGCGCGCGGGAAGATCATCGGTCAGGGCTTCGTGGGGATCGCGTTCTCGGTGCTCGCGCTGAACTTTCCCGACGCCAGCTTCCGGACGCCTGCGTCGACGAAGATCTCGTTCGTGCGGGACACGGGCATCGACCTTGCCTTCGCAGGCGCCACTATCGGCCTGATCCTCTTCGTGCTGTGGGCGAACTTCCTCATCACGGCGTGGTCCAACGCGGTCAACCTCACCGATGGTCTCGACGGGCTCGCGACCGGGGTGTCGCTGATGGTGTTCGGTGCTTACACGTTCGTCGGGATCTGGCAGTGGAACCAGCGCTGCGCCGTGCTGACGTCCGCGGGACCGAGCTGTTACGAGGTGCGCGACCCGTGGGACCTCGCCGTCGTCGCTGCGGCGATCACGGGTGCGCTGTTCGGCTTCCTGTGGTGGAACGCCTCACCGGCCAAGATCTTCATGGGGGACACCGGTTCGCTCGCGCTCGGTGGTGCGCTCGCGGCGCTGTCGATCCTCACCCGGACGGAGATCCTCGCGGCCATCATCGGCGGCCTGTTCGTCGTGATCGTCATGTCGGACGTCATCCAGATCGGTGGCTTCAAGCTCACCGGCAAGCGTGTCTTCAAGATGGCGCCCCTGCACCACCACTTCGAGCTCTCGGGCTGGGGCGAGGTGACGATCGTGATCCGGTTCTGGATCATCGCAGGCCTCTTCGCGGCGCTGGGGATCGGCCTGTTCTACACCGAGTGGGTCGCCGGATGGTGACGTCGGGTCACCCTGGCACGCCCTCCGGACCCGAACTCGACACCGCGCGCGTCCTGGTCGCGGGGCTCGGTGTCACTGGCCGGGCCGTCGCCACGGCCCTCGCAGGTCGCGTGGCGGCCTTGACCACGCTGGACGCGACGGCGTCCGACGCGGACCTCCATGACGGTGCGGACGTCGACCTCACGACGGTCGATCTCGTCGTCGCGTCGCCGGGCTGGCCGCCGTCGCACCCGCTGCTCGCCGCCGCTGGGGCGGCCGGCGTGCCGGTGTGGAGCGAGATCGAGCTCGCGTGGCGACTGCGGGTGGACCGTGCCGCAGGCGGGGGGCCGGCACCCTGGCTCGCTGTCACGGGGACCAACGGGAAGACGACGACGGTCGGCATCCTCACGTCGATGCTGGCCGCAGCTGGGCTCGCGGTCGCCGAGGTGGGCAACGTGGGGCGTCCGGTCGTCGAGGCGGCGGTCGACCCGTCGGTCGACGTGCTCGCGGTCGAGCTCTCGAGCTTCCAGCTGCACTTCACGCACACGATGTCCGCCGAGGCGGCCGCGGTTCTCAACGTCGCGACCGACCACGTCGACTGGCACGGTTCCGCCGACGCGTACGCCGCGGACAAGGGCCGCATCTTCGAGCGTGCCCGGGTCGCGTGCGTGTTCAACGTCGCCGACGCGACGACGCGCCGTCTCGTCGAGGCAGCCGATGTCGCCGAGGGCGCGCGGGCCGTCGGTTTCACGCTCGGCTCGCCGGGACGTGCCGAGATCGGGCTGGTCGAGGACATCGTCGTCGACCGCGCCTTCCACACGCACGCGGACGACCCGGGGCGGCACGGCACCGCCGAGGAGCTGCTCACCCTCGCGGACCTCGAGCACCTCGGGGGTCCGGACGGCACGGTCGCGCCGCACGTCGTCGCGAACGTCCTCGCGGCCGCTGCGCTCGCCCGCGCCTACGGTCTGTCCGCCGACGACGTGCGACGCGGTGCGCGGTCGTTCCGCCCTGGGCGGCACCGCATCGAGACCGTCGCGTGCGCGACGGTCCCCGGCGGCACGGTGAGCTTCGTCGACGACTCGAAGGCGACGAACGCGCACGCTGCGTCCGCGTCGCTCGCGGCGTTCGCGCCCGGGACGGTCGTCTGGGTCGCGGGCGGCCTCGCCAAGGGCGCGACGTTCGACGACCTGGTGCGGGTCCGCCGCGACAGGCTCCGCGCGGTCGTCCTCATCGGGGTCGACGCGGGCCCTCTCGCGGAAGCCATCGACCGACACGCCCCAGATCTCCCCGTCGTGCGTGTCGATCCTGGCGAGACTGGGACCGTGATGGCGCGCGCCGTCGCCGCGGCTGCCAGCCTGGCGCAGCCGGGTGACACGGTCCTCCTGGCGCCGGCGAGCGCCTCGATGGACCAGTTCCGCTCGTACGCGGAGCGTGGCGAGATGTTTGCCGCGGCCGCGCGCGAGCACAGCAGCGACGGTGAGTGAGGAGGTGGCGACGCGGATGGCGACCGACCGCGCGACCTCTTCGACGGGTTCCGGCCCGGCCCGGGCCGAGCGTGCGCCCCGCCGTCCGTTCTTCGGCTTCCTCGACAGCCCTGTGGCGAGCTACTACCTCCTCGTCGGCCTCACCGCCCTGCTGGTGCTCATCGGCCTCGGGATGGTGCTGTCCGCGTCCTCGGTCAAGTCGCTCCAGCGCGGCGACTCCCCGTACGAGATCTTCCTCGGGCAGGCGCAGTACGCAGCGTTCGGCACGATCGCCCTGGTGGCTGCGAGCCGGATGCGTCCTGCCTTCTACAAGAGGGTCTCGTGGGCCTTCCTGTTCGCCGCGATCGGTATGCAGCTGCTGATCTTCACCCCTCTGGCGCGCTCGAAGGGCGGCAACACGGGCTGGATCTACCTCGGCGGTTTCACCGTGCAGCCTGCCGAGATCGCCAAGCTTGCGCTCGCGATCTGGCTCGGTACGGTCCTCGCACGCAAGGCGCGCCTGCTCCACCAGTGGGGGCACGTGTTCATGCCGGCGGTGCCGGTCGTCGCCGTCGTCGTCGGCCTGGTCTTGACCGGTCACGACCTGGGGACCGCGATCATCCTGCTCATGGTCGTCGCCGGTGCCCTCTGGATCGCCGGAGTCCCGGGTCGGATGTTCCTCGCAGGTGGCGCCGTCATGGGCGCGGGCGTCTGGGCGCTCGTGGCGTTCCAGGGCAACAGCAACCGTCTGGGGCGCATCGATTCGTGGCTCAACGCGGCGTGCGACCCGAGCGTGGCGACGTGCTACCAGTTCATCCACGGGAAGTGGGCGCTCGCGTCGGGCGGCCTGTCGGGCGTCGGGCTCGGTGCGGGCAGCGAGAAGTGGCTGTACCTGCCTGAGGCGCACAACGACTTCATCTTCGCCGTCATCGGTGAGGAGCTCGGCCTGCAGGGCACGGTGCTCATGCTCGTGCTGTTCGGTGCGCTCGGCTACGCGATGTCGCGTGTCGTGGTGCGGCACCCTGACCCGGCCGTCAAGGTGACGACGGGCGCGATCTGCTGCTGGATCGTCGGGCAGGCGCTCGTGAACATCGGCGTCGTGATCGGCGCGCTGCCGGTCATCGGCGTCCCCCTCCCGCTCGTGTCGGCGGGCGGCTCTGCGCTCATCATGACGATGGCGGCACTCGGGGTCGTGATCAGCTTTGCCCGGGACGAGCCGGGGGCGCGCGAGGCGCTCGCTGCTCGGTCCGGGACCGTACGACGGTCGCTCGCGGTCGTCGGCGGGTCGGTTCGTCGTCGTCGGAAGGACGCGTGAGACGTGGTTGAGTCGGTGCTGCTTGCCGGAGGAGGGACCGCTGGGCACGTCAACCCGATGCTCGCGGTGGCGGACGAGCTGCGGGCACGGCACCCGGCAGCGCGGCTGACGGTCCTGGGGACGCAGGAGGGACTCGAGTCGCGGCTCGTGCCCTCCCGTGGCTACCCGATGGCGGTCGTGCCTCGGGTCCCGCTGCCGCGCCGTCCCGGCGCAGACCTCTTCTCCGTGCCGCGGCGGCTGCGAGCGGCGGTTGCCGCCGCTGCGCGCGCGATCACGGAGAACGAGGCGCAGGTCGTCGTCGGGTTCGGCGGATACGTGTCGACGCCCGCGTACCTCGCGGCCCGCCGGTTGGGCGTCCCCGTCGTCATCCACGAGCAGAACGCCCGTCCTGGGCTCGCGAACAAGCTGGGCGCCCGGTGGGCCAGGTCTGTCGCGGTGACGTTCCCGGGGACGCCGCTGCGTGGCGGCATCATCACGGGGCTGCCGCTGCGCCGGGAGATCGCGGAGCTGGTCCGCGCCCGCGAGGTGGACGCCGCGCGGGTGCGCCGCGAGGCGGCGGCGACGCTCGGGATCGACGCGGACCGAAGGACGCTCCTCGTGACGGGCGGCTCGCTCGGTGCGCAGAGCCTCAACGACGCGATGACGGGTGCGCTCGACGACGTCGCGGCGTCCGACGCCCAGGTGCTGCACCTCACGGGGAACGGCAAGTCCGGGGCGCTCGCGGCCGCGCTCGCCGAGCGTCCCGAGCTCGCTGGCCGGTACCACGTGCGCGAGTACCTCGAGGACATGCACCTTGCGCTCGCGTCGTGCGACGTCGTCCTGTGCCGTTCCGGTGCAGGCACGGTCGCCGAGCTCACGGCGCTCGGCATCCCGGGGGTGTACGTGCCGCTGCCGATCGGCAACGGGGAACAGCGGCTCAACGCGTTGCCGGCGGTGCACGCGGGCGGCGGTCTGCTCGTGGACGACGCGGAGGTGACGCCGGAGTGGGTGAGCACGCAGCTGCTCGCGCTGCTCGTCGACGACGACCGGGTCACGCAGATGGCCGAGGCTGCGGCCCGGGTGGGCCGTGTGGGCGCGGCGTCGGACGTCGCGGACATGGTCGAGCGGGCGGCAGGGGCGCGCGATGAGTGAGTCTCCGATGTCGCGGTTCGTGGACGAGGTCCCCGCGGTCGCGGATCTCGGGACCGTGCACCTCGTCGGTGTCGGTGGCGCCGGCATGTCGGTCGTCGCGCGCCTGCTGCGCTCGCGCGGGGTCGACGTGCAGGGCTCGGACGCGCGGGGCGGAGAGGTCCTCGACGCGCTCGAGGCCGACGGCGTGCGCGTGTGGGTCGGTCACGACGCCGCGCACGTCGCGGGTGCGAGCACGCTCGTCGTGTCGAGCGCGGTGCGCGAGTCGAACCCGGAGCTCGCGGCGGCGCGCGCAGCGGGGCTGCGCGTGCTGCACCGCTCGCAGGCGCTCGCGGCCCTCATGGAGGGCACTCGCGCGGTCGCGGTCGCGGGCGCGCACGGCAAGACGACGACGTCCGCGATGATCGCTGTGCTCCTCGAGGGAGCGGGCCTCGCGCCGTCCTTCGCGATCGGAGGCTCGGTGCGCACAGCCGACGGCGCCCTGGCGGGCGGTCACCTCGGTTCGGGCGACGTGCTCGTCGCGGAGGCGGACGAGTCCGACGGCTCGTTCCTCAACTACCGGCCGACGATCGCCGTGGTCACGAACGTCGAGCCGGACCACCTCGACAACTACGGCACGACGGAGGCGTTCGAGCGGGCGTTCGTCGAGTTCGCGGCTCGTGTGCGCCCTGGCGGCTACCTCGTGGCGTGCCTCGACGACGACGGTGCGCGGCGTCTCGTGGACGGTCACCGGGCGGCGGGCGGGCAGGTCGTGACGTACGGCACGTCCGCGGACGCCGACGTCCGCGTCGAGGACTATGCGCCGTCGGGTGACGGTTCGACGGCGACGCTCGTCGTCGCTGGCGTCGGAGGAGCGGCGGGCAGTGCTCGGGTCGCGCTGCGCGTCCCGGGTGAGCACAACATGCTCGACGCCGCCGGTGCGGTCGCGGCTGCGCTGCTGCTGGGCGTCCCGCTCGACACTGCAGCGGAGGCCGTCGGCGCGTTCGTCGGTACGGGGCGTCGTTTCGAGGACCGTGGCACGGCGAGCGGGGTGCGCGTCGTCGACGACTACGCCCACCACCCGACCGAGGTCGCCGCGCTCGTGACGGGTGCGCGGCCGGCGGCAGGGGAGGGGCGCGTCCTCGCCCTGTTCCAGCCGCACCTGTTCTCCCGCACCAAGGCGTTCGCGGCCGAGTTCGCGGCCGCGCTCGACCTCGCTGACGTGGCGGTCGTGACGGGCGTGTATGCCGCGCGTGAGGACGACGACCCGGCTGTGACGGGCGAGCTCATCACGGCACGCAGCACGCGTGGCGCTCGCTACGTCGCGGACAGGGTCGAGGCTGCACGGGTGATCGCTCGGCTGGCGCGGCCGGGTGACCTCGTGCTGACGATCGGTGCGGGCGACGTGACCGAGCTGGCGCCCGTCGTGCTCGAAGAGCTGAGGGCGTCGGAGTGAAGCCTCCGGCACGTCCGCGCCCGGGTGCGCCTCGGCCTGGTGAGCGTCCGGCGCAGCGTCAGGCTGCACCTGCGGCGCGGCCGCGCACGGGGCCTGCGTCCGGAGCGCCTGCGCCCACCTCGTCGTCCGCCCCCGGGCCCGCAGCGCCGTCGGTCTCTCCACGGGCGTCGGAGGGAGCGCGGCGTCCGACGACGAGGAGCGTGCCGACGGGGCGGGTCCCGGTCGTGCCGCTCCCTGGGCCGTCGGTGCGTGCGCCGATCGTCTCGACGGGGCTCGCGGCGCGGCTCGCCGAGAAGGCGGCCGCGCGTCGGCACGTCCTGCTGCGACGCGCGGCGTGGGCTGTCGCCGGGCTGCTCCTCGTGGGTGCGGGCGTGTGGGGTGTGTTCTTCTCGCCCGCGTTCGCGCTCGATGAGGACCAGGTCGTCGTCGACGGTCTCGGGACGGTGATCGCGCCGGGCGCGGTCGAGAAGGTCGTCGCCGTCCAGGCGGGCACGCCGCTGACGCGGTTGGACACCGTGCGCCTGCGCGCGCGCATCCTCGAGGTGCCGGGCGTGCGGGACGCGACGATCGTGCGGGACTGGCCCCGCGGGCTGAGCGTGGATCTCGTGTCGCGCGAGCCGGTCGCGGCGGTGCCCGAGGGG
>Ga0308158_10004344_pt1 | contig 12017 bp, 7 predicted proteins | sample PhyBR2_FD_201038 | JGI IMG/M metagenome (GOLD analysis project Ga0308158, IMG submission 201038) | Phyllosphere microbial communities from UC Gill Tract Community Farm, Albany, California, United States - DLSLB.R2 | ecosystem: Host-associated > Plants > Phyllosphere > Unclassified | place: USA...
CGATCGTGCCGATGCAGCTGGTCGGCAAGCGCTATGGCCAGGTGATGACGCTGTTCGGCGTGATGACCAGCAACATGAACACGCCCGCGTATCAGAAGCTCGACCGCGAATGGTCGCCGAAATTCTCCGCCGCGTCGGATGCCATCACGTTCGACAAGCCGCTGTTCGCGCGGATCCAGGCGATCTACGACGCGCGCAACTCGAGCGGGCTGAACGCACAGCAGATCCGGCTCGTGACGCGGATCTACGACAGCTATGTCCGTCAGGGCGCCAAGCTGAACGATGCGCAGAAGGCGCAGCTGTCGCAGTACAACCAGCAGCTTGCGACGCAGTTCTCGGCATTCGGCGAGAAGCTGCTCGCGGACGAGAGCAAGGCGATCTCGGTCACCGACGAGGCGCAGCTCGCGGGGCTCCCCGACAGCGTGAAGGCGGTCGCCAAGGCGGCGGCGGCCGAGCGCAAGCTGCCGGGCTACGCGATCGTCAACACGCGCTCCGCGGTCGATCCGGTGCTGACCTATGCCACCGACCGCGCGCTGCGTGAGAAGGTGTGGCGCGCGTTCGTCAACCGCGGCGACAATGGCGACGCCAACGACACGAACGCGACGATCGCGCAGATCGTCAAGCTGCGCGCCGACCGCGCGCACCTGCTCGGATTCAAGACGCATGCCGACTGGCGGATGCAGGACACGATGGCCAAGACGCCCGCCGCGGCGATGGACCTGATGATGCGCGTCTGGCCCGCCGCCAAGGGGCGCGTCGCCGAGGAAGTCGCGGACATGCAGAAGATCGCCGGCGCGTCGCTGACGATCGAGCCGTGGGATTACCGCTTCTACCAGGAAAAGGTGCGCAAGAGCCGGTACGACCTGGATCAGGCGCAGCTGAAGCCGTATTTCGAGCTCGGCAACATCATCCAGGGTTCGCTCTATGCCGCCAACCGGCTCTACGGGCTGAATTTCAAGGAGATCACCGGGACGGTTCCGGTGTTCGAGCCGAACATGCGCGTGTGGAGCGTGACGGACAAGGCCGGCAAGGATGTCGGGCTGTTCTACCGCGACGACTTCGCGCGGACGGGCAAGCGGTCGGGCGCCTGGGCGAACACCTATCGCGGGCAGCGGGGGCTCGCCCCTGCGCAGCTCGTGCTGTCGTCGAACAACAACAATTTCGCGAAAGGTGCGCCCGGCGAGCCAATCCTGATCAGCCTCGACGATGCGCAGACGCTGTTCCACGAGTTCGGCCACGCGATCCACGCGATGCTGCAGAACGTCGAATATCCCGGGCTCGCCGGCACGCCGCGTGATTTCGTCGAATATCCGAGCCAGGTGAACGAGCATTGGCTGCTGACCCGCGACGTGCTCGACAAATATGCGCGGCATTACCAGACCAAGGCCGCGATGCCGCAGGACCTGCTCGACAAGATCGAAAAGTCGCGGACGTTCAATCAGGGGTTTGCGACCACCGAATATCTGTCGTCGGCGATCGTCGACATGAAGATCCACACCGTCGCCGACGGCGTGATCGATCCGGACAAGTTCGAGGCGGCGACGCTTGCCGAAATCGGCATGCCCAAGCAGCTGGTGATGCGTCACCGCGTGCCGCAGTTCCAGCACCTGTTCTCGTCCGACAGCTATTCGGCGGGCTATTACAGCTATCTGTGGTCCGAGACGATGGATGCGGACACATTCGCGGCGTTCGAGGAAGCGGGCAGCCCGTGGGACAAGCCGACCGCGGACAAGTTCGCGCGCATCCTGCTGTCGACGGGGAACGAGACCGATCGCGCCGAAGCCTATCGCGCGTTCCGCGGCCGTGATCCGGACGTCAACGCACTGCTGAAGAAACGGGGCTTCGATCCCAGCCAAGCCGGGAAGGGCGCAAACTGATGGCACCCGATCAGAAAACGCGCCTCAAGGCGATCATCGGCGGATCCACCGGCAACCTTGTCGAGTGGTTCGACTGGTATGTCTATTCCGCGTTCACGCTGTATTTCGCGCCGCATTTCTTCCCGTCGACGGACCGCACCGCTCAGTTGCTGAGCGCGGCGGCGATCTTTGCGGTGGGCTTCCTGATGCGGCCGATCGGCGCGTGGATCATGGGGGTCTATTCGGATCGCCACGGCCGCAAGGCGGGGCTCACGGTCGCGGTCACGCTGATGTGCGCAGGCTCGCTGATCATCGCGTGTACGCCGGGATACGAGACGATCGGCGTGTTCGCGCCGATCATGCTGGTGATCGCGCGCCTGATGCAGGGGCTGTCGGTCGGCGGCGAATATGGCGCGTCGGCGACGTATCTGACCGAGATGGCGGGCAAGGATCGCCGCGGCTTCTTTTCGTCGTTCCAGTATGTGACGCTGATTTCGGGCCAGCTGCTCGCGATCTGCGTGCTGCTCGTGCTGCAGTCGACGATGAGCGAGGCGGCGCTCGATTCCTGGGGCTGGCGCATTCCGTTCGCGATCGGGGCGGTGCTGGCCGTGGTCGTGTTCTACATCCGCCGCGGGCTGGCCGAAACGCAGAGCTTCGAGAACGCCAAGTCCGAGGCGGGCGACGGCAAGCCGAAGTCGGGCTTCCTCCAGCTGGTCACCAAACATCCGCGCGAGACGATGACGGTGATGCTGCTGACCGCGGGCGGTACGCTCGCCTTCTACGCCTACTCGATCTACATGCAGAAGTTCCTGGTCAACACCAGCGGGTTCAGCCGCGAAGTGGCGAGCCAGATCAACGCGGCCACGCTGTTCGTGTTCATGCTGTTGCAGCCGGTCGCGGGTGGTCTGTCGGATCGGGTCGGGCGCAAGCCGCTGATGATCGCGTTCGGCATCGCCGGTGTGTTGTTCACCTATCCGATCTTCACCGCGCTCGAGACCGCGACCAACCCGGTCTATGCCGGGTTGCTCGTGATGGCGGCGCTGCTGATCGTGACGGGCTACACCTCGATCAACGCGGTCGTGAAGGCCGAGCTGTTCCCCGCGCATATCCGCGCGCTGGGCGTCGCCTTGCCCTATGCGCTCGCCAACACGCTGTTCGGCGGGACCGCCGAGGTCGTCGCGCTCAAGTTCAAGGATGCCGGCTTCGAGCGCGGTTTCTACTGGTATGTGACCGGGATGATCGCGGTCTCGCTGGTCGTGTATCTGCGGATGAAGGACACGCGGACGAACAGCCAGATCGTCGAGGACTAAGGTCGAACACCATATCCGTCTTCTGACGAAAGTCAGGATCCAGAGCTCAATGACGTAGCGGCCGTGGCTCTGGATCCTGGGTCGAGCCCAGGATGACGGATCGGGGTAGGCGTGTGCGCCCGGCCTAGCCTCAGCGCGGCAATTCTATGATCGCGTCGAGTCCGCCGCCGGAACGGTTGACGAGGCGGATCTCGCCGCCGGCCTCGCGGATGATGGCGCGGGCGAGTGCGAGCCCCAGCCCGATCCCCCCGGTTTCGCGGTTGCGCGACGTCTCGAGCCGGGTGAACGCATCGAACACGTCGCCCATCCGGTCCTCGGGGATCCCGGGCCCCTGGTCGGCGACGACGATCGCGACCGAACGCGCGTCCGCCTCGACGCGGACTTCCGCCGATCCACCGTATTTGACCGCGTTCTCGATCAGGTTGCGCACCGCGCGCCGGATCAGCGACGGCCGCAGATGCATCCGCAGCCGGTCCGCCTCGACGAACGTCACGTCGTCGCCGATATCGCGGAAATCCTCGACCACTGCGTCGACCAGTGCGGCCAGATCGACATCGGTCGGTGGCTCGCTTGGGCGACCCAGCCGCGCGAGCGACAGGATGTCGTCGAGCGTGCGGTTCATCTCGGCGATCGTCTCGGTCATCCGCGCGCGATCGGTATCGTCATCGACCGATTCGATGCGGACCCGTAATGCCGCGAGCGGCGTGCGGAGGTCGTGGCCGATCGCGCCGAGCATCCGATCCTTCTCGTCGAGCATCGCCGTGATGCGCAGCCGCAGCGCATTGAACGCGACGATGAGCGCGGCGACGTCGTCAGGCCCGTGCGGCGACAGCGGCACGCCGGGCTCACCCGGGCGGAAGCGCTCCGCCGCCTCGCGCAGGTCGCGCAGCGGCCGGGACATCCGCCGCACGATCCAGAGCACGGGAAGTAGCACGACCCCGTAGAGGATCGCGGTCTGTGTCAGCACCGCGATCAGAAGGCGCCAGCCCGGTTGCGGCCAGGGCGCGGTGATCGCCAGCCAGCCATGGCCGGGCTGCTCGACCGCGATCAGCAACGTGCTGCCCTGCCGGTCGGACCGGTGATCGGTCGAGCTGGTATCGGATGCCTTCTGGCCGTTCCGGTGCCGCGACCGGTCGGAGTCATCGTCCTCGGGGCGCAGCCCGGTATCGATCCGTCCCACCACGACACCTTGATCAGCAAGCTGACGGCGAAGCTCCGCGGCGACCTCCGGATGGCGTTCGGTCGTGCCGTGCCTGATCGGATTGGCGGGCAGGCGCCGGATCCGCCCGCGGTCTGCGGTGAGAACGCGGCCGCCATGCGCCTCGCGGTCGAGCGCATCGGCGATCCGCGTCGCGACCGGACGCGTCGCCTGCGCGAGGCGAAACTCCGCACGGTCGCGCAAGATGAGCGTGAAGTTGATCGCCTGCGCGACGAACAGCGCGATCGCGATGAGCAGCGCCATCTGGCCTGCAAGGCTGCGCGGCCAGGGGCGGGTGCGGATCGCGGGGGACCGGCTCAAAGGCGGATGACCTCGGCGGCGAGCGTGTAGCCGCCGCCCCAGACGGTCTTGATCAGTTCGGGCGTCTTCGCATCCGCCTCGATCTTGCGGCGCAGGCGGCTGACCTGGTTGTCGATCGCGCGGTCGAACGCTGCGGCCTCGCGTCCCTGTGTCAGGTCGAGCAGCTGGTCGCGCGTCAGGACCTGGCGCGGTCGCGTGACGAGCGCGAGCAGGAGGTTGTATTCGCCGGTCGACAGCGGCACCGAGACGCCCTCGCGATCGACGAGCGCGCGTTCGCCCGATTTCAGCACCCAGCCGGCAAAGGCGTAGGAATTGGCCTCGGGGGCGTGCTGCCGTGCACCGCCTGCCGTCGCACGGCGGAGAATGACCTTCACGCGCGTCGCGAGTTCGCGCGGCGAGAAGGGCTTCACGACATAATCGTCGGCGCCCATCTCGAGCCCGATGATCCGGTCGGTCTCCTCCGCGCGCGCGGTCAGCAGGATGACGGGGACGTCGCTGGTCGCGGCGATGTGCCGGCACAGGCTCAGCCCGTCCTCGCCCGGCATCATGATGTCGAGAATGACGAGATCGATCGCATAGGCGGTCAGCCGCGTCCGCGCGCTTTCCGCATCACCCGCCTGCGTGACGCGGAACCCCTGCTTGCTCAGATAGGCAGCCAAAGGCTCACGGATCGAACGCTCGTCGTCGACGAGCAACAGATGCGGCATGTCTCCCATGGGGGCGACGTCTAGCATGGTGCGTGTCCATGTGAAGCGTCGGACGGATCCGATCCGTCCGACGCGTGGGTGTCATTCGCCGGTCGTCGCCGCGTCAGCCCGATCGGCCTCGTCCAGAGTCGGCGAAGCGGTCGCGCCCATCGCATGGTGCCGACCGCGGCCGGGACCACGCCGCATCGCGCGACCACCCGGGCGTTCGCTCGCGTCGAGGCGGCCATCGCGGTTGGCGTCCATCCGGTCGAAGCGTTGCGCGGCGCGGTCGCTGAACTCGGCGCGGGTCACCACGCCGTCGTCGCGGCCGGCGCCGGCGCGCTGACGATCTGCGCGGCCCATGCCGCCCCGTGCGCCCCGATCGGGGTCGCGACGAGCATTGGCGTGATCCGCTCCCGCAGCCCCGCCCTGCGCCGCCCTGCGCTGTTCGCGGCGCTCGCGCATCGCCTCACGCCGTTCTTCGCGGAAGCTGCGTCGCTCCGCCGCAGTTAGGATGCCGTCGCCGTCCGAGTCCATCCGGGCGAACCGCGCATCGGCGTCCGCGATCGCCTCGGCGCGCGTCACCGCGCGCATCGGGCCACCGCGCCGTTGCGGATCGCGATTCATCATCTCCGGGCGAGCCGGGGCGGTGGTCTCCTGGGTCTGTGTGGCGAGCGTCGCCGACAATGCGGCGCGATTGGCGGCGGCGGTGTCGGCGCGGCTGCTCGGTGCCGCGGGGGCGGATTGCGCGGCGCAGGCGGTGGCCGCGATGGTGCCGGCGGTAAACGCCAGGGTCAAAATGGTCTTGCGCATCTGCGATCTCCGGTCGGGTGGGGGCGATCCCCATCGAATGTCCGACGTCTGGGCGCAGGCTGTCGCATGGCTATGTCACCCCGTCGGCAAAGTGTCGCAACTTGTCCCAGTGCAGGTTCAGTGCGCGCCGGAGTGATGGCTCCGTGCGCGATTCAGGCGAAGATCGCGACGCTCTGCATCTGCTCGGCGATCGGCAGCCCGTCGGCGTTCCAGATCGCCATGGTCTGGCTCGAACTCCCGGCATGGACATAATCGGTCGTCGCACGCAGCAGCCACCAGCCGTCACGCGTCGTCGGCTGCGGCCCGAGGATGTTGAGCAGCCAGGTCATCGAGCTGAGCGGGGCGGGGCCGCCGAGCAGCTTGAGCGCGGAGGGCGGCAGGCAATCCGCCACCGCGATCAGTTCCACCATCGGGTCGAGCCCGTCACGATCGGCAAGCCTTGCCCAACGCAGCCATTCAGCCGCGCCGACCCCATCGTCGCGCCGGTCCACCAGGTCGAAATTCTGCGAGAAGGCGACGCCGCGATGCCCGCGATAGGTTGCCGTTTCAGAATCGGGCGCGGGAAACTCGGGGCTCGCGCCCGTCCGGTGATCGATCACCGACTCGATCGCGCGCATGAACACGAACGTCGCGCGCAGCCCGAGACCTGCCGCGCTTTCCACGTCGACCTGGATGAACGCGGCATTCCGCCCGCGGCGCAACCGGCTGGCGCGCAGCGTGATCGCGCCCGACAAGGGGCCGATGAACGCGATCTGTGCCGAGCGCAGCGGTGGCAGGTCGGAGTCGGATCGTTGCGCCACGTGCAGCGCCAGCGCGGCCGAAAAGCCCCCATAGGCGGTCCGCCCCTGCAGCCAGTTGTCGGGAATGCTCCCGCGCCAGCCGTCCTCGACGGGTTCAAGTGCCGCGATGGCCTGTCCGAGACTGGTCATGCGGCCAGCAACCGATCACGAAGCTCGCGCTTCAGCACCTTGCCGATCGCGCTGCGTGGCAGCTCGGCGACGGCGTGGATGCCCGCCAGTCGCTGCGTCTTGCCGAGCTGCGCGTTGGTCCAGGCGAGAATCGCGGCGGGGTCGGCGTCGCGCGTCCGCGGAACGATGATTGCCACCGGCGTCTCGCCCCACGCCTCGGACGGCATGCCCACCACCGCGCAGTCGGCGACGTCGGGATGGCGGGCCAAGACCGCCTCGAGATCGGACGGATAGACGTTGAAGCCGCCGGAAATGACCAGGTCCTTCTTCCGGTCGAGCAAAGTCAGGAAGCCGTCCGCGTCGAACCGCCCGACATCGCCGTGGCGGATGTAGCGGTTGCCCGTCGCATCATACCATTCCGCCTCGCGCGTCGCCTCGCGCCGACCATGATAGCCATTCATCATCGCAGGGCTCCGGCCGACGACCTCTCCGGTCTCGCCCGGCGCGACCTCGTTGCCGTCGTCGTCGATCAGCCGGATCTCGTGTCCCGGCATCGGCTGGCCGACGGTGTGCAGCTTCGTCGGGTTCGCGCTTGCGTTCAACGCGCAGCTCGCGCCGCCTTCGGTCATGCCGTAGAATTCGACGAGCAGGCCGGGCCACCGTGCGACGACATCGGCCTTGAGGGCGGCGGAGAAGGGCGCGCTGGTGCTGGTCTTGAAGCGGAATGCGGACAGGTCGAAATCGGCGAAATCGGGCAGCGCCATGATCCGCTGATACTGCACGGGCACGAGCATCGTGTGCGTCGCACGGTGGCGCTCGGCGAGCGCGAGATAGGTGCGCGCGTCGAACTTGCCCATCAGCACGACCGTCCCGCCCCAGCCAAGCGTCGGCAGCACGCTGACCAGCGTCGTGTTCGAATAGAGCGGCGTCGCGATCATCGTGACCGCGGTGTCGAACCCGGCCGCGGCGTTGCGCGCGATATGCGCCCAGCGCATCGCGTGGCTCTGGACAATCCCCTTCGGCGTCCCGGTGGTGCCCGACGAGTAGATGATGTTGAACGCGTCCTCCGAGACGATCGACACGTCCGGCGCGACCGCATCCTCCGCGGCCAGCCACGCCTCGAACCGCTGCAGTCCGGCCGGGGCCTGCGGATCGGCATCGGTCGGGCCGGGGGGCGGAAGCAGGATCGCCCGCGCGGGGACATGCATCGGCCGAAGCACGTCCGCCTGCTCGGCATCGACGAAGACGATGGGTGCGCCGCTGTCGGCGATCATCGCGACGATCGCTTCGGGCGTGGCGGAGGGCGCGATCGGCGTCGCGACGCAGCCCGCGCGTACCGCACCGAGGAAAACGGCCATATACTCGACCGACGGCGCGGCGACGATCGCAACCGCCATGCCCTTGGCAACGCCGTCACGACGCAACGCGCTGGCGACCCGGTCCATCAGGCGATCGAGCGTCGCATAGTCGATCGCATGGCGGGAATCCGCGAGTGCGAGCGAGTTTCCGCGCTCGCGGCCATGCGCGCGGATCAGATCGGGGAGCGTGGCAAAGCCCGTGGCGAGCATTTCGGCGGCGGTCGTCATCGATCCCTGGCTATGCGAATTATCGCGCGAATGCCATACGCCCTGTTCGAAAACCCGAATCGTGAAGGCTCTTGCCCATGCTGTTCTACGATAGCGCGTCACCGGCCCCCAATCCGCGCCGGGTCCGGATATTCCTCGCCGAAAAGCACGTCCGGGTGCCGATGGCGCAGGTCTCGATTCCGAAGGCCGAGCACAAGGCGGCGGCGTATCTCGCGGTGAACCCGCATGGGCAGACGCCGGCGCTCGCGTTCGACGATGGCCGCGTGCTGACCGAGAGTGTCGCGATCTGCCGCTATTTCGAGGCGCTGCATCCCGACCCGCCGCTGTTCGGGCAGGGGGCGCTCAACATCGCCGAGGTCGACATGTGGACGCGCCGCGTCGAGATGCGGCTGATGACGCCGCTCGGGCTTGTCTGGCAGCATACGCATCCGTGGACCGCGCGAATCGTGAAGCCGCAATATACCGAGTTCGGCGAGACGCAGCGCCCGCGCGTGCTGGCGGCGATGGCGGAGTTCGACCACGCGCTGAGCGGCGGGTCGTGGCTCGACGGCGTGCGGTACACGATCGCGGACATCGTGCTGCTGACGACGATCGACTTCGCGACCTTCGTGGGAATCCCCGTGCCGGGCGAGCTGGACAATCTCACGGACTGGCATCGCCGTGCCTCCGCGCGGCCCAGCGCGCAGGCCTAGCAGCGGACAGGCGTCACCGATATCGAGGCGGCGGCCCCGACTTTGGTCGGGGATGATTGAGATTGCCGAAACTTCCTTTGCAACACGTCTGCAAAGCTGCCATGAAGCCCGCATACCCGAACTTCAGTTTCGTAGACGAAGCGAAGTGACGGAGGCAATGTGCCGTCGACATGATCGATGTCCGGCCATTCCAGGGGCATGCAGGCCAACAGGTCGCGCCCGGTAACGAGGTTGGAGAGGGGATAAGGCGGAAGGCCGGCATGGCCGGACCTTCCGCCGTCCTTCTATTTCAAAATGTCCCGCACACATTGGTCGCACATCTCGGCGGAATGCGTGTCATTCCCGGATCGGCTCATGCGCAGCGTCCCACCCATCGACATCCAGAGAGTTTCGAAGAGCGGTTTTGGCCGACCCGGACATTTCGCAGGCTGTCGAGCAGTCCAGGATCCGTAATATTACGTAGCAATTTGCTACGCTTTTACCGCTTGACGATCGTCGCTGCGAGGCATCTATTCGAAGTTGCGGTACGGGCCATCAGTGTTCCGGCCGGACAGGGAGAGAGATGTGGCCAAGCAGCGCTATTTCGTCGCGTGCGCATTTTCCGTACTCGCATGTGCACTCGTTTCGCCGGCTGCGGCGCAGGTCGGGGGCGATCCGCGACCTGTCGGCTCGGCGGGGCAGTCCGGGGCGCAAACGGGCGCCGACGCGACGCTCGGCAGTTCGTCGAATGCGGCGTCGTCGAATGCCGTGCAGAACGGCAGCCCCGACATCATCGTCACGGGATCGCTGATCCGTGGATCGTCGGAGGATGCCGCCGCGCCGGTCGACGTGATCTCGGGGGACGAGCTCGCCAAACAGGGCGCACCCACCGCGGTCGAGCTGCTCAAGAACCTGCCGACATCGAACGGCGTCACGGGCGACGCGAACCAGTTCGACAGCCGCAGCCAGGGCAATGAGGGCGTCGCTTCGGTCAATCTGCGCGGGCTCGGCCCGCAGCGCACGCTCGTGCTGCTCAACGGCAAGCGGCTGGTGCCGGTTGGGGGCGGTATCCCGATCGTCGACATCAACCTGATCCCGTCGGGGGCAATCGGGCGGGTCGAGGTGCTGAAGGACGGGGCCGCCGCGACCTATGGCTCGGATGCGATCGCCGGCGTCGTCAACTTCATCACGCGCACCGACCAGAAGGGCTTCCTCGTCTCCGGCGACTATCGCTATATCGACGGCTCGAAGGGCGATTACGGCACCGCGATCAGCTATGGCCATAGCGGCAACGGCTTTCGCATGCTCGCCTCGTTCGGATACCAGCACCGGTCGGAATTGCGGACCACCGACCGCGACTTCACGATCCAGCCCTATGCCAACAATCCGCAGGGCGGCTGGACGGGGGGCGGCAACCCGGGCAATTTCGACTTCAACGCGACGGTGCCGTTCGTCGACCCCGCAACCGGGCGGTTGTTCACCGGCTATGGTGCGACCGGCGCGTCGAACGGTGTCAACTTCATCCGCGATCTCGGGTGCGAATCGCTTGGCGGATTCCGCAGCACGCCCGGGTCGAGCACGCCGACGCCGACCGCGGTCGGCACGATCGCGGTGCCGACGGATCGGTGCTTCAACAATTACGGGCAGTTCGGCAATCTCGTCGAGCCCGAGGATCGCTATCAGGCCTATGCCGAATTCGCGATCGATCTGACGAGCTCGCTGCAGTTCACCGCCAGTGCGCTGTACGGGTCGACCTCGACGCGGATCACCACGTCGCCGACCTATCTGCCGACCTTGCCGCCTTCGGCCAACGCCGCCGGCGGGGGTTCGGGGTTCTTCCAGGTGCCGACCTACGCGCCCGCGCTGCGTGATTATTGCCAGACCTATGGAACTGCGGCGGGGTGTCTCACGGCGAACGGAGCGCCACTCGCACCTGCCTTGGCGTTCCCCGTCCTGTTCCGGCCCGCATTGCTCGGCGGCAATCCCGTCTTCCAGGGGGGCGACAATGACCGCGGATCGGCGTTTTCGAAGCGCCAGTCGGACTCGATGCGCTTCACCGCCGATTTGTCCTGGGAAGTCACGGACCGCATCAACCTGACCGCCAGCGGTACCTATTCGGAATATTATCGCGAGAATGAGGGGACCGACACGTTCGGCGACCTGCTCCAGAACGCGATCGCGGGTTTTGGCGGCGCGAATTGCGCGTTCGCGACCACCGCCTCGCGCGCAGGGCTCAGCGCTGCCCAGATCGCGGCGCTTGCGGGCACCAACGGCTGTACCTTCTTCAATCCCTTCTCGACCGCGGTCGCGGTCAACCCCGTCACCGGTCAGGCCAATCCCGCCTATGCCGGATCGCGCGGCACCAACGGCCTGAGCACGACTCCGGGCGCCGGGCTGGTCAACGACGTTGCGACGGTCGACAATTTCTTCCGCACGACGCGTACCGTCTACGACACCAAGCTGTTCGTCGGCGACCTCGTCCTTGGCGGGCGGACCGGGCTGCGGCTTCCCGGTGGCGATGTCGGCTTCGCGATTGGTGGTCAGTATCGCCGCAATCATTATTCGGTGAACTACAACGCGGACAGCAACCTCGCGACCAACCCTTGCCCCGGCTCGCCGCTCAACCCCAATGCGACCTGTACGCCGCAGACGGGCGCGCTCGGCTTTC
>Ga0308158_10004345_pt1 | contig 12017 bp, 4 predicted proteins | sample PhyBR2_FD_201038 | JGI IMG/M metagenome (GOLD analysis project Ga0308158, IMG submission 201038) | Phyllosphere microbial communities from UC Gill Tract Community Farm, Albany, California, United States - DLSLB.R2 | ecosystem: Host-associated > Plants > Phyllosphere > Unclassified | place: USA...
CAGTGTGGCGGGTGTCGGCAGTGCCATCGGGTTGGCAATAGGCGTCGGCAGGTTGCCTTTGGAAAACAGGATGGCCGGATAGTTGGGGGTGATGGTGGCTGCCGCATAGTCGATGTTGAAATTGGCCATCAGGTTGGTCATCGCCAGATTGTAGGGCGACTTCATCCCGATGCGGTTGCCGAAGAAGTTACAGGCGTAGCTCCGGTACGACTGCATAAAGGTGGCGCAGTCCCGCATCCGGTCCTGGATCATCTTCTGCTTTGGTGTGGGTGCAGAAGTTCGTTTTCTCGGCCGGATCTTAGTGAACTCGTTGCCGTAAACATTGGCTACCACAATACGGCCGGTGCGGCCAGAGGTGCCTGAAAGTAATGAGTCATACAGTTTTCCCATGACATTTAATTTTATTGGTTTGATGGTGTAAAGGTGGGCGGTTTCCGGCGCGTTTAGAGATTGCTGCCTGTACTTTCATACCTTTTCCCACCACTGCTGCCAATTGCCTGGTTTTGCCTCAAACTGCCTATATTTTCTGTATTCTGCCGCACTTCTTCGATCAAAAAGGGCCGGTGGCGTACCGTTGTTTATCTTTTCTATATCCTTTGTTTATCCATTTTGTATCCGGTGTATATCCACTGCTTATCCACGAAAGGTCCGGCGACGGTTTTTGGCCGTGTTAAGACAGGGTTCGATTTTGAGGTTTGACCGAAGGCAGTTTCCGGGCATAAAAAAAGTCCTCCGGGAGTGGGGGACTTGATTGTTGATATTTATTGCAGTGGATTGTTGCCCTGTCTCAGGATATCCTCCAGAAACAGTGACTTCAGATAGAGGCGCCGGTTGCCGAATGTAAAGCAGCGGATCTTCCCCTTTTTGACGTAGGTGAACAGGGTTCTCTTGCAGACGCCTAAAGTTTTTGTAAGGTCTTCATTGTGAAGGATTTCTTTGGTGATGTCGATGGTAGAGGCATCAAAGCCGTTGGTTTTGAGGATTTCCAGAGCAAATAGCTGTAAAGCCTCTGATTGAAGTTTTTTATTCATGGCAAATGCGTTTTTTATTAATTAAAATTAATATTAAAATTGAAATGAATGTAAAATATTTTAATTATTGTTATTTGATGAATAGTAATTGTTTAACTAATTGTGTGTTTTATGTGATTAATAGAAGTTTTATTGGATGATTAATCGTGACTTAATGGGTGAATGAGGTTTCCCGTAATGGGTGGTGTGTTTTTTTGTTTATATTTGAATCGAAAAACTAAACTAATAACTAATTCTCAATTTTTGCTGCATAATTTTGTATATATAATTTGCAAAGCAGTGAGGATAAGCTAGTAGTTGTTTTTCGAACTAAGGAAAAACGATAATGCTAATGTTTCAGAAAACAGTAATTTTAAAATATCTTAAGTCACAAAATGCCGATAATCTTGCCAGAAAGTGGGATTTGTATAAAGCGCATTTTCATCATCCCGAAATTCAGGAGAATATCAGACTTTCCAAGGAAGAGCAGTATCAAGGTGAGTTTCTTATTGACCTGTTTGTTAATGTTTTGGGTTACACAAAAAATCCGACACCAAACTTTAATCTTACTACGGAATATAAGAATGTAAAGGACAGTAAAAAAGCTGACGGTGCTATTGTTATCAATAGTTCTGTGACTGCCATTATTGAGTTAAAAGGAACTAAAACAACTGATCTTTCGAAAATTGAGGAGCAGGCTTTTGGTTATAAAAACAATCAGCCGGATTGTAAATATATTATTACTTCCAATTTTGAGAAATTAAGATTCTACGTCGATAATGCAATTGAGCATTTGGAATTCAATTTATTTGGACTCACTTTTGAGCAGTTTCAGTTGCTATATTTATGTGTAGCTTACGAGAATATTTCTGCGGATATTCCGGCAAAGATGAAAGCCGAATCTCTCAGTCAAGAGGATGCAATTACTAAGAAACTATATAAAGATTATTCGCTTTTCAAAAGAGAATTGTTTCAAAATCTGACTGCTTTAAATCCAGATTATGAACCGCTTGAACTCTTTAAAAAATCTCAAAAGCTATTAGACCGACTTCTATTTCTTTTTTTTGGAGAAGACAGAGGATTGCTTCCTCCCAATTCTGTAAGATTAATATTAGAGGATTGGACTGCCATAAAAGACAGAGATGAAGATGTACAATTGTACAGCAGATTTAAAAAATATTTTGGTTATCTGAATACAGGTTTCAAAGGGAAGAGATATGATGTCTTTGCTTACAATGGTGGGCTTTTTAAAACCGATGAGGTTTTAGACAATATCTTAATTGATGATCAGCTTCTGTATAAGCACAGTTTGAAGCTGGCTGATTATGATTTTGTCAGTGAAGTTGATGTTAATATTCTAGGACATATTTTTGAGAATTCCTTAAATGAATTAGATGAGGTAAAAGCCCAATTAGAAGGTCAGGAAATTGATAAATCTAAAACTAAAAGAAAGAAAGATGGTGTTTTTTACACACCAAAATATATTACCAAATACATTGTAGAAAATACGGTTGGAAAACTTTGTGAGGACAAAAAAATAGAATTTGCAATTGTAGAAGAAGACTATTTTACCGATAAAAAAAGACAGCAAAAAACCAAAGCAGCACTACTGAAAAAGTTAGATGATTACCGAGCTTGGCTTCATCAGATTACCATCATTGATCCTGCTTGTGGAAGTGGTGCATTTTTGAATGAAGCCTTGAATTTTCTGATTGATGAACATCAATACATTGATGAGTTGGAAGCAAAACTAACAGGTTCATCCATTGCCTTTACCTACCACTCTGAAAGTATTTTAGAGAACAATCTTTTTGGCGTAGATCTAAATGAAGAATCTGTAGAAATTGCGAAGCTTTCACTTTGGTTAAGAACGGCGGAACCCAACAGGAAACTGAATAGTTTGAACGACAACATCAAATGCGGAAATTCTTTGATAGATGATCCTGAAATTGCAGGGGATAAAGCATTTAATTGGCAGCAAGAATTTCCGCAGATTTTTGCGAAAGGTGGTTTTGATGTAGTGATTGGGAATCCTCCATATGTTTTTGCAAGAGATAATTTTAAACAAAAAGAAAAAGATTTTTTTGTAAAAGAATATGTTTCGGCTAAATATCAAGTCAATACTTATTTGTTGTTTATTGAAAAAACGGTTCATATTTTAAAGGAAAAAGGTATTTACGGGTTGATTATTCCAAACTCGTGGTTAATGATGTATTCAGGAGAAGGATTGAGGAAATTTTTATTAGAAAACAATAGACTAAACCAAATTATCAATTTAGCGGGATATTCTTTTGAAAGTGCTAATGTTGAAACTGTTATTTTATTAGCCGAAAAAGAAATTATTAAAAAGGAAAATCCAGTTCAAATTTTGTTGAATAACGGTAATGAATTTCATGTTTCTCATACTAAACAACAAACAGAATTTTCTAATAATGAAGGTTTCGAGTTTAAAGTCTTTTTAGACGAAGAAAGCGATACGATGAATTTGAAATTAAATGAAAATTCATTTCCGCTAAATGATTTAGTAGAAATTAAAGCTGGTTTGCAAGCATATGAAAAAGATAAAGGAGAACCAAAACAAACTGCTGATGATGTAAAAAACAGACCATACGACTATAATTATAAGTTTGATGAAAATACTTTTAAATATTTAGATGGTAAAGACGTTGGTCGATATTACATTAATTGGTCAGGATTATATTTGAAATATGGAAAACATTTAGCATCACCAAGAACTTTTAATCTTTTTGATGGAAAAAAAATCATTGTTAGAGAAATTACTGGAAACTATCCCAAATGTTTAATTACAACTTACACTGAGGATCTTTATCTGTATAATCGAAGTAATATTGCAATTGTAGAAAAAGAAAATTCAGAAATTTTATTGAAGTATATTTTAGCTGTTTTAAACAGTAAATTAATTTCATATTATTTTATTAAAAATACGGCAAAATCAGTTAGAAAATTATTTCCAAAAATCATTTTGAATGACCTAAGAAAGTTTCCAGTAAAAAAAATATCTCTAGAATCCCAACAACCCTTTATCGAAAAAGTCGATCAAATGCTTTCTCTCAACAAAGACTTACAAGAAATTTCAACCAAATTCCAAAGCACCTGCAAAAGGAAGTTTCCAAATCTAAACCAGAACAAAAAACTGCAAGATTGGTACAAACTCTCGTATGCAGATTTCATCAAGGAATTAACCAAGCAAAAAATAAAACTAAGCCTTTCAGAAGAAGCAGAATGGTCAGATTATTTTGAACATGAAAAAAGTAAAGCCTTAGAAATTCAATCTAAGATTGCAGGTACTGATAAGGAGATAGATCAGATGGTTTATGAGCTTTATGGATTAAGTGAGGAGGAAATTTGGCTTGTGGAAGGGAGCTAAGATTTAATTTAAAATATAAATAATTACAAAAGAGTTATGCAATTACAAAGATTTTTATCGTTGCAATTCGCAATGTATAAGTTGTATGTACAAGAGTTTCTAAAATAAAAAAATATAATTTATGGAGTAGTGAAGAACTGAAGTAAACGTATTATGGTAAAGGCGAAAGTCTACCTAACTTGAAAAACGGTTAGAGTCCGGGGATTTCATATAGACAAATAACCAAGAGAATATTTTGGGAAACTTGTCCAAATACACCTATCTGAATCAATTTCAGTAAGGTTGGAATCACACCAGAGATGAATGTTTTCAATTTGTTCATAACATTTGAATTTAGTTGTAAATATAAGTCAATTATTTAGCTACCCAGCGTACAGTCGGAGCGATGAGCAATCATCGATACAGCATGTTTACTTCACGAAATGTTTACATTTCGTAAAAGATAGCTTCGCATAGGGTATTCACTACTCCTATTTTAAAAGATGAAAACGAAAGATTGGTTTAAAATTAAAAGATATCCTCATATAGGTTTTCCCGTAGAGGGTAAAATGCGTTCAGAGTGGATTGAAAAATACATAACTGATGAAATGCAAATTGCTAAGCATGGATTTTTACCTTTCATCCACAAAACAAATTATCAAAGAAAATTCAGAAAAAAATACGATGACAAAAATGGTATTAAGATAGTTTCTCAAGCAGACGAGACGTTAATAACAAGGTATAAAAAAGAGAAAAAAAGAGAAATTTTTTATGCTAGCCATATAGACGCTCTCATATACAGTTTTTATGCTTCAGAACTAAATAAAAAATATGAAGAGCGTATTTCGGAATATGGAATAAATGAAGTAGTTAATGCTTATAGGTCAGTACCAGTAAATAAAGATAGTGTTGATTCAAGTAACAAATGTAATGTTGACTTTGCTAATGATGTCTTCAAGTATATATTAGACTACGATCACGAAGAATTTTCTGTAATAGCGTTTGATATTTCTAGCTTTTTTGATAATCTTGATCATAAATTATTAAGAGATGTTTGGATGGAAGTCTTGAAAGTTAAAATACTTCCAGCAGATCATTTTAATGTTTATAAGAATATTACTAGATTCTCTTTTGTTGATATAGTTGATATTTTTACTATGTTCCAAAATAAAATTTTTACCAGAAATAGAAATAAAGAAGGAAAATATCTTCCAATGAATAGGAAATATATTGCAAAAATTAAATTTTTAAAAAGTCAGAATGCAATTGCTTTTTGTACGAAAGAAGAATTTTTTAAAAATAAAAATAAATTGCTAAAACCGTCTAAAACTTATAAAGATAAAGATGGAAATATATTGTATAAAAATTTTGGGATACCACAAGGCTCTCCTATAAGCGCTGTCTTAGCAAATATGTATTTACTTAATTTTGACAAATATGTAAATAATACAATCATTAAATATGGTGGTATCTACAGGCGATATTCTGATGATATGGTAGTTGTTTGTCCACTTAATAAAAAAGAGGAAATATCGGAATTGATCTATAATGAGATTAAGAACTACAAATTAGAAATTCAGAGAGAAAAAACCCAGGTCTTTAGATTTAAAAAAGAAAATGATAGACTGATTTGTGGTCAAGAGTTCATTGAGGAGATAAATTGGAGTAAAAATTTAGTATATCTCGGATTTGAGTTTGATGGAAAATATACTACAATTAAGTCAGGAAGCATCTCTAATTATTATCGTAAAATGAAGAGAAGCATCCGTAGGGCAAAGCATTATTCTAAAAAAGACAAAAACTTTAAAAATGAAATTTTTAAAAGAAGACTTTATAAAATGTTTACTTACAAGGGTGCATTAAGATTTAAGAAGTATAAATGGGACTCTGATCAGAATAAATTTATTAAATCTGAAGATTTTAATTGGGGCAATTTTTTGTCTTATGCTTACAAATCTTCCAAAATTATGATAAATAATAAAATTAGAAGTCAGATGAGAAATCATTGGAGTAAGTTCCATAATGAGTTAAATCGATAGAAATATCGTCAGTTGAATGTAATCAATGGAAATAATTATGACTACCTAAGTTGTTTTAAAAAAAACTAATAAACAGAAACTTAAAATATGGAGCTAGATTTTGATAAATTTAAAAGATCCTTATTCATTTCAAAAGATGATAAATATGCTTTTTTATTAGGAGCAGGTAGCTCCATATCTTCTGGAATACAATCAGCTTATGATTGTATTTGGGAATGGAAAAAAATGATTTATCAAACGAGTAATAATATTTCAAATGAGTGGATTGAAAATTTTAGAAATAAGAAAAATCAGGAAATAATACAAAATTGGCTAGATAGTCAAGGAAGATTTCCACCAAATGAATCTGATATTGAATATTCTTTTTATGCCAATGAATGTTTCCCGATAGATGAAGATAGAAGAAAGTATTTTCAAAAAATATGTTCTAATGCTCAACCTTCTATTGGTTACAAAGCAACAGCTTTATTAGCCAAGCTAGGTTTTGTTGATACTGTTTGGACTACAAATTTTGATGATTTAATGAGAGACGCTTGTATTTCGCAACGTTGTCAATCAATTGATATAACATTAGAAAATACAGCAAGAATTATAAATAGGACTCAAAACACTAGTGAGCTGCCTATTTTAAAACTCCATGGAGATTTTAAGTTTGGAGAATTAAAAAATACAGAATCGGAGTTAAAAACTCAAGATGAAGTATTTCGAGAAAAAATGACTGAATATCTGAAGGATAAGCATTTAATTGTATTTGGATACAGTGGTAGAGATCATTCGTTGATGAATACTTTACGAGAATTATATTCAAAAGATGGAGGAGGAAGATTATATTGGTGTGGGTACAAAGAAAATAAAAGTGAGGCAGTTAAAGACCTAATTCTTGTAGCAAATGAAACTAAAAAAAGAGCCTTCTATGTAGCTACTGAAGGGTTTGATAATGCAATTTATCAAATTGCTCAATTATTATTAGCTGATAATAAAGAAATCTATAATGAGTTTGAGTTACTTTTAAAAAGTGATGCAAAAAAGGTTGAATCAATTCCTTTTAATCTTTTGCCGAAGAAAACCAATACCGTATTAAAGAGCAATTTTTTTCCAATAGAGTTTCCAAAAGAAGTTTATGTTTTTGAACATAATATTACGGGAAAAGTATGGGATTTTTTGAATGAAAACATCTTACCAAGTAAGGAAATTGCAGCAGTTCCAATTGGTAATCAAATATGGAGTCTTGGAAATGCAGAAAATATAAACAAATTGTTTGGTTCCTTAATTCTATCTAAGTTGGTAAGAAAACCAATAACTGAAATCAGTAACAGTTCTAATAATCTGATATATCTATTTCTTTCATCATTATGTAAGTATTATTCATTGGAAAAAAAATCTAAAAACGGATAATAAAAGAAAGTTATGGAACGAAAGTGAACATAAAATTATTAGAGGACATAAGGTATATAGTGCGATTCGTTTAAATATTGAAATCATATCAAGCCAATTATACATTACTTTAAATCCAGATTTCCATGTTGATTCTAAAGATGAAATTCATGGTATAGGATTAGAATACTTTCATCATATATGGAATAGTAAATTCAATGAATATGTATCAAAATGGAGAGAGATTTTATTTAAAAACACTAATGAATTTGATTTTCCTAATAATTCGAATTCTGGATTCAGTTTTAAAATCCAAAAGAATCCAGTCTTCACATTAATTGATGACTTGACAAGAAGTAACAATGAGACACATAATATTCCGTCTCATCTAATTAGATATAAAGGAGTTAAATTTAGAGAACCTAATTTGATTTTTAGTTCAAATAATGGAGGTAAAAGATGCTTAGAACCACACCCGATGAAAGGTTTGGTTAATCATAAACCTTTTGAAACAGGAATTGACCATTTCTTGAATAAGGAAGTAAAAATGTCAATTTTATGTATTCCTGAATATTCTCAAAAATTGAATAACTTTTTAAATAAATTAAATACAAAAATAGCTGTCAATAATCCTAAAGAAAGTTATCTGATTGATTATGAAGGATTTGATAATATTTATAATATAAACTTAGAGATTCCAAATGTAAATTCATCTGATTGGAGATGCATAGAAGATCTTCAATTATCAAGCGATGTAAAAAATATTTCAAATAGAATCAAAGAAAATATTTGCTCTGAAATACTAAAAATAAGTGCATCAAGAACTCAGAAAGTAATTGTTATTTTTATACCAAATAAGTGGTTAAAATATACTTCCTTTTCAAATGAATATGAATCTTTTGATTTGCATGATTATATAAAAGCATTTTGTGCTGAAAAGGGCTTGACTTCTCAGTTCATAACAGAACGAACGCTACTAGATTATAAACAAGAATGTCAAGTCGTATGGTGGCTTTCACTGTCGTTTTATGTGAAATCATTTAGAACACCTTGGCTAGTAGAAAATTCAACAACAGATACCGCTTTTGCAGGGATAGGATATAGTGTAGATAAACACAATAAGAATAATCCTATTATATTAGGTTGTAGTCATTTATATACATCTAATGGAGAAGGATTAAAATATAAACTATCGAAATTAAGTAATGATAAAATTCAATGGAGGGACAAAAAGCCTCATCTATCATACGATGATGCTTATGATTTTGGACGATCTATTATTAATTTGTTTTATGAATCGATGAATGAAATGCCAAAACGAGTTGTCATACATAAAAGAACATTTTTCACGCAAGAAGAAAAAGATGGTATTTGCGATAGTTTGTTAGAGAATGCTAATATTCAAAATGTTGATTTAATTGAAATAAATTTTGAAGATGATGTTAAATATGTATCTAGTAAAATTAAATACGGAAAAACAGAAATTGATGGTTATTCTATTGCTCGTGGTACATGTATTCAATTAACAAGTTATTCAGCTTTATTATGGACCCACGGCATTATTCCATCGGTGAAAAATCAATATGCTAATTTCTACCCTGGTGGAAGATATATTCCCAAACCATTAAAAATAATTAGACATTATGGAAATAGTACATTAGAACAAATATCTAACGAAATATTAGGACTGTCCAAAATGAATTGGAATTCCTTAAATATGTATTCACAATTGCCTGCAACAATATTTTCTTCAAATGAAATTGCTAGAATTGGAAAATTAGTTAATAATATAGGAACTTCCGAATATGATTACAGATTTTTTATATAAAACATCAATGTACTATATTGAAGTCCAAACCGAAAATCATTCATTCACCTTATAAAACAAGAAGGATATGAGTAAATGAATTACAAAACATATTACGCAGAATGATTTGTCAAAGAATATTCTGAAGAGAATTTTATTAGAAAAAAGTAATAGAAATATATGACAAGTTTAGCAAAGCAAGTAACAAAAGAGCAAGTATTAGCAGGATTAGAATACATTATAGAAAATAATATAAATCTTACCGGTTCTACAAAATATGATTTAGAATATAAAGGTAAGGCTTACCCTCCAAAAGAAGTTGTGAGATGGGCTGCCAAATTAGCTAATATCCAAGGTAGAGAACAAATGACATTGTATGGCGGCGATAATACCAATGAACCACTTAGGAAGATGGGCTTTGTAATTACTAACAGATTGAATGGAGATGTTAATCTTAACATTATTAAAAAGTATAAAAGTATAGTTTCGGAAGAAAACACAAATGAAATATATAAGTGGAAACTTATTGAGAAATTTAAAGGCCGCCCTAATATCTTCGCAGAAGATTTCGGTGCTGAAATTACTTCGATTAATTACAATAATTTAATTTATCATAATGGTATTGCGGTAAGAAATCATATTGCCAAGGAATACCCTGAGGAATACAGAAGTGTTTTTAAAGATTTGTTCAATGAAAGTTTAGAGCTTACAGATCGAATAGTAGAATTTCAAAATAGAGTTTCAGAAATTTATAAGAAAATGGGAATGACTTTGAATCATCATCACGATGAACGTACCATTTCTACATTTCTTACTTTTAAGGATCCTGAAAAATATACGCTGTATAAAAGTTCATTTTATAGTTCGTATTGTAAAATACTAGGTATTGAAACTGAAAGCAAAAATAAAAAATACCTTCATTATTTAGAATTAGTTGATGATCTAATATCAAACTATATCAATCAAGATGAAGAGCTTCTTGCTATTAAAAGAAACTTCTTAAAAGAGGATTGTTATGAAGACCAGCACAATTTAATATTTGCGCAAGACATCTTATATCAAACTCTTAACTTTCAGGAAGAAAATACGGAAGAAACTGTATCCGAAAAAAATATGAATTCCATAAAGCAACCTTTAAATCAAATATTATATGGACCACCAGGAACTGGAAAGACATATAACACTATTCATAAAGCAATTAGTATTGCTAATCCAGACTTTGATCTTAATAAAAGTAGGAAAGATGTAAAGAGTGAATATGAAAGATTGATTAATGACGGTCAAATTATGTTTACTACTTTTCATCAAAGTATGAGTTACGAAGATTTTGTAGAAGGGATAAAACCTCAAATAGATGAGGACTCACAAGAACGAAAAACAGTTTTATACGATGTTGAAGATGGAATATTAAAAAAAATAGTAGGACAGGCAAAAAAGATTGATAAAATTGATAGGTCAGATATTGATTGGAATAATGTAAATTATTATAAAATGTCACTTGGAGGTAAAAGTAATCCTCAAGAGCATTCTTACTGTATTAATAATAGTTTAGGAGGAATATCCTGGGGTGGCAACAACGATTTAAGTGAGCTAGCAAATATAACAGATTGGATTTCCTATAAGAAACAATTTATTGAAAAATTTCCTGATGTAGTAGCAAAAAGCACTTTCCACATACAGGCATCTTTTACATTATTTCGAATGAAAATAGGAGATGTTGTTGTTGCTACGAGAGGAAATCATATCATTGATGCTATAGGAAAGGTAAGTGAAAATTATATATTTAATGATGAGAATCCAACAAGTCTTTTGCATTTTAGAGAAATCGACTGGTTTGCAAAAGATCTAAACTCTTCTCCAGAAAAATTTCTAAAAAAGAATATATCTCAACAATCTATCTATCAGTTTTATAATGATGATATTAAACTAGATTCCTTTAAAGAACTTACTGCGACAAATGAAATAGTTGAGAAAAATTATGTGCTTATCATTGATGAAATCAACCGAGGTAACGTTTCACAGATTTTTGGGGAACTAATTACTTTAATAGAAGAAGATAAACGTATTGGTAATTCTGAAGCACTGCAAGTCACATTACCATACAGCAAGGATAAATTTGGAGTGCCTTCTAATCTTTATATCATAGGAACAATGAATACTGCTGACCGTAGCGTAGAATCATTAGATACGGCATTACGAAGACGTTTTGATTTTGAGGAAATGTTGCCAAAAGCACATCTTCTGTCGCCATCAGCTATGTATTGTAGTCTTTTATGGAAATATGAGTTTGTGGATTGGACTGATCCGGAATTTTTAGCGAGGGAAACAAGCTTATTTGAACTCTTAGGAGTCCAAGATGGTTGGATTAAGTCAAAAAAGGTTATCTGGGATTTGATGAAGGAAGAAAGAAATCAAAATAA
>Ga0308158_10004346_pt1 | contig 12016 bp, 9 predicted proteins | sample PhyBR2_FD_201038 | JGI IMG/M metagenome (GOLD analysis project Ga0308158, IMG submission 201038) | Phyllosphere microbial communities from UC Gill Tract Community Farm, Albany, California, United States - DLSLB.R2 | ecosystem: Host-associated > Plants > Phyllosphere > Unclassified | place: USA...
GGTGATCGACAGCCGATCGATCCCGAGCCCGATCAGCGCCATCGCCTCCAGCGGCCGCCCCCCCATCTCGCCGCACACCGCCAGATCGACCTTCGCATCCCGCGTCGGCGGCACCAGTCGCGCGATGAAGCGGAGGATCGACGGGCTGAGCCAGTCGTAGCGCTCGGCGAGCTTGGGATTGGCGCGATCGGCGGCGAACAGGAACTGCGTCAGATCGTTGGTACCGATCGACAGGAACTCGATTCGCGGCAGCAGCACGTCGAGCATCTCGGCCAGCGCCGGCACTTCGAGCATCGCGCCATAGCGGATCGCGAGCGGCAGCTTACGCCCCCTGCCCTCCAGCCAATGACGCTGCGCCTCGAACAGCGCACGCGCCTCGTCGAACTCCCATGGCTCGCTGACCATCGGAAACATCACGTTGAGCGTACGCCCCGCCGCCGCTTCGAGCAGCGCGCGCGCCTGCACCTTCATCAACCCGTCGCGCTCCAGGCCCAGGCGCAGCGCGCGCCAGCCCATCGCCGGGTTCTCCTCGTCGGCGTCTTCCTTGTTGAGATACGGCAGCGCCTTGTCGCCACCGATATCGACGGTGCGGAAGATCACCGGACGATCGCCCGCCGCGTCGAGCACCTCACGGTACAGCCGGTGCTGGCGCTCGCGCTGCGGCAGCGTGGCGGAGACGAGAAACTGGAATTCGGTGCGGAACAGGCCGATGCCGTCCGCGCCGGTGACGTCGAGCGCCGCCACGTCGTCGCGCAGCCCAGCGTTCACCATCAGCGTCAGCCGGTGGCCATCCTTGGTGATCGGCGGCACATCGCGCAGCGCCGCGAACGCCGCCTTGCGCTTCTGCCGCATCGCGAGGCGGGCCTCGAACGCCTCCTCCATCGCCGCGGAGGGGCGTGCGAAGACGTTGCTCTCGGCGCTGTCGAGCAGCAGCATGTCGCCCTCCGCCACCAGCCGGCGGATGTCGCGGACGCGGCCGAGCACGGGCACGCCCATCGCGCGGGCGACGATCGTGACGTGCGCGGTCAGGGACCCCTCTTCGAGGATCACGCCCTTCAGGCGCCGCTTGTCGTATTCGAGCAGTTCGGCCGGGCCGAGGTTGCGTGCGATCAGGATGGTGTCCTGGCGCAGTCCCATCTGCGCGGCGGTGCCCATCTGGCCCGAGACGATCCGGAGCAGACGGTTCGAAAGATCCTCCAGATCGTGCATCCGATCGGCGAGCAGCGGATCGTCGATCTGGCGCATGCGCTGGCGGGTGCGCTGCTGGACGCGCTCGATCGCCGCCTCGGCGGTCAGGCCGGAGTCGATCGCCTCGTTGATGCGCCGCGCCCAGCCCTCGTCATAGGCGAACATCTTGTAGGTCTGGAGCACTTCGACATGCTCGCCGCCGACACCGAATTCGGCCTCGCGCGTCATCCGGTCGATGCCTTCACGCATCTTGTCGAACGCCGCGTAGACGCGGTGGCGCTCGGCGTCGGTGTCCTCGGCGACGGTGTGCTCGATATGGATGCGCGGCTGGTGATAGACCGCGAAGCCCGCGCCCATGCCGTCGACGAGCTTCTGGCCGGGGATGCGCATCGCCGCGGTCGACTGCGGCCGATCCGCGCCGCCGCCGGTGGTGTCGATCAGCCCGGCATTGGCGATCAGTTCGGAGAGCACCATCGCGACCGTCTGCAACGCCTCGATCTCTACGTCGGCATATTTGCGACGATCGGTGTGCTGGACGGCCAGGACCCCCACGGAGCGCTCGCGGCGGATGATCGGCACGCCCGCGAAGCTGTGGAAGCGGTCCTCGCCGGTCTCGGGCTTGTAGGCGAAATCGGGGTGGCTCGCGGCTTCGTCGAGGTTCAGCACCTCGACATCCTCGGCGATCGTGCCGACGAGGCCCTCGCCAAGCGCGAGCTTGGTGACGTGGACCGCCGCCTGGTCGAGGCCGCGGGTCGCGAACAGTTCGAGCACGCCTTCGCGCAACAGGTAGATCGAGCAGACTTCGCTGTCGATCGCGGTGGCGATGATACCGACGACGGCGTTGAGCTTGGCCTGCGCGGACGTGCGCGAGGCCATCACGTCGTGAAGGCTGGTGAGGATTTCGCGGGCGGAGGCGGCGGCCGAAAGGGGCATTCGGGTTGGCTATCAGATGAAGCGCTTGGGTGCCACGCAACAAAAGCAGTGTCGCACCCAAGTTCGATCGATCTCCGGGTGTGGTTTCTTACAAGGGAGCCGCGCCGCGGGTATCGGAGCCCCTACCCCCTACCCCCAATCCGTCATCCCAGCGAAAGCTGGGATATCCCCGTGGGACTCGCCACCCCCTGGCGCCCTCCAATCGGGAGACCCCAGCTTTCGCTGGGGTGACGATTTTAGGCGGAAGCAATCACGGGTCCGACGATGATCTTAAGCGTCGAATAGTCCGTCCTGGCTACCCGCCGGCGGGTTCAGTCCGAGGTGCTTCCACCCCCCCGCATTCAGAAACCGGCCACGCGCGGTCCGCGCGATCAGGCCGAGCTGGATCAGATACGGCTCGATCACCTCCTCGATCGTGTCGCGCGGTTCGCTAAGGCCCGCCGCCAGAGTCTCCACCCCGACCGGCCCCCCGCGATAGATGTCCGCAATCATCATCAAATAGCGCCGATCCATCGCGTCGAGCCCGAGCGAATCGACCTCAAGCCGATTGAGCGCCGCATCCGCCGCCCGCGCATCGACCGTCTCGTGCCCCGCGACATTCGCGAAATCGCGGACCCGCCGCAGCAGTCGTCCGGCGATACGCGGCGTCCCCCGCGCACGCCGCGCGATCTCCATTGCGCCGTCCTTGGCAATCCCCAGCCCGAGCAGCCCCGCCGCGCGCGTGACGACCCGCTCCAGTTCCTCGACCGTATAGAATTGCAGCCGCACCGGGATGCCGAAGCGGTCCCTCAACGGCGTCGTCAGCAAGCCCTGCCTCGTCGTCGCGCCGATCAGCGTGAACCGCGGCAGGTCAATGCGGACGGAGCGCGCGGACGGTCCCTCGCCGATCATCAGGTCGAGCGCGCGGTCCTCCATCGCCGGGTACAGCACCTCCTCGACCGCCGGCTGCAACCGGTGGATCTCGTCGATGAACAGCACGTCGCCATCCTCGAGATTGGTCAGCAGCGCGGCCAGATCGCCCGACTTAGCGATTACCGGGCCCGACGTGGCGCGGAAGCCCACCCCCATCTCACGCGCGACGATCTGCGCGAGCGTCGTCTTGCCGAGCCCGGGGGGCCCGAAGAACAGCACGTGATCGAGCGCATCGCCGCGCGATTTCGCCGCCTGGATGAAGATGCGCAGGTTCTCGCGTGCGGCCTTCTGCCCGACGAATTCGTCGAGGCTCTTCGGGCGCAGCGCGGCGTCGACGTCTTCGGGACGCTTGGCAGCGGTCAGGATGCGGTCTGTATCGGTCACCCACCCGCGATAGCGCGCTCGCGGTGAAGGGGGCAAGGCGGCTATGGGGGGCAATGACCAACCACACCGTACGTCCTGACCTGTATCTGCTGGGTGGAGTCTCGCCCGCGCTGGAGGCGACGCTCGCCGAGCGCTTTACGTTGCACCGCAAGGATCCGCCGGCGACGACGCGCGCGATCGTCGGGGGCGGGAGCAGCGTGGTCGATGCGGCGTTGCTCGACCGCATGCCCGCACTGGAGATCATCGCAATCCACGGCGTCGGTTATGATGGAATCGACCTTGCTGCGGCCAAGGCGCGCGGCATCGCGGTGACGACGACGCCCGACGTGCTGACCGACGACGTCGCGGACCTTGCGATCGGGCTGATGCTGGCGGTGCAGCGGCGGATCGTCGCGAACGACCGCGCGGTGCGCGACGGCGGGTGGCAGATCAACCTTTCTCGACGCGCCAGCGAGCGACGGATCGGCATCTTCGGGCTGGGCCGGATCGGCAAGGCGATCGCCAGGCGCGCCGCGCCGTTCGCGACCGAACTCCATTATACCGCACGCTCCGCCAAGCCGGATTTCGCAGGCGTGTTCCATGCCGACATCGCCTCGCTTGCGGCGGCGTGCGACGTGCTGATCATCGCCGCACCGGGTGGCGATGCGACGTCGCATATCGTGGACGCCGGTGTCCTCGCGGCGCTTGGCGAGGACGGGATCTTCGTCAACATCGCTCGCGGTAGTCTGGTCGACCAACCTGCTTTGGTAGCGGCACTCGAAGACGGAACGATCGCCGGCGCCGGGCTCGACGTGTTCGCCGACGAACCTGCCGTTCCCGATGCGCTCAAGACGATGGATCAGGTCGTCCTGTCACCCCATCAAGGAAGCGCGACCGTCGATGGCAGGGCTGCGATGGCGGCGTTGGTCATCGCGAACCTCGACGCGCATTTTGCCGGACGACCGCTGCCGAGTGCACTCTGAGACTGGGACTTTGGGAAACAAAGCCCCCCTTCCGTTCGCCCTGGGCGAAGTCGAAGGGTGTGCCCCAAGAGAAGGTGCTTCGACCTTGCTCAGCACGAACGGAAGGGGGGGGTGAGACCAAGCTTAAGAACCAACCGAACGGGTCCGAAACTACGCCTTAGACGCTTTCCGCAGCGCCAGCCGCACGAGCGCATCGAGCGAAGCACCCGGCCCCAGCTCTTCGTCCGCCGCCGCCACCGCGACGCTCGCTTCGTTCGGCCGAAAGCCGAGGTTGAGCAGCGCCGACACCGCATCCGCAGACGCCCCCGGCGCGGCATTGACCACCGCCGGTCCAAGCCCGAGCGCGATGCCGCCGACTTTGTCCTTCAATTCCATCACGATCCGCTGCGCGAGCTTGGGCCCTACGCCGTTCGCCCGCGCGACCATCGCCTTGTCGCCACTGGCGATCGCACGTGAGAGATCGACCGGCTCCAGCGCCGACAAGATCGCAAGCGCGACGCGCGCGCCGACCCCCTGCACGCCGGTCAGCAACCGGAACCAGTCGCGCTCGTCCGCGCTCGAAAATCCGACAAGCCGCTGGAAATCCTCGCCGACCAGCAATTCGGTGAACACCGTGCACGCCTCGCCGATCGGCCCCAGGGCCGACAGCGTCCGCGCCGAAGCGCCGACCAGATAGCCGACGCCGCCGACGTCGATCACGGCGTGGTCGATGCCGGTCGAGTCCAGCCGTCCTTTGAGATGCACGATCATTGCCGCGATCGGTAGAACATGGCGTGCGTCCCGTCATCCTCTCAAAATTCGCGGTCGCCTACGGGAGCCGATCGAACCCCGTATAGGCCTTCAGGTCGGCGGCGCTCGCGCCCGTCAGTTCGGCAAGCCCCGGTCCGGCCAGATCGTCGGGCAGATGCCGCCTGCCGTCACCGTCGAGCATGCCGAGGAATCGCTCGATGATCGTGACGATCACCACATCAGGCCGTTCGGAGCGCAGCAGGTCATATTGGAGGCTGTCCGAACTCATCACCACCAGTCGCGAAAAGGTCGGGATCAGATGCGGGATGATGTAGTTCGCGAACGAATCGCGGAACAGCACGCAGCGAGGCAGGCCTTGATCGCTGCTCTCGTAGATCGACACCGCGCCGCGTGCGAAAATCCTGTTCTCGAACACCCGCTGGAATGGTCGCGCGATCCGGTGATCGACGGTGGTGGCGATTTCGTCCTGTTCGGGTTCGAGCCGCACACCGAGATCGCCGATATGCGTCCGGTCGGCGAAGCTCAGATCGGTCACGGCGATCCGGATCGGCAGCGACACCGACTCAACAGGCTATCCATCAGCAGGTCATACGCCAGGAACCCCGCATAGAAGGTCCAGTGCGTATCGGTCTTCAGATAGGTTGCGCGGACGGCGCGCGCGTCGATCAACGGCTGCAACGGATAGGAGCACAGCGCGCGCGTCTCGGGATCGATACTGTCCAGGATCTGCACTGCAGGGCGGTTGTCGGATAGCGCGAAACCGGGTGGCAGCTTGTCGGCATAGACGACGTGCTTTTCCGGAATGATCATCATCCGGAACGCGATGTCGTTCGCCTTGCACCACGCCGCGCGCGTCTCGATGCTGTCGCGCCACACCGCGATCTCGCGAGGGCCGAGCGGCAGCGCGCCGGTGATCTGGTCGATCGCCTCATGGTCGCGGTGGAATAGATATCCGTCCGCGCCCTGGACGACGTCCGCCGCCCGCCGGGCGCGCGTGTCGCCGGCGATGCTCATGAGCCCGCCCGGCTTTCGCGCGGTCCGTCATCGCGCCGACACCGGACCAGGGCGATCAACGCGCCGAGATCCTGCGCGCCGCTGCCCTCCGGTCCGAGATCGATGTTGAAGTGCTTCTCGATCCGGATCAACAGCGTGGCGTGCGCCAGCGAATCCCAGCCATCGACATCGTCAGTGGTGGTCGCCACGTCGACCGCCGCCGCATCGACGCCGAAGGTCTTGGCGACGATCGCAAATATTCGCGCGCCAACATCGTCCTGGTTCATATCTCAGTGTGTCGACCCGCAAGGTATTTTACAATGTTTTCGGTACGACTGATCTTCCCCGACGTCGACTTTATCAGCCAGCCCGGCGCGACTATCGAGATCGTCTTCGGAACCAGGCCCAGCAAATCAAGGAGTTGCCTCTTCACCGCCTGGCGAAGCGCAGAATCTTCGATTGCCCCGCAATCTTCGACGGCGCCGCCGCGCTCGACTACGACATGGCAGGTTTCACTGCCGATCGCGTCCGCGAACAGCCCGAACGCGACCGCGCGCCCCGCCTTTACGCCGACGACGTCGTTCAGCACTTGCTCGATCTCGTGCGCATAGAAATTCTTGCCGAGCAGGATGATCCGATCGGTCTTGCGGCCAAGCACGTACACCTCACCCTCGTGGAGGAATCCGAGATCGCCGGTCCCGAACCAGCCGGCGTTGAAGCTCGCCGACGAGTCCTGCCGGTAATAGCCCGTGCAGACAAAATCGCCACGCACCAGGATTTCGCCGATCGCGTCCGCCCCATCGATCCGGACTTCGATGCCGTCGATCGGCGGCCCAGCGCTGCACAGACTGATGCGATCGTCTCCGACGACGTCCAGCCGATGGCGTCGCAAGCCATTGGCCGAGACCGAGCATCGGCGTGCCGGTACGCCCGGTCGCGTCTGCGCGACGGCGAACACCGTTTCCGCCATCGCGTAACACGCTTGCACCTGCACGGCCGATACGCCCCACCGACCGAATGCTGCAATGAATCGGTCAACGCTGGCCGGCTTGCACGGTTCAGAACAATTGATGAAAGCACGGACCCGAGAAAGATCGACCCGCCGGCTGTCGACGGCAGCATTCGCCAAGTGGTCGAACGCAAAATTGGGCAGCCAGACCAGCGTGCCGTCGTGTTTGGCGACCAGATCGAACAGCGAAAGCGGGTTCGACAACCAATCGAACGGATCGACGATCACCGCGCGCACCCCCGTCAGCAGCGGCATCAGCAACGTCGTGACTAAACCCATGTCGTGATACAGCGGCAGCCACGAACAGATCACGTCGTCGCTGGTCAGGCCGATCGCCGCCGCATAGCTGGCGATATGGTGGCTGACGGCGCGAGATGTCAGCGTCACGCCCTTCTTCAGCCCGGTCGTGCCCGAACTATGCTGCAGACAACAGACCGCGTCCGGATGCCAGTCCCACGCGATCGGATCGCCGTCGTCGGGCACGGCGTCCGCCGTGGTGACGATCGCCAGCAGGTCTGCTGCTAGCGCGTCGCCGAAGGTCGCGGCGTTGATCGTATCGGTGACGAGAATGCCGCCGCCGATATGCCGGAACAACCGGGTGTGGCTGTCCCAGAAGCGCGCTGGATCCTGCTTGATCGACGGCAACGGCATCATCGCCGGAACGCAGCCGGCCAGGATCGCACCTACGAACGCATAGAGCAGGTCAGGTGACGATTGAAGCGCGATCAACACGACGGTGCCTTGCGCCGCGCCGGTGCGGCGATAGAGGTGCGCGTATCGCTGCCCTCCGTCCCACAGCATCGCGTGCGTCACGACCGCGTTTCCGCCGACGCGCGCGAGGACGAACTGCACCGTCGACGGCGCGGCATTGCAGCGCGCGATGAAACTCGCGAGCAGCCCGGTGGGTTCGCTGGGCCGCCGCGTCATTCGCACAAGGCCGACAGCCGCGCGCTGACGGCGATGTCATGCGCCTGCAACGCGGTGCGGAACGTCTTCGCGAGCGCGGCGCGGCGCGAGTCGAACGCTGCCCCGGCTTCGGCGGTCCAGGCGGTCGCGACGACCTCGCGCAGGTCGGATACCGGATCGTCATCGAAGGAGCGCGACGGTATTGCCATCGTCTCGGCCATCTCGCGCGTGCGACTGTCGACATGCAGGACGACTCCCGGTCGCTCGGCCTGGATGGCGAGCGCCACGCCGTGAAACCGCGGTCCGATCGCATAATCGTAGCGCCGCAGAAAGCTCATCCAGGTCTGGCTGTCGGTAAAGACGAAGGCACGCCGACGCCCCCACTCCAGGACCTGCGCACCGTCGAGACCGGGCAGCAACCGCTGTGCGAGCAGCGCGAAATCGCCGCTTTGGGTGTCGGCAAGGTCCGATCGGGCCAGCGCGATCATCGTATCGGGGTGCTGGACGATATAGCAGCCGTCGTGCTGATCCGCTGCGACGATCAGGCGGTGTTCGGGCGCCATGTCGGCATGGTGATGATGCCCGGCCGCGATCGCCGGTCGCGTCCCGAGCCCGGCGGCGACCCGTGCCGCGATCCGCCCGCCCAGGTCTCTCGTCGGCGACAGGAACAGCGACGGACAGCCGATGATCGTCGAGGCATAGCCGTTGCGAGCCAGGATCTCGGCCGTATACGCGCCGCGGACGAGCATGGCGGGTGCCGCGCCGGCGGCGGCCGCGACGACGTCCAGCGCTGCGCGGGTGCCGTCCTTCAACGCGAGAGTCGCGCCAATACCCGGCGCCTGCGCACCAAGACCAACCAGCAGGACGGGCAACCCGAACGCCGCGAGACGTGCCGCCCAACCCGACAGATCGACATGATCACCAAGCTGGTTGGCACACGCCACAACGAGAATATCAGCGTGAGCGCGGACGATTTCGGGGGGCGTACTCCACGTAATCATGTGCGAGGCGGCCAACGACGCGACCAGCCCGTCGACATAGGCGACATTACCCGAATTGCCGCCAAGCGCCTCGGTCAGCGTCGCAGCGTCGGCGGTCGGGATACGGCCCGCGTCGCCCAGTTGCCGGATCGACAGGTTCGGCAAAATCGCGACACGGCGACGAGTCTTCGAGACAGTCATGGTAATCTTTCACAGCGAGGTCGAAGCCTGCGGTCACGCGTACATGCACACGCGCCGGCGCCGGATATGCGACATTGGCGCCGGCTGTCTGCCGCCCTAACTTTATGGGGTCTTCCCGGCGCTCCACAGCAAGGGCGCGGCGGGTGGGTCGCAGGCGACGGGTGCGGTGCTCGAACAGGATCGAGGCTTGTCGCCATGCGCGACCTGGGCAAACCATCTGAGCGTGCCGACCTTCTGGCCATCGACCCCGTTTTCGAGGACGATGGCCTGGCGCGTCGAGACATCCTCCATCCCTTTGGGAAACGCGGGAGAGGCCACGGCGTTCGGCCTCGCACTGCCGGCGTCTCCTGCATCGGGTACCGTCACGAGCGTCTGCAGGTCGAGCTGTACACGTCGTCGATCCCGACCGGGAAACGCAATGCGGACCCGCGCGGAATTCGGCTGCTGATCGAGGATCCATACCGCCGGCAGATTGGGCAACGCGCCCTTCCCCTCAACGATCGACGGGGTTCGCGACGTCGCGATCTCGCGGATGCGCCACCCGCCCCGGCCCGGACGTGCCGCCACGATCGCGGGGCCGTTCGCGGCGCCATAGCGGACCTTGCCATCCGTCTCGGCATAGCGCGGATACAGGATCACCGGCGCGCCATCGGCTGCAAGCGCGAGATCGAGCCGGTTGACAAGCCCGGCATCCTCACCGACGTTTTCGACCAAATCCATCGTATCGGGGCTCAGCGGCGCCGCAATCGGGTGGCCGTTCGCCGTGAACCAGGTTTGGAAATTTTTGGTTCGTGCGTAGGATACCGCAAAATTCGACGCGACGTCGGGCGTCCGCCGCCACACGACCGCGACATGGACATAGCCGTCCGCGCCGGTCCTGAAAGTGCTCGGATACGCACTGACCGGACCCTTTCGGTCGCGATCGGCAAAGATCGACCCGATCCGCTGCCATCGCCCGTCCTGCCACCTGTTGAGCAACCAGCTGCCGTTTCCCGAGCCGCCGGTGCGGTACATGAAGACGAGGTTGCCGTTGCCGTCATGCAGGAACCGCGGATAGGTCGCGCGCAGTTCGTCGCGGCCGATCATCGATGCCGGGCGGATGCTGCCGACATCGCGAACGGTGCCGCGCGCATAGAACAACGGCGACGCGTGCATGTTGCCGACGACGTGCACCGTATCGTCGGGGGCGATCGCGACCGCGAGGCTGTTGTGCGCGTCCCACCCGGAGAACCGGGACGGCAGGCGTATCGAACAGGATACGCGCCGCAAGGGATCGAAGCGCGTGACGGTGGCCCAGCGGTCGGCGTCGAAATAGGCCGCGAAGATCTGCCCACGCGCGGTGGCTGCCGCGCCGATCGCGGTCCCCACCCCGGTCCATACCCGGTCGAGTTCGATCGCCCCGCCACCCCGCCGCGCGTCGGCACTGACCTGCGAACAGCGCGGTTCGCCCGCTACGGGTTGCGCAGCGAGGTCGGGTGCCTGGCACCCCGCCAGCACGGCGATCGCGGTCCATAGGCTAAGGCCTATACGGCCGCGCTCGACCGCGGATGATCGGGCCGGGCATTCGAGCCACGCCGCTGAGAAGCGGTTCACTAGACGGTCGCATCGCGCGCGAGCAAAGGCGCCGGCCTCAGGCAAAGACATAGTCCGCCATCATCTCCCCGTTGAAACTCACATTGGGGAAATCCTTCTGCATGCTGTGCGTGTAGATGCTCGACACCTTGCCGTAGCTGTTGTCATGCAGTTGCGTCGTGGTTCCCGACAGCGCGGAGGCCACGCCGACATGCAGCCGGTTGGTGGTGATCTCGGACGCGAGACGGGTGAATTCGAGCAGCATCCACGCTCCTCGATTGGCTTCGCGCGGTTTCACCCCGATCTGGAACACGATCGAGATATCGAAATTGGGTGCCCGCGGGATAAACGTCTTCTCGACGCCATGCCGCATGCACGACATCTTCTTGCCGTCGATCGCCTCGGGCGTGAGCTTCGCGCGTTCGAGCAGCATCTCGCGGAACAGGTCATGGATCTCCGCGTCGCTCTCCATGTCGTCGTAAAGCTTGTCGGTATCGAGGAACAACGCCAGATCGTGCGACAATTCCGCCTCGATCGACGGCGCATGCGCAAGGACGTGCTGGTGGGTCGGCAGCTCACGGCAATAGATCGTCGTTGCGGGCACCAGCGACTGCAACAGCTCCTCGTTCCCACGGACCGAGTGCGGCAGCACGATGATGCGGTTATTGCCTGGCTGAAGCGCGCGGATCAGCGCCGACATGCCGTGGTAGAGCGGGACCAGGTTGCCCCCGCCCGCCAACAGGACCGTTTCGTTCCGCAAGGCCTTGGCCTCGGCCACCGATGACAGTATCTCGACGTCGATATTGTAATGGTCGAACAGCTGATAGGTCGCCGCAGCGATCAGCGAGTCCCCGGCGTTACCCGGATTCATGAAATACTTGATCGTCTTGTTACGGTGCCGGCGAAATAAATCCGCGAGATGACCGTTTTTTCGTTCGAAATCTCTGGCGCATGAATCGTCCACGGTGAACTCCAATATTCTTGATCAGGATGGGACGGGGCTGTTGGCGACGAGCTGCCATTTCGCGACCATGTCCTTGGGCATGTCCGGCCTGGATTTGGTGCCCATCCAGACGTCGGCGACGCTGCCGACATCGATGGCAATCCCGCCGCGACGCTTGATCGCCGTACAATAGGCCTTCGACAGGATGCCCGCCGCGACGATGTATACCGCGCCCTCGAACGGCGGTCGGAGCTGTTCCAGGATGTCCGGATACGCGTCGGGA
>Ga0308158_10004349_pt1 | contig 12010 bp, 10 predicted proteins | sample PhyBR2_FD_201038 | JGI IMG/M metagenome (GOLD analysis project Ga0308158, IMG submission 201038) | Phyllosphere microbial communities from UC Gill Tract Community Farm, Albany, California, United States - DLSLB.R2 | ecosystem: Host-associated > Plants > Phyllosphere > Unclassified | place: USA...
AAGAATGCGGTAGAAAACCACTTCGACACCTCTTACGAACTCGAAGCGTTGCTTGAGCAGCGCGTAAAACGCCAGCTGCTGGCTGAAGTGCAGTCTATCTGTCCTCCTGGCGTAACCATCATGAACGTGCGTCAGGCGCAGCCGCTGGGTCTGGGCCACTCCATTCTTTGCGCGCGCCCGGTCGTGGGTGACAACCCGTTCATCGTTGTACTGCCGGATATCATTATCGACAGCGCATCTGCCGATCCGCTGCGTTACAACCTGGCGGCAATGGTGGCGCGCTTCAACGAAACGGGCCGTAGCCAGGTACTTGCTAAGCGCATGAAAGGCGATCTCTCTGAGTACTCTGTTATCCAGACTAAAGAAGCGCTGGAGACGGAAGGGCAGGTGAGCCGTATCGTTGAGTTTATCGAGAAACCGGATCAGCCGCAGACGCTGGATTCTGACCTGATGGCCGTTGGCCGTTATGTTCTCAACGCGGATATCTGGGCCGAGCTGGAAAAAACCGAGCCGGGTGCCTGGGACCGTATCCAGTTGACCGATGCGATTGCTGAACTGGCTAAGAAGCAGTCTGTTGATGCGATGCTGATGACTGGTGACAGCTACGACTGCGGTAAGAAACTGGGCTATATGCAAGCATTTGTGAAGTATGGCCTGCGTAACCTGAAGGAAGGTCAGAAGTTCAGAAGCCGGATTGAGAAGTTGCTGGCTAACGACTGATTCCTCTCTGTCTTTTGAATAAGCGGCAGTTATCATTTGGCTATGTAAAACATAACCAAAATGGTGACTGCCGTTTTTTGTTATTAATTATAATGATAACATGGGGTTATCTGATTCAAATGTGGACTGATTTGTAACGATTTGTGCTTGTTTCTAAGACCATTTAGGATGACAATTAACGCCAGTTTTTTGTCTGTTATCAGACTCCCAAATCCTTTATTCAACATTCGCTCAGTGCACTGGTAGCTGTTAAGCCAGGGGCGGTAGCGTGCAAAATTTCTGAAAACGATATTTTTAATCGGTTTCCTGAGCATCAATATCTCGATATACCCAATAGATGGAAGAGCTAACGTGAAAATTCTTGTTACGGGCGGTGCCGGTTTTATCGGCTCAGCGGTGGTGCGGCATATTATTAAAAATACCCAGGATGCAGTCGTCAATGTGGATAAACTGACGTATGCAGGTAACCTGGAGTCACTGACCGACGTTAATGGTAGCGATCGTTATGTCTTTGAACATGCGGATATTTGCGATAAGGCGGCTATGGATCGTATTTTCGCCGAGCACAAACCGGATGCGGTGATGCACCTTGCGGCAGAGAGTCACGTTGACCGATCTATTACCGGCCCCGCTGCGTTTATTGAGACCAACATTGTGGGTACCTATGTCCTTCTGGAAGCCGCGCGAGCTTACTGGTTGACGCTGGATGACGCGGCTAAAGCGGCGTTTCGTTTCCACCACATCTCTACGGATGAAGTGTATGGCGATTTGCCGCATCCTGATGAACATCCTGCGTCTGCTGAGCTACCGCTGTTTACCGAAACCACAGCCTATGCTCCAAGCAGCCCGTATTCCGCCTCTAAAGCGTCCAGCGATCACCTCGTACGCGCATGGCTGCGTACCTACGGTTTCCCAACAATCGTGACCAACTGCTCAAATAACTATGGCCCGTATCACTTCCCTGAAAAGCTGATCCCGCTGGTGATTTTGAATGCGCTGGACGGTAAAGCGCTGCCAATTTACGGCAAAGGCGACCAGATCCGTGACTGGCTGTATGTTGAAGACCATGCTCGTGCGCTGTACACCGTTGTAACCCAGGGTAAACCGGGTGAAACTTATAACATCGGTGGGCATAACGAAAAGCAGAATCTGGATGTGGTACACACCATTTGCGATCTGCTGGATGAAATCGTGCCGAAAGAAGGTTCCTATCGCGATCAAATTACTTACGTCGCTGACCGCCCCGGGCATGACCGCCGCTACGCGATTGATGCGCATAAAATTGGTGTTGAGCTGGGATGGAAGCCTGAAGAGACGTTCGAAAGCGGTATCCGTAAGACCGTGGAATGGTATCTGAGCAACCAGGACTGGGTTAACAACGTTAAAAGCGGTGCTTACAAGACCTGGATCGAACAGAATTACGGAGAACGTCAATAATGAACATTCTTCTGTTCGGCAAGACAGGGCAGGTGGGTTGGGAACTCCAGCGCGCACTCGCACCGTTAGGAAACGTGATTGCACTGGATGTGAAGTCGGAAGAGTACTGTGGTGATTTTAGTAACCCTGAAGGCATCGCTGAAACCGTCCGTGTAATTAAGCCTGACGTCATCGTCAATGCAGCGGCGCATACCGCAGTCGATAAAGCTGAATCAGAGCAGGAATTCGCACAGCTGCTCAACGCAACCAGCGTCGAGGCAATTGCGAAAGAAGCGGCGAAAATAGGTGCTTGGGTTGTCCACTATTCTACTGATTACGTCTTTCCAGGCGATGGCGAAACGCCATGGCGCGAAACGGATGCGACCGCACCTCTTAATGTGTATGGACAGACCAAGCTCGACGGTGAAAAAGCGCTCCAGGCACATTGCGCTAAATACCTGATTTTCCGCACAAGTTGGGTTTACGCCGGCAAAGGCAATAACTTTGCAAAAACAATGCTTCGCCTGGCGAAAGCGCGTAAAGAACTCTCCGTAATCAATGATCAGGTTGGTGCGCCAACAGGCGCTGAGTTACTGGCTGACTGTACCGCGCATGCTATCCGTGTGGCCATGGTAAAACCTGAAGTGGCTGGCCTCTATCATCTCGTTGCATCAGACACGACCACCTGGTATGACTATGCCGCGTTAGTCTTCGATGAAGCCAGAAAGGCGGGGATTGAACTGGAAATTGAAAAGCTCAATGCCGTTCCTACCACCGCGTATCCTACGCCTGCGCGTCGTCCTCAGAATTCGCGTTTAAATACAGAGAAATTCCAGCGCAACTTTGGCCTGGTTTTACCGGCATGGGATGTTGGCGTTAAGCGAATGCTCGCCGAGCTTTTTTCCGCTGAATCAATCTAACATTAAATAATTGCCCGGCTTCGGGCAATTTGCATTTATAGAGAAATTACAATGGCTACGCGTAAAGGTATTATTCTTGCTGGTGGATCCGGCACTCGTCTCTACCCAGTTACTATGGCAGTGAGCAAGCAATTGCTGCCAATTTATGACAAACCAATGATTTACTATCCGCTGTCAACGCTGATGCTGGCGGGGATCAAAGATATTCTCATCATCAGTACGCCGCAGGATACTCCGCGCTTTGAACAACTTCTGGGCGACGGCAGCCAGTGGGGATTAAACCTTCAGTATAAAGTTCAGCCAAGCCCTGATGGACTTGCACAGGCCTTTATTATTGGCGAAGAGTTCATTGGTGACGATAGCTGCGCGCTGGTGCTGGGCGATAACATTTTCTATGGCCATGATCTGCCGAAGCAGCTTGAAGCTGCGTTGAATAAAGATGATGGTGCAACTGTATTTGCCTATCACGTTAACGACCCTGAACGCTATGGCGTTGTGGAGTTTGATAAAAACGGTACGGCAATCAGCCTGGAAGAAAAGCCGCTGGAGCCTAAGAGTAACTATGCCGTTACGGGCCTTTACTTCTACGATAACGACGTTGTAGAAATGGCTAAAAACCTGAAACCTTCTGCGCGCGGTGAGCTTGAAATTACGGATATCAACCGTATTTATCTTGAGCAGGGACGTCTGTCAGTTGCCATGATGGGACGTGGTTATGCCTGGCTGGATACCGGTACGCACCAGAGCCTGATTGAAGCAAGTAACTTCATCGCAACAATTGAAGAGCGTCAGGGGCTGAAGGTCTCCTGTCCGGAAGAGATTGCATATCGCAAAGGGTTTATTGATGCGGAGCAGGTAAAGAAGCTGGCAGAGCCGTTGAAGAAAAATGCATATGGCCAATACCTGCTGAAGATGATTAAAGGTTACTAAGACATGAACGTAATTAAAACTGATATACCAGATGTATTAATTTTTGAACCAAAAGTATTTGGTGACGATCGTGGTTTTTTCTTTGAAAGTTTCAGTCAGAAAGTTTTTGAAGAGGCGGTAGGACGTAAAGTTGAGTTTGTGCAGGATAATCATTCAAAATCCTGCAAAGGAGTTCTGCGTGGTTTGCATTATCAACTGGAACCCTATGCACAGGGCAAACTGGTGCGCTGTGTTGCAGGGGAAGTATTTGATGTCGCGGTTGATATTCGCAAATCTTCGCCTACTTTTGGGAAATGGGTTGGGGTGAATCTTTCAGCTGAGAATAAACGTCAGTTGTGGATCCCGGAAGGGTTTGCTCATGGCTTTCTGGTGTTGAGCGAGATGGCTGAGTTTGTTTATAAAACAACAAATTATTATTACCCTGAAAGTGATAGAGGAATAATATGGAATGATGCAGATATTAGTATCAGTTGGCCAAATATTGGACCGTATCTTCTCTCTGAAAAAGATCGCAACCAACCTCTCTTTAGCCTAGCTGAAATTTTTATGGATTAATGAAGTGATAAAAAAAATAATTCAATACCTGTCATTTTATGCGAAATTAAAGTTTAACAAAAAACTTATACCATTATGTTATTTTGATGAAGTTAAAAATGTTGGTGATGCTTTAAATCTTGATATTATAAAATACATTTCCGGAAAAGATGGGGTAAAAGTACCCAGTACAAAATTATTCAAACATTTGTGCGCCGTGGGTAGCGTGCTCTCTTCAATGAATCATAACAGTGTGGTTTGGGGTAGTGGATTAATAAGTGAAGATGCAATTAATACTATTACTGAACTGGGCGATATTAGGGCTGTTAGAGGATTTTATTCAAAACAAAAAATTGAAGAAAAATTTAATGTAAAACTTAAAATTCCTTTAGGTGATCCAGCTTTATTATTGCCACGAATGTATAGCGCTTCGCAAAAAAAAGATTATGAATTTGGTTTAGTACTACATTATATGGATGAGACACATCCCATTATTGATAAAGTACAAGCATTAGGTGGTAACATTATTTATGTCTCTCTCCCGGTAGCGGACTTTATCGAGGAGTTAACTCGTTGTAATGCTATTATTTCGAGTTCGATGCATGGTTTAATAATTTCAGATGCTTACAATATTCCTAACAAGCGTATTATATTGGGTGATAAAATTGTTGGTGGTGATTTCAAATATCGCGATTACTACTCCACCACAGTCAAACCAGATGAATTAGGAATCCATATTGCAGGTAATATTCGAGATACTGAGATTTATGATTTGGTAAAAATGGCAGATGTAAAAAATACCATATTAGATCTCGAAGATCTTTATCAAGCATTCCCTAAGGACGTTTTTTAATCTGCAATTTAAGTGAGTATATCATTATACTCACTTTTTTATTTTACAAGATTGCATTGTGCAAGGCTGTATTATGAATAAACAAATATTGAAAAATATATTGTTCAATATTATAAATTTTATTGTTAATGTGGCAATAGGCTTAGCATTAACACCTTATTTAATAAAAAAATTGGGTATTGCTGCCTACGGGCTTATTCCTTTAGCAATGTTTCTATCTTCATATATCGGCGTCTTAACACAATCACTTACAGCGTCAGTAAATAGATTTTTAATAAATGAACTGCAAAACAATAATGTAAGTGAGAGTAACAAAGTTTTTAACACTGCATTAGTAACAATGCTGATATTGGTCGTATTGATCCTTTTTGTTTTTGCGTGGCCAGTGATTAATATCGAAAAATTGATTACCGTACCAATTAAATATGAAATTGAAGCTGGCAGGCTTTTCTTTCTTATGCTGCTTAGTGTTCTGGTTTCTCTTATTTCTTCAATATTCTCAGTCTCAATGTATGCCAATAATAGAATAGATTTGATGCAATGTGTTAATATTGCAAAAAATATGACTCGTTTGATGGCAATTATTATAATGTTTAGTTGCAATTTTAGTTCGCTTGAGGTTTTCGGTTACGCTGTGTTGATATCTGAGATTATAGCTCTATCTATGTATGTTAACTATTGGCGAGTTGCAACTCCATATTTAAATTTAAATATAAGAAATTTTGATTACAGTATATTAAAGAAAGTATCAAACATTAGTAGTTGGTTAATTGTGGATCAAATAGGAACAATAGTGCTTTCTAAGTCTGATCTCTTGTTAGTAAACAAAAATTTTGGAAGTAGCGTCTCTGGGAAATATGCAATTGTAGCTCAGTTTAGTGACTTACTAAGATCTATGGCTAGTTTGGTCGGTGGGGTGATGGGGCCAGTAATGATGATATTACATAGCCAAAATAACCAAAAAAAAATGGTTAACCTTACATCAGTATTTATGATGGCTTTAAGTCTGATACTAGCTATTCCAATTGTTTTACTTTGTATATTTTCAAAACAAATTCTCACATTATGGGTCGGGAACACATTTAATGATATGTCACATTTAATGTGGCTATTACTACTACCCTTGATAATTAATTTGGGAACAATGCCATTATTTTCAATTAATATTGCTTTAAATAAAGTTAAAATACCAAGTTTATCAAATATTATTTTTGGTACTCTTGGTTTGTCAATTGCTTTTATGCTTCTAAATTTTAGTAGTTTAGGATATTATTCTATCGGTATTGGGTTTATCTTTGCTACAACCTTGAAAAATGCCCTATTTACTCCGTTATATGCAGCATATATACTGAGAGTAAAATTAAATACATTTTTGTTAGTGCATATCAAAACAATTTCTTTTACATCCGTATTTTTAATAATATGTCATTGCGTCAATCTTTACATGGCTCCAACGGGTTATAATGTATTTATTTATATGGCATCTTTATGCTTGCCGGGTTTGCTATTGGCTTATTTTTTCATTGATAAAAATAGTCAAAAGGAAATTATATCTATTTTGAGAAATAAGCAAATTTAGTAAACGAAACATAATTTATATGGTGTAAAATGAATATTGTTAAATCCGATCTATTTCCGGTTATAATTATGACTCGCAACGAAGGTGAATATCTTCTTCGCTGTGTCGAGTCTATATTTTCTACCGTAGTTTTAGATGTTATGATTTATATAGTTGATAATAATTCAGATGAATCACAACATATTGAGGCATTGTCATGGCTAGAGAAAAAATATCCAGAGAAAGTTAATGTTAAGCGAAATAAAAGTAATAATTGGATAATTGGAATTAATGAGACTCTCAAGGAGATAAAGTGTAATCATAAAAGTAAATATTTCTTTATCTCTGATGGTGATATTGACTTTAGCAACGTTTATACAAAAAACGCTTGCTGGTTAAGTTATCTAATCGAAACAATGGACGATAATAGAGTTATTGGTAAATTAGGATTTTCGCTAAATTGGGACTATATTTCAACTGAGCCAGAATTAAAAGATATTTACGCACAAGAACAGTCGTTATATAGTGATGAAAAAAAGATTAACGATTTATATATAGCACAAGTAGATACTACAGCTTGTATTCTACGTTGGGATTGGTCAATCGAAGGGAATTCTTTATTTTATCCAGATCACATGCGCTATCTTCGTCCAGAGTTATATTCTTGTCGTACTCCAAAAAACATTAATGTTGAACATTTAGGATGGTATAAATATAAAAAAAACCAATTGTCTATAAAACACATTAACGAAAAGGTCAAATGTTTCACTCTCTTGGGTGCTACTGTTAAACCCGAGATTGTAGGTCAGGCATCATGGAAAATACGTATTTTCCATAAGCTTTTTTCAAGATTATTTTTAAATTTTTGGATCATCAGACGATATTATATGTTGTATTCATATATATGGGTGAAAGGCAGAAAAGCGTTCGATGGTCAAATTTGACGATTATTAAAACCTTTTCCATTCATATTTTTATTTTATTAATTATGAGTTAGATATGTATATATTTCATAATTTGACTGTTTTTTTATTTTTCATCCTACATATTGCTCTTTTGAGTTGGAGTGTTGCTTCTATATATTTGAACTCAAAAAAATTAGATCATATATGTTTCATTATGATTTTTGTAAGTTATATTCTAATTAATGTATTTAGGATGGGATATGGAGTAGATGAACCTACTTATCTCGAAACATATAAAGAATATTTAAACTCCGGAATTCTACATTTTGAATACTCGTTCAATTTTATGTACTATACATTTAATTGGATTGGTATTTCCCCTGAGTTTTTCAATAAAACATATTCTACACTGTTTATCATACTTAGCTTATATGTTGTAGGTAAGTTTATTGACTCTCCTTATAAATCTCTTTGTTTGATTTTCTTCCTCTTTTTTTCAACCACCCTTGATTTTGTATTTAATGCTTACCGGCAAGGGATCGCTGTTTTATTTATTTTAATGTCTTTATTTTCGTTCAGGGAAAAAAAGAAAGTTCTCGGGGCAATGTTTTTTTTTATCGGGTTAGGGTTCCATTGGTCTGCTGTGGTAGTATTACTGGCTTTATTTATAAGAAAATTCTTGGCTGTAAAACTTGCTGTAAAAATTAACGTATTACTGATCGTATTAACGATTATAGCATCTTTTATTCCATTACATATAATACCTGCTATAAGCACTCTACTTCAAATGACAGCGGGATCTTCTCCATATATCTCACGAGCAATAAATTATCTTAATTCTAGTGAAGCAAGCTTTTATGGTTTAAATTTTTTAGGACGTCTGCCATTAATTGTTACAATACTATCAATGACTCTAATTTTATTTATTTATCGTCGTAGTATTGATAAGTATTATTATACGTATTCTATTATAATGTTAAGCTATTGTTTAATTTTATTAGAGATGTCTTACAGTTTTAGGAATTACTATTGGATATTACCATTATATCCTTTCTTAATGGTTGGGATAGTTAAGAATGCCCCTGCAGAAGTTATAAAGAACAATAACTTAATTATTATGGTTGCTCTACATATTATATTAGCGTGTGCTGGGTATTACACGTCAGGAATTATCCCATTGATATATAAATAATGTAATTAATCACCTGAATTTAAAGGCCCTTTAATGAAAGTGGAAAAAATTGCAGTGCTAATGTCAACTTATAATGGCTCTGCATACATTGATGAACAAATAGCTTCACTACAAGCACAAATAATTGATAAGCACTTGGATATTCATATACGTGACGATGGATCTACGGACGGAACAAAAACGATTCTAGAAAAAATTGCTAATGAAAACTCTAATGTTTTTTATTACGATGAATCAAATGTAGGGGTAGTGGGAAGTTTTTTATGGTTAACAAGAAATATTGAAGGTTATGATTATTATGCTTTCTGTGATCAAGACGACTATTGGCAACCTTTAAAATTACTCGCGGGTGTGACGCGAATTGAGCAGGTTTCAAAAGAAACACCTTCAATCTACTGTTCAGCTTATGAGTATGTAGATCAAGAATTAGAATATATAGGACGTTTTATCTCAAAAAGTGATTTTTCTGTCAATAATTTGATTATTGAGAATTGTGCCCCTGGTTGTACAATGATTTTTAATAAGGCTCTCAGGAATAAGTTTTGTGAAATAAGTTTGGCTGATATTCATCAAAGAGTAGTTATGCACGACTGGCTATTTGTTTTATTAGGTGCCTACCACGGTAAAGTAATTTATGATTCCAATTCTTATCTGCTTTATAGACAACATGCTAATAATGTAATTGGAAAGAAAAGTGGTTTAGTATCTGTTATTAAATCAAAGATTAAGCAGTTTAAACGAGAGATAAAAAGACCCCAACATCTGTTATACTCACAAACAAAATTTCTTTCCGAAATTACTGCAAATAATCCATCAAGTGAAATGCATAGACTAAGTTATTCTTTCGTGTATTCACAAGATACCTTTATTTCAAGATTGAAATTTATTTGGATGGGAGAAGTTAAGCGAGTGAAAAAGATCGATGATGTTATTTTTAAAGTTTTATACATCTTCGGATATTACAAATAATTTTTGGTCAATTATGGATAGTCAAAAAAAAATTCACATAGCTTTAGTCGCAAATACGTTGTGGTCTGTATACAATTTTCGTAGGGGGCTTATTAATAGTTTTATCGAGAATGGTCATAAGGTTACTATTATTGCTCCAAGGGATGACTACGCTAAAAAATTAGAAGAATTAGGTTGTAAAATTGTAAGTGTATGCATTGCATCGCAGGGAAGAAACCCTTTTGTCGACGTGATGTTAATATTAAAGTTAAAGAGAATATATTCTCAAATTGATCCAGACTTTATTTTCCATTATACCATTAAACCTAACATTTATGGTTCAATTGCTGCTTGGTTGTGCAATAAGAAATCAATTGCAGTTACTACCGGATTAGGTTTTGTTTTTAATAAAAGCTCGTTTTTTACTAAGGTCATCTCTCAGTTGTATTCCTTTTCATTTAATTTCCCCAAAGAAGTTTGGTTTTTAAATGAAGATGATAAAGCTGTTTTTATTTCTAAAAAAATTATCAAGGAATACAAGTCATACGTTTTAGATGGCGAAGGGGTAGATACACAATATTTTTCTCCTGGAAAGTTGATTAAACAACCTGATGATGGCGTCACATTTCTACTAGTAGCGCGAATGTTATGGGATAAGGGGGTAGGGATTTATGTTGAGGCTGCACGGAAGTTAAAGGTTCAATATCCCAATGCCAAATTTCAACTTCTAGGGGCATGTGATGTTGAGAACCCGAGTGCGATCTCAAAAGATGTGATTGATTCCTGGGATAAAGAAGGTGTTATAGAATATTTGGGCGTTACAAGTGACGTTCGGCAAATCGTTAGTCAAGCCGACTGCATTGTCCTGCCTTCATATTATCGCGAGGGTATACCCCGGACGTTAATGGAAGCAGCTTCGATGGCTAAACCCCTTGTAACAACGGATAATGTTGGTTGCAGGAATGTCGTTATTGATGGCGTAACTGGTTACCTATGTCAGGTAAAAAATGTGGACAGTTTAGCTGATGCTATGCGCAATATTATTCAACTAACCCCAGAAGCCAGAAACGAAATGGGGGCTAAGGGAAGAGAATTTATGCTTCGTCGCTTCGATGAAAAAATAATCATCTCTGACTATTACAGAGCTATTGAAAAATACATTTAACTGCTTCCATAAAACATACTTTAGCTCAGCAATAGCATCTTCTTCTACCCATTCCCCCTTATCCTGAGTTAACATCACAGACACATTTCAAGCCGCACACAGTCGCGGCGACCACACCTGACAGGAGTATGTAATGTCCAAGCAACAGATCGGCGTTGTCGGTATGGCAGTGATGGGGCGCAACCTGGCGCTCAACATCGAAAGCCGTGGTTATACCGTCTCCGTTTTCAACCGCTCCCGTGATAAGACCGAAGAAGTCATCGCTGAAAATCCAGGCAAGAAACTGGTTCCTTTCTATACGGTTAAAGAGTTCGTTGAGTCTCTGGAAACACCTCGTCGTATCCTGTTAATGGTGAAAGCGGGCGCAGGTACCGATGCAGCCATCGACTCCCTGAAACCTTACCTCGAAAAAGGCGACATCATCATTGATGGCGGTAACACCTTCTTCCAGGACACCATTCGTCGCAACCGTGAACTGTCTGCTGAAGGTTTCAACTTCATCGGTACCGGTGTTTCCGGTGGTGAAGAGGGCGCACTGAAAGGTCCATCTATCATGCCTGGTGGTCAGAAAGAGGCGTACGAACTGGTTGCGCCAATCCTGACAAAAATCGCTGCGATTGCGGAAGATGGCGAGCCGTGTGTGACCTATATTGGTCCAGACGGTGCAGGCCATTACGTGAAGATGGTTCACAACGGCATCGAATACGGCGACATGCAGCTCATCGCAGAAGCTTACTCCCTGCTGAAAGGCGGCCTGAACCTCTCTAACGAAGAGCTGGCTGAAACCTTTACCGAGTGGAACAAAGGTGAGCTGAACAGCTACCTGATTGACATCACCAAAGATATCTTCACCAAGAAAGATGAAGAGG
>Ga0308158_10004350_pt1 | contig 12010 bp, 11 predicted proteins | sample PhyBR2_FD_201038 | JGI IMG/M metagenome (GOLD analysis project Ga0308158, IMG submission 201038) | Phyllosphere microbial communities from UC Gill Tract Community Farm, Albany, California, United States - DLSLB.R2 | ecosystem: Host-associated > Plants > Phyllosphere > Unclassified | place: USA...
GTATGCCAGTGCAGCGCAGGTCGATGCCATCGTGGCAAAGGCGCTGAACGCCATGCCGGCCATGATCGAGCAGTGCGGCCATGCGCCGCACCATGAACAGCCGCAGGCATTGCTGGCGCTGATGGATGGTTTTCTGCAGGGGCGCATGAAGACATAAAAGGCGCCCTCGACATTTTTCAGGCCGCTTGGGCCCGGTATGCCTGTTCTGGCATTACGTCGCCTGAGGCCATTCAAGGGCGCGGCTGATCGCCCGGCGACGGGTTGATTGCATGCCCATGCGCCACCATGGCACGCAGCAAGATCACATCGTGGTCTGTCGGGGCAGGGGCCTTGCGTGGCGGTGATCGCCTGGCAGGCTTGTGCGCGCGTGGCTGCCGCGCCGGCGCCGGCATGGCGGCCAGTGGCGCTGCCGGCACGCTGATGATGGTGGCCGGCATCTGCACCGGCTGTTCAGGTGGCGCGGCATTGGGCGATGCAGGCGGGGCAGGTGTGGCCGGCGCACGGGCAATGGCTGGCGGCTTGATGACGGCCGCCATGCCGGTATCAGAGCGGCCCCAGTTCTGCCAGGCGACCGCTACGCTTACCAGCATGGCTGTCACCGCCAGCAAGGTGGCCGGCGACTTGCGCACCCGCAGGTGTGCAGTCATCGGCGCAGCGGGCATGGCCCGGCCCTGTTCCAGCTGCGCCAGGATCGACGGTCCGCTGGCTGGTGCGCCATGGCTGGCCAGCAAATCCGGTCTGCCCTGCATCGCGTCGTTCGCTATGAGTCGTGCCATGGTGTGCCTCCCGAGCCGGTCGAATTGATGAAGTATTGATCCATGCCGCGTTCGCTGCCGCTTCGTACCCCTACGATTTGACCAAGCCTGCCGGCAATGCCGCCAGTCGCGCTATCCACGCAGCAGGAGGTCGCCATGATGATTGCGCTACTACTGATGTACTTCCTGCTTGCCTCGTTTGCCTGCTGGCTGCTGCTGTTTCCCACCGGCCGCACCGTGCTGCTGCAGGCCATGCTCAACCTGGGCTGGCGCCTGCACCGCCGCACGCGGCGCGTCCGGCACGGCAGCAGCGTGCGCTGGCGCAGCATGCAGCGTGGCAGCAGTCATGGCCTGGCCTGGCTGTGGCAGTTGCTGCGCCAGCATCGCTGGCTGGCGCTGGCCGGCGCGCTGCTCATTGCCGTGCCGCCGCTGCTGGCCTGGCTGTCCGGCGAGCGCATGGAACTGGGCGGCTACGCGGAACGCCAATATGCCAGCAATGAACAGGTCAGCCATTTGCTGCGTGGCGAACAGCTGGTGCCGCCACCGGCCTTGCCGCCGCTGCTGTTTACCACCGCCGAAGTGACGCAGTTGCGGCCGCTGCTCGGTGGCGCCAGCCGCAACTGGGAACTGCTCGACGCCGGGTTTGCGCAACGACTGCTGCTGGTATTCAAGATCATGAAAGACATGCACGGCTACGACATGGTGCTGCTTGAAGGCTACCGCAGCCCGGAGCGGCAAAACCTGCTTGCTGCCAGCGGCCCCCAGGTGACCAACGCCAGGGCATTCCAGAGCTATCATCAATACGGCCTGGCGGCAGACTGCGCCTTCATGCGCCAGGGGCAGGTCATCATTTCCGAAAAAGACGCCTGGGCCATGCGCGGCTACCGGCTGTATGGCATCACGGCTGAATCGGTAGGGCTGCACTGGGGCGGGCGCTGGACCATGATGGACTTTGGCCATGCCGAACTGCGCCAGCCCGGCGTGCTTGGAAAATAGGGCATCGCCGGCCATTCTAGCGCGCGCTCCCTCGCTGTTCGCATCGGCGTCAGCCGAGTTTGCGCAGCGTCAATGCTTCACTTCAAGCCTTGTCGAGTATCAACAAATCGCGGGCAGCTTGCTGTCAGCATGGACAGGCTGCGCCTCCGCGCGGCTTCCATTGCCGACATCACCGACGGGAACGATCATGTTGCGACGCATCTGGCATTTCCTGAGCGACAGCCGCCATCTGACCGTCGCCGGTTTCGCGGCGCTGGCCGTATTGCTGACTGTCGGCGCCGACATGCTGGAACTGGCGCTGAGCTGGGTGGTAGCGCTGATGTCGCTCGCGCTGCTGGCCTGGCTGGTGGTGTGGCTGCTGCGGCGGCGCCGGGCACGGCGCGATGCGCAGGCGCTGGGGCAGGCCATCATCAACCAGGCCGAAGCTGCCGAGGCTGCTGCCGCTGCCAGGACGATGCACGCTGGCGGCGCTGGCCATGGCGAACTCGATGCCGTGCGTACCGGCCTGCTTGGCGCCATCGACACCATCCGCAGCTCGAAGCTCGGTCTTAAATCGGGCGCCGGCGCGCTGTATGAATTGCCGTGGTATCTGATTATCGGCAACCCTGCTGCGGGCAAGAGCAGCGCCATTTTGCATTCGGGATTGCAGTTCCCGGTGGCGGGCGCCAGCGTGGTGCAGGGCGTGGGCGGTACGCGCAATTGCGACTGGTTCTTTACCACTGACGGCATCGTGCTCGATACGGCCGGGCGCTATGCCGTGCAGGACGAGCATCGCGGCGAATGGTTCGGCTTTCTCGACCTGCTGAAAAAATACCGGCGCAAGGCGCCCATCAACGGCATCCTGATTGCCGTCAGCATTGCCGAGCTTGGCGCCAGCCCGGACAGCGCGATGCAGCTCGCGCGCAGCCTGCGCAAGCGCGTGCAGGACGTGATCGAGCGGCTCGAAGTGTTTGCGCCGCTCTATGTCATCTTTACCAAGGCCGACCTGATCGCCGGCTTCGGCGAGTTCTTTGCCGACGCCGAGCGCAGCGAGCGCGAACGCGTGTGGGGCGCCACCATGGCCTATCAGCGCAAGCAGCCCAGCGCCGGCGTGCTGGCGTTTTTCGACCAGAGTTTCGATGAACTGCAGGACGGTTTGAACCAGCTGAGCCTGGCCAATATGGCGCAGCGCCAGCGCAAGGCCATGGCGCCGGGGGTCTTCACGTTTCCGTTCGAGTTTGCCGCCATCAAGCCGGCCCTGCGCGCATTTATCGCCACGCTGCTGGAAGAAAATCCGTTCCAGTTCCAGCCCGTGTTTCGCGGCTTTTACCTGACCAGCGCACTGCAGGAGGGCATGCCGGTCAGCGCCTCGTCGCTGCAGGTGGCGCGCCGCTTCGGCCTGGCCAGTGCCCCCGCGCCGGCCGCGCTGCCAGGACAGGCGCCGCTGCCCCAGCACGGCTATTTTTTGCTCGAGCTGTTTCGCAAGGTGATTTTTGCCGACAAAGCGCTCGTTTCGCACTACGCCAGCCGCGCCAGGGTGCGGCTCAAGTATGCGGTGTTTTTCGGCGCCACCATTGCGCTGGGCGCCAGCCTGGCTTTGTGGAGCTGGTCTTACCTGGGCAACCGGCAACTGCTGGCCAATGTGGCGGCCGACATGGACAAGGTAGTACGGCTGCAAGCGCAGCGGCTGGACCTGCAGTCGCGCCTGGAGGCGCTGGAAATACTGCAGGACCGCATCGAGCAGTTGCAGGCCTACCGCAACGGCAAACCGTGGTCGCTGCGCATGGGCCTGTACCAGGGCGAACTGCTCGAACGCAGGCTGCGTGCAGAATATTTCGCAGGGGTGCGCCATGTGATGCTCGAACCGGTTACCGCCAGTCTCGAAGAGCTGCTGGCCGAGATGAACGCCCACGCCGAGCTGCTGCAGCCGGCCGCGCGCTCGCCTGTACTGCCGGCCAGCGCGCCAGGCGCACCGTACCAGGCAGCCAGCGCCACCAATGTGGAAGACGCCTACAACGCGCTGAAAACCTATCTGATGCTGGCCGATAAAACGCACGCCGACAGCAGCCATCTGAACGACCAGCTGACGCGCTACTGGCGCGGCTGGCTGGAGGGTAATCGCGGCAATATGCCGCGTGAGCAGATGATACGCAGTGCCGAGCGCCTGATCACGTTTTACCTGGCGCAGAGCGGCGATCCGGCCTGGCCGCGCGTGGCGCCCCGGCTGGCGCTGGTCGACGCGGCGCGCGAGAACCTGGGCCGCGTGGTGCGCGGCATGCCGGCGCGCGAGCGCGTCTATGCCGATATCCGCGCGCGCGCCGCCACCCGCTTTGCCGGCGTGACGGTGGCACGCCTTGTCGGCGCGCAGGACCAGGCGCTGATCGCCGGCAGCCACGCCATATCCGGCGCCTACACGCGCGAGGCCTGGCAGCAGTACGTGCAGGGCGCGTTTCGCGACGCAGCCAACCGCGAACTGAGCAGCGCCGACTGGGTGCTGAAAAGCGCCAGCACCGACGACCTGACGCTTGAAGGCAGCCCGGAGCAGATCGAAAAAAACCTGGTGGCGCTGTACAAGGCCGACTACGCGCGCGAATGGCTCAAATTCGTGCAGGGCGTAACGGTGGCCGATATGCAGGGCCTTGACGGCGCCGTGCGCGCCATGAACCGCCTGGGCGATCCGCAAAACTCGCCGCTTGCGCGCCTGCTGACGCAGATCGCACAGCAGACATCATGGGACAACCCGGCACTGCATAACGCACAGCTGCGCCAGGCAGAGCGTGGCGTGATCGCCTGGTTCAAGGATGCCTTTTTGCGCCGCGCACCATCGCAGCTGAGCGGCAATGCCAGCCTGAACGCGCAGCCGGGCCCGGCGCGGCTGGACCAGCCCACCGGCCCGGTGGGCAGCGAATTTGCCGGCGTGGCCAGGCTGGTGGCAGCGCGCGACAAGGACGCGTCGCTGCTGCGTAGTTATCTTGAGGCGCTGTCCAGACTGCGCAGCCGCCTGAACCTGCTGAAAAACCAGGGCGACCCCGGCCCCGGTGCGCGTCAGCTCATGCAGCAGACCTTAGAGGGCAGCGGCTCGGAACTGGCCGACGCGCTCAAGCTGGTGGACGAGCACATGCTGACCGGCATGAGCGAGGCGCAAAAGCAGGCCATCCGGCCCATCCTGGTGCGCCCGCTGATGCAGGTCTTTGCCGTGATCGTGGCGCCGGCCGAACGGGAGGTCAACCAGACCTGGGCTGCGCAGGTGCATGAACCGTTCCAGCGCTCGCTCGCGCATAAATATCCGTTTACCCCCAGCGCCCGCATCGAAGCGAGCAACCTGGAGATCGGCCAGTTCTTCGGTCCCGAGGGTCTGGTGGCCAAATTTGTCACCAGCGCCATGGGGCCGCTGGTAGTGCGCCGTGGTGATGTGCTGGCGCCGCGCACCTGGGCCGGCATGGGCATCAGTCTGGCGCCGCAGATGGTGGCGCGCTTTCCCGGCTGGATTGCGCCGCTGGGCGCCGGCGGCGTGGCGGCCACATCGAGCGCTGCGCAGACGGTATTCCAGGTGCAGCCCTTGCCGTCGCCGGGCACGCAGGAAACGATGCTGGAAATCGATGGCCAGCAGCTGCGCTACCGCAATACGCCGCCGCAGTGGAGCAATATGGTGCATCCGGGACCACTGGGCCCGCCAGGCGCGAAGATCAGCGCCGTCACCTTTGACGGGCGCACAGTGGAGCTTTTCAATGAGGCGGGTCAGTTTGGCCTCAAGCGCATGATCGATGCGGCCAGCAAGCAGCGCAAAGAGGGCGGCGTGTTTGCGCTGCGCTGGACGCGTGGCGAGGTGAGCGTGGCGCTGGAGCTCAAAATCATCAGCAGCGCCGAAACCTCCGGCACACCAGCCGACACGGCGCTGCCCGATCGCGGCTTTCGCGGCATGCAGCTGCCCATGACGATAGTCGGTCGTGACGCCACCCCGGCTGCCACTGCCGCTACTGCAGTGGCGGCGCCATGACGCGCCTGGGCTACTTCGGCAAGCTGCCGGCCCATGGCGACTTTGTCCGGCACTGCGACAACCACCTGCTGGTGCAACTGCTCGACGCCTGGCTGGCGCAGGTCATGCAGGCACTGCCGGTGTCGCCGCGCTGGAAGCGCCATTACGACGCCATGGCGCCGCTGCGCTTTGCCTTTGTCGGCCTGCAAAGCCGTCTCGCCATTGCCGGGCGCATCGAGGCCAGCTGCGATCTGTCGCAGCGCCGCTTTCCCTTCGTGGCCATGGGCGAGCTTGCCATCGGCGATGCTGCCGCCTTTGCGCCGGTCAGCCCGCTGGCGCTGGCGCCGCTGTGGCAGCGTATCGGGCAACTGGCCGATGGCCTGGTGGACAGCGCCGAGCCGTCCGCTGCCTTGCTGGCGCTGTCTGGCGAAGAAATCGCGCTGGCGCCTGGCGATGCCGCCCACGCGGCGCGCCTCAATGCTTTTTTGCAGTCGCATGGCGTCGGCGAGTCGCAGGCGATGCTGTCCACGCTCGCACCACTGCATGAGCTGATGCTGGCGCTGGGCATACTGCTGCGTCCAGTATGGCGTAGCGGCTGCGCCCGGTTGCAGCACAGCCTGGTGCTGCCGCTGCCGCCCGGCGCGCAGGAGCAGGCGCTGGTGGCGAGCTTCTGGCTGCATCTGATTGCGCCGTTCCTGCGCGCGCAGCCGTTCGAGCTGGCGCTGTTCCTGGCCACGCTGCACGGTGCGCCGGTGCTGGCCGTCGGCTTTGGCGGCGCCGACCCGCATCTGCTCCATGCGCTGATTGACCCGCAGGCTGCCGGCGAGTGGCTGATCATGCTCGACCAGTCCGGCTGGCTGGCGCCGCAGCTGGAACAGGACGCGGCACTGCGCCAGCTGTCGGCCTGTCTGCAGCAGCCGCAGTTGTCGCTGCACATGGCCTGCACTGTGTTTTTCGATGCTTTTGCCTGTAAAGGAATGCCATGAAACCCGTCTGGCTCGCGCCCTTGTGTCTGTTCTCGATCCTGCCTGCCATCGCGCAGACGCCTGTGCCGGCCGCGCCGCAGCCGGGCCAGATACTGGTCAGCGGCATGGTGGCCGACGAAGCGGCCAAGGCGGCCGTGCTGGCCCGTTTGCGCGCCCTGTATGGTGCCGATCTGGTGGTAGACCAGCTTGCGATCGGCGCGGTGGCGGTGCCGGCCAACTGGAGCGCCCATGTGCAAAAGGTGCTGGCGCCGCAGCTCAAAATGATCGCGCGCGGCCAGCTCATTATCGACGGCACCACCGTCAGCCTGCGCGGTGAAGTGGCCAACGAAGTGCAGCGCCAGCAAATTGCCAGCGACATGGCCACCAGCCTGCCGCCCGGCTATGTGATCAGCAACGCCTTGCGCATCAAGCCGGCCCAGGCCGAGCAGCAGCTGCTCGACGCCACGCTGGCCAGCCGCATTATCGAATTTGACAGTGGCCAGGCTAGCATCACCAGCGCCGGCCTGGCCATCCTCGACGAGATGGCGGCAGCACTGCTCAAGCTCAGGCAGCGCCAGGTGGAAGTGATCGGTCATACCGACAATACGGGCCTGCGCACCAGCAACCTGGCGCTGAGCCTGGCGCGCGCCGAGGCTGTGCGCAGCTACCTGGCTACGCGCGGCATCGCCAGCACCGCGGTGCTGGTCGCCGGCCTCGGCCCGGACCGCCCGGTCGCCAGCAACGCCAGCGCAGAAGGACGCGCCAGGAACCGGCGCATCGAGTTCCGGGTGGTGCAGTAGAGACCAGGCTGCCCGCCATGCATCAAGGCAGCGTAATGGTCAGATGCGCCTGGCGTGGTGCCAGCTTGACCAGGTCGGCATAGGCTGCCAGCGTCGCCTGCGCATGGCGCGTCAGATGGGTTTTCAGTCCCACAAAGGCGCACAGGGCCAGCATGGAGAATATGCTGCACAGCGCCCATAGCGGCACGTCGCTGCGGCGCTTGTTGACGACCTGGTCGGGGCGTTCGGCGCGCGGTGCAAAGCCGCCGCTGCGCCCCTTGATGTGGGCGATCTCGTCGCCCAGGCGTCCTGTCAGGTAGCTGAGCTTTTCGCCGCCATCGATGGCGTACTTGCCCTGGAATCCCAGCAGCAGGCACAGATGAAATACCTGCAGTGCCTGCACCCGCATGGCACCCTTGCCGCGCAGCGCATCGAGACGGTCAAAAAAATGTTCGCCGGCCAGCTGGTCGCCAAAGATCAGCAGCTGCAGCGGGCGGCGCGCCCACTGCGCGCGCAGCGGGTACGGTGACGCAAGGATGATTTCATCGACGGCGGCGCAGAACGCATATTTGGCCGCGTCGATATCGTCAGTATCGGCGCGCATTTTCCTGGCCGTGCTCTCAAAATCGGCCAGGAAAGCGCTGATACGCTCGATAAAGCCCTGTTCATCGCCGGGCGCCGAGCCGTTTTTAAGCAGGAAAAGCATGTAAAAGCCTTCGTGCATCAGGTCGACCAGCGCGCTGCCTGGCTGCGGCGTGGCGCCGCTACGCGCGCCCGGCCCGGACGAGGCACTGCGCCGCTCGATCAGGATGCCGGGCTGGTTCATGCCGCCACCGCGATCAGTTCGAGCTGCAGGTCGCGTATGCCGGCCGGCACATAGACCGAGATCGACTGCGCCTTGAGCATCTGTTCATACAGGTGGCCGCGATTGTCGAGCGCAAAGTAGTAGGTATCGGGGCGCACGGCGATGGCGGCCGGCACCTGCGGCGCATGCGCCAGTTTCACGCCGGGCAGGGCCGACAGCACGCATTGCTCGACGTCGTCCGGTGCGCCGACCTTGATGCGCAGCGGCGCCACGTCGACCAGTTCGAGCGCCGGCATGGCGGCGCGGATGGCCAGGTACAGCGTGGTGTGCTGGTCGATCCTGTCCGAATCGAGCTTGCCCAGGTGGTAGCACGGTTTGTCTTCAGTCAGTGCAATGGCAAAGTATTTTGACGAGATGACCGTATCGAGCAGTTCGCGGATCACGCCGTCGATGGCCTCGAAGCAGGCGCAGGGCCGCGCGTGATCATAGGCTGGCAGGCTGGCCAGCGTGTAGTGGCGCGAATAGCTGAGCAGGCCGCCGGCCAGCATCAGCAGCGTCTCGTACAGCCGTTCGGGATGCAGCAGCGGGTGGCGTACATAGTGCATCAGCGCGGCAGCAGCCGTGCTGGCCGTGTGCAGCAGCCAGAACGACGAGATATCGCCGGAGCGAAATTCAATCACATTGCGGCTCGGCTCGCGGTGGTGGCCATGCAGTGCGCTGACCTTGGCCTGCAGCGCTTCGAGCAGCAGTTCAAGCAGATGCTGCAGGCGCGGCGCCGCTGCGATCGACAGGCTCGGTGCGATGAAAGACGGCGCCGGCTCGAAGGCGCCGGTCACGGTGCGGCGCAGCGCGATGAGCGGCAGGCAGTCATGGGCGCCGCGCGCTTCGGTATCGGCGATCAGGCGCACGGTTTTTTTCAGGTAGGCCACCTCGGCTTCGGCTGCCTCGGTAAACAGGTCGGGCGTGGCGCGCAGCGCGTGCTGGTAGCGTGCCTGGCTGCCATCGCCTGTTGACGCCAGCCGGTAGTTGCTGCCTTCGCTGCTCAGCAGCGGCAGCGCCGCGTAAAACGTCACCTCCTGCACCGTGGACGGCAGTGCTTCCAGGTCGACCGGTGGTGGCAGCAAATCGCTGCCCGGTGCGTCGAAGAGTTCCCCGTCGCGAAAGATGGCCGACAGCGCGTTCAGGCGCAGGCTGCCATTTTTCAGCGACCCGAGGTCCCAGTCCAACTGCGCCACGCCCCACAGGTAGGGCTGCAGCGCGCGCGTAGTCTGGTGCAGGCGCGCTTCATGGTACTGGTCCTGGCGCTGGAAATGCTGCGGCCGCAGGAACAGGCCTTCACCCCACAGAACTTTTGCTGCCATGGCCATCGTGTTCTCCTTGTCGTGATATTGGAACCGGCTACTCGCAGTGCGGCAGGGTGCTATCCGTGCCGGCCATGCTGATGGTGCACGCATGCAGGCCGATGGTGAGGCCGTCGTTTTCGGCGTCCTGCGCGGCGACCGTGGCGCGCCAGCGCTGCGCGGCCGGGGCGCGAAACAGTGCAACGACGCCGATAAAGCCCGCTTCGCGCGTCACTTTTTCCTGCAAGTCCAGGCGCTGGCCCGGCACCAGCAGCACCTCTTTGACTTCCAGCAGATCAGGCCCCAGCAGCGCTTTTTCCTTCTGCACGTCGAGAAAACTGTCATAGGGCGCCTGCTCGAAAGCGGCGCGCTGGCGCAGCTTGTAGATGCGCGCAACCAGGGCCAGCGACTGGCCCTGGGCATCGGTATTGAGGCGCTGGCCGGCATGGAGTTGCAGGTGGATCGTGCGTGGCGGCTTTTGTGCGTCCGACACCTCGGGCGGCGGCTTGGCCAGGCCGACCATCTGCAATGCGGCATTGGCCAGGCTGCCGCCGGCGCAGCCCGCCAGCAGCAGGCATGCCAGGGCTGAGGCTAAAGCCGGTAAGCGCAGCGCAGGTGGCATGGTCAGGTGCTCCCAGGGACAATGATTGACGCAAAGAAATCGGCTTCCGTCATTTAAGCGCATGGCGCCAGGGGTGGCTTGTGCTGGCGCAAACGCCAGCGGCGAGGGCGCCAGCTCTCTGCGCCAGATCAGCAAGTTGCGTCGCTGCGCCGCTGGCAGGCAGCTGGCAGGAAGCCGGTGGCGGTTTTGCTGATCTGGCGCAAAAAGCCAAAGACGGGCTGGTCAATAATGGCCTCCACCACGGCGCCGCCCATCTTTCCCAGCGGTAGCGTCTTCCACATGAAGGAATCGCGATGAAGCCAGAAACTGTCCTGTCCTGCATGGCGCCTCGCCTGGCCGCCATGGCCTGCACTGCCTTGCTGAGCGCCTGTGCCACGCCGCCCGCACCAGCGCCCAAGCCGCCTGCCGCGCCCACGCTGGCGCAGTGGCTGATCGAGGCCGATGCTGCCGTCAAAATGGGCCAGTACGACAAGGCGACAACCCTGCTTCAGCGCAGCAGCGCCGCCTATCCGGCCGACAAGGCGCCGTGGCTGCAGCTGGCGCAGATGGCTTTTGACCGCGGCCAGTACGGCCAGGCCGTGCTGCAGTCGCAGCAGGTGCTTGAGCGCGACCCGGAAGACAAGGTTGCCAGCAGCATGATTGCCATCAGCGGCCTGCGCCTGTCGGGCAAGGCGCTGGCCGACTTGTCGCGCCAGAATAATGTCAACGGCACGGTGCGTTCGGAAGCGCAGGAACTGGCCAGGCTGCTGCGGGCCGCGCTGGGGGAAGAGGTGCTGGTGCCGCCGGCCAGGCGTCCGGCTGCGGCGGCGCGGCGTGCAGCAGGCAGCGCCAGTGCCGGCACAGCGCCGATAGCACCGGCAGCGAAGAGCGGCAATAGCGCCGATCCGTTCAGCGGTCTGAAATAAGCCGCGCGCACCTGTTTTTTTCACTATCCAAAGGAGATCACATGGGCAAGCCTGACAGCGTGCAAAAACGCCTGCAGCAGGTGCGCGCACCGCGCGTGCAGATGACCTACGACGTCGAGATCGGCGACGCGGTAGAAAGCAAGGAGCTGCCCTTCGTGGTCGGCGTCATGGGCGACTTTGGCGGCAAGTCGGAAGTGGAGAAAAAGCGCCTGAAGGACCGTAAATTTGTCGCCGTCGATATGGACAATTTTGACGAAGTGCTGGGCAGCGTGGAGCCGGCAGCGCGCTTTCGCGTGCCCAACCGGCTGGGCGAGGAGGGCGGCTCGTTTGAAGTCGACCTGCGCTTTCGCGCCATGAGCGACTTCCGGCCCGAGTCGGTGGTGCAGCAGGTCGAGCCGCTGCGCCGCCTGTTGGATGCGCGTACCAAGCTGGCCGACCTACGCAACAAGCTGGCCGGCAACGACCGCCTGGAAGACCTGCTGACCGAGGTGCTGAACAACACGGACAGCTTGGCTGCCCTGCAGCTGCCGCGCCAGATCCCGGAGGCCTGAGATGAACGCACAAATGGAAGCGGCGCAGGACGCGCCAGCGCTGGCTGCGGGCACCACCGATCTGCTCGACCAGATCGTTGAACAGAGCCGCGTGGCCAAGTCCGGCGCCGAACATGCGCGTGCGCGCGACCTGATTGCCGAACTGGCGGGGCAGGTACTCGATGGCACGGTGCTGATGTCGAGCAGCCTGTCGGCCACGCTGGACGCGCGCGTGGCGCAGATCGACCACATGATCTCGACGCAGCTCAGTGAAGTGATGCATGCAGCGCCATTCCAGCAGCTCGAACAGAGCTGGACCGGCCTGCATTACCTGGTCGGCAATTCGGAAACCGGCACG
>Ga0308158_10004351_pt1 | contig 12010 bp, 12 predicted proteins | sample PhyBR2_FD_201038 | JGI IMG/M metagenome (GOLD analysis project Ga0308158, IMG submission 201038) | Phyllosphere microbial communities from UC Gill Tract Community Farm, Albany, California, United States - DLSLB.R2 | ecosystem: Host-associated > Plants > Phyllosphere > Unclassified | place: USA...
CTATAGTAAAGTTCCCGTTTATAGCCGAAGAGACTTTTATAAAATCTGCATCAACACCAGTAAAAGCATCATTCAATACGCTGACCGCGGAATAGAAACCGACGGAACGATTCTGTTTTTTGGGAATCCGATTATTCCGTATTCTTGGGAAACTATTTCTGAGAAATTTGAAGGCTATGCTTGTGTTTTTACTGAAGAGTTTTTTAAAACTAAAGACCGATCAGAAACCCTTCAGGAATCGCCTTTGTTTAAAATAGGAGGAACGCCAATCTTTACCCTAACGCCTGAACAAAAGGTGTTTATTGATTCGTTATTCCAAAAAATGATTCAAGAGTACGAAACTGATTATGCTTTCAAAGATGATTTGATGCGCAGCTACGTCAACTTGATTATTCATGAATCAATGAAAATGCAGCCTTCAGAGAGTTTCTTTAAACATAAAAATGCTTCTTCGAGAATTACGTCTTTATTTTTAGAATTACTAGAAAGACAATTTCCGATAGAAACCAAAGATCAGCCATTGGCTTTAAAAACACCTCAAGATTACGCGCAAAGTCTTTCTGTGCATGTGAATCACTTAAATCGCTCTGTAAAAGAAGTTACTGGAAAACCAACCACTGCGCACATAGCAGAAAGAGTCGTGAACGAAGCAAAAGCTTTACTGCAGCACACCGACTGGAGTATTTCGGATATTGGGTATTCGCTTGGATTTGAATATCCGAGTTATTTCAATAATTATTTTAAAAGACTTACAGGAACGGTTCCGAAATCACTTCGAATGTAAATTGTTTCAATTTCTTAATTTTTTGTTTGAATATTGTTATTTCGGCATTGCACTATTGCACTACATTTGCCCTGAAATAAACAACGAATCTTTGTATCAGTTTTTTTAATGACTAAATAATACTTCACAAAAGCATGTTCCGCTTTGCATTTAGTTTTAAATTTTGATAATAGAAAAAAATATAAATTTTTAAAGTATTAATTAAAATCAACAATCTCCTTCTATAAGAGATTCGATGTGCTGATTATTTCATTCAAATAAGCTTATAAGAATTTTTAAAATTAATTATTAACCTAAAAAATCGAAATTATGTCGACACAATTCACTGCCGTAACCGAAGAAGGTAAAATTCCAAATACTTATATGACAGGCGAAGTGTCATATAAGAAGCAGACAAGCGAAATTCACCCAGAAAATACTGTTATAAAAGATGTTTCTTTTGAGCCTGGAGCAAGAAGCAATTGGCGTATTAATGCAAGTCTGCAATTGATTATTGTAACGAATGGAGTTGGGTATTACCAAGAAAGAGGCGGACAAATTAATCTTATCGAAAAAGGAAAAGTAATCACGGTTTTACCTGGAATAGAGCACTGGTATGGAGCAACGCCAACGACTAAATATTCTCATATTACCATTTTTACTGAGGTAGATAAAGGTCATGGAACTTGGCTGAATAGCGTTACCGATGAAGAATATCATTCTTTTTAAGCTTCTAAGGTACTAAGTTGCTAAGATTCTAAGATTTTAGCTTCGAGATTTTACGCAGATTTTACTGATTTATAACAGATTATATTTTTTGATTAGCTAAAAATAATCGAAATTTATATAACTGTTTGTAAATCAATATAAATCAGCCGGACTTCTATTGCAATTTCAGAACGGTTTTAAACCTGTCCCGATAGCTATCGGGATGAAACAAAAACAAAAAACAACAATAAAATTATGGAAACAAAAAACATTAAAGCCTTTGGTACAGAAGCTGCCGAAGCACCATTAAAAACTTTAGATATACAAAGAAGAGCTGTACAAGCGCATGACGTAGAAATCGAAATTTTATATTGCGGAATCTGCCATTCTGATTTGCACTCCGCTAGAAATGAATGGCACGGAACAATGTATCCAATTGTTCCTGGACACGAAATTGTGGGTAGAGTGGTAAAAGTTGGTGATCACGTAAAAAACTTTAAAGTTGGTCAATTAGCAGGAGTAGGCTGTATGGTTGATTCTTGTAGAGAATGTGATCATTGCAAAAATGATTTAGAGCAATATTGTGATGAAGGAAGTATTCTAACATTCAATTCACCAGACAAACATTTAGGCGGACATACTTTTGGAGGATATTCTCAAAGTATTGTTGTTGATGAAAATTATGTATTGCACATTTCAGATAAATTGGATCTTGCTGGAGTTGCGCCTTTATTATGTGCAGGAATTACAACGTATTCTCCGTTAAAACACTGGAAAGTTGGACCTGGACAAAAAGTAGGTATTGTCGGGATTGGTGGTTTAGGACATATGGGAATCAAATTAGCAAAAGCTATGGGCGCTCATGTGGTTGTTTTCACAACATCTCCTTCAAAATTTGACGCTGCAAAACAACTTGGAGCTGACGAAGTAGTTTTGTCCACAGATCCCGAACAAATGGCAAAACATGCTAAAAGCTTAAACTTTATTTTAGATTGCGTTTCGGCAGAACACAGTATCGATTCTTACTTAAATTTATTAAAAGTAGACGGAACATTAACGCTAGTTGGCGCACCAATGGATCCGCTTCCTGTAACTTCTTTCAGTCTAATTTTAGGAAGAAGAAGCTTCGCTGGTTCAGCAATCGGCGGAATTGCAGAAACTCAGGAAATGCTTGATTTCTGTGCAGAACATAACATTACGGCAGATATCGAAATCATTGGTGTAAATGATGTAAACAATGCCTACGAAAGATTATTAAAAGGCGATATCAAATATCGTTTTGTGATTGATATGGCTTCTTTGAAATAAGGTTCAAAGTGGCAAAGGTTCAGAGTAACAAAGGTTTCTAATCTTTGTGTTTAAAAGGGGTAGAGAGGAAAAACCTTTGTACCTCTGTCCCTCCGAACCTTTGCACCTAAAAAAGAAAAAAATGCAAACAAGAAAACTAGGAAATAGCGGCTTAGAAGTCTCAGCGTTGGGACTTGGCTGCATGGGAATGAGTTTTGGATACGGTCCAGCTCACGATAAAAATGAAATGATAAGTCTGCTTCGTTCTGCTTATGAAAAAGGAATTACTTTTTTTGATACGGCTGAATGTTACGGACCGTTTTTGAACGAAGAACTTTTAGGAGAGGCTTTAGCGCCTTTCAGAGATAAAGTTGTCATTGCAACAAAATTCGGCTTTTTGGAAGGCGATTCTAAAAAAGGATTAGACAGCCATCCAGAATGGATTAGAAAAAGCATTGAAGGTTCGTTAAAAAGATTAAATACCGATGTAATCGATTTGTATTATCAGCATCGCGTTGATCCGAATGTGCCTATGGAAGATGTTGCAGGAACTATAAAAGATTTAATTCAGGAAGGAAAAGTAAAACATTTTGGACTTTCAGAAGCTGGAGTAGAAAGCATTCGTCGTGCACACGCGGTTCAACCTGTAACGGCACTGCAAAGCGAATATTCGCTTTGGTGGAGAACACCAGAAGAAGAAATTCTTCCTGTTTTAGAAGAATTAGGAATTGGCTTCGTGCCTTTTAGTCCATTGGGAAGAGGTTTTTTAACCGCTAAAATTGATGAAAACACACAGTTTGACAGCACAGATTTTAGAAACACACTGCCTCGTTTTACGCCAGAAGCCAGAAAAGTGAATCAAGCTTTAGTTGACTTGCTTTCTAAAATTGCGGCAGAAAAAGGAGCAACAAACGCACAAATTGCCCTAGCTTGGATTTTAGCGCAAAAACCATGGATTGCACCGATTCCAGGAACTACAAAATTGCATCGTTTAGAAGAAAACCTTGGAGCAACAGATTTAGTACTTTCAGCACAAGATCTTGCAGAAATCGAAACTGCAGCTTCAAAAATAACAATTGAAGGCTCAAGATACCCAGAGCATCTGCAGAAGATAGCTGGAAAATAAGTTTTAAAAAAGGTTCAAAGTTGCAAAGGGTCAGAGGTTCAAAGGCAAAAACCTTTGTGCCTTTGTACCTCTATGACTTAAAAAAGAAAGACCCTCAAGCAATTCAACTCTTGAGGGTTTTGTAAAATATGCAAAGACTTAAAATGTAAAGATTCTTTCGATTAAAAGAAACCTTTGAACCTTTGCAACTTTGAGCCTTTGCATCTAAAAAAAAATAATTATTTTTTTTACTTTTTGTCTAGGTTTTGTTTCAGCAATTTAGCGTGTTCCAAATGCGCTGTTAAACCTGCAATATTGGTAGAAGCCCAAGTTCTTACTTCTTGATCATTAGCATCTTTTGCTGCTTTATCTAGTTTTTTGATCGCTTTTTCGTGACCGTCAATCATCATGTCTGCGAATTTTTTATCAAAATCAACACCCGATTTTTCGTTTAATTTATTGTATTCTTCTTGTCCTTCCTCAGTTAAAGAAGTTGGAAGAGTAAAGTTTTTTGCTTTTGCTAAAGCACTGACTTCAGAAGCCGATTTGGTGTGCTCATCAACAAGCATTTTACCAAATTTTTTCACTTCAGGATTTGTGCTTTTTGTTTGTGCCAGTTTACCAATTTCGATTTCAGCTAAATTAATTTCGGCTTGATCTACTAAAAATTCAGAATCATCTTCTTTGCTGTCAATAGAATCAAATTTTGCTTCGTTTGCATCTTCAGCAACTTCTTTTGGATCTTCTTGTTTAGTTTCGTTTTTACAAGATTGAAGGAATATAATGATAAGTCCTGCTCCTAAAATGGCTTTTCCGGCTAATAATAACTTTTTCATGATTTTAATAGTTTAAATGTTATAATGTAAAATTATGGAGTAGATACAGGAATGTCTTACAGGATTTTTAGAGATTGTTATAGGATTAAGATGTAAAATGTTTTTTTTAAATTCTATATATTTGTTTCAAGAAAAATATTACAAAAATAAAGGTTAATGAACATCCAATCAGAGTTTAGAAATGCATTATTTATAAGAATACTAATAGGGATTCTTCTTTTTATGGCAGCATTATTTTATGCGGTATATAATCTGCTTATAACTTTCAATCCAAATCCATTATTAATTGTTGCATGTTTGGTGGTATTATTTGTAATTTATTGTATTCCTGATATATTTGAAATTTTTGTACTCACTATTAAAGATGGTGGAATTGAAATAAAAAAGATCATTACTGGGAATGTAAAGTTTATTCCTTACGGGGATATTACAAATATTAAGAGAGGAAAAGTTAGATTTCGAACTAAAACGGGAGCTATATCAAATGGATATTATTATAGTACGTTGATATTTAAAAATAGTAAGAGTATCATAATTTCTCCGGACCATTTTAAAAATTATCAAACTTTAATGAGTTGCATTTATGAGAAATTTTAAGTTTGTGAAATAAACTATTAAGTTCAAAGAATACTGTCATTCTAAGAAAAGAAATGATAGAATTTAGCTTAATCCCAACTCCAAAAAAGTTGGGATTTTTTTTGCACCTAACATTTTACATTTCACAAAAAAGAAAAATTTACATTTCCACTTTCACAATTCCCACGCTACAATGATGAAATTTCGAACCAAAATTCTATAACAGAAACGCCTTACTTTTTAAAGAACTTTGACTTAGGAGAATTTTTAGAATTTAACTCTTTTAAAATTTAAAATCATGCCAGATCCAAGAATTAAGAATGAAGCGCAATATAAAGCATTGGTAAAAAAAGGATACAGCAAAGAAAAATCGGCTCGTATTGCCAACACGCCAGATGCAGGAAAAAAAGGTGGAGAAGCGAAGCCTTATGATGAATGGACAAAAGAAGAACTTCTGAAACAAGCTAGTAAAGTAGGCATAAAAGGAAGATCTTATATGAATAAAAAAGATTTAATTTATTCTTTAAGAAATAACTAAAGATTTAGTCAAAACCATCATGTGATAAAAATTTAAATATCATGATGGCAGCTCTATTCAGAAATATTTTAATATAGCTAAGAAAAGTCGAAGCACCCGAAAATATTTTACAAAATCAGAAATAGCATTTTCTGAATTGATTCAGAATTACGAAATCACTTTAGAAACGCCTTATTCATAAAAGAGTTAGAGCATCTCTAAAAGCTTAAAAAGTTTGAAATGTAAGCAAAATCATTATTAACTAAAAAACTATTATTATGTTACGTTGGACAGTCACTTTTATTATTCTAGCCATAGTGGCGGGAATATTTGGTTTCGGTGGAATTGCTGCTGGAGCCGCTAGTATAGCTAAAATTTTATTCTTTATATTTTTAGTTCTTTTCGTTATTTCTTTAATAACCGGAAGATCGAGAGTATAAGAAGAGTAGATATAGAACAAATTAAAACGGCACATTCATTTGGAATGTGTCGTTTCTGGTTTTAATAATTCAAAATAGGGATTTCTGTTAAGAATTATTATGGATTAAATAGTTGAATTTTAAACTCAAAAAAACCGTCTCGTTATTTAACGGAACGGTTTTTTATTTTTTGAATTAAAAAATTAGAATCGGCGAGGATCATTTTCGGGATCTTCATCGTCGTCGTCTTCTTCCTGTACATCATCTTCGATGTAATCGGTATCATCGTCGTCAAAATCTTCTTCTATATACTCATCTTCATCTTCAAGATCTTCCAAAACATCTTCAGTTTCATTGAAATCAAATTCATCTTCTTTTAAATCTGACGGATTGTCGAATTCGTCATTTTCATCTTCCAATTCGACTTCATAAATATCGTCGTTATTATCTTCTAAATCTCTGTCCTTATGAAAGTCGTCATTTAAATCGTCCAAATCATCATCAGCAAAATCTTCCTGATCTGGATTAGGTCGGTTCGGATTATAGCCATTTCTTACTGTATACCCGCGTTCAGCAATTTCACGATTATCGATATCCGGTTTTTTGATATCATTTTTTAGATCTTCTGCTAGATTTCGGTCATCTGAGAAATGTTCTCTAAAATCCTTATTTGTGCTGTTGTTTTTATCTATAGTATTCATGATAGCTGTTTTTTATAGTTATTTATACAAAGCTAGCGCGAAGTTGATAGAATATATTATAATATTTTAATGTGTAATTTTATAATTAACAGGTGTTTAGATTGGAGTTTTCTGTATTCGTTATATGTACAGAACATACACGTTTTAATAGGTGCAGGCAGATCTTTTATTTTGTCTATTGCAATTTATCTGTAAAGTCTTTATGATCGCCCATAACGTTATATTTTAAGTTCGTTTATTTTTTAATTATTTGATAAACAAATAGTAAAAGTAAGGTTGGTGCTTTTTACCCTTTTATAGATTATATAATTAAACTTATAAATTGTGATATTTCAATTTAGTTTGTAAGAAATTGATTCTGACTTTCTATTTGTTACATAAAATTGCATTATATTTGGGAATATTAAAATTCTAAGCCAAAAATACAATGACAGATTTCACCATATTCTATACCGATGACGACGAAGACGATTTATGTATTTTTGCTGATGCCGTAGAATCTATACCTCACAATATCAAACTTCAAACGTATTCTGGAAGTCAGAATTTTTTAAATGCCATTTCTGATTCATCTGTTATTCCATCCGTGATTTTTTTGGATTTGAATATGCCGGGAAAAAATGGATTTGATGTTCTAGAAGAACTTAAAAATTCTGATGATAAAAAAGATATTCCAGTAGTCATTTATTCCACCTCGAGCGAACCAGGCAATATCGAGAAATGTCTTAAACTGGGAGCTAATTGCTTTATTACCAAACCTGTTTTGATGAGTGATATTATAAAAGCAATAGAACATGCAATGAAGATTGATTGGGATAAATTTATTCCGACCCAATCCAATTTTGTGTTTAAATATTGATTTCTGATAAACCTTCAATCTTTTCCTTTGTATTTGCGTTCGGTGTTTAGACGCTGAAAAATTTAAAATATTTTTTTGTACACAAACTCCTTGGCCATAATTCTATTGGTTCGATGGCTGTTTTGCGCGCAGTTAAGTTGTCCTATTTCTTCTCCATTTGCCAGAAAAGAATAGTTTTTACTCACTTAAAAACCGATTTTTGAATGAGGCAACATTAAAATCTATTGAGTTAATTTTATCTCGTTTCTATGCAGAAATTTGATAAACAGATAAACTGAAAAGATATGAAACGAGAAGATTCAAAACATGAAACCGATAATATTAAAAGGTATCAAGAAGAGGGATATACTGCAAACTATATATTTGAAAATGATCGTCTAGTAGATTCAGAAACCAAAGAAATCTATAATCCTGAAGATATATTTATTGTAGCACATCATCGATACGAAGGAATGAGTGATCCTGATGATATGTCGATTTTGTATGTTATCGAAACAAAAGATAAAAGAAAAGGAACACATTTATTAGGATATGGTCCAATGGCCGATTTGGAAGAAGCCGAATTTTTTAAAGATATTCCGAAAGCCAATTATTCTAAAAATGCAGACATAAACGAATTGACTTAAAAGAATAAAAATAGATTAGTATTTTTATTTTGCTGATGAGCAGTTGTTTCAAATTTATTTGAGGCAGCTGCTTTTTTTTTGAGTTGCTAAGCTGCTAAGGTTCTAAGGGACTAAGTTTTTTTGCGCTAGGAGACTTAGAATCTTAGCATCTTAGAACCTCAGAACTTTAGAAAATAATAATTATGTTTTTTAGATGCAAAGACGCAAAGGTTCAAAGTGACAAAGATTTTTCTTTATCTAAAAGGTTTAGGAGACAAAGATTGTAAACCTTTGAACCTTTGTCCCTCTGCAACTTTGCCCCTCGAAATATAAATTATGAAATATCTCCGCAAAATTCTATAAAGATTTGACTTACAATATAAACGAAATTTGGATTATAGAAATGATGTAAAAACCAAGGTTAGTTTTTTTACGTAAAATAATTACTAGCCACTTTATTAAAACCAAACCGTATATGAAAAAACTTTACTTAAATACTGGAAGCTTTAATGCTGTTTTTAAAAATTTAAAAGAGAATTTTGGTGGCAACTTATCGACTAACACTAACGAATATAAATTGACAATTAAGTCAAAATGGGCAACGGGAAGCATTTCTGGAGTACGTTTTGAAAAAGAAATGTCATATCTCAATTTCGATTTGACTTTCAATCAGGATGTTAATTTAAGTATCGAATCTAATCCATTAGCGCCTGTTTTTTTTGCTTACTGCGAAAAAGGAAACCTACTGCACGGTTTTGGCGCAAATGGTGCTGTTAAAAGCTTAAAAGAGCATCAATCGGGTATTATGAGTAATTCATCTGCAATTAATAGCGTTTTGTATTTTGAAAGCCATAAACAGATTCAGTTTTCTTTAATCGGAATACCAACAAATCTGAACGCTATAGAAAATGCTGATTTTGCTTTTCAGGTTAAAAAAAGATTTACCAACGAATCTAGAAATTATTTATACATCGGAACCGAGAATCTAAAAATAGGAGAGAAGTTTCAAGAACTTAAAGCATTGCCAAAACAAGGAACAGTTCGTTATTTGATGATGAAAAACATTTTGCGAGAAATTTTAGAGATGGAGATAGCGCAACATAGTTATAATTATCTAACTCCGTTTGAACCTATTCTGAATTTTGCTGCTAAACAAATGACTGAAGTTAAAAAGCTGTCAGAGATTGGTTTCGGACATATTGTAGCGCCAGTGCTGTCTTTTAAAAGAAACTTGCAATCTAGAGTTCTAAAGGGAAAATATTTAGAATTAGAACCTTATAACCAAAAATTAGCTAGCTAGTAAGCATTATTATATCCTTCACTTTTCAAAAAAAAACAGCTTCGATCGAGCTGTTTTTTTTCTTTTTTCAAAATGCCAAACTGCCCACACGACAATTTCAAAAGTAAGATGATAAAATTTGTATGAAAACATTTGTATTTTGTAAATGTGTCAAAATAATAAGAAATTTCTAATAAGTTAGCAATCATGCCTTACGTACAAAACGACTGCAAAAGATGGGAATTTTGTAACTATTTCCGATTTAAATAAAAAGCCTTACCGTTAAATTTTTTATACATTTGAGAATTTCCGCATCATTTTTTAACAGCTCATTTGCTATTTATTTAAAAAATAAGAAAATTTTTATATTTCATTTTAAAAATAAGTGTTTTGATTTACAACCGATTTAGCTTTTCGACATGGTATTAATTGTAGACGATATAAGAGCGAATATTATCGCGCTGCAAAAAACATTAGAGTTGCATAATATCGATGTTGATAGTGCCGAATCTGGTGAAGAAGCTCTCAAAAAAATCCTAAAAACAGATTACTGCCTGATTATTATGGATGTTCAGATGCCTGGACTTGACGGCTTTGAAGTGGTTAAAATCCTTTCAGGAAATCAACGCACAAAAGATATTCCAGTTATTTTTCTTTCAGCTATCAATACAGAAAAAAAATACATATTTAAGGGATATGAAACTGGAGCTGTTGAATACATTACAAAACCCGTAGATAGCGATTTGCTGATTCTAAAAGTAAAAACCTTTATTAAAATTTACGAACAGCAAAACGAACTTAAAGCGATAAAAGATCTGCTTTCTAAAGAAATTAAAATTCGAAAAGAAGCACAGGACAATCTGGAAATTAAAATTGCAGAAAGAACAAAAGAACTGGTTCAGAAAAATGAAGAACTGGAACTTAGAAATCATGAATTACAGCAGTTTTCTTGGGTTGTTTCGCACGATTTGAATGAGCCAATTAGAAAAATTCAAATCTTTATCAAAATTATAAAAGACCTTTACTTAAAAGCAGATGACAAGGCTTTAGATTATGTTGATCGGACCATAAAATCGGCAGAAAGAATGCAGACTTTAATCACCGATCTTTTGGCTTATTCTAGGCTTTCGGCACTGGTTAAACCTGAAAAAACAGATTTAAATGTGGTTTTGCAGGAAGTGCTAGGCGATTTTGATTATCTAATAGAACGTAAAAATGCAATTATAAAAACCAACGAACTTCCAACAGTTGATAGCATTCCCAGTCAGATGCGACAGGTTTTTCAAAATCTGATAGGGAATGCTTTAAAATTTTCTGGAAATGAAGAAAAACCGGTAATCGAAATTACTTCAGAAACCATTTTAGAAAAATCAATTGATAGTCCGACTTCTCCCGAAGGGAAATTTTGCAGAATTACGGTAAAAGACAACGGAATTGGTTTTGATGAAATTTATCTGGATCGAATTTTTATTATTTTCCAAAGCTTAAATGACCGCCAAACCTACGAAGGAACCGGAATTGGTTTAGCAATTGCTAAAAAAATCATAGAAAAACACAACGGATTGATCACAGCAAAAAGCAAATTTGGAGAAGGCGCAAGTTTTATCATTGTACTTCCTTTAAAATACGAATAAAAATAATTTAGAAATATATGAATGGTAATTTTAAAAGAAACTTATTAATCAGTTCGCTAGTTTCCCTTCTTGTACTTACGGTTAGTTCTGTTGCTTCTTTCATTAGCATCAAAAGCTTGTTAGAGAGTAACTTTTGGGTCAATCATACTCAGGATGTGATTTACAATCTAAATGAAGGTTCGGCAATTATTACTGAAGCTCAGACGAGCATGAGAGGATATCTGCTTACAGGAGACGAACAGTTTGTGGACCGATTTAATGAAGCTGAAGCCAAGTCAAACAGTTATTTCGAAAAATTGGACGAGCTTACAGTTGACAATCCCGCGCAGAGAAAGTTACTGGAAGAATTACGCGATAAACGTTCAGGTTTCTTTAAATATTTAAACAATCAGATTGTAAAAAAGCGTTTAAGCAAAGAAACACTGATTTTTGATTTGAATGAGGGCAGAAAGATGATGAATGAGATGAGAGCAATCATCAGGAAAGTAGAAAATACAGAACAGAAACTTTTAGACGAACGCAATTCAAATTCAGAACGCTACGGAAATTACAGTTTGATTTTAATCGTTATTGCCTTTTTTATTGCTTTTCTTATTTCGATCGTTTTTATGATCAGAATTCTAAAAGATTATAACGAAAGATCGTTGTTGCAGCGCGAGCTGGAGAAAAAAGATAAAGAAACTGCTGAAAGGCTGAAAGTAATAAGCGGTATTGCCACACA
>Ga0308158_10004352_pt1 | contig 12002 bp, 13 predicted proteins | sample PhyBR2_FD_201038 | JGI IMG/M metagenome (GOLD analysis project Ga0308158, IMG submission 201038) | Phyllosphere microbial communities from UC Gill Tract Community Farm, Albany, California, United States - DLSLB.R2 | ecosystem: Host-associated > Plants > Phyllosphere > Unclassified | place: USA...
TCGAGCGCGTTGATCGTCGTCAGCACGGTGCCGCCGGTGCCTTCGCCGCCCGCGACCTGGTTGCCCGCATCGACGCGGCGATCGGAGATGCGCCCGCCGATGGGTGCACGAACCTGCGTGAAGCCGACGTCGAGCGCGCGGGCGCGTTCGCGCGCCTGCGCGGCGGCGAGCGCGGCGGTGGCGGCTTCGAGCTTGCCACGCAGCGCGTCGACTTCACCCGCCGAGACGGCTTCGTCGGCAACCAGCCGCTGCGCGCGGCCGAGGTCTGTACGCGCGAGCGACAAGGCGCTTCTGGCGCTCGCGACGTTGGCGTGCGCTTCCGCCAGCGCGGCGGCGAACGGACGCGAATCGATCGTGAAGAGCAACTGTCCCTTGCGGACGATATCGCCGTCGTGGAAGTGGACGCCGGTGACTTCGCCCGCCACGCGCGGCCGGATCTCGACGCTGCGGCTCGGCGCGAACCGGCCGACATAATCGTCCCACTCGCTAACCTGGCGCACCAGCGGCGACGCCACCGTGACCGAGGCAGGCGGGGGCGCCGCCATCGCCGCGTCGGGATGGTCGAACAGCTTCACGCCGACCGCGCCGAGCAGCGCGACGGGCACCAGCACCATCGCGCCGCGCTGCCAGGCGGGGCGTCGATGCCGGCCGGCGGGCGGCGTCGCGACGACATCGGCGTCGTGCGCGGCCGTGATCGTGGTCAGCTGGTTCATGCTGCGATGCTCCGCTTCTGCTGCGCGCCGACGCGCATGCCGGTCATGCTTTCGACTAGAGTCTCGATCTGCGCCTCGACGAAGCCGGCGGCGAGGAAGTTCTGGATCTCTGCCATCGGCAGCGCGAAGCCGCGGCGCCATGCGTATACGGCCATCCGCCGCAGCGCTTCGAGCCGGGGGTCGGCGAGCCGCGACGCGGTGCTGAGGCCGAACAGGCTGCCCATCGCCCGTGACATGCGGCTGGGGCCGGACAGGCTGCGCAACGTGTCGCGCTTGGCGAGCGCGATGACGCTCCATTCCAGCGGCGAGAAGCCGGTCGGCGCGCGCGCCGACACGGTCTGTGCGCGGCTGGTGACGGGCGAGGCGAACATGTTGTCGAGGTCGAGGTAAGCCATGGGATTGTCCCCCTTTTGATTTTTCGGGCAAGCGCCGGCCTTCGTCGGTGGACGGCCCACCAACGTCAGCTGATCGCAAGGCACGCACGGTCGTTGCCGGCACATCACCATGCCGCGCTTGCCCCCTTGAAGTTTCGAGAGTCCAGACGACCGAAGCCATCTGTTCCGAGTTAGGTGGTGACCGTGGTCATGGGTTGTTGTCCCCGGTTGCCCCGTCCGCTCTAGGAAGGAGCTTCGATACCAGTCGGTATATAAACCGCACGTTCATCTAGTCAACAGACTTTTGTACCGTGCGGTATTTTTTATTGCGACCGTAACAAAGCATGAATTGCATGTCGGCGGACTGACCGGATTACTTGGTCGGCCACACCAACAGGCTGGTCTCGACGAGCTGGTTGAGCTCTGTGCAGGTCGCGCCCGAACCGCCTTGGATCGACAGACCCTGCATGATCGCGAACAGATACCGCATCAGCGCGTGCGACTCGAGACCGTTGGGGAATTCGCCGGCAGCCTTGGCCTCGTCGAACCGCTTCATCAAAGCGGCCTCGGACGACGCGCGACGCTTGGCGACCTCGGCCTTGATCGGCTCAGCCTCCGCACTGCACGCGACGCTGCTGATGACGCTAAGGCATCCCTTGGGATCGCAGGTGCTCATCTGCATCTGGAGTGCACCCCGGAGCAGTCTTTCCGCTACGGCGCGCGCGGTCGGCGCGTCGAGCGCGGACGTCATATAAGCAAGCTTTTCACGCTCGTAGAGGTCGAGCGCCTTATGGAAGAGCGCCTCCTTGTTGCCGAACGCGGCGTAGAGACTGGGCTTGGTGATTCCCATCTCAGCGGTCAGTTCCGCCATCGAACTGCCCTCGTAGCCGTTGCGCCAGAACACGCGCAACGCACCCGCCAGCGCTTCGTCGAGATCAAACTCGCGGGGGCGGCCCTTGGGGGCGGTGAGCGTGCAAAGCCTATTCATACCGTTCGGTATATAGTGACAATGCGCCAAGGGTCCAGTGACTGGAACATGCTGGTGCGACCGCTCACCGATCGTGCGCCGCTGATCGCCCGCCAGGTGCCCGTGAACCGAAGCCAGCTGGACACTGCGGTTGCGGCATGCGCGGTGGACGGGATAGCGCGACGGCTATCAACTTCTGAGATAGCGGAGGTTCGGCAATCTCTCTCGACCGCAGCTGGGCAGAAATTCTGGGAGGCGGCAAGGATCACAGATCGGCCGCTGGAAGGCTGCTATTAAGCTGCCCTCAATCTCAAGCCGGTAGCTGCCGACTATCTTGCAGCCGGCTTGCGTCCGCCAACGCCGCCCAAGCCGCCGAAGCGGGACATGTCGATCGTCTACTGACAGATCGGGAACGACCGCTTTCCGCCATGTCGCGAAGGTCGCGATCGGCAAAGCGGACCCCAGAAGCGGACAGTCGGCAGTCGCCCACATGTCGCCACTCTTGTCGCGGAGCGCTCGCCCGATAGCTGTCGTTCGTTCAGCTTACTCGCTATGTGGTTTACGGATCTTGTGATGACCCCAAGCGAGTAGGGACACATGCAAAGTGGAGTTTGGGTCGTACTAATCTGGCTTGCGCCATGCTTGCCGGTAGCGTTATTCGGCTGGAGGCGAACTAGCTTAAGGCGAACTCTTGCCGCAGAAGCGTGGACCGTCATTGCCTCGGCCATCACCCTAGTGCTTGTGGGCTTCAGCGCCCTGGGCGACTGTGCCCAAGACGTAATTGGTTCTGTGCCGGGCAACCCGTGTCATGCGGCTAAAAGTCAGGCGACGCTGGTTAGCTTGGCGTTCGGATTTGCCATCTTGGTTGCTGGAAATTGGCTGATATTCCGTGGCTCCCGTAAGTAGGTGTCGGCTTTCTATCGTAAGCAGAGCGTCCGATTACCGGGCTTCACTGCTGAAAGCAGTCGGGCGGCTCACCTCCCTATCGCAACATTCGCGAGCGGATAGCCGGGCTTCAAAATAGGTCATTCGCAAAGATAAACCCGCGTTCGAAGTTGGGGAGCGAGGGAAGGGGCGTGAACGTCTGGTTGTGTGTCAGCCAAGACTTAGCTCAGGAAGGCTTAGCCTATCGCTCTGCGGTCTGCGCCGCGACATGGTGTGGATCGTCGCCAGGGACATTGTTACCCATGCCGCCGCCTCCAACCCCGCCGCCGCCCATACCACCACCACCGCCGCTCCGGCCAGCATCGTCTTTGCGGCTACCACCTCTGCCGCCGCCGGACGACGCCGGACGCGCGGGTCCTTGCATAGCGATGGTTAGGTCGGCCGGGATCGGGTCGAGATCAAGCGCATCGCGCACGAACGCACGCAGCGACACAACCAACTCATGCGTGTGGACTGGGTGGCCCGCAACCAGCTCGCGAACCGCCCTGTCCGCGAGCCGGACATGCTCCTCCGTACCGAGCAGGATGATATCGGACAGCGCGGCCTCGACCGCGTCGCGGATCCGGCGCGTGCGGTCCGACCGTGCCGCGCCTTCCGCACTAAGGTCCAGCGCAGCCATCGGTTCCTCTGCGACGACGCCCTGCTCCCGCCGCCGCAGGTCGCGCCGGTGGGCCGGATCGACGGTTAGGTCCCCCGTGAACGAGCCGCCAAGGACCTTGTAGGCAGCGATAAGCGTCTTCAGGCGCTCATTGATCTGCCGGTTCATCCGTTCACGGCGCTGCTGGAACGTCATTTGGGTGAGCAAACGGATGCCAACCCCCAAGAGCGTAACGAGCGTCAGTCCGAGGATGGTGGCGAGCAGACTCTGCCAAGAAGTAAAATCCAGACCGCGCAAGTGCATCCCCCTAGCACCCCATTCTGGACCTTCGTCGTTTAGATGGAAAGCCCGTGGAACGTACACCCGTTATATCTGGCGCACGGAACACAGGGCGAGGCGGGTGCCCGTGACCCGGTAGATAACTTCACGCATGACAGGAAGTATTATGTTAGATGAGAGGCTATATTATTGAACGTCGCTGACAGGCTTGCTCCAACCTGTTGCATTGCGGCAATTGCTGATACTGCAATAAGAGCGGCAATAAGGCCGTATTCAATGGCTGTAGCGCCACGGCGATGTCTGAGAAACCTTAGCATATTTTCGCCCCTTTTGTTTTAACATCTCACACAGCTCATTATTATGATTGGCAATACAAGTTGTTAATCGGATTGGTGTTTTATGTACAAAGGATCAGCGCATCGCGTATTAAATGTACATTTGCAATATTGCGGAATATTTCAGATTCTACAAAATAGATACAGTTCCAGCGCCCGGGAAGCGTTTGACATTACTGGAAAGTTATCGTGTCGGGGTCCTGGTGATCTGACGTTTGAGCAACGTGCTTTCAGCTGAATTCGGCCTTGCCTCCCCACGATAGAGCTGCGCCGTTTGCCAATATCGTCCTGCCGTGGATCAATGGTTGGAACGATCCGCAGCCCCTGTCCGCTAGCTACCCACAGGAGAATGGGCATGCTGACAACGTTGCGTCCTGAAGATTTGAGGGTTTCCGCGAGCGACGGGAACGTCCTCGTCGATGCCCCGGGTCTCGCCGTCACGCTTGATATCGAAGCGGCGTCATTTCTTTCAGACGAACTACTCGCGGGGTGTACCGCTGCTCGCCGCCAACAGCGTGCGTCGATCGCCCAGGGATCCTTTTTGGACGGGTCCTCACCAGGGTGAGTGACATGGCGATGATCTGGGAGAGGTGATTGGACCCGAAATAGGGTTCGAGAATCTACGTCGGATTGCCTCCGCCATCGACACGATCATGATGGTCGCGCCGCTTATGCCTCGGTGTTAAAAAACAAACTTGCCGGATCGTGTCGTTCATTAACGCTTCAAAGCTAGGCCAGGCTCGGGAAGGGGAGCCGTGGGGTGATCGATTATCAAAGCTATCTGATCGATCTTGCCTTGACCGTTCTCCGGGAAGTGGCCGAGGCGCCGGCAGCGGACCAAAAACCGTCAAGCGGAACGCGGCTGGCCCTTCGGGTTCTTCGTCCCCATTGCCCTGACCAGTGGCCGCTTACGCAATTCTGGAGCGGCATAAACGCAACGGACGACATGGTCCGCCCGCGGATCGTCACAGCCTCCTTGAACGGCATAATCCATCAGCTCACGGCATCAGGCGCTCGGCCGATGAATCGGCAGGCGTAGGCGCCATTGCCGTTGCCCGGATCCGCACTAAGTCCGTTGCTGCCCACTAAGAAGGTCGTCGGATCTGTCTGCCGAGATCGATTGCTCGATGAGGTCGCCCACGCATAGACCTGGATGACGCCGATGTTCCTGCGTCTCGATCTGATCAGGTTTTTGAACGATCGCAGTTTGCTGGAGGCGTGTCGTCAGGCTGACGGCGAGGCGGGGAGTTTCGTCAGGGAAGCGCTGGCCGCTGAGATCAAACGGCGGAACCTCGACACATGATGACTGACCGGGACGTCTGGCTGAAGGCAATGGCGGTCGTCCAGGCGCATGGCACGATGGAGGCAGCGCCCGTCATGGACACTCTGGTCCACGTGTTGGGAGATGATCCCCCCGGGATGACTGAGCGCGGGTCGCCGCAGCAGTCGATGTTATCAACTAGAGCCAGCCTCAGTGAGATAACGCGCCAGCCGTGGCAAACGTATCGTTAATGGTTCGGAATTAGGCGAGGCCCCGAAAGGAGCCACCATGGTTCAGTTGCTTAACTCGCTCCGAAGGAATGTCCGCGGCGCGACCGCCATCGAGTACGGTCCGATCGCAGCCCTAATCGCCGTTGCTGCGATTGCTGCGATGCAGGGTCTGGGCGGAAGTTTGAATAAGACGTTCAACAACGTATCGAGCAAGATGAGTAGCCGAGTGGGCTGAACGCCAGCCAGCGCGTCCGTTAGCGCAGCCATCCTTGGCGATAAACGACGCTGGGCAGTTCCGCCCAAACCGCGGCGTTCAGGCTGGCGATCCAGGCTCCCGGTAACGGCCATTCGCCAAGCGCGAGCTCTCCCGTTTCTGCGTCTCCAACAGGCCATTTCGGGAAAGGCCAATTCGGGGCAGATTTTGGGCGGGAGGTTGCCCCGCATGGCGGTCTGCGTGATCCCAGGGGTGACTGTCCCACTCTGGGTACGTCTTTGGGAAGGCCTCTGCAGTCACCCCGCCCACATCACGTGTCTGGTTGCGCCCCTCGCAGATCGGCATCGATCAGGGCCGCGACGTCGGTGACCGGAAGGCCCTGCCGATCATTGAACGTGCCTGACTTCGGCCAGGACACACCGCGACCGATGGCGAAGGCGGCGCGGTACTTGCGCATCATGTTTTTCGGATCGTTCGCCAGTTCTTCCATCAGGAAAGGCACGGTCCAAACCGACCGCTTGAAGGCCCGGCCCAGTGCCGCCTCCAATTTGTCCGCGACCTCGCCATATGTGACGGTGTCACCGGCAAGGAAGACGATCTCGTTGCGGATCGTCGGCTCGAGGAACACGATCTCGGCAGTCAGCAAACCGATGTCATCCGGCGTCGTAAGCGTCACAGCGGTATCGAGACTGCCGAGCGCGTGAACTTCGCTCTTCTCCAGATCGACGACACCAAAGTCCGGCTCGAACAGGTAGCTCATGAACATGCCCGTGGAGATGATGACCCACTCGGTCTTGTCCTGCGAGCGCAGCAACTCGCGCACGTCGAGCTGCGCATCGAAGATGTCCTGCGGCCCGCCGCGACCGATCGCCTCGAAGTCGACGCCGAACTGCCACGGGAAATAGCGCGGGATACCGGATTGTAGCGCCGCCTTGGCGAGCTTCATCGGCGTGTTGATCCCGGCTGCGTAGCCTGCACAGCCGATCACGGTATCGTAATCCGAGAAGAGCGATGCCAGCTCATCGATCGTGTCGTTCACCAGGTCGCCGAGCACGATCTCGATCCCCGCCTCGCGGATCTCGGCGATGTCACGCTGCTTGGAGGGATCGCCCGACTCGACGGCACTCTCGCGGAGAAGGACGCTGATCTTGGCACCGTCGATGCCCTTTGCGCGACGCACGAGATTGCGGAGCACGGGCATGCCAAGCTCGCCGGCACCCAGAACGAGGATATTGCGGGATTTCACGTTGGAGACTGTATCGTTCATCGGTCTAACTCGTTTCACCTTGGATGCCGGTAATCTGGCAAGCCACGGGCAAGCGTGAAAGATGGGTACATGCGTGATACTGCCGTTCAATCGCTAAGCGAGGAGGACATCCTCCGATATTCGCAAACGGTTTGCGATGGCCTCCGGGACGATGACGACGGGGTTCGCCGTGAGGTCTTGGCCCATGCCGGCAACCGCTGGTCGCTTGGTGTCATCCATACGCTCGGCGTGTACGGCCAGCTTCGCCACGCGGAAATCGGCCGACGGATGCACGGTATCACGCAGCGGATGCTGACGCGCACGCTGCGCCATCTGGAGCGCGATGGCTTGGTGGTGCGTCACGACTTCGAAGAGGTCGTTCCCCATGTAGAATATGCTCTGTCCGAAACCGGACTGAAGCTGCTGGTCATGATGGTCCCCCTATGGACGTGGATCGTCGAGAACGTCGACGGCTTTCGCACATCACGGGAGATGTTTGATCGGGAACACGCGGGAGAAGAGCCCTGAAGGCGAAATCGGCATAGAGGCTCAGCGTTCCGGAAATACCATCGTGTTCGGGAAAGGCGGCCTCCCGCTATGTCTGCGATCGGAATGAACCTCGTGGTAACTGACGTTTCTAGCTACGCTTCCTTCCGCGGCTCAAGCCTCCATTTGGCAGCAAGCATCGCCTGCAACAGATCGACGTAGCTCCAACCCTTGGCGCGGGCAGCGATCGCCGAGAGGCAATCCTGATCTTCGCGCCCCGGGCGGCCCGGCCCCGTCATGTTGGGCTTCATGTTGAGGTCGAACAATTTGAACAGACCATCATGATCGGCCCGGCAATCGATCCGGATCGCGGTGCGCGCGTCGACCAGCGCGGCTGCCGAGACGCAGCCGTCGATCATTGCCATGATGGCTGGATCGAGCAACCGCTCGGGAGCGATTGCGATGCTGTTGGCGGTGACCGGAACGTCGCCGTTATACGGCGCTACACCGCTGCGCTGATCGAAGCGGTACACGGGCGGCAAGGCCCAGTGCGTCGGTGCACGCGAACCATCCGGGCGCGGGGACGCGGGCGGCATGAGGGTGACCGTCATCTCGTCACCGCCGAGAAACTCCTCCACCATCAGCATGTCGCCGAAGGTGGCTGCCTTGATCAACGCAGTCGCGGCATCGCGCAGAGCGCCGAGGCTCTCCACCAGGGTCACACCCTGACTGCCACGTCCGCGCACCGGTTTGACGATCATCGGAAAGGACATGCCGCGAGACGCGCACGCGTGCTCAACATCGGCCAGTGTGCAGACGTTCTCCTTCGCGGTACCGGAAAGCAGAAACGATTGCGCTACCGGCAGGGCAGCTTCGACCAGAAGATGGTTGGTCTCGAACTTGTCGTCGAACGCCTGCATCGCCGAGGGAAGCTGCCCGACAATGTCGAAGTCGACCATTGCCGTCTCAAGCGGATGTCCTTCAAACAGAACCGTGTTCGCCCACAGGACCGATGCGCCGGCTGCGCCTGCGCTACGGATTCCCTCGGCCGTGTCCGGGAAGACCCAGTCGAGTGCCCTGGCAGGGTCTGGCGAGGCGGTGGGCGTGACCACATTCACCCCAGCCGTCCGCAAGGCAAAAGCAATGTCCGCGCCGCCATCTGAATATCCGCCCGGTTTTGCGTCCTTTCGCAGTCCGTCGATCAACGGTGGTGGAAGCGCTTGGTAGAGAAGGGCAACCGGCGCTGTCTTCATGAATGATCTCCTGCGCGCCGCGCCTTAGCTCGAAGCGGCGCACGCATGAAAGGGGCATCGATTGCGATCATGCGGCGGTGACCCCATACGCATGGGCTTGATCCTGACGGTGGCGGCATTTGCGCTGGAGCAGCCTGATGGATCGGACCGGCTAACACGCGGCAATCCGCTCGACGATGGTCTTGATCGCATCGCGGTCGAGGGGCGCGCGATCGATCGAATTGTGAATGCCGATACCCTCGATCAGCGCGTCGAGCGCGCGCGCGGTGAGCGGGTCGAAGAAGCGCCCCAGGGACTCTCTGCTGCTGTCCATCCAGCGCTGCATGACCGCGCCGACCGGCGGGTGCCGGGCCGCGAAGGCGTAAAGTTCGTAGCTCAACAACAGGGTGCGGGGTTCCGCCCAGACCTGGTTCGCGATGATGTCGACGACCGCCGAACACGCCGCTGCCCTGTCGGTCGCAGCGTCCAGGCGGGCGCGGAAGGCAGCGGAGGATTCGGCGGCCAGTTGCAGGAAGGCTGCCGTCAGCAAGTCCTCCAGCGTCGCGAAATAATAGGTGACCGAACCGAGCGGCACGTGCGCCGCCTCGGCGATGCGGCGGTGGGTCGTTGCCGCGGTTCCGTGATCGGCAATGACCGCCAGTGTCGCATCGATGATGCGTTGCCGCCGTGCCGGATCGTTGCGCCGGGTCTGTTGGGTCATCGGCTCTTTACCTCGATCTCGGCATGTGTACATATGTACATAACATCGAGGATGATTGGAAGGTAGCGGCTATGACAGAGGATCAGGTGAACCGGCGGACGGTGATCGGTGGTGCCGCAGCGCTTGCGATCGCGGGAAATGCCGGCGTCGCGACCGCGCAGGGCCCGGCTATCTCGGCGCTTGGGCGCCGTGACGGTCGCTGGCTGAATGCGCCGAAGGCCTGGAAGACCGCCCCCGGCGGAGACCTGACGCTCGTCACCGACAAGGGCAGCGATTTCTGGCGCGAGACGCATTACGGCTTCACCCGGGACAGCGGTCATTTCCTCGGCTTCGCCGCGCCTGCCGCGTTCACCGCCCAATTGCGCATTCGCGGCCAGTATCAGAAACTCTACGATCAGGCCGGCATCATGGTGCGGGTCGACGAACGACGCTGGGTCAAGGCGGGGATCGAATTGTCCGACGGGCGCGCCATGCTGAGCAGCGTGCTGACCGACGGAAAGTCCGACTGGGCAACCGGCCCCTACGAGCATGACGCGCAGGATTTCTGGATGCGTGCGACGGTCGCCAAGGGCGTCCTGCGGTTGCAGGTGTCAGCGGACGGCAAGACGTGGCCCCTGGTCAGGCTGGCACCCTTTCCGATCGCCCCCGCCTATCAGGTTGGACCGATGGCCTGCACGCCCGAACGGGCCGGACTGGACGTCCGCTTCTCCGACCTGAGCATTACTGCGCCGTTGAGCAAGGACCTCCACGACCTGAGTTGATCGCGATGACGCAGAAGGAGCGGATGCTGGCGGGCCAGCTCTACGTCGCCGACGATCCGGAACTCGTCGCGGACGCGGAGCGCGCCGCCGAGTGGCTCGACCGCTATAATCGCGCATCGACAGCTACCGTGGCGGAGCGTCATGCGCTGCTGGTGGAAGCGCTTGGCTACGCGGGGCGCGGTGCAACGATCCGAGCGCCGTTTCACTGTGACTATGGCTATAACATTCATCTGGGCGAAGGCGTGTTTCTCAATTTCGGATGCACGGTGCTCGATGTAGTGCCGGTGCGGATCGGTGCGGGCACGCAGATCGGTCCGGGCGTGCAGATTCTCACCGCCGATCATCCGCGCGACCCGGCTCAGCGTGGCCAAAGGCTCGAGTTCGGGCGGTCGGTCACCATCGGTCGAAACGTCTGGATAGGCGGTGGTGCGCTGATCCTGCCCGGCATCACGATCGGTGACGATGCGATCGTCGGCGCAGGCAGTGTCGTGACGCGCGATGTTCCCGATGGCGCGACCGTGGCGGGCAATCCTGCTCGCCTGCTGGGATAACGGCAAATTGCTCACACACGGCGGGCTTCGCCCCGACATGAATGCATGTCCGAAGTTCGGAACGTCAAAAGCGCCCGCGAACGTCCGCAACTGGGTCTGAGCAAGTAGCACCTCAATCAACACTTTTTGAAGCGCGCCGAACCAGCAGCTGTGGCGCGTGACCCCGTCGTGCCGGATCCAGCGCACGCATGCTGATATGCTGATTGTCGAACACCGTTACCGCAGGTCGGCGGTCGCGTGTCGCCGGTGCCGAGCAGGGCCGCCAAATGCCTTGTCCCCATAAGGAAAAGCACGGGCAGCCAAACGCCTGTTCGCGCGTTGCTGCACCGCACAATCCGGACTGATCCTATGCCTATCCCCCCGCCTGACCGGACTGCCTCGGTCGGACTGATCCATTTCGCGCTGGCGCTCGGTGGCTTTGCGATCGGTGTGACCGAGTTCGCGACCATGAGCCTGTTGCCGTACATGTCCCGCGGGTTGGGCATCGACGAGCCGACGGCCGGCAACGTCATCAGTGTCTATGCGCTCGGCGTCGTGGTCGGCGCGCCGCTGCTGACCGTGTTCGGCGCGCGCCTCAGCCGCCGCACGCTGCTGATCGTGCTGATGTCGCTCTTTGCCGTCGCCAACGGCTTGAGCGCGCTGGCGCCGTCCTATCATGCGATGCTCGTCTTCCGCTTTCTCAGCGGACTGCCGCACGGTGCCTATTTCGGGATCGCGTCGCTGGTCGCCGCGTCGCTCGTCCCCCCGGAGCAACGCACGCAAGCCGTGGGGCGCGTAATGCTCGGGTTGACGACCGCCACCATCATCGGCGTACCCTTCGCCAATTGGCTCGGCCAGGTGGCGGGCTGGCGCTGGGGCTTCAGCGTCGTGACCGTGTGCGCGCTCGCGACCGTTATGCTCGTGCTGGCGATCGTGCCGCGAGACCGGCCCGACGCGGACGCCAGTCCCTTGCGCGAACTGGGCGCGTTGCGCCGTCCGCAGGTGTGGCTGACGCTCGGCATCGGCGCGATCGGCTTTGGCGGATTGTTCGCGGTCTACACCTATCTCGCGTCGACGCTGGTCGAAGTGACGGGCGTGCGATCGACGGTG
>Ga0308158_10004353_pt1 | contig 12002 bp, 21 predicted proteins | sample PhyBR2_FD_201038 | JGI IMG/M metagenome (GOLD analysis project Ga0308158, IMG submission 201038) | Phyllosphere microbial communities from UC Gill Tract Community Farm, Albany, California, United States - DLSLB.R2 | ecosystem: Host-associated > Plants > Phyllosphere > Unclassified | place: USA...
ATCTGCACGCTCCCGTTGCTCGCCGGAGAGAACATATCCAGCGCTTTCGTCGTCCCCACTGTTGCGTCCTGCATAGACCTCGTGGTGCACTGCAGCCGGCACGCCGATGGGCGGCGGCAAGTAACCCAAGTCCTGTCATTGGGACGCCGCGTGGAAAACGGTGTTATCGAATCGTCTCTGGTCTTTGCCCTGGAAAATGGGGTCCTGCAGCCCCGGGCCAACGCTATGCCCGCAGGGGAGAAGTTTGCGAAGGCAGGGTACGATGTCGCCGCGCTGCTGGATCCGCGATGATCGCGGCGCTGGTGGGAACGGCGGGAGGGGTTGGCTTCTTCCTCATTTGGTGGTCCTGTTGGGAAACGCCGGACGATGGAAAGCGGGAGCGGAAGCCGGGCCGGCTGGCAGACCTGCTCGCGGGCGCCGGAGTAGATAAGGTCTCACCCCGCGGTTTGGTTGGGACTTGCCTTGGGCTCGCGGTATTCGTGGCCCTGGTCTTCTATGGTCTGAGCCGCTCCTGGCCTATCGCCTGTTGCTTCGGCCTTTTCGGCGGCTGGCTGCCAATCACCCTTCTCCGGTGGCGGGCTAAAAAGAGGACGGCCATGCTGCGTCAACTATGGCCTGACGTTGTTGATCACCTTCGCTCAGCAATCCGGGCAGGCCTGCCCTTGCCCGAGGCCCTTATCCAGCTTGGTGACAAAGGGCCTGAGGACCTGCGGCCAATCTTCCGGGAGTTCGGGGCTGACTACCGGGCCGGTGGCCAATTCGATGCTTCTTTAAACAAGCTGAAACAGCGGCTCGCCGATCCCGTGGCTGACCGCATTATTGAAGCACTCCGGCTGACACGGGAAGTGGGCGGGTCAGACCTGGGAAAGCTCCTGGGGACCTTGGCGGAATTCCTGCGGGAAAATGCCCGTACCCGCAGTGAACTTGAGGCACGCCAGTCCTGGACCATCAATGCCGCCCGGCTCGCCGTTGCTGCGCCCTGGATTGTCATGATTCTGCTGGCCACCAGGCCGGAAGCAATCCGAGCCTACAATACGCCCGCGGGCGCCGCCGTGCTGCTCGGTGGGCTGGTGGTCTCGCTGGTTTGCTACACCGTGATGTTGAAGATCGGGGCCCTGCCGCAGGACGAAAGGGTGCTGCGTTGATGACTGCTTCCCCTGCCGCCGTAATCTGCGGAATTGCCTTGGGCATCGGATTATGGCTCGTTATCTTCCGGTCTCCACCCATGCGCCCCATAACGCTGTCTGAACGGATCGAGCCGCAGCTGAAGTCCCAGAACCTGGAGTCTCGGCTCCTGCGCGCCGGGGAGCAGAACCTCACGCCATTCGGCCCCCTTGAACGGATTCTCCGGCCGGTCTTCCGGGACTGGCTCACCACCTTGGGAAAGCTCAACCCCGCGCCAGGGGCCACCGGTAGGCGACTCGCCCAAGCGGGAATCAACAAATCCCCCCTTGACTTCCGTGCAGAGCAATTGCTGTGGGCCGCGGCCGGTTTTGTCGTCTCACTGATCGTCATCCTGGTCGGAGCAGCAGCCGGCAGGTTCAGCCCGATTTTTTCGGCCGCGGTGACCATCGGCAGTGCTGCAGCAGGTTTCGTGCTGCGGGACTACTGGCTGGGCGCCCAGGTTCGCCGGCGGGAAACACGGATGATGGCGGAGTTTCCCAGCCTTGCCGAATTGATGGCCCTCGCCGTTGGCGCGGGGGAGAGCGCAACGGGCGCCTTGGATCGTGTGTGCAGGAGTGCGAAGGGTGAACTGTCCAAGGAGTTTTCGAAAATCCTCGCGGAGACAAGAGCCGGCAAGCCCTTAGTGGTGGCCCTGCAGGAGTTTTCTGCACGAACCGACCTTGCACCGCTGGTCAGGTTCGTGGACGGGATCATTGTGGCGGTGGAAAGAGGAACACCGTTGGCCGACGTGCTCCGCGCGCAGGCGCAGGACGTACGCGATTCAGCGAAGCGCGACCTTATGGAAGCTGCCGGGAAAAAGGAGATCGCGATGATGGTCACAGTTGTCAACTGCTAGCATTTCAATATGACGCAAATTGCAGTATATGTCCGGCAGTCGCAAGACAAGTCCGGCGATGAGGCCGGCGTAGACCGGCAGGAGGCAGCGTGCCGCAAGCTGGCCGAAGCCAAGGGCTGGGAAGACCTCACGCTCTACAGGGACAATGACAAGTCAGCCACCAGCGGGAAGGAACGCCCGGACTTTGAACGCCTGCTGCACGACATCGACGCCGGCCGCATTACCGCAGTAGTTGTCTTTCACCTGGACAGGCTCACAAGGACAATCAGAGACCTTACCCGCGTCATCGAAGCCGGGAAGACTAAGCGCGTGAACATCGCATGCGTTCACGGCGTCTCGCTGGACCTAGGGGACCCTACCGGCGTAGCAGTCGCCACCATCCTTACAGCCATCGCCGCCATGGAAGTGCAGCACAAGGGAACCCGCCAGAAGGCTGCTAACAGGCAGCGAGCCACCGCAGGTAAGGCGTTCTGGACCCGGCGCCCGTTCGGCTATGACAGGAACGAGCACGGCGTCTTCACCGTGGAGCCTGAAGCTGCCCTCATCAAGACCGGAGCCGCCGCTGTACTGGCAGGATCCACTATCGCCGCCGTGGCCCGCGACTGGAACGCAGCAGGCCACCCTACGACGGCGGGGGGACCTTGGGGAGTAACCCAAGTCCGCCGCCTGCTGTTGAATCCCCGCTATGCCGGCAAGAGGCTTTACAACGGCGAAGAGATGGAAGCCGGCGGCATGTGGCAGCCCATCCTTGACGAGGAAACACAGCGAAGCCTCGAAGAGAAGCTGACGGACCCGCGGCGGAAGACCGCACCCGACGACCTCAACAGCAAATACCTGCTTTCCGGCATCTGTCTTTGTGGCAAGTGCGGAAAGAAGATGTTTGCCTCTCCCATGAAGTCCAAGGGCAAGGAATGGATGGTGTACCGCTGCTTCGGCGGCTACTGCCTGAGCCGCCGCCTGGATCTAGTGGACGCCGTTGTAAATGCCGTGATGGTGGGACGCCTGTCCAGCCCCGACGCCTCGAAGCTGTTTAGCAGCACCGATGATTCAGCCGCACTCCGGGCCAAGGCAACAGACCTACGGGACCGCAGGGACGCGCTCGCATCGATGCTCGCTGACGGGCTCCTGTCTGCCGCCGCAGTCCGTGAGCAGGCAGGTCGCATCAGTGCAGAGCTACACGGCGTAGAGAACGCCCTAAACGCGCTGGACACCCTGAACCCCGCCGCCGCCATCATCGCCGCCGATGACGTTTCGGCAGCCTGGGAAGCCCAGCCCTTGGGCGTGCGCCGGCAAATCATCCGGGCGCTTGCGGACGTTACGCTCTTGCCCGCTGGCAAGGGCACTAGATTCACTCCTGAGCAGGTCAAGATCGAATGGAAGGCAGCATGAGCAAGCAACGGCAGCACCGCGACGTAGCCCACCTTTACGGCCAGGTGGTCCTGAAATGCAGGGGGAATCACGAGCTAGGACGCGTGCTGAAGCAAAAAGGCGGCAGCCTCATTCCCATGAAAGGCCCCGGCTGGATATCACCGAACCCGCTGAACGCGCCCCTAGCCATGAAATGCCGCAAGTGCCAGGCAGCCGGCGAGCGGTACGACCTCCGGGGCAGTTGGGACAAAATCAGGGCATTGGCCGAAGAGTTGGAGAGGGATCCGACACGCGGACCTGAAACCTATGTGCTTGGTGGGTAAGGAGTGTGCTAGTGTTCTTAGTAGTAGCCTCGTAGTGCGGAGGCGGGCCAGCCAAATGGCCCTGAATCTTTGGAGTTAGACCGAGCCCTTCCGGTGAGGTGCAGTAGTTTGCATCCCTCGGAGGGGCTTTCTCTTTGTCTACGAAAGTACGCACAGCAAGAGCGCGGCTCGCAGCCGCAACACGACACCACCCCGGCGCAACCCATGAAGACCTGCGCCGCGACCTCAAAGCCGCCAACCTCGAAGAATACGTCCAGCGCGTAGTCTCCCAGGCGCCGCCGCTCACTCAGGAGCAGGCTGACCGTATCGCCGGACTGTTGCGCGGTGGTGCCGCATGAAGCTGGCACGAGAAAGCCGCCCGGTGGGGGACCAGGCGGCTAGAACGTTCTCGGGCGGGAACTCTCCAATCGTATCAGCGGAGGCCGATAAAACCACGGCTACGGCCCTTGTAACAGGCGTGCATGTCGTCGTGGTGGAAACCCCGGCCGGCAAGTACCGGCGCCGCGTCTATTTCAACCTCCCCAGCGCCCAGACAGCCGCTGACCGCGCCGTCATGGCAGGACATCCCGCGCACGTCATTCTGTGCCAGCTCATCCCCGTTTCCGGCGGTGAGTCACTGTGACAGATGAAGACCTCCGCGAATTTATTGCCGACGCTCCGGACGTGCGCACCGTCGCACGCAGGGCCAGCGAATGGATAGGCGTACACGCTTCCCGCACCTGCACCGGAACCGCTTACGTCCCCATGGCAGGAGACCGCCGCTATGCGCGATAAATTTGCACCCCTCACGGATGAAGACCTCGCAGCCGCAGGATTCAACGTCAGTTCAGTCAGTTACGGCGGTCCCGTCGGTTCGTTTCCAGACCCCCAGACCGTCGGTTCAGCCGGTTCCGGCGGTCCCGTCGGTTCATTTGAGAGGGTACTAACCGACGTAAGGGCATGGCTTTCCCGCTTTGTGTGCGTTATGGACGACCTGGATCTAGACCTGCTCACCCTTTGGGCCGCTCACACTCACCTTGCTTTCGAGACGTACACGACGCCGCGCCTTGTCCTGGATTCATCCATGCCGGGCTCCGGTAAGACAACTGTGCTGGAACACCTTTCTAGGCTCTGCTTGGAGCCGGTACAGGCAGCGTCGCTCTCATCACCGGCACTCCTTACACGGATGCTCAACAAATCAATGCGGACCATCCTGATTGATGAAGTAGACAGGTCACTGGATCCCAAAAAACCGGGAGTAGAAGACCTTATCGCCGTCCTGAACTCCGGATACAAAAGGGGAGCTACACGCCCCGTCCTAGTCCCCAGCAAAGGTGGGGAATGGGACGTAAGCGAGATGTCCACCTTCAGCCCGGTAGCAATGGCAGGCAACGCCCCAAACCTCCCAGACGACACCCGATCACGCTGCATCCGCGTGCTTCTAATGCCGGACCTCGAAGGCCGCGTCGAATCCTCCGACTGGGAAGAAATCGAGGAAGAGGCCCAGGAACTCGGCCGACGCCTGACCGACGGCGCGGAAGATGTACGGGAGTTTGTGCGGACAGCCCGCCCGGAACTCCCTGCCGGCTGCATCGGACGAATCAAGGAGCGATGGAATCCCATCAAGCGCGTAGCGACAGCCGCAGGCGACCAATGGGCCGCTATCGCGGATGAACTCATCAAGAGGGACATAGCGGAGGCAGAAATGGACAAGGAAGACGGAATAACCCACCTGCCGCCCGCGGTGATCCTTCTAAAGGACATTCGGGACGTGTGGGACCCCGCCGACGCTTTCACCCCGTCAGCGGTTCTCATTCACCGGCTGATCCAACACAACCCGGCAATGTGGGGACAGTTGAGCAGCTACGGCAAGGAACTAAACGCCCAGCGACTCGGCCGGATGCTCGTTACCGCTTTCAAACTCCACTCCACAAGGCAGGGAGATTCCAAGCGCGGATACTTCCGGGCCAACCTCGAAAACGTGTGGCGTCGGATGGGCATGACCCCTCCAAAAGAAACCGACGGGACTGACGAAACCGCCAAAACCGACGGCTGCCAGCTCCACCCCACCCCGAAGCCGAACGTCTGCTTCACCTGCTCAAACCTTCAGGAGGCATCATGACCACCCGCCACGAACTCACCGCCGCAGACGGCACCCCGGAGGAACCACTCCCGGACTTCCCGCCGCTGACAGCACGCGAAGACGAGCACCGATGGATGAACCGCGCCTTACTCGCTGAAGCACAGCTAGCCGTCCTGAAATCCGCTTACCAGCCCGCTAGTACCCCCACGAATCAGGAGAAGTAGACCTATGCCACAGCCAGGAATGTTCGGAACCCGCGGGGAAGACTTCATTGTCCGGGAAATAGCCGACCTCAAACGCTCCATGCGGGAACTCGCCGCAGCTAACCCGTTCGGACTGTCAGGCGTCCGCCTGCAAAACGGCGGCATGACCCTAGACGGAACCCTAGGCGTCACCGGAACCTCGACAATCAACGGGGAACAGACCGTCAATGGCCCCCTGACCGTTACTGGCAGTGTGGCACTCCCCGCCGGCAGCGTGTCTAATGACGCCCTAGCAAACCCCGTCCAGACCGCCACGGCACGTAACGGCGTCACAAACTACGCCATCGACACCGTTTCAACCGTGCGCGCATCAGTGACGATTACGGTCCCGGCAGGAGGCTTTACCAAGGCCATCGTCATTGCTAACGCCACCGCTATGGGCACCAACAGCGGAACCGCACAGGACTACCTTTACGCCTCTGCCGTTGTGGCTGCCGTCAACGGCGGCGAGCTCTACACATCAGCCCCGGCAGGCATAGGTGCAAGCCTCTTGGCCGCATTCCAGCCGACACTTACCGGCCTTGTTGCAGGCGACACCATCACGGTAGGGGTAGCCACACGCGCCGGCACGGCCACGTGGGCAGCCGCTCCAGCCAACCAAGCATCCATTGCCGCCACCGCAATATTCCTCAAGTAAGGACGCCCAGAATGACCGCACAGACCCCCGAAACGCCATCCCCCGCACCAGTAGCCCCGCTGACCTTTCAAGCCCCGCCACCAGCCGCCCCAGGCGCACCAAACCCCATCCCGCCCGGGATCCCGTGGGGCCAGCCCATCACCCCGGCAAGCACGCCCGCCCCGGATGAGACAACCGCATGACTCTCCGCCCCTTCGCCAAAGTCCGCATGTGGACATGGAAGCACCAGGACCGCAGCGAAACGCCCGGCATCGGCATATTCCACGGCAACCGCATCCAAATCCACCTAACCCCCACCGAAGCCCGCGACATGGCCGACAAACTGCACGACATGGCAGACCACATCGAAACCCAGGAGGCACAGTGAAAATCGCCAACATCCAAGCCAAGGACCGCGCCCGCGGGCTCCGCGCCACACTCGGATTCATTCAAGGCGACTCACTCGCCCTCGACGCAGTACTGACCGAGACAGCCGAAGACCCAAACCCCGGCGCTACCGGCGCCCTGATCCTGGCGCTCACGGAACAGGCCGCAACATACGCCGCAGCAGCCCCGGACGCCGCCTGCCAGCTCCAGCGGATGATCCTCGAATACGCCCAGCAGGAAGGCGACCATGGGTAAACAGAACTCCGCCAAAAAGCAGAAGCGCCAGAAGAACGCCATCGCCGCAGCGCAACGCACCACCCGCACATGGATAAAAACACGCCAAAAGCCAGAACCTGTAGACGAATCGACTTCAGAGCAGGGCCAAGAGTAGACAAAAGCTGTTAAACTGATCCTGAGTTTCACAGCTCACCCCTTCCAGGGAGGGGAGTCGCTTCAGAGAGCGGCTCCCCAACTCCCGGAAGACGCAGTATCCGGCCAGCATGTTTGTCCGCCAGTCAAGGCTTAGGACCCGAAAGGGCAAGGCTTAGGAACCGGCCAGCAAAGTGTCCGCCAAGGAGATAGCAGTACCGGCAGCAGCCGGCGGCAAGGCTTAGGAACCCAGGAACGGGAACCGCTTAGGACCCTCACGGGCAAGGCGGAAAAACCTTCCGAGGGCAAGGCCCAGGACCCCGCAGCGCCGTAAGACGTGAAGCCCTATCTGACAGGACCCACGCACCCCACATTCACCGCCCTTTCTGACAAGGGCCACCCTCTTTGGAGCACACCAAAATGAAAACCCTTCCCGAACTCAAGTCCGAACTGGCAGAGCTCATCACCGGCGCGAAGAACAACACCCTCACCAGCGCCCAGGTAGCACGGCTGGACACCATCAAGGACGACATCGAAGCAGCCCAGCAGAAGCAGGACATCAGCGACGGCGACGCCCTCCTGGCCCAGTTCAAAGCAGCCGGCAACCCCACCGCCCCCGGCGCCCAGCCCGTCGTTCCGACCCTGAGCCTCACCACCGAAGACGCCCAGGGCCTCTTCAAGGCGGCACAGTCCCGGACGTCCTTCCAGGTGCGGGCCAAGTCCGGAGCTGTTGGCTACAAGACGGCAACGTCTGCCATCGCCCCGCCCTCCAACTTCGGCGGCATCGTCAGCAAGAATCACGAGCCCGTGCGCATCCTGAACTACCTCACCGTGGCCCAGATGGACGGCCCCTCGATCGACTTCCTGACCCACGCCACCACGACCGGTGCGGCCACGACCGTGGCCCGCGGGGGACTCAAGCCGGAAGTAACCTACGACTGGACCCCGAGCACCCTGACCGCCCGCAAGATCGCTGTGCAGACGGGCATCCCGGATGAGGTAATCGCGGACTTCGCCCAGTTCCTGAGCTACCTCTCAACCGATCTTCAGCGCCTCATCATCGATACCGAGAACGCGCAGGTCCTCAACGGCGACGGCACCGGGGAAAACCTGAAGGGCATCCTGAACACGTCCGGACTGCTTACCCGGGCCAAGGGTACGGACACCGCACTGGACGCAGTAGAGCAGGCCATCGCGGATCTTCGCACCGGACCCGCCTACATCGAACCGGACGCCCTCGTAATCCACCCGACTACTTGGTCCAGCATCCGCCGCAGCAAGGACAGCCAGGGCCGCTACCTCATCGGCGCCGACCCCACCAGCGCCGAAGCTAACAGCCTTTGGGGCCTGCCCGTCCTGGCTACCACCAGCATCGCCGCCGGCACCGCACTGCTTGGCAACCTGAAGGAAGGCGTGCAGGGTTACGTCCGGCAGGGCCTGACCGTGGATGTCAGCTCCAGCGGCGACGACTTCATCCACAACATCACCCGCGTCCGCGCTGAAGAGCGCATCGCAGTAGGCGTCAACCGCCCCGCAGCACTGGTAAAGATCACCGGACTGTAAGCAACACTGACAGAGCCCGGCTGGCATCAACCGGCCGGGCTCTTTCGGCAACGGGGTAAGGGGGTTTACGTCTGACGTTGTAGGCACGCTGGACAGCTTCTCTCCGGTAGCTGTCCTCTCCCCCTTAGATCCCCCATGGGGGTCGCACGTGCGCGTGCGCGAAATATCACTGTTGATAATGATTTTCAATAGCGATTGTCTCCCCGTCCTGTTAATCTTGGGGGAGCGTCAACGTCACGGGTACCCCACCACAAGGTAGGGGCCGAACGATGGTAGTAGCGGAGTCTCACCGCGATGATCTTCCAGCGCTGGACGGGTAAGGCCCCAAGGCTTCCTGAAAGGGAAAGCCCACCATCCCTCACGATGAGCGGCCCCGGACCAAAGCAGTAAGAGCCCCGCCAGGATGACGCCCGGCGGGGCTCTAGCTGTGAAACAGCACAGTTGTGCTAAATGTCTACGTCCGGTTGTGGCATGCCGATACCCTGCTGTTTCATCCAAACTTGGTAGGAGGCTAACGCCTCTTGCATCGTGGTCCAGACTTCCGGCTCTATGTCTTGTGGATGGTCTTTCATGAAATCAACCGTCTGCTTGATGATGTCCAGATCATCCGAGATCTTGCCCTTGATCGCGTCTCGCTGAATCTCGGCCTCATCTTCCGGGCTGAACAGGTCTTCCAATTCCTTGCTCATCGCGTGGCCGCCGGCAGGGCGCCGGCATCAATGAGCTCTTGCAGCAGCTCGGACGCTTTCATGCCCCTGGCTTCGGCCATCTCTCCAAGTTCGCGGACAGTTTTGGGCGTTTCGATTGTGGCAGTCATGGTGAGACCTTCCCCCTTGTGTTGATACCGCATCCCCAGCGGATGCGGCTTAGCCTAGCGGCCCGGCTGTGACAACCGGAACCCTTCGGCCTTGCACTAGTAACAATGAACCTTTGCGGTGCCCCTGGTTTTCGGGGTGCTTCCCTTAACCGTCGTGTTCGCGGTATTTCCCGGCATCGCCGCCATCAACCTGGGCTTCTGATGGGTGCCAGACAAGAGACCGCCCTTCAGCGACAACTGCATGTCCCCTCTAGGAAACAGGAATAGGACGCAAGATGAAAACCATGGGAACTCGCTTCGTGATGCTGCTTCTTGGCCTTGCGGCCTTGCTTCAGTTAGAGGTAAGACGCATCGCCCGGCCGCAGCGTGTTGGGGGAGGACGGAGCAGCGATGGACAGGATAACGGTGCATTGACCGTGACGAACCCAGGCGATGATCCTGAACGCGGTGACGTTCCGGGATGGGTGATGATAACCCTGATGTCCGCTGTCCTGGTCGCAGCCCTGCTGGCGCTCGCAGGCCCGGCACTGGAGGCGATGTTCAACCAGGCAATGGACAAGGTGGGGAACTGAACCATGAGGGCGTCCGCTCCCGGGCCGGCTGTGCAGCCTGAGTTGTCCCGGCCCGGTGAGCGGGGTTCGGCCGTTGTGGACTTTGTCCTGGTCGGCGGGCTCCTGACAATGTTCTTCCTGGCGATCATCCAACTGACGCTGGTATTGCACGTCCGGAATACGCTCATTGATGCGGCTGCATCGGGGGCGAGGTATGGCGCCCTTGCCGACCGCACCGCCTCCGACGCCGAGGAACGGACCCGCAGCCTCATAAGCATGGCGTTGAACCGAGGCTTTGCGGAGCAGGTCAGTACCCGGGAAGTAAACGTGCAAGGGATGCGCACACTGGAGGTGACGGTCCGGTCTCCTATGCCCGTTATCGGTCTGATCGGACCGCGGGACATGCTGGAGGTGAAAGGGCATGCGGCCGTTCAGCCCTGATGCGTTCCGCTCCACATCATCGCGCGGGGCCACAGTACAGTCCTGTTCCAACGCCCGCCTGCGCTTTCGGGCCCGTCTGGCAGAAGTGCTGTGCCTGCAGAAATCGGCCGAATCCGGGCCGGGTTGCGCATCCGAAGGGCCTGGGCAGGGCGCTGAATCCACATCTTCCATTCGGGACCACGCAGTCCTACAAACGGGCCGCCCGCATGAACACGGAAGCGCAGTAGTCGAGTTCACCTTCCTTGCACTCCTGCTCATGGTCCCGCTCGTGTACTTCGTGATTACGGTTGGCCAGATCCAGGGAGGCTCGTTTGCAGTGGTCGGCGCCGCGGACCAGGCAGCGAAGGTTTTTGTCGCCCAGCCCGATTCCCCGACGGCGCAGGCAGCCGCGGAGCAGGCGGTGGCCCTTGCCCTTTCCGACTTCGGGCACCAGCCGGACCGCGCCACCGTGACCACCGCCTGCAATCCCGCGGACTGTCAGGCGGCGGGCACTGCGGTAACAGTGACTGTCAGCCTCAATGTGCCCCTGCCGTTCATGCCGTTTGCCGAAGGGTTGTCCGCAACAGAGGTGGAAGCGTCCTCCACCCAGCTCGTAGGCCGGTACCGGTGAAACGCAAGGAAGCAGACGAAAGCGGACAGCTGATGGTGATGATCCTCGGCTACGTGCTCCTGGCGCTTTTGGTGGCGACGGTGGTCACCGGCATAACTGCGGTGTACCTGGAGCACAAGCGCCTCTTGTCCCTGGCCGACGGCGCCTCGTTGGCGGCGGCCGACAGCTACACACTGGGCGAAGTCTCGGCAGACGGCGGAAGCCCATCCGCTGTCCTCAATCCCGCCCGGGTCCGCAACGTGGCCGCCGATTTCGTCGCCAGGAGCCCCGCCTCGCAGCGCTTTTCCGGCCTCGCCGTCGCCGGGGCAACGGGCACGCCGGACGGTTCCACCGCCGTCGTGGTCCTTAGTGCCGCCGTGCACCCGCCCGTAGTGAACTTCCTTGTTCCTGATGGCATCCGCATCGAGGCGACATCAACTGCGCGTTCACGCCTGACCCGGTGAAGCATTGTCCCGCCAACCGTCACGACGACGGGCGCTGATGCAGCGCACGCGCCGAGCCGGGTGGTATGCCCCGATAGCGTAGGCTTAAACCACCATGGCCAATATTGATTTTTCCGCTGAAATCCGCGCGCTCCGCGCCACCTACGAGTCCATTGAACGCGTTACCGAC
>Ga0308158_10004354_pt1 | contig 12002 bp, 9 predicted proteins | sample PhyBR2_FD_201038 | JGI IMG/M metagenome (GOLD analysis project Ga0308158, IMG submission 201038) | Phyllosphere microbial communities from UC Gill Tract Community Farm, Albany, California, United States - DLSLB.R2 | ecosystem: Host-associated > Plants > Phyllosphere > Unclassified | place: USA...
TCGAGAACTTTGAAAACAATTCAGTTAGGAAAAGTAAAAGAAAATGAGGTTTTGGCCGAAATTAATTGGTAAAATTCAGAAATCCAAAGTTTAGATTTCAAATTTAAAAGGCGAAGTTGCGTTGTTCAATTCTAAAAAACGTAATTTTGCCTTTTATTTTTTTAGGTTAAAAAAGCAATCTAAAATTTAAAATCAGCAATCTAAAATTAAAGAATGACAGGAACCGTTTATAAATCTACAGGAAGCTGGTACACCGTAAAATCTGAAAAAGGAGATTTTATAGAATGCCGTATGAAAGGGAAATTTAGAATGAAAGGTATAAAAAGTACCAATCCAATTGCTGTAGGCGATATAGTCGATTATGAATTAGAAGAAACTTCTGATGCTGTTACGGGAATGATTCATAATATCCACGAAAGAAAAAACTATATCGTTCGTAAATCGGTTAACTTGTCTAAGCAGATTCATATTATTGCTTCCAATATTGATCAGGTTTTTTTATTGGTTACAATTGATAATCCGCCAACAACTACAAGTTTTATTGACCGTTTTTTGGTTACTGCCGAAGCTTACGGAATTGAAGCTATTTTGATTTTTAATAAAATTGATACTTTAAATGATCAGACTTTAGATGATCAGCTTTATTTGCAACACATTTATCAAGAAATTGGATATAAGTGTTTGAGAATTTCATCAACAGAAAATAAAGGTGTTGACAAATTGAAAGAAATGATGATCGGGAAAGTAAGTATGTTTTCTGGACATTCTGGAGTTGGAAAATCAACTTTGGTCAATGCCATGGAACCTAGTCTTCATTTAAAAACAACAGTAATTTCAGAACAAAGTAAGCAAGGACAACATACTACAACTTTTGCAGAAATGTACGACTTGTCTTTTGATGCTCGAATTATTGATACTCCAGGAATTAAAGGTTTCGGAATCGTTGATATGGAGCCAACAGAAATCACTGATTATTTTCCAGAATTCTTCAGATTGAAAGATCAATGTAAGTTTAACAACTGTTTACACAAAGAAGAACCGCATTGTGCCATAAAAGCAGCATTGGAAAAAGATGAAATTGCTTGGTCACGCTACAACAGTTATCTTAAAATCCTTGAAGGTGATGATGAGCACTATCGTACTGATACGTATGGTGAAGATCGTGCAGCGAGTGATGAAACACGTAAATAATTGTGAATGGTAAATTGTGAATTATGGCTGATAACATAATTAAAACAAAGTCTTTTAATTTTGCACTTAGGATTATTAAACTTTTTCAATTTTTAAAATATGATAAAAAGGAATATGTTCTGAGTAAACAATTACTTCGTAGTGGAACAGCAATAGGTGCATTAATTAGAGAATCTGAGCAAGCAGAAAGTAAAAAGGACTTTATTCATAAACTTGCAATTGCACAAAAAGAAGCAAACGAAACAGATTATTGGCTGGAATTGCTTTTTCAATCCAATTACCTAAATGAGATTCAATTTCAATCTATAAAGTCTGATATTGTAGAAATAAATAAAATTTTAGCTTCAATTATTATAACCTCGAAGCAAAAACTAAGCGCTACATAATTCACAATTTACCATTCACAATTCACAATTTTCTATGAGAGTAGTTGTCCAGAGAGTTTCCCAAGCATCAGTAACAGTTGATTCTAAAATTGTTGCAGATATTCAAAAAGGTTTATTGGTTTTAGTTGGAATAGAAGAAGCCGATACTCAGGAAGATATTGATTGGCTTGCTGGGAAAATCATAAAAATGAGAATCTTTGGTGACGAAAATGATGTCATGAACTGCTCGGTTCAAGATATTGATGGCAATATTATTGTAGTCAGCCAATTCACACTTCATGCTTCTACAAAAAAAGGAAATCGACCTTCTTATATAAAAGCAGCCAAACCAGATTTTGCCATTCCGATGTATGAGAACTTTGTTAGTGCTATAGAAAAAGAGTTTGGAAAGAAAGTGCAAACTGGAATTTTTGGCGCCGATATGAAAGTCAGTCTTCTAAATGACGGACCAGTTACCATTGTAATGGATAGCAAAAACAGGGAGTAAAATATTATTAAACATTTGTTAAGGATTTCTGAAAATAATATATATTTGACGAAAATACTTACTAATGAAAAACCTGTTTTGCGCGTTATTTTTTATTTTATTTACCGCCAATATTTCTGCTCAAAAGAGCATTTACCCTATATTTTCTATTCCCGATAGTTTAACACAAAATGCGAATGCTGTTCTTCGTTTAGACCAGATGGATATTGTCATTGCTTCGCAAAGAAGTATGAATATCAAAACTCAAAGGGTTGTCTCTGTTTTAAATGAAAAAGGTTTAAAAGAGATTGATGCTTTTAGTCATTATGATAAAACAACTTCAGTTGAGAATATTGAAGCTATAGTTTATGATGCTTTAGGAAATGAAATCAAAAAAATAAAAAGAAAAGATTTTAGAGATGAAAGCGCTGTGAGCGGGAGCACTCTTTTTTCAGATAATCGAGTACTTTATTTAGATTATACCCCAATTTCATATCCGTTTACAATTGCTTTTACGTGCGAAACTGAAACTTCAAATACCGCCTTTATACCACAATGGTATTTTATTGGTGGCTACTATTTAAGTGTGGAAAAATGTGTTTTGAATGTTAATTTTCCGAAAGGATTAGGATTCAAGAAGAAAGAATTCCGATTTGATAATTTCAACATAAAAAAGATAGCCGATACTGATACCAATTTAAGTTATATAGCAACAAATATTCCTGCTCAAAAACAAGAAGATCTTAGTCCTTCTCCTTCAGATCTTTTTCCTAAAGTTATGATGGGGTTAGAAAACTTCCACCTAGAAGGAGTAGATGGAAATGCTACCACTTGGGAGGCATTCGGTAAATGGTATGGCGATAAAATCTTAACGGGAACTACTGTTTTACCCGAAGAAACAAAAAACAAGATAAAAGCTCTTGTTGGAGATGAAAAAGATCCTGTTAAGAAGGCCAAAATCATTTATGATTACGTGCAGAAAAAATCTCGATATGTAAACATTGCGGTTGGCATTGGCGGTTGGAAACCTATGTTGGCCAATGATGTAGATCGTTTAGGATACGGAGATTGTAAAGCATTGTCAAATTATACAAAAGCACTTTTGCAAGTTGTAGATGTTCCGTCATATAACACTATTTTATATGGCGATCGTTACAAAGCAGATATTCAGTCTGATTTTGTATCGATGCAAGGAAACCATATGATTCTGGCAATTCCAAATAAAGATAATTACATCTGGCTAGAATGTACTAGTCAAGATAACCCATTTGGTTATCAAGGGACTTTTACTGATGATCGTGATGTTTTGGTTGTGAAACCAGAAGGAGGTGAAATTGTTCGTACCAAAATCTACGATGACAAAGGAAATACTCAAGAAGGGAAAGGGATTTACACAATTGATGGAGCTGGAAATTTTTATGGGACATTAAAAATAGCCTCACAAGGAAGCCAATATGCCACTAAATCTCGAGTAGAAAATATGCAACCAAATGAAAAAGAGGAACACTACAAAGATTACTGGGATAATATCAATAACTTGAAATTGGGTAAAATTACTTTTACCAACGATAAAGAGAACATTCGTTTTACTGAAGATGTTCAGTTAAGTGCAGTAAATTATGGAATGCTGACAGGTAATAAAATGATTTTTGTAGTTGATGCTTTTAATCAGTATACAGGAAATATAAAAAGAATGCGAAACCGCAAAAATCCATTTCAAATTCAGCGTGGCTATTTTGATACAGATGAAATCGAGATCAATTTGCCAGATGGTTACAGCATCGAATTTCTCCCTTCAAATTATGAGTTAAAAGGAAAATTTGGTGAGTACAAAACCGAAATCATAAAAAAAGAAAATAATAAGTTGACTTATAAAAGGTCTATGTTCCTGAACAAAGGGAAATATTCTAACAAAGAATATGATGAGTACCGCTTGTTTATGGAACAAGTTTCTAGAAATGATAACGCTAAAATAATACTAACCAAAAACTAATTATTTAAATCCAAAATAATCCAAAATTACCAATGAAAATTATTAAACTATTTAGTCTCACCGTGATCTTACTATTAGGTCCAAAATTAATTTCTCAAGAATTCAAGCTAGGAAAGGTTTCTATTGCTGAACTTGAACAAAAGGTACATCCAAAAGATTCATCTGCAGTGGCGGCGGTCCTCTATAAAAAAGGAATTTCCAGAATGGAGTTTGACCAAAATGACGGTTTTTACATGATGACTGATGTCGAAACTCGTATTAAAATTTATAAAAAAGAAGGTTATGAATGGGCTAATCAACAGGTTTGGTATTATAATACCACTAACTTAAAAGAACGTGTGTTTTTTTCAGATGCAATAACTTATAATTTGGTTAATGGTAAAATAGAAAAGACTAAATTAAAAAGCGATGGGACTTTTGATGAGGTTATTTCTAAATATAAGGGCCAGAAGAAAATTACGATGCCAAATGTAAAAGAAGGTTCTGTAATAGAGTTTCGATACACTGTTAGATGTCCGAGTGATCGTATAATTCGTGATTGGGATTTTCAAACCTCAATTCCTGTAAATTATTCTGAATTTAAGGTTGCTTACCCAGAATATTATGTCTTTAAACCAATGCAAAAAGGATACATATTTCCAAAGATAGCGACATTAAAAAACCCGAGAACGATAACGATTAATAGTAAAGAAAGAAGTGGAGGACGTGTATCTCAGACAGAATTTTCTTCGGATAATATAGATTATTTAGAAACAGAAGTTACTTATGTGGCCCAAGATTTTCCTGCATTGAAAGATGAGAACTTCGTAAACAATATAGATAATTATACTTCTAGTGTTCAATATGAGTTATCTATGACCCGTTTTCCTAATCGCCCAATGAAAGAGTACTCAACAGATTGGAGCTCTGTTGTAAAAACAATTTATGAATATGACGATTTTGGTCCTGAATTAAATAAAACGGGGTATTTTGAAGAGGATTTGAAAAAAATACTGTCAGGGCTTAATACACCTGAGGAGAAAATTTGGGCTATATTAAATCACGTAAAATCAAATGTAAAATGGAATAGTTATGTTGGTTATGGCTGTGATAATGGTGTAAAAAAAGCATATAAAGAAAAAACGGGAAATATTGCCGATATAAATTTAATGCTTACAGCAATGTTGCGTTATTCGGGTTTAACTGCAAATCCAGTTTTAGTTAGTACGCGTTCAAACGGAATTGCCCTGTTTCCAAACAGAACGGCATTCAATTATGTAATTGCTGCTGTCGAAACTCCAAACGGATATATTTTACTAGATGCTTCAGAAAAATTTTCGATTCCGAATGTTTTACCGCTAAGAGTTTTAAATTGGTCTGGAAGATTGATTAGAAAAGACGGGTCGTCGGAAGAGATTAATTTAATGCCAGAAAAAACTTCGGCCGATAATGTCTTTATGAATTATAGTATTGATGGTACAGGAAAAATTACGGGTAAAACAAGAAGACAATGCATGGATTATAATGCAATGATTACAAGAAGTAATATTGAAAGCTTAAAAGAAGAAGAATATTTAGAAAAACTAGAAAACCAAAATAATAAAATTGAAATTAGTGAATATTCAAAAACAAATGAAAAAGATATTCTTCTTCCTATTATAGAAACATATTCTTTTACGGGAAATAATCTATGTGAGTTAATTGGTGATAAAATATACGTAAGTCCAATGTTGTTTTTCACCAACGATAAAAACCCTTTTAAACAGGAAACACGAGAATATCCAGTTGATTTTAGTTATCCTTTTGCTGATAAATATAATATTACAATTAAAATCCCCGAAGGTTTTGCAGTAGAAACATTGCCAACTCCAGCCGCTTTATCAATGGAAGATAATCTAGGTGCTTTTAAATTTAATATTGCTGCCAACGGAGATACTTTACAATTGTCTATTTTACATCAGATAAATGAAGCAATTGTTTCTGCTGAAAAATACGAAATGCTAAAAGAATATTATAAGACGATGATTGCTAAAGAAACAGAAAAAATCGTTTTAAAACGTATTTAAATTATGTCGAGATTTCTCCTAATTTGTATCGCCTTTTTTGGGATTACAATTACCATTCAAGCTCAGAATTATGAATTGGGCAAAGTAACGATTACAGAGTTAAACGAGAAAGTTCATCCTAAAGATAGCAGCGCATCAGCTGCTATCTTGTTTAAGAAAGGGAGGACTTATTTTGGCTATAACAAAGATGTTGGATTTTATGCCAATCATGTCTGCGAGGTAAAAATTAAAATTTATAAGAAAGAAGGTCTAAGTTGGGCCGATCAGAAGGTGCGTTTTTATATCGGTTATGAAAAGTTAAACGAAGATCGTTTAGAATTTTCGGATGTAGTTACCTATAATTTAGAAAATGGAAATATCGTAAAAACAAAACTAAATAATCAGGGAGAATTTAAAACCAAGATTAATAAGTATTGGAAAGAAAAGACGATTACTTTACCAAATGTAAAAGTAGGGTCTATTATTGAATACAAATATGTTTTAAGATCCGAGAATCTGGTTAAGTTTCCTGATTTTGATATTCAGTTTGATATTCCTGTTGACTATTTTTATTATAAAACACAAATACCGGAGTTTTACATTTATAAACCGCTTTTAATTGGAGGGATTCCGCTTGAAACGGAATCTAAATTTACAAATGCCAGTCAGAGCTTTGACAACGCTTATAATCAGACAAACTCATTTAGCTATAAACAAATTGAAACTTTTTATACAGGAAAAGATGTTCCAGCATTAAAAGAAGAACCTTATATTAATAATCTTGAAAATTATCGGGGAAGCATTCAGCAAGAACTTGAAAGGGTTCGTCTTCCTGATCAGCCTGTTAAAGACTACAGTTTAACTTGGGAAGGTGTTGCAAAAACTATTTTTAAAGACGAAAGTTTTGGAAAACAGCTTAATCAAGGGGCTTTATTTACGGATGATCTGAATACATTATTGAGTAACGTAGACGATAAAAAAGAAAGATTGAATCTGATTTTTACGTATGTCAAAAATCGAATGAATTGGAACGAAATTAATAGTTGTTATACAGAAAAAGGAGTTGAAAAAGCTTATAAAGAACAAACAGGAAATGTTGCAGAAATAAATTTTATTTTGATAAATATGCTTCGAGCAGCAGGTATAGAAGCAAATCCTGTTTTGGTAAGTACAATCCAAAATGGACTTCCGGTTTATCCCACAAGAACAGGATTCAATTACGTTATAGCGGCAGCCGAAATTGATGGTAAAAGAATTCTTTTGGATGCAACTCGTAAGCTTACAGCTCCTAACATTTTGCCATTAAATGTTTTAAATTGGAAAGGGAGGTTAATTACGAAAGATGGAAATTCGCAAGAAATTGAATTAGATCCAGCAATACAGTCGAAAGAGATTTACAGCCTTGTTGTCAAAATTGACCCTGATGGAAAAATGAACGGGCAGGCTAGAGTTCAAAGAACAGAATATGATGCCTATAGTTTTAGAGAAGAAAACAAAACTAAATCTGAAGACGCTTATCTGGAAAAATTTGAGAATAATTTAGGAGGTTTGAGTATTTCAAATTATAAAATAGAGAATCAGAAATCAAATTTAGATCAGTCTATTATTGAAACTTTTTCTTTTGCTTCAGGCAGTCGTTCGGATATTATCCAGGGTAAGATTTTTGTCAATCCACTATTGTTTTTTACGCGAAGTAAAAATCCTTTCAATCAGGAAAAAAGACAAATGCCAGTTTATTTCGGATATAAAAACATGGAAAAGTACAATTTTAGTATTCAGATTCCAGAAGGATATGCTGTAGAATCTATTCCAAAGCCGGTAAAAATAACTTCAGAGGACAAACAGATGTCCTTTATCTTAAATTTTTCAGTTACAGAAAACAAAATTCAAATTGTAAGCCAAAAAGAAATCAACAATAGTATTTTTGCAGCAGAGGATTACGGAATGATAAAAGAGTTTTTTCAGAAGATGATCGTAAGCCAAAATGAAAAAATAATTCTTAAAAAGATATAGAAGATGGATTTGAAAAATGCACAGTTAGATGTTGATACCTGGATAAAAGAACATGGAGTTCGTTACTTTAACGAATTGACGAATATGGCACAGCTTACAGAAGAAGTTGGTGAGGTTGCCAGAATTATTGCGCGCCGTTACGGAGAACAATCTGAAAAAGAAAGCGACAAGAACAAAGATTTAGGAGAAGAATTGGCAGATGTTGTTTTCGTAGTGCTGTGTTTGGCTAATCAAACAGGAATCGATTTACAAGCCGCTTTCGACAAAAAAATGGATTTGAAATCGGTTAGAGATAAAGATCGTCACAAAAACAATGATAAATTGAAATAATTGTGAAATTTCAGCGTGAATTTTGATTTACGGGCGAGGAGTGGTAAATTGCACGCTTGGATTATGTTACTCATAATTCGCAACTCATAACTAATATCATGAATTTAAAATTAACGACGAATTCACCATTCACAATTGATGATTCGCAACTAAATATTACAGGTTCTAAAAGTGAAACGAACCGTTTATTGTTATTAAAAGCATTATTTCCAAATATTACTTTAGCCAATACTTCAAATTCAGACGACAGCGAAGTAATGCAGAAAGCTCTAGCTGGAAATGACGAAATTGTAGATATTCATCACGCAGGAACTGCAATGCGTTTTTTGACTGCTTATTTTTCGGTTAATGAAGGTAGGGAAGTAGTCCTGACAGGTTCAAGCAGAATGCAGGAACGTCCGATCAAAATCTTGGTTGATACTTTAAGACAATTGGGAGTTGAAATCTCTTATGAAAAAGAAGAAGGATATCCGCCAATTCGAATTAAAGGAAAAAAAGTTACGGCTTCAAAAGTAAACTTGGCAGCAAATGTGAGCAGCCAATATATTTCTGCGCTTTTGTTAGTGGCTTCAAAATTAGACAATGGTTTAGAGTTGACTTTGGAAGGAGAAATTACTTCAATTCCGTATATCAAAATGACTTTGGCTTTGCTGGCTGATTTAGATATTAAAACAAGTTTTGAAGGAAATGTAATCAAAGTTTATCCGAAAGAAGCGGTTGAATCAAAAGAAATGGTTGTAGAATCTGACTGGAGTTCTGCTTCATATTTCTTTAGCTTAGTTGCTTTGGCTGATGCAGCAAAAATTACTTTGAGCAGTTACAAAGAAAACAGCCTTCAAGGAGATTCAGAATTAGTTTCTCTTTATGAAAAAATGGGCGTGAAAACGACTTTTCAAAACAATAAAATGACTTTGGAAAAAGTAGCTGGATTCAATTATCAAGATATAAATTTTGAATTAAATAATACGCCAGATATCGCTCAGACAATTGTAGTAACTTGTTTAGGTTTAGGAATTGGATGTCATTTAACAGGACTTCATACTTTAAAAATTAAAGAAACTGACCGACTAGAAGCTTTAAGAATTGAGCTTACTAAATTAGGAGCAAATATTTCTGTTACTAATGACAGTTTAACTTTAGTAAAATCTGATAATATAAAACACGATATTCATATTGCAACTTATAATGATCACCGTATGGCAATGGCATTCGCTCCATTAGCTATCAAAGTGCCAATTATTATTGATGATGCTGAAGTAGTTTCTAAATCGTATCCAGATTTCTGGAATGATTTAAAAGCTTTAAACTTTCAAATATCAGAATTGTAATTTTTTTTGAACCATATAAGAAAATATAAGTTCATTTAAATTAAAGCGTAATAAAACATTGCCTCTGGTTTTAACCAGAGGTTTTTTTATGTGTATCTAAAAGCAAACCCGACAGGTTTTCAAAACCTGTCGGGTTTAACATATAGAACCCAGTATTTAAAATTCCAGTTAATATGAACTTATCTCACTTATATGGTTCCAAAAACACATTTTTAATGCTTCCCGAAACCTCACAAAATCAAGGACTTTTGAAAATAAACGTCAAAACACTTGACAACGCCTATCTCACAATCGTATATTTGCAACCGATTTAAATTTTTAGATAAACAAATCTAAAAGCTACACTCTAAAATCAACAACTCAAATATGAAATTATCACACTTCAATTTCAATTTACCGAAAGAACTTTTGGCTGAATTCCCAGCAGAAAATAGAGATGAATCTCGTTTAATGGTAATTGACCGTAAAAAAAACACAATCGAACATAAAATGTTTAAAGACGTGATCAACTATTTTGATGACGGAGACGTTTTAATTCTTAATAATACAAAAGTTTTCCCTGCACGTTTGTACGGAAACAAAGAAAAAACTGGAGCGAGAATTGAAGTTTTCTTATTAAGAGAATTAAATTCTGAGCAACGCCTTTGGGATGTTTTGGTTGATCCAGCTAGAAAAATCCGTATTGGTAACAAACTTTATTTTGGTGATGACGATTCATTAGTTGCTGAGGTAATTGATAATACAACTTCTCGTGGTAGAACTTTACGTTTCTTATACGATGGTTCTTACGAAGAGTTCAGAAACAAATTGACAGAACTTGGAGAAACTCCAATTCCTAAATACATCAACAGAGAAGTAACTGCTGAAGATGCAGAAAGATACCAAACTATCTATGCGAAAGAAGAAGGAGCTGTAGCGGCACCAACTGCTGGTTTACACTTTTCAAAACACCTTTTGAAAAAATTAGAAATCAAAGGAGTAAATTTTGCCGAGGTAACTTTACACGTTGGTTTAGGAACTTTTAACCCAGTTGAGGTTGAAGATTTATCTAAACACAAAATGGATTCTGAGGAATTAATCATTACTCAAGAAGCTTGTGATATCGTAAACGAAGGTAAAGCAAAGAAAAAACGTATCTGTGCTGTAGGAACAACTTCTATGCGTGCAATTGAAAGTTCTGTTTCTTCTGCTAATACTTTAAATCCTTACGAAGGATGGACAAATAAATTTATTTTCCCTCCTCACGATTTCAGTATTGCAAACTGTATGATTACAAATTTCCACACACCAAAATCAACATTATTGATGATGATTTCTGCTTTCTGCGGTCATGATTTAATGAAAAAAGCATACGAAGAAGCGATCAAAGAAGGATACAAATTCTATTCTTACGGAGACGCGATGTTAATCTTGTAATTAACATTTATTATATAAAAAGACCCGACAAGTTTTTATGAACTGTCGGGTTTTTTATTTGTTTCAAGTTTCAGGTTTCAAGTTTGACATTCGTTGAGAAATTTAAAGGCAAAGAGCGCAAAGTTTTTTTGCTCAGTATGTGTTTACCAGAAATAAAAGAACGCAAAGCTTTGCGAACTTAGCGTTTATAAACGTTAGCCTTGAAAAAAAGACTTTGCGAACTTTGCGTTAAAAAACACACAAAGCATATCAACCTGAAACAAAACAAACAATTTTTGTTATTTTAGCAGGCAAAACAAAAACACAATGACTTTTCAAAATACACGCGAATTTGCACGAGAGCTAGATTCGAAAGACGCATTAAACCACTATCAGGATCAATTTATTTTTCCGAAAGTAAATGATAAACGAGTAATTTATTTCACTGGAAACTCATTAGGATTGCAGCCGAAACGCACCAAAGCCTATATTGATGAAGTAATGAACGATTGGGCAGGATTGGCTGTTGAAGGTCATTTTTATGCTGAAAAACCTTGGTGGGATTATCAGGAAAGATTTGCAGAACCGTTGAGCAAGATTGTTGGAGCACTTCCGTCAGAAGTTACAGTAATGAATACTTTGACAGTAAATCTTCACTTATTGATGGTTTCATTTTATCAGCCGACTAAAACACGTTATAAAATTATCTGCGAAGAAAAAGCTTTTCCGTCAGATCAGTATATGTTTCAAAGTCAAGTAAACTTTCACGGATATAAACCTGAAGATGCAATTGTAGAAATTAAACGCAGAGAAGGAGAACATAATATTCGTCTAGAAGATGTTTTAGCCAAAATCGAAGAAGTTGGAGATGAATTG